>Ga0187788_10000386_pt1 | contig 12086 bp, 8 predicted proteins | sample 1015_BV01_MP10_2_FD_133008 | JGI IMG/M metagenome (GOLD analysis project Ga0187788, IMG submission 133008) | Tropical peat soil microbial communities from peatlands in Department of Meta, Colombia - 1015_BV01_MP10_20_MG | ecosystem: Environmental > Terrestrial > Soil > Wetlands > Peat | place...
GGATCTCAAAGACCCTAAGGGAAACCCTTACCGCGGGGTGCGGCAGCAGTTCGTCAAGGTAGAAGGCGCGCGCGGCGATCAGGTAGGTGTAGTGTCCGGGCTCAAACCTGGCGACGAGGTTGTCACCTCGGGCGTCTTCAAGTTGCGCAACGGCGCTGCCGTGGCTGTGAACAACAAAGTACAGCCCGGCAACAACCCCAGCCCCAAGCTTGAGGACAACTAGTGAAGTTCACCGATCTGTTCATTAAGCGGCCGGTTCTCGCCATCTGCGTGAACCTGGTGATTCTGATCGCGGGCGTGCAGGCTATTCGCTCCCTGAGCGTGCGCCAGTACCCCCGTAGCGACATCGCAGTCGTACAGGTCACCACGGTTTATACCGGCGCCAACGCCGACCTGGTACGAGGGTTCATTACCACCCCGCTGGAGCGCGTGATCGCCAGCGCCGACGGCATCGACTACATGGAATCGTCGAGCGCGCAGGGCCTCAGCACCATCACCGTACACCTCAAGCTCAACTACGATACCAATGCCGCCCTCACGCAGGTGCAGGCCAAGGTCGCGCAGGTTCGCAATGATCTCCCCCCCGAGGCTGAGGCCCCGGTGATCGAGCTGCAGACCGCCGATACTGAATTCGCTTCGATGTACCTCGGGTTCTCTTCTTCCGACCTGGACCAGAACCAGATCACTGATTACCTCACGCGCGTCGTCCAGCCCAAGTTGAGCGCCATAAGCGGCGTGCAACGAGCGGATATCCTCGGCAAACGCACCTTTGCTATGCGCGTCTGGCTCAAGCCAGAAAAGATGGCGGCGCTTGGCATTTCCCCTTCCCAGGTGTGGGACGCCCTGGCCAACAACAACTACCTGTCGGCCCTGGGGCGGACCAAAGGTTCGATGGTATCGGTGAATCTGGTAGCCAATACCGACCTGCGCACGGCGGAAGAATTCCGCCAACTGGTGGTGAAGCAGGACAAGGGGACCATCGTCCGCCTGGGTGAGATTGCCGACGTGGTGCTGGGCGCCGAGACCTACGATGAGGATGTTCGCTTTAACGGAGAGTCCGCCACCTTCATGGGCGTGTGGGTATTGCCTACGGCCAACTCCCTCGAGGTCATCAAAAAGGTTCGGGAAGCTATCCCGGGGATCAGAGAGCAATTGCCGGCTGGCATGAAGGTTGGCATACCCTACGATTCGACGGCGTACATTCAGGATGCGATCAAAGAAGTCTTGAGCACGCTGAGCGAGACGCTGCTCATCGTCATTGTTGTCATTTTTCTCTTCCTGGGCTCCTTCCGGTCGGTGCTGATCCCGGTCGTCGCTATTCCCATCTCGCTGATCGGTGCTGTTTTCCTCATGCTGGTGGCCGGATTCACCATCAACCTGCTGACTCTGCTGGCCATCGTGCTCTCGGTGGGCCTGGTGGTGGACGACGCTATCGTGATGGTGGAAAACGTCGAACGCCACCTGCATGAAGGCAAGAGCCCTTATCGCGCGGCCATTGATGCCGCGCGCGAGCTGGTAGGCCCGATTATCGCCATGACCATCACCTTGGCCGCGGTCTATGCGCCGGTGGGCATTCAGGGCGGACTGACGGGCGCGCTGTTCCGCGAATTTGCGTTCACCTTGGCCGGCGCCGTCGTCGTATCCGGAATTGTTGCCCTGACACTGTCACCGATGATGGGTTCCAGGTTGCTGCGCGCGGGGGACACGGAGCGCGGTTTTGCCGGCTGGGTGAATCGCCGCTTCGAGAACGTGCGCAGCGCGTACTCGCGAACCCTCGCGGGTACGTTGCAATACCGGCCTGTGGTTCTCGGCGTGTGGGTGATCGTGGCGTTGCTCATCGTGCCCTTCTACTTGTTCTCGCAGCGCGAGCTTGCTCCGGCCGAGGACCAGGGTGTGGTTTTTGGAGTGGTGCAAGCTTCCGCCAACGCAACCATTGACCAGACCAAGCTGTTCTCCTCGCAGATCTACGACGTCTATCACTCCTTCCCCGAAAGCGAGAGCATCTTTCAGATCATGGATCCCACGGGCGGCTTCGGCGGCATGGTCACCAAACCCTGGAGCCAGCGCAAGAAAAGCGCTCAGCAGCTTCTGCTTCAGTCGACGGGTCCGCTGTCGAAGATCGCCGGCGTTCGCGTAATTCCCCTCACTCCGCCGCCACTCCCGGGCGGAGGAAATTTCCCCGTCGATTTCGTCATTGCATCGTCGGCCGAACCGCAGCAGCTTGCAGCTATCGCCAACCAACTGGTGGCCAAAGCCTTCGCGAGCGGCATGTTCATCTATGCCGACTCGGACTTGAAATTTGACCAGCCCCAGGCCGAGGTCGTATTTGACCGCGACAAATTGCGCTCCCAGGGAGTTGACCTGAGCCAGGCCGGCAAGGACCTTTCCACCATGCTCGGTGGGAATTACGTCAACCGGTTCAGTATCCAGGGTCAAAGTTACAAGGTCATTCCCCAGGTCAAGCGCGTGGAACGTCTAACTCCTGATCAATTGGCTCAGATCTATGTCAGGGGAGCGGATAACCGGCTGGTCCCATTGTCGACCTTCGCCACCCTAAAGACGACCACCGAGCCCCGCGAGCTCAAGAAATTCCAGCAGCTCAATGCGGTACGGATCCAGGGAGTGATTCCGCCGGGAGTTCCCCTCGATCAGGCGCTGCGATTCCTGGAGAACGAGGCCAAGGCGATGCTGCCGCAGGGCTTCAATGTTGACTACGCGGGCGAATCGCGCCAGCTGCGGGTTGAGGGAAGCAAATTTCTTGGCACGTTCTTGTTGTCGGCAGTCTTGATCTATCTTGTGCTGGCGGCACAGTTCGAGAGTTTTCGCGACCCCTTTATAGTTCTCGCCGGCTCGGTGCCACTGGCCATCTCTGGCGCACTGTTGTTTTCCTTCCTCGGGTTCACCACACTCAACATCTACAGCCAGGTAGGATTGATCACCTTGGTTGGTCTGGTATCAAAGAACGGCATCCTGATCGTGGAGTTTGCGAACCACCTCCAGGAGACAGGAAAGGAAAAGCTGGCTGCGGTCACTGAAGCGGCCACCACTCGTCTGCGCCCCATTCTTATGACAACCGCCGCCACCGTGGTCGGTCATTTTCCGCTGGTGTTGGCGAAAGGCCCCGGAGCGGGCGCGCGCAACAGCATTGGCATCATGCTGGTGAGCGGTATGATCATCGGAACGATATTTACATTGTTTGTGGTTCCGTCCGTCTACATGCTCGTCGCAAGAAGGCATGTTGCACTCCGATCGGAGGAGGATCGGCCGGAAGACAGTGTCCCCGAACTGTCTGCGGCTACGCTGTAAGCACGCCTCGGCATGCTTGAGCGGTGCAACAAGGAGCTGTCCCGAAGTTCGCTATTGTTTCCCCGTGAGCTGCCGAATCAGGGTCGCCTCCGCCTCCCGGTAGGGGGTGCCGTCAGGATGCAGCACCTCATGGAACCAGACCGGGGGCTGGTGGGAAATGTAGGGGTGGTCCCAGGACTCCCAGGGATAGTAGGTCTGAGTCTTGCCGGCCACCAATCCCCAATTGATCGCTCCCACGCGCTCCTGCTTGGCGATGGGCAAAATGGTGTCGAACGTGCTCCCTATCGAGCGTGCCATGTACTCGGTGCAGATCACCGGCCGCTTCTCCTTCTTCAGCCACGCCACCTGGCGGCGGAAATATTCTGGCCAACTGTAGTTATGGAAGGTAATGATGTCGGACTCGTGCAGTTGGATCTGATGGAGCTCGCCCAGGTCGGAGCCATCCGGCGATGTGTCCACTCCCCATATTCCGCTGGTAAGCGGCTGCACCGGATTGGCCGCCCGCGCCCACTCGAACACCTGCGGGAGAAGCACTTTGACGCGTGCCGCCTTGTCTTTGAGCTCATCCGCGGGATAGAGGCCGAGGCTGTCGGAGCCCGGCTCGTTCCACACGTCCCAGGCAAGAATGCGCTCATCCTTGGCGAAGGCGCCGACCACACCGCTGACGTAGGCCTTCAGCCGCGGATATTGGCTCGGATCGGCCAGCGCACGCGCTCCCGGACTCTGCACCCATCCTGAATTGTGAATGCCCGGCGCCGGCGGGTGCTGCCGCCCCAGATGCGGCGACGGGTCCCAGCAGGAATCAAACAGCACCAGCATGGGGCGAATGTGGTGGCGGGCGGCAATCGCCAGGAAGCCGTCAATGCGCTTCTGAGTGCCCGGAGCGTCCTGCTGCCAGAGCAGGTCGTGCAGAAAGACGCGCATTGTGTTCATCCCCAGAGCTTCCGCCCAGCCGAATTCCTGATCGATCTGGTCGGGATCGAACGTCTCCGCCTGCCACATCTCCAATTGATTGATGGCCGACCTGGGGATGTAATTGCTGCCCACGAGCCACGGCTGTTGCGCATACCATTCATTGGCCTTCTGCTCGGTCCAGCGAGCAGTTCCCGCCCACGCCAACGCCGAGCAAAGCGCCAGCGCGATGGGAATCAACCCTGTCAGGACACACTTCAATCTGCACATTGCAAAAGCTCCGGTTGCGTATCTTCAATCAGGTGGACGGAACTCATCAGCCCTGCTTTGCCGTCGGCGGAGCCAATGCGACGGCCGCTTCGCAGGTGAGCAGGAGGAAGGTGAAGGTCTCCTGTAGATAGAGCCGGACCATGCTATCGGTGTGGTTGAGATAGCCGATGGAAGCATCCTGGCCAATGTGCAGTTCAAAGTTGCCGCCACGCGTGGTCATAACCACCGCACCAGGGATGGCAGGCGCCCAGATGATCTTGTCGTCGACCAGTCGCTTGACGTGCTCCAGGACGGGATACCCATGATCACTGGTCTCAGCCAACGCAGTGTAGGCGTCAGCGCCAAGCAGCACCGCGTAGGGCCCATTGACGCCGACAAGCCGTAACTGGCTCAGCGCTTGGGCAAACGCCTCCGGGTATTCACGTACATCGCCAGGTAGAGTTTTCGTGGGATTGCTGGTCCCCTGACAGACGCCCACGATTCCGGCCGCGCTATACCCCACAAATATGGCGCCGTCCTCAGCAAATGCCAGCCGGCGCGCCGCGATCTTGGCCGGTTCCCAGTCTGAATCGTTGGCGCCGCGTTCAACGTCGTCGATCGCCTGCCGCTCCAGTTCGAATGGAATCCGCAACTCGACCAGTGCCTTCACCTCGCGCTGGTTGCTGAGGATGCCGTCCCCTGGGGTCGCGATTGCCCGCAGGTGGCCGGTACCGACGGCGGAGAGGCCCATACCCGCCGGACCATGCACATCAACGGCTCGCCGGCCCGCAAGGTGGCGCTTGAACGTACGCGTCATTTCCTCTTCGATCTGGGCCCAGGCGGCATCGGAGATCGGGGCAAGCTCGCGATGCAGATTATTCATGTTCGACTTCTCCTTTCAGGGAACCGACCCGCAAGGAACCATCACTCTCGCGCCGCATGGTCGGCGCGGCCTCCGCTGGGGACGACACGGCAGAAGAAACCGCGACCGCAGATCCCTCTTCCGATACGCCTTCCAGAAAGGTTGCGGTCGGCACGAAGAAAAGATTCCCGGTAACCGCGCGGCTGAAGTCGAGCAGCCGGTCATAGTTGCCAGGCGGGCGCCCGACAAACATGTTCTCCAGCATCTGTTCAATCGTGCGTGGCGAACGGCTGTAGCCAATGAAATAGGTTCCGAATTCGCTGGAACCGGGACGCCCGAAAGGCATGTTGTCGCGCAGGATTTTGATTTCTTTGCCGTTCTCAACGATCGTCGTGAGTGCGTTGTGTGCGGAAGTGGGCTTAACCGAATCGTCCAGTTCTATGTCGGACAGTTTAGTGCGCCCGATAATTCGTTCCTGTGCCTCGGTGGACAACGCATTCCAGCCGGCCAGATCGTGCAGGTACCTCTGCACAATCACGTAACTCCCGCCCGCGAATTTTGCATCTTCGTCACCGATGAGCGCCGCTTCTGCTGCTTCGTCGCCCCTCGGATTCTCCGTGCCATCCACAAACCCTATGAGATCGCGGTCGTCGAAATATCGGAACCCGTGCACCTCGTCGACTGGGGAGGCCGCCTCGCCGATTCGCGCCATGATCTGTGTTGCCATCTCGAAACACAAATCCATCCGCTTCGCGCGGATGTGGAACAGCAAGTCGCCCGGGGTCGAGACGGCATGGCGCGCCCCGGCGCGAATCTCGCGAAATGGATGCAGCTCCGCCGGGCGCGGCCCGCCAAATAGTTGATCCCAGGCGTCGGACCCAATCCCCATGATGCAGGAAAGCCCGGCCTCGATGTCGCGAAATTCCACTGCGCGAAATATGGCTGCGAGATTCGCGCAAAAGGATCGAACCACTGTTCGATTGCCGGAGCCTGGTTTCAGCGCCACCACCAGAAAGATCGCAGCGCGGGTAAGCGGCGCGATGACCGCTTGCGCGACGCCGCGCGTGCCACCTGCCAGTTGTGGACTGCCGATTGGATTGGCCGCCATCCGAAGCCATCCTCTCAGCCGTCCAAACCTCGATCGGGGGAGGCTCGGACAGCCTTGCATGCCAACAATGCGAGAGCCACCTTATCATTGCCCCGCGATGAAGGTCCACACGCCACCCCCACTCCCATCCTGGGCAGATCCGGCATCGTGCCTGTCGGCCGCGCGAAACTCAGGCGGAATTCACTCAGGCACCCTCTACAAGGTGAACCGGGCGTAGAATGTTCGGCATTTTCCAAATCAAGAAGGAGATCCACCATGAGACTCCTCCACACGCTGGTATTGATTGTGCTTGCTTCCGCCACCTTGGCGGGCCAAACCTTTCGGGGAACGATTCTGGGAATCGTCTCCGATCCCTCCGGAGCTATGGTTTCGGGCGCGAGCGTCGCTGTCCGCAATATGGACACCGGCCTGGAACGCACCACCCAGACCAGCGCTGACGGCAGCTACTCGGTCCCTGAGCTTCCCATCGGCAGCTACATGGTCACCATAACCCAGCGCGGATTTCAGACCTGGGCCACTCGTGGTGTCGAAGTGAATGTGGCCACCGAACGCAGAGTCGATGCGCAGCTCAAGCCGGGTCAACTTTCTCAGACAGTGGAAGTGACCGGCGAGGAATTGACACAGGTGGAAACCACCTCGTCAGAGTTGGGCGGCACACTCACGACCGGGCAAATTGAGGATATGCCGGTCAACGGGCGTGACTTCACCAAGCTGATTTACTTGAATCCTGGAATTGCCGGCTCTCCCGACCAGATTTCCGATTCGCCCGGATCGTACGGACTGTTCTCCATGAACGGCTCGCGCGGGCGTGCCAACAACTTCCTGCTCGACGGCACCGACATGAACGACGGATATCGCAACCTCCCCGCCATCAACGAGGCTGGAGTGTTCGGAGATCCGGCTACGATCCTGCCCTTGGATGCGGTCGCCGAGTTGCGGGTGCTCTCCAATTACGAGGCCGAATACGGCCGTAATTCTGGCGCGATCGTGAACATTGTCACCAAGAGCGGCACCAACCAGTGGCATGGCTCGGCGCTGGAATTTTGGCGCAGTGGGCAACTCGGTGCCCGAAATTTCTTCAACACATCGGATCTACCCAAGAACTCGTTTCTCAACAACCAGTTTGGCGGTTCCTTCGGCGGACCCATTATCAAAGATAAGACCTTCTTTTATGTGGACTATGAAGGGCAGCGGGAATCGGGCAAGCAGGCAGGACTCAGTTGCGTGCCGACGGGAAGCGCGGCCGATGGCTCGCTCAGCCCCAATGATTCCAGCAATGTGGTGATTCAGAAGCTGCTTGCGCGCCATCCCTGGCCGGCGCCCAATTTTGGCAGTGGTGCTTGCCCCAATCTATCTACCGCCACACCCTTCACGAATCGTGTGGACAGCATGATCGCCAAGGTCGACCACAACTTCAACATACACAACCTGGTCAGCGGCCGCTATTACTTTGGAGACAGTGACCAGAGCTTCCCCTTCGCGCAGCTTGCCGGCGGTCTTCTTCCCGGCTTCAACACCGTCACGCCCACGCGCGTGCAGCTGGTCTCACTTTCCTGGGTGCGAGTCATGGGATCAAGCCAGGTCAATGAGGCACGGCTGGGCTGGAATCGTTTTGTAGAGGGCTTCTTCCCCGAAGACCAGAGCTTCAATCCCGCATCCATCGGCCTCAATACCGGGGTGGGAGCTTATGAGAGCGGTTTGCCCGTGATCAACGTCGCAGATTTTTCTAAAATTGGCGCCACTGAGGGAGTTCCGCGCAACCGGGTGGACTCCAACTGGCATTTCCTGGACAACTACTCCTGGAAATTCGGACGTCACGACCTGAAACTGGGTTACGAATTTCGCCGCACCACCATCACCCAGCGATTTGAGCATTCCTTTCGAGGCTCGCTCAGCTTCGACACTCTCGCCGACTTTCTCCAGGGGATTCCCGACGATGGCTCGCAGCGCCGCGGCAACACCATACGACACACTTTCCAGAACAATCACGGCTTGTACGTTCAGGATAGCGTCCGCTGGAGTCCGCGCCTTACGCTGAATCTCGGCCTGCGTTGGGACTACTTTGGTGTTGTGGGTGAGAAGGACAACCTCCTCTATCAGTTTGTTCCGACCGGTGGCGGGGACAACGTGCCAGTCGGGCAGCTGTACGACAAGGACTACAACAATTTTGCTCCGCGCATTGCCTTCGCCTACGACCTCACCGGCAAAGGCAAGACTGTCGTCCGAGGCGGATGGGGCATTTTCTATGACGCCTTCGCCCAGGACATCTTCCTCGGCCACCTGCCGTGGAACTGCGCTTTCTGTCCAGGACCGGCGTACGCGGGAATCGGCCCCGCAGCTATCCAGAAACTGAGCCTTACCGGCGGAGCGCTGGATCCCAATGTTCCGGTGTACGACGTCGCCAGCGCGGGGCCGCTGGGAGACTTCTTTGGCGCCGACCCCCACATGCGCACGCCCTACATACAGAATTTCAACCTCAACGTCCAGCAGGCACTTGGCAATAAAGCGGTCCTGCAGGTGGGATATGTAGGTGCAAAGGGCACAAAGCTATTCCGCTTCCGTGACATCAACCAGCCGAGTCAGGCACAGATCACGGCCTTTGACCTGGCAAATGGAGTCAGCGCTTATGGCGTGGCGCGGCCCTTTTCCAACCTCTTCTATATCAATATGGAGGAATCGAAGGCGACCTCCATCTACCACGGCCTCCAGACCAGCCTGCGCCTGAGCAGTTGGCATGGTTTCTCCAGTCAGGTGAACTTCACCTGGTCGCACTCCATTGATGACGCCAGCGACAGCGAAGACTTCACGCCTAACCAGGCACAGCCGACCAACAGCCTGAACCCGCTCGGCGAGCGTGGCAACTCCAGTTTCGACATTCGCCGGCGCTTCACTTGGAACTTCGCTTATGAACTCCCGAAATTCGGCGGCAGCATGAGCCGCCTGAAGAACGGTTGGGGTCTGGATGGCGTCGTCACCTTGCAGGATGGGCAGCCCTTCCACCTGAATTACCTGTTTGAAGGAGATTACTCCGGGGCCGGCGAAGGCTTTGACCGCCCAGACGTGGTCGGACCCATCCGCTATGGCAGCGCTCCATTCAACTTCCTCGATTTGAGCTCCTTTGCCGCCCCCTGCACCTGGAATCCTAATCTGAATCCGGGAGCTACGGACGAATCCAACTGTGTGGCCGGCACGCGTCATTTCGGTGATCTGGGACGGAACTCGATGCGGGGGCCGTCATTCAAGGAGGTCAATTTTTCCTTCTTCAAGAACACGCCCATCACGGAGAAAGTGAATTTGCAGATCCGGGCAGAATTTTTCAACCTGTTCAATCATCCGAATTTCGCCAGCCCCATCATGCCCAACTTCGCTGCCGACATCGGCAGCCCCGACCCTGCCACCGGCCGCCACACCGGTTTCTATTCCTTGACGGCCACCGGCGATGTCGGCATTGGCAACCCGTTCCTGGGCAGTGGAGGTCCCCGCGGAGTTCAGTTCGCGGCCAAGATCACCTTCTGACCTGCGCTGGCCAGCACTGCACACGCAGACGTGGGAGCATAAGAACATTGTCGTTCCCTACCTGTTCCCACGTTGTTGAGGAGGAGATATGGCCGGGCCTCCAACCCAGCGGGACAAAAGCGAGCCCGACTGGACCCCGGACCCGCGATGAAGCTAGTCGGCCCGCTTGCTGCTCGCTCGCCGGGGCTTCGGCTTGAAGCTCGGCTTGCTCTTGCCCTCGAGATTGAGCGCTACGGCAGCGCGGATCAAATCCTTCAAGGCCGCCTCATCGATCTGGTCGCCTTCGTGGATGTCGATGGCGCGCCTCAGGTTCCCCTCGAGGCTGGAGTTGAATAGACGTGAAGGGTCCTGCAACGCAGCTCCCTTGGCAAATGTCATCTTGACCGTGTTCTTGTAGGTCTCTCCGGTGCAGACGATGCCGCCGTGGGACCAGACGGGAATCCCAGGCGATGTCGCCTTGGCCCACTTCCACTCTTCGACGATCTCCGGGTCCGCCTCGTGCACCATCTCGCGCACTCTCGCGAGCGTCTGCCCGCGCCAGTCGCCCAGTTCTTTGATCTTCTGGTCGATGGATGCAGAGGGGGATTCCATCCGGGCGGCCTTAGGATTCATTCTGTTCATTTATTCATACCTTTCGCATCGCAATTGTTCCGTCGCTGCAGCATCTTGTTACGCCGCTCTCTTCGAAATGAGTCGTCGAACGACATGGCCCTTCCACATCCACAATCCTGTAAGGACCATTACAGGAAGGAATACATACCGAGTTGCGGGGGCGTAGTCCGGAAGCTTTTCAAACGGACTGTAGATGTATCCGAGTATCGGAATGGCAAAGATGATGTGAATCCAGCGGACGATTGTACGTTGGCTGATCATTGAATCTTGAATTCCCTTTCCACTCAGAGGCTTTGGCCCTGGCGCAGGAGAGGGCGCCTGCGCCCAGGCTTGATTGTCCTAGGCTCCGCAGTGCTGCCGACAGGGCCGGGCTACCACTTGGGTTTCTCAACGCCGAACTGCTGTGCGTACTCGGCGTTCAAGCGCTGCCAGCCGAACTTCATGGCCCCGGGCCCCACGATGCGGCCAATGGGAGTTCCGCCGAGAAGCCGGTCCAGAACATCCAGGCAAATATGCCACCCGGCAGCGCCCCAGGAGATGAAGCGGCGATCGATGTTGTGCCACAGCGTCAGGCGCGTGCCGCTGCCGACGGCTTCGAGTTCCCACCGCATGTCGAAGTCGCCCCAGTTGTATTCCAGCAGCTTGGGAGCATCGGCTCGGGTCACGGTTGTGTCAGAAACCTGCAAAGCGGGCCCTCCCACCGTGGTGAGCTTCACCCTGGTTCCAACCGTGCCCAGGCTCCCATCGGCATCGAAGGGCGCCCACTCGCGCAGATGCGCCGGGTCGGTCAGCGCCTGCCAAACTTTTTCCGGCGGGTGACGCAGTTCTCGGACGAGGATGAGCGTCCACCTCTCTCCGTCTTTTCGCACCTGCGCCCCGCTGGCCGGGCCGGGTGTGTACTGCTCGCGATCGGTCACCTTTCTCTCCTTGTCTTCTTTCTCGTTGCTGTTGATTGTTCCATGCGGTCGAGGTGGCGTTCGAGAGCATCCAGGTGAGCGGACCAGAATCGGCAGAACTGAGACAGCCAGGCATCCATCTCGTGAAATGGTTCGGGTTTCAGCCGGTAGAGACGGCGCTGTGCGTCCACCGTGGATTCCACGAAACCCGCCTCGCGCAGCACGCGCAGGTGCTTGGACACGGTGGGCTGCGGCATACGAAGCTGCCGCTCGATCTCTCCCACCGACTGTTGCGACGAGAGCAGGAGGCTCAATATCGCCCGGCGATTTGGCTCCGCAACGATTTCGAATACCGATTCCACCCTCCTTGTATACGCCATATAGCATATACGTGTCAAGGCATATTAATCGCGTCGCCCCCGGCTGCCGCGCCCGCTGATGGATGGCGGAGTGACTGCCGCCTACTGGTTTGGAGAGCTTGCAGCGAAAACTTCATAGCACTTTCTTCTCGCCGCCTCGAAGGGCAGGGGCCAGGAAATCGCTGCCGGTAATGAAAGCGCCATCCGGCCCCATCACAAGTGCACCGACCGTTCCGACTTCGTCCGGCGTTCCCGCCCGGCCGGCC
>Ga0187788_10000387_pt1 | contig 12083 bp, 13 predicted proteins | sample 1015_BV01_MP10_2_FD_133008 | JGI IMG/M metagenome (GOLD analysis project Ga0187788, IMG submission 133008) | Tropical peat soil microbial communities from peatlands in Department of Meta, Colombia - 1015_BV01_MP10_20_MG | ecosystem: Environmental > Terrestrial > Soil > Wetlands > Peat | place...
CGCGTTCGGCGCGTCGCACGTGGAGTTGTCGGGAGATCACGGGTGAAGGCGGGAGATCACGTGTCGCCGCGGTGATCTCCCGACGCGTTCGGCGCGTCGCACGTGGAGTCGGGAGATCACGTGTGGTCGGAGGCTGGGAGGAGCGCACGCCGAGCTGCCGCTGCTCGGCGTGAGGTCAGAACGAGGCCCACCACCCCTCCCGCCCCCGACGCGCCGCTGCGGCGGACGCCGCTCCTCCAACCTCGCCGGTGAAAGGGGGCTCCGAGGGGGTTCGGAGCCTCAGATCACCCCCATCTGATCGGCGAGGTCGTGGGGGTGGCGGAGATGGGTGGCGGAGGGCTGGTGCACACGGCCCGCTCCGGTCCGTGTCCGCGCCTCCTCCGCGGTCGCCCGCCACGCCGGAGGTCCCAGGAATTCGGGCCAGATGGTCCTTCCCGGACGCCCGGCGATCGGAGTGACTGGTCGGTGGGACAGGCCGTCCACGGGGAGGTTGTCGTGCAGAGGTGGTGTGTGGCCGACCTCATGACCCGCGACGTGGTCACCGTCACCCCGACCACCGGGTACCAGCGGATCGCCGACCTGCTGGTCAGCCGGCGGATCAGTGCCGTGCCGGTGATCGGCCCCGACCGGCAGGTGCTCGGTGTGGTGTCCGAGGCGGATCTGATGGAGCGCCTGGAGTACGCCGACCGGATCCCGCGGCATCCGCTGGCGGCGCGACGGCTGCCGGCGGGCGGCCGGGGTGTGCCCGGGGACACGGCGGCCGACCTGATGACCTCTCCCGCGGTGACCATCGCGCCCACCGCCACGGTCTCGAAGGCGGCACGCCTGATGAGCGCCGCCCGGGTCAAGCGGCTGCCCGTCGTCGACCCGGACGTCGGCCTGGTCGGCATCGTCTCGCGGCACGACCTGCTGCACCTGTACACCCGCAGCGACGAGGAGCTGCGCCAGTCGGTGATCCACTCGCTGGAGGCGTTGTCGGTGAGCCCGGACCGGATGACCGTGCAGGTCATCGGCGGCGTGGTGACGCTGCACGGTCAGGTGGCCCGGCGCAGCACCGCGAACACCCTGATCGGCGTCGTCGAGTCGACCCCCGGTGTGATCAACGTGATCGATCAGGTCGACTTCCAGGTCGACGACCTGGCCACGCTCGGTGCGGGAGGTCCCCGCCCGCGCGGGCACGGGTAGCCGCCGGGCCGGGTGACGTCACAGCGGCGCCGTCCACCGCAGCGTGATCCCGGTCGGCCGGGACGGCAGGAGCGTCAGCGACCCGCCGTGGCGGTCCGCGCGGTCCCGGAGGTTGATCAGGCCGCTGCGCTCGTCCAGCGCGTCGGGGGAGCCGACGCCGTCGTCGGCCACCGTGAGGGTCACCATGTGGTCGGCCACGCTGAGCTCGACCAGGACGGCGGTGGCCCGGGCGTGCTTGACGACGTTCGACAGCGCCTCACGCAGCGACGCCAGCAGGTCGGCGCGCACCTCGTCGGGCACCGTGCTGTCGATGGGGCCGTTGAAGCGCAGCTGCGGCCGGAAGCCGAGGGACGAGGCGGCGGCGTCGACCATCGCGATGGTCTGGGACCGGATGGTGGCCATCGCGGGGCTGCGCAGCTCGAAGATCGCAGACCTGATCTCCCGGATGGTGGTGTCCAGCTCGTCGACCGTCCGCTCGATCCGGGTCCTGGCCGCGGTCATGTCGCCGTCCGATTTCGCCAGCGACTGCAGCTGCAGGCCGGTGGCGAACAACCGCTGGATCACCACGTCGTGCAGGTCCCGGGCGATGCGTTCGCGTTCCTCCAGGACCTGCAGCTCCTGCTTCTCCTGCTGGGCACGCTCCCGCTCCAGGGCCAGGGCGGCCTGCCCGGCGAAGGTCGAGAGCAGGTTCACGTCGACGTGGTCGTCGAAGCGGGCGCTGCCGGGTGCGTGCACCAGCACGAGCAGCCCCATCACCGACCCGGACGCCGCGAGCGGGGCGACCAGCGCCGGACCCTCGGGTGCCTCGACGGGCCAGTCCGCCGCGGTCCTCAGGTCGCGGGCCATCACCGGCTGTGCGGAGTCCATCGCGCCGGCCAGCAGGCCGTCCCCGGCCGGGACGGTCACCCCTTCCAGCGCGCCAGCCTCGGGAACCGCCACCTCCACAGTGAGGGTCTGCGCGTCCGGGTCCCGCAGCAGGATCAGGGCCAGGCCGGCCCCGGAGACCTCCAGCGCGCGCCGGGCGACCAGCTCCAGGGCTCCGGCCCGGTCCACCTCCTCCAGCAGCAGGCGGGTGATCTCGGCCGTAGCCTCGAGCCAGCGCTGCCGGTAGCCCGCGGCGGCGTAGAGCCGGGCGTTGTCGATCGCCACGCCCGCCGCGGCCGCCAGGGCGACAACCATCTGCTCGTCCTCGGGGGTGAACTCGTACCCGTCCCGCTTCTCGGTGAGGTACAGGTTTCCGAAGCTGTGGCCGCGGATCCGGATCGGCACCCCGAGGAAGGTGTGCATGATCGGGTGGTTGGGCGGGAAGCCGAAGGAGCGGGCATGGGTGGCGATCTCCGCCAGCCGCAGCGGCTCGGGCTCGTCGATCAGCAGCCCCAGGACGCCGCGGCCCCGGGGGTACTCGCCGATGCGGCGGCGCTCCTCGTCGGTCACCCCGTGGGTGATGAAGTCGACGAGCATGCCGTCCGGCCCGACCACCCCGAGCGCGCCGTACCGGGCCTCGGCCAGCCGGCACGCCGCGACCACGATGCGCTGCAGCGTGCTGTGCAGGTCAAGGTCCCGGCCGATCCCGACCACGGCCTCGAGCAGGGCGGACAGCCGGTCCCGGTCGGCCATGACCTCGTGCACCCGGTCCAGCAGCTCGACCAGGAGCTGGTCCAGGCGCACCCTGGACAGAGCCTGGAGCGCGAGCGCCGGAGCACCCCACGGTTCGGGCCCGAACGGGTCCGTAGGCTTGTCGTGGCCCTCGGACACGCGCCGATGGTAACCCGGCGGGCTCGGGCCGGGCCGTCCGGCGCCGACGGCTGATCTGTCCGTTCTCGCAGGTCCTTGTGCCCTAGGCTGCCGCCCGGAGGGAGGGTAAGAAGACCTGGTGATCCGTGTCTATCTGCTCGACGATCATGAACTCGTCCGCCGCGGGCTGACCGAGGTGCTCCAGGCCGACGGCGACATCGAGGTCGTGGGCGAGTCCGGCTCGGCGGTGGAGGCCACCCACCGGATCCCGGCTCTGCGGCCCGACGTGGCGATCCTCGACGCCCGCCTGCCGGACGGGAACGGCATCGACGTGTGCCGGGACGTGCGCACGGTCGACCCCACCATCAAGGGGCTGGTGCTCACCTCGTACGAGGACGACGAGGCCCTGTTCGCAGCGATCATGGCTGGTGCCGCCGGGTACGTGCTCAAGCAGATCCGGGGCACGGACCTGGTCGACGCCGTGCGCCGGGTGGCCGCCGGGCAGTCCCTCCTGGATCCGGCGGTCACCGCGCGGGTGCTGGAGCGGATCCGGTCCGGGGTGGAGAAACCGGAGGAGCTGAGCCGGCTCACCGAGCAGGAGCACCGGATCCTCGAGCTGATCGCCGAGGGCCTGACCAACCACGAGATCGGCCAGCGCATGTTCCTGGCGGACAAGACGGTCAAGAACTACGTCTCCAGCGTGCTGGCCAAGCTCGGCCTGGAGCGGCGCACCCAGGCCGCCGTGCTGGCCACCCGCCTGCTGGGGTCGGGGTCGCAGGACACGCCCCGGCACACCCCGCCACCGGGCCGGCGATAGCGCACCCGGGACCTTCGGTCCCAGCGACCTGACCTTCGGCACCTGTCCCGCGACCGGCCGTGACCCAGACTCCTGCCAGGGACTCCGGCTGGCGAGAGGTGGTGGGTCCGGTGGCGCAGGACGACGTGAGACGGGTCCTCACCCACGCGGGTGAGGGCACGGCGGAGGACAACCCGCCCGGGGCGGGCGGTACGGCGCCGAGCGGACCCACCGATCACGGTGGCCTGCGCGTGCTCGGGCTCGAGGAGTGCCTGGAGCGGCTCCGCTCCACGCCGGTGGGCCGGATCGCCTGGCTCTCCGAGGGTGAGCCGATGATCCTGCCGGTGAACCACGGCGTGCTCGGCAGCGACATCGTGTTCAAGACCACGTGGGGTTCGAAGCTGTTCTTCGCCGAGCGCCGTGCGCCGGTCGCCTTCGAGGCGGACGGCTACGAGAGCGTCGGCCGGTACGGGTGGAGCGTCGTCGTCCGGGGGACGGCGGAGACCGTCGTCGATGAGGCGGCGATCGCACGCCTGGAGGCCCTCGGCATCGTCCCGTGGGCCGACGCCGTGGAGCGATCCGTGTGGGTCAAGGTCCGGGCCGGGGAGATCTCGGGGCGCGAGATCATTCGCTGACCCCGTCGTCCCCGGCCGGGTGAGGGTCGGTCCGTTGCCAGCGCGGGCCGGCCCTCAACTCTGTCTCCGGTCTGCGATCTCCGGTGTCTGCGGTATCTCCGGTGCGGCCGGAGGTCTGCGAGGATCAGGTCGCGCCGGGCACCCCCGGCCGTCACCTCAGCGCAGGGAGCGTGGGCTCATGGGGATCATCTCCCGCGGGTTCTCCGGACGCCGGCGCCCGGGCGAGGAGGACCTGCCGCCGGGGCAGTACCTGACCGAGGGCTTCCCGGTGCTGTCCGCGGGCCCGACACCGCGGGTTCCGACGGCCGAGTGGGAGTTCAGCGTCGTCAACGAGGCGGGCGAGGCCCAGCGGTGGGACTGGACGGCGTTCCGCGGGCTGCCGGCTGTGGACGTCACCGTGGACCTGCACTGCGTCACCCGCTGGTCCAAGCTGCGCACGGCCTGGCGCGGGGTGTCCCTGGACACCCTGTTCGCCGATGTCGAGACCGCGGCGGACTACGCGCTGGTGCATTCCTACGGCGGGTACACGACGAATCTGCCGCTGGAGGATCTGCTCGACGGGCAGGCCTGGGTGGCCTTCGACTACGAGGGTGAGGATCTGGCGCCGGAGCACGGCGGCCCGGCCCGGCTCCTCGTCCCCCACCTCTACCTGTGGAAGAGCGCCAAGTGGGTGCGCTCGATCACCCTCTCCCATGACGACGTCCCTGGTTTCTGGGAGAGCGCGGGCTACCACAACTACGGAGACCCATGGCGCGAGCAGCGGTACTGGGACGAGTGACCTGGCGGGTCGCGGTCGTCGAGGAGGTGCGCGAGGAGACCGCGACGGCTCGTACGCTGGGCCTGCGGGTGGCCGGCTGGCCCGGGCACGACGCCGGTCAGCACGTCGACGTCCGCCTCACCGCGCCGGACGGGTACACCGCGGTGCGGTCGTACTCGATCGCCTCGGCCGCCGCCGGTGACCTGGTCGAGCTGACCGTCGAGCTGGTCCCGGACGGCGAGGTCTCGCCCTACCTGACCCAGGTGGTGGCGGCCGGGGACCGGTTCGAGGTGCGCGGACCGCTCGGCGGATGGTTCGTCTGGCGCCCGGGACAGCAGGAGGCGGTGCAGCTGATCGCGGGCGGCTCCGGCGTCGTCCCGCTGATGTCGATCGTGCGGGCGCGCGCGACCTCGGGCAGCGCCCCGGCGCGCCTGCTCTACTCGGTCCGCACCCCGCAGTCGGTGTTCTACCTGCCGGAGTTGGAGCGCCGCGAGCACGCGGACACCGGCCTCGAGGTGACCCTCGCCTACACCCGCGCCGCCCCGGCCGGCCACAGCCGGCCGCCCGGCCGGGTGGACGCCGGCCTGATCGGGGCGGCGACCTGGCCGGCCGACCGGCAGCCCACCTGCTACGTCTGCGGGCCGACCGGTTTCGTCGAGAGCGTGGCCGGCCTGCTGGTCGACGCGGGCCACGACCCGGGAAGAATCAGGACCGAGAGGTTCGGACCCAGCGGAGGCACGTCATGAGCTCGGAGTCCCCGTCCTTCCTCGACGGCAACGCCGCGGCTGGGCCGCTTCGCGAGATCTTCGCGGTCGACCTGACCGCGGCCACCGGGCAGTGCGCCGGATGCGGCAACCGGGCGGTGCTGGCCCGGGCCCGCCTCTACGCGCGGGCCCCGGGGCTCGTCGTGCGCTGCACGGAGTGCGACGGCGTCCTGCTGCGGCTCGTGGAGGGCCCCCGGCGCACCTGGCTGGACCTGCGCGGCCTGACGTTCATTCAGGTCACGACCGGGCCCTGACCCCGCCTGCCGTGGATGACCTGCGCGAGGGGTCGCGGACCCACCACCGCAGGCGGTCCACCGCGGCGAACCCGCAGCGCCGGTAGAGGCCGATCGCCGCCGTCCGGGGGTCGTCGGTGCACACCCGGGCGGTGGTGATCCCGGCCGCCGCCATCCGGGCCAGGCACTCGGCGATCACGGCGGCGGCGAGCCCGCGGCGCTGGTGGTCGTGGCGGGTACCGACCGGCTCGAGCTGGCCGAGGGAGAGCGCGGCGTCCGGCCAGAAGATCGCGAACGAGCCGATCACACCGTCCGGCCCGACCGCGACGACGTCCCGGCGCCGGTCGTATGCCGGTGATGCCATGAACCTCCGGTACCGGGCTCGGTGCATCGCCGGGGACATGGTCGAGGAGAAGGCGTCGCGTGCCGCGTCGGCGCGAGTGCTCGCCTCGGCGGGCCCCTGCAGCGACCGGACGACGAACCCCGCCGGCAGCCGGTCCGCTCCGGGCACCCCGCCCGACGTGGGACGTTCGAAGACGGTCATCGCCGGACCGGTGGGGGCGAAGCCGGACGCGTCGAGCACCCGCTCCCGCCGGTGATCGTTCGTCGAGACCCACCCCACCGACCCGGCCGCCGCGCAGATCGCCCCGAGCTCATCCGGGCCCAGCCCGAACGCCGAGACCTCGCCGGCGGCCGAGGCGTCCAGCAGGGCATCCGGGCCGATCAACCGCACCGGCGCCGGAACCCGCGGGTCCGGATGGAAGCACCACCAGTCCCACTCGCCCGGGTGGATGGTGTACGGAACCGGTCCGGAGGCCAGCGCCGTCCGGAGCACCTGCAGCGCCGCGGCCCGCTCCGCCACACCGCGATAGGGGTGGAGGACACGCTCGCCGACGCGCAGGCCTTCGGCGAGCGTCGCGACCCCGCCGTCGCCGTTCACCCCACCACCGTAGGAGCCGTGAGTGCCCGACTCGGGGATCCGAAGCGCGCAATCGATCGGCCTGAACGGTCCGGCGACGATAACGTGCCGCCGTGGGCTTCGTGGTTCAGCCGCCGGCGGAGAGCGCGCCGGAGCGGCCCGGCCGCGACCGGGGGACGCCGTCGGCGGCCGGGGACGCCGGGCGGATCGCCGGCCTGGCCGCGATGGCCCGCGCCCTGGGTCGATCCGCGAACCTGACCACGATGGTGGAGCGTGCCGCGGAGGAGGCCCGGGTCGCCCTCGGCGCGGCGAGTGTCTCGATCAGCCGGCTGCAGGCCGGCACCCGCGCCGTCCGCACCCTGATCAACGTGGGCGCGCTGGGGCCGGAGGAGGAGCGCTGGCCCGAGCAGGAGGTGTACCGGCCGGAGGAGTACGGGCTGCTCGCCACGGTCCTGGACGACCTCCTCCCCTGGACCGCGGACGTCGAGGATCCCGCCTGCGACCCGCAGGAGGTGGCGCTGCTGCGCTCGCTGGACAAGGCGTCCTCCCTGGGCACCCCGATCCTGGTGGACGGCAGCGTGTGGGGGGAGTTGTACGCCACCCGGCGGGTGGGTGAGGCCGCGTTCTCCGAGGCGGACATCGGCTACGCCGAGGTGCTGGCCGCGATCCTGGCGGGGGCGGTGTCCCGCGCGCTGCGCGAGGAGGCGCTCGAGCAGCTGGCCTACCGCGACTCCCTGACCGGCCTGGCGAACCGGCGCGCCCTGGACGAGGCGGTCGAGCGGGCGGTGGCCGATGCGGCCTCGACGCCGGGGCAGACGGTCAGCGTGGTGATGGTCGACGTGGACGGGCTGAAGTCCGTCAACGACAGCTTCGGCCACGACGAGGGCGACCGGTTGCTGCGGGCCGTGGCGGGGCTGCTGGTGCGGCACCTCGGGGTCCTGCCCGGCAGCCTCGCGGCTCGCATCGGGGGCGACGAGTTCGCCGCCCTGGTTCCCCGCCACCCGGTGGACAAGGTGGTCCGGGCGGCGGGGGACCTCTGCGAGGCCGCGCTGTCGCTCCCGCACGGGGCCGGCCTGTCCTGCGGGATCGCCAGGACCCTGCCGCGCGGCCGGCCGATGAGCGTCGCCGACCTCTTCCGGGCCGCGGATGCCGCGCTGTACCTCGCGAAGCGGAGCGGGAGCAGCTCGGCGGTGCTGGCCACCTCCCCGCACGAGGCGGACGACGAGACCCACCCGTCGATCACGGATCGATCCGTCACCGGCTGACCCGGCGGGCGGCGGGGGGCAGGAAGGCCGCGCCGGGGCCGCGGTTGGCGGCGGCGTCGTCCCGGTTGGAGATCCGGCACCGCTGCAGGGACAGGCAGCCGCACCCGATGCACTCACCCAGCCCGTCCCGCAGCGCGGTGAGCACGTCGATCTGCTCGTCCAGCCGGCGTTGCCATTCCCGCGAGATCCTCGTCCAGTCGGCCCGGGTGGGCGTCCGTGACCTGGGCAGGCGCTCCAGTACGCGGCGCACCTCGTCCAGCTCGACCCCGACGTTGCGGGCTGCCCGGATGAAGGCCAGCCTGCGCAGCACGTTCCGTTCGTAGCGGCGCTGCCCACCGCTGGTGCGGTGGGCCTGCAGCAGCCCCTCCTTCTCGTAGAAGCGCAGGGCGGACGGCGCGAAGCCGCTCCGCGCGGCCACCTCGCCGACGCTGAGCAGGTCCCGCGCGTCCACCCGGACATCGTAGTTGACATGAAGTTCACTTCAACTTTCAAACTGGGTGAGGATCGCGCTCACCGAGGAGTCAGCATGCCCACCGCGTTGATCACCGGCGCCTCGCGAGGTTTCGGCCGGGCTCTGGCCCAGGGCCTGGCACTCCGGGACTGGACCCTGGTGGTCGACGCCCGGGGGCGGGAGGAGCTCGACGAGGCGGCCCGCGAGCTGGCCGCCGTCACCGAGGTGATCGCGCTGGCCGGCGACGTGTCCGACCCGGCGCACCGGCGCGAGCTGGCCGACGCCGTCGCCCGCCGCGGCGGCCTCGACGTCCTGGTCAACAACGCCAGCCACCTCGGGCCCAGCCCTCAGCCGCGGCTGCGGGACTACCCGCTGGAGGAGCTGGAGCGCGTCTACGCCGTCGACGTCTTCGCGCCGCTGGCCCTGTGCCGGCTGCTGTTGCCTCTCCTGGAGGCATCCGACGGCGGGGGAGCGGTGGTGAACCTCAGCTCGGACGCGGCGGTCGAGGCCTACCCGGGCTGGGGCGGGTACGGGTCGGCGAAGGCTGCGCTCGATCAGTGGGGTGCCGTGCTCGCCGCCGAGCATCCGGGGCTGCGGGTGTACGCCTTCGACCCGGGCGACATGCGGACGGCGATGCACCAGCAGGCGTTCCCGGGGGAGGACATCTCCGACCGTCCGGAGCCGGCGAGCGTCGTCCCGGCCCTGCTGCACCTGCTCGGCACGCGGCCGGCCAGCGGCCGGTACCGGGCGGGGGACCTGCTCCTCTCGCTGGCCGAGGCGGCCGGTCAGGCGGGGGGCCCGGGGTGAGGCCGAGCCCGCTCACGCGCTTCACCCTGCCCGGCGAGCTGTCAGCCGCGGCGCCGCCGGAGGCCCGCGGGCTGGCCCGCGACGAGGTGCGCATGCTGGTCGCGGACCCGGAAGGGGTCACCCACGCCCGCTTCCACGATCTCGACCGCTACCTGACCGCGGGTGACCTCCTGGTGGTCAACGTGTCCGCGACGCTGCCCGCGGCCGCGGACGGGGTGCGGGCCGACCGGGGCGGCCGGCCGGTGGTGGTGCACTTCTCCACCGCGCTGGACGACGGCACGTGGGTGGTCGAGCTGCGGCGCGCGCCGTCGGCCGACGAGCCGGTTCTGGACGGCGCGAGCGGGGAGCGCGTCCGGCTGGCCGGCGAGGGCGGCCTGATCCTGCTCACCCCGTACCCGGCGGGGGCGGCTCCTGCCGTGCGTGGGCAGCGGCTGTGGCGGGCCTGCCTCAGCCTGCCGGCCGGTGTCCTGCCCTTCCTGGCCCGGCACGGTCGGCCGATCCGCTACGGCTACGTTCCGCAGCGCTGGCCGCTGGCCAGCTACCAGACCGTCTTCGCCAGCGAGCCGGGAAGTGCCGAGATGCCGAGCGCCGGACGCCCGTTCACCGCCGAACTGGTGGCCCGCCTGGTCGCAGCGGGGGTGGTGCTGGCGCCCGTGATGCTGCACACGGGTGTCTCGTCCCCGGACGCGGGCGAGCCTCCGGTGCCGGAGCGGTTCCGGGTGCCGGAACCCACCGCCCGGCTGGCGACGCTCACCCGCCGGTCCGGGCAGCGAGTGATCGCGGTCGGGACGACGGTGGCCCGGGCGCTGGAGTCGGCCGCCCGCCCGGACGGTTCGGTGGCGGCGGCGGCCGCCTGGACGGATCTGGTGCTGGGGCCGGACCGGCCGGCACGGGTGATCGACGGGCTGCTGACCGGGCTGCACGCTCCGGAGGCCTCGCACCTGCTGCTGCTGGAGGCGGTGGTCGGGCCGGAGGTGGTGCGGCGCGCGTATGACGCAGCGCTGGAGGAGCGCTATCTCTGGCACGAGTTCGGCGACACCTGCCTGCTGCTGGCCCGGCCGGCACGAGCCCCGGGAGCCACGCTCGGACACGTAGAGCCGGTTACGCACCCAGGTCGAGGCTTCGAATCTGGCTGACCGACCAGGGGCTCAGCAGCCACGGTGTGCTCGTCGCGATGTTGTGCAGGTCCGACCACGCGGCCCAGTGATGGTCGAGCACCTCCTCCGGTGAGGGCGAGGGGGTTTCCTCGCTCTCCGCGACATAGACCGGACACAACTCGTTCTCCATGACGCCGGAGGGATCTGTCGCCGCATATCGGAAGGCGGCGTCGACCAGCGTCAGTCCGGTCGGCCCGATGCCCAGTTCTTCGTGCATCCGGCGCGCAACCGCGTCCGTGACGGATTCCCCCGGGCGTGGGTGGCCGCAGAGGGAATTCGTCCACACCCCCGGCCATGTCCTCTTGTGCAGAGCGCGTCGGGTCATCAGGATCTCGCCGCGGCCGTTCCGGACATAGCACGAGAACGCCAGGTGGAGCGGAGTACTCGAGGTATGGACGGTATGGCGGGGGGCCTGCCCGATGGGCCGGCCGTCATCATCAACCAGAACGACGAGATCGCCGGACGCATCATTCATGCTGCCTCCCGGGCGAAGGGAACGTGGGGCGCATCATATTCGGGCCCTGGGCCCCCCACGCTTCGATCGGGCTCCGCGTCGACGCGTCCACCGCGGCATCCCTTTGTGGGAGCCCGGCCGATCCCTTTATCCACAGGCGTTTCCGCGCGGCCGGTGAGGCCGGCGAGGTTGTCGGTGGCGGCGCCTAGTGTTGCGGTCGTGGGGGAAGAGGCGGATGTTCAGGACGTGGTCCGGGCGCTGGCCTTGGTTCGTGAGGGTGCGGCGCTGCTGGTGGCGGCGCGGACCTGGGGGTTGTCGGACGGCGAGCTGCGGACGGCGGTGCTGGAGGCGCAGGCGGCGGCGGCCGAGGTGGAGGCGGGCCGGCTGGGTCTGGTCCGGGATCTGGATGCCCGGCCGGCGGCGGTGCCGGGGGCGGGCCCGGGGAGGGCCGCGGTGACCTTCCTGGTGCATGCCTGCCGGGAGTCCCCGGGGCAGGCGCACCGGGATGTGGCCGCCGCCCACGCCATCGCCGACGGCGGCGCCCTGCCCGAGATGGGTGCGGCGCTGGCGGCGGGTGAGGTGTCCCGGGCGCATGTGGATGTCGCGGTGCGCACCCTGACCCGGATCCCCGCGCACCTGTGTCGGGCGGTGGACGCCGACGGGGTGTCCGGGGCGGCGCGGGTGGACGGGTTCCTGACCGAGCACTCCCGCACCCTCGCCCCGGCATCGATGGAGCGGCTGGCGCGGCAGCTGCTGGCCACCCTGGACCCGTCCGGCACTGACCGCTACGACCCGGGCGCCTACCAGCGCCGCGGCCTGACCTGCGCGATCGACTCGACCGGGATGCTGGTCGGCCGGTTCCAGTTGGACCCGGCCGCCGCCGCTGTGGTGAAGGCCGCCCTGGACGCCCACGCCGCCCCCACCCC
>Ga0187788_10000388_pt1 | contig 12071 bp, 14 predicted proteins | sample 1015_BV01_MP10_2_FD_133008 | JGI IMG/M metagenome (GOLD analysis project Ga0187788, IMG submission 133008) | Tropical peat soil microbial communities from peatlands in Department of Meta, Colombia - 1015_BV01_MP10_20_MG | ecosystem: Environmental > Terrestrial > Soil > Wetlands > Peat | place...
ACATAGTCGGCGACATACAGATTCCCGATCACCCGCTGGTCAACGAAGTGATGAAAGACACCCTGTTTGAGGCCATGGACCTGGAGGGCCTGAAGCAGGTGTTGCGCGGAATTGAGCAGGGCTCGATCCAGACTCTGGCCGTGGATACGCCAGTGCCCTCGCAGTTCTCGCACGAGATCCTCAATTCGAATCCCTACGCCTATCTTGACGACGCACCGCTGGAAGAGCGGCGGGCGCGCGCCGTGCAGATGCGCCAGTTATTGCCGGCATCGGTGCTGGAGGAAGTGGGAAAGCTGGATGAGGCGGCGATCGTGCAGGTCCGCGAAGAAGCCTGGCCCGACGTGCGCGACGCCGACGAGTTGCACGACGCCCTGCTCACCATGATCGCAATTCCGGAGAGCACGGCCGTGCCCGGCGCGGAGGAAGGTGCGGATGGGCTGACTATCGCCCAGGCCTGGGGCAAATATTTTGAGCGACTGCACGCCGATGGGCGCGCGGCCGTCGCATGCGAAGGCGAAATTCGTTTTTGGGTGGCGGCGGAGAAGGCAAGCGTCTTCTCGCTGGTTTATCCCGCGGCGCGGTTCGAAACCAGCCTTCGGCAGATGGACGGGACGGTTCCCGCCACGAGATCCGATGCCGTGCTGGCCATGATCAATGGCTGGATGATGCACTCTGGGCCGATGTCGGCGGCAGATCTTGCGAGAAGGCTCGGCCTGGCTGCCGCAGATGTGAACAACGCGCTGCTGCGGCTGGAGGCCACGGGAACCATCCTGCGCGGCAAGTACACGAGCACGGCCGCAGGCATCGAGGAGTGGTGCGAGCGCCGGCTGCTGGCGCGCATACACCGGCTGACGGTGGGGCGGCTGCGCAAAGAGATCGAGCCCGTAACCCCGGCGCAATTCATGCGCTGGCTGCCGCGCTGGCAGCACGTGGCTGGGGGATCGCAGGTGAGCGGCGAGCGCGGGCTGCTGGAAGTACTGCGCCAACTGCAGGGGTTCGAAATTCCCGCGAATGCCTGGGAGCGGCAGGTGCTGGCGCGGCGCGTCAACGACTACGATCCCAAGGCGCTTGATCAACTCTGCCTGACCGGGGCTGTGGGATGGGGGAGGCTGTCGCCGCATCCGGCAACGCTGGAGGGGGCGGAATCAGCCGACGGCAAGAGAACGCGGCGGGTCATCCCCACGAGTGTGGCGCCGATCACGTTTTTTCTGCGGGAAGAGGCGGAGTGGATGCCCCATCGTCCACCTCAGCAGGAGGATCACCGGGAGCTGAGCCACGGAGCCCGGCAGGTGCTGGACTTCCTGCGCCAGCGAGGGGCGTCGTTTTTTGCCGACATCGTGCGCGGGACGGGGAAGCTGAAGTCGGAAATCGAGACCGCGCTTTGGGAGTTGGTGGCCGCGGGGCTGGTGACGGCGGATGGGTTCGACAATTTGCGCTCGCTCATCGATCCCAAGCGGCGCTCGGGGCACGGCAGCGGCCGCAGCGCGCGCCCGCGGCACTCCACCGGGCGCTGGTCGGTGCTCCACCCGGTGGACCTGGGCGATCGCACGCGAGGGATCGAAGCTACCTGCTGGATGCTGCTGCGGCGTTATGGAGTCGTCTTTCGCGAGCTGCTGGCGCGCGAGACCATGATGCCCAAGTGGCGCGAGCTGGTGATGGCGTTCCGGCGGCTGGAGGATCGGGGCGAAATCCGCGGTGGCCGGTTCGTCACCGGTTTCCTGGGCGAGCAGTTCGCGTTGCCGGTGGCGGTAGAATCGCTGCGCGCCACGCGCAAGCAGGAGCCGGCGGGAGAGACGGTGGCGATCTCCGCCGCCGATCCCTTGAACCTGGTGGGAATTATCGTGCCCGGGGAGCGCGTGCCGGCGATCTCGGGAAGATACGTGACGTTTCGCGACGGGGTGGCGGTGAGTGAGGAAGCGCCCAGGATGATGGAAAGCGCGGTGGGGGAGTAGGTCGGCAGGTGAGCTACAGCCGCAAATTGGCACGCAGGTCTTTCATCAGTAACATCAAGTGCAATTCCAAACCCGGACAGCTCTCGAATCCGTATTTTCGATAGAACGCTGCCGCTTCGGCGTCAATAGCATGAACGAGGATGGCGCGACCACCGATGATCTCGGCGCCTGCGTACGCGCGGCGTAACGCATCTTTTAGCAGAGCGGAGCCGAGGCCTTGTCCCTGTTCTCGCTGGTCCACAGCAAGGCGCGCGAGCAGAATGATCGGTATCGGTTCAGGCCCAGCCTTGCTGGCGCGGGCAGTGGCTTCCTTTCTTGCAACACTTCCGGGAGCCAGGGAATAGTAACCGACCACCGTGAAGTTCCTGTGAACCACGTAGGTGCGAGTGTCGCCGCTCGCCTGGTTCATGCGCGCGAATCGTTTTAGCCAATCGGTAAGGGGGACATGCTTGCCGCAGCTGAACTGTGACACGTCGTGGTTAGAGGCCAGCAGTTCGACGGCTGACAGGGGCGGTCTCGTTTGCAGTTCGTTCAACTACCGATTTCTCCGAGAAGAGTCTCTCCAGTGCGGGTATGACTTTCGCTGGACTATCGAGCGCTTCAATAAATCGAACGAACTGCGTGGGAGCAAGCTCGAAGTGTTTCTGGTCAGCCAAAAGCATTTCAGCCGCGCTACAGGCACTCTCCACGATGAAACGCGTTACCTTCTCGCCGCGCTTCTGCGCACCCAGACGGATCAGGCGCTCCTCGGCAGCCGATGCCCGGAAGTTGATCCGCCGCGACCGTGCCGGCGACTTCTTATTGCCCGAGGATGTCATCCTTGTCCTCATCATGTATATACAACGTATGTACACGAGATTCTAGCGCTTTGCCATGGAGTTGTCAAGCGAAGACTCAAGGCGGATACCCCGAAAGCGCACAATAGAATCAGCACTCTGGTTGCCTTGGCAACACGCTCTCCTGGAAATGTAATCCACTGATATACAATCATGCGTTTGCTCTTACTTACTTGCCCTCATGAGGTACTTCCATGTCTGAAGCCATCGCCCAGCGCGCGGAGATGCGTCCGCCATTGGTCTCTCTCACCGAAGACGAAGTGCTGTTTCGCGACAACATCCGCCAGTTTGCCGACGAGAGCCTGCGCCCCCACGTCAAGGAGATGGACGAGAAGGGGGTGTTCGAACACAGCCTGATCGACCAGTTCTTCCGCCTTGGCCTGATGGGGATCGAGACCCCGGAGCAGTACGGCGGTGGAGGCGGGACGTTCTTCGAGGCCATCCTGGCGGTGGAGGAGTTGTCGCGGGTGGATGCCTCGGCCGGGGTGATCGTGGACGTGCAGAACACGCTGGTGAACAACGCCTTTCTGCGCTGGGGAAGCGAGACCCTGAAGCGCAAGTATCTGCCCCGCCTGGCCGCGGAGACGCTGGGCGCCTATGCGCTGAGCGAGGCAGGCTCGGGTTCCGACGCCTTCGCCCTGGCCACGCACGCCGAGGCCAAGGGCAGCGAGTATGTGCTGAACGGGCGGAAGCTGTGGATCACGAACGCCAAGGAAGCCGGCATCTTTGTGCTGTTTGCCAACGCCGACCCGTCCGCCGGGTACAAGGGAATTACCGCGTTCGTGGTTGAGAAGACGTTCCCGGGATTCAGCGTCGGCAAGAAGGAAGACAAGCTGGGGATCCGGGCGTCGAGCACCTGCGAGCTGATATTGGAAGACTGCCGCGTGCCCAGGGAGAACGTGCTGGGCGACGTCGGAAAGGGCTACAAGATCGCCATCGAAACGCTCAACGAAGGCCGCATCGGCATCGGCGCGCAGATGATCGGGCTGGCCCGCGGGGCCTGGGAATACGCCATCAAGTACGCGCAGGAGCGCAAGCAGTTTGGGCATGTGATCGCCGATTTCCAGGGCATTCAATTCCAGCTGGCGCAGATGGCCACGGAGCTGGAAGCGGCGCGGATGATGGTTTACAACGCCGCCCGCATGAAGGATGCGGGAGTGAACTTTGTGAAGGAAGCGGCCATGACCAAGCTGTTCACGTCGCAAGTGGCGGAGCGGGTGACCTCGCTGGCCATCGAAATCTATGGGGGGGCGGGGTATACGAAGGATTACCCAGTTGAGAAATACTTTCGCGACGCAAAAATCGGTAAGATTTACGAAGGCACGTCGAACATGCAGCTGGCGACCATCGCCAAGCTGGTGCTGGGAGGAAAGTAGAGCCGGCGGCAGGGCGGCGTAGCTATGTCGGGTTCGAGAAAGCAGGCAGCACTCAGGATGACCTCAAACCGGTTTCAACGCCAGTACCCCCGCCTGGATGCCCCCGAAGGAGTCCGCGTTCTGGATGAAAAAGGCCAGCCCATCGGCTGGCTGGAAAAGGTCAGCGGGGGCGGGATGCAGATCCGGCTGACTCCCGGCCTGGAGCAGCCGGAATTCAAGCGCGGGGCGCGCATGACGGTGACCATCCTGGAGCCCAACGGGGCCCGCGAGAAATTTCTGATCGAGATCCGCTATCGCGAGTCCGACACCATCGGGGTGCGCTTCGCCGGCCCCGGCGGGCAATAACCAGGCCGAACGAATCCGCAGTCCCCCTCCGTGGTCTCAGTTTTCCTGTTTCCTGGATGAGCGCTGACGGCTGACACTCGCTAGTGCGCCACCGTCCGGTGCGCACCCAGCGTGTCGATGACGTGCTTGAGCCGCTCGCGATTGAGCGGCGTCATCTCGGCAAACTTGATTCCCATCCCCACCAGCGCCTGGCTGTGCACGACGAAGCCGCAGGCGTCGATGCGGATGTCGCCGACGTGCAAGGTGATCTCGACATTGGTGTCGAGGGGGAAGGGTGCGGCGGTATCGACGTAGCAGCCGCCCATGCTGATGTCGGTGACCCTGACCCAGGAAGGGACGTGGCGGCCGAACTCGCGCACCTGGCTTCCGGCTTCGATGGGGAAGCGGATGTCGTTGCGGCGAGGGTTCTCGCCGGTGGGGGAGAACGGAATCGGCGGCGGTGGCGGGGCGCCCGGGCGAATGCTGGCGTGCGCGGCGGCGGGGGAGAGGCCCCAGATGTACTTCCCCGGCTCCACACATCGCAATCCGAGATGTCCATCCTGGGGGCTGCCCGGCCTGCCGACCCAGATAATGCGGAAGCGGCCCTTTTCGTCCTGATAGCGCAGTCCGATGGTTTCGCCGGGAATCTGCCAGCTGCGGATGCCCACGATGCGGGCGCCGTGCTTGCTGATGTCGCCGGTGTGGACCAGTTGGCTCACCGGCTGGCCGGCGGCATCCAGGCCAAACACACGTACCGGAGACAGACGAACCACGCGGGGTTCGGAACGCAACTCGGGCATGGCAGTTTCCCGGGAGAGTCGCGGGGGACAAAAGAGACGCTCTCCGCAAGCTATTCCACGGCCCCCGGGCTGTCAAGACGGCCAAAAGGACAAGGGGGAGGGGCTCAGGAGCAGCCAGGCGCGGAAGGAATCGAATCCGCAACCCTCGGCTTAGGACGGCGATGCTATTGTGCGGCGATGCACTCCGAACGGATCAATGAGTGTTATTGTTAGAGATGGCGATGTTACGCCAGCTATCCCGAAGTCCGTGCTGATCGGGGGAAATGCAAGGCCAAGAACAGGCAAGGGACTTCATGGCAGCAAGAAAGCGGCGCAAGGGAGTATTCTTGTGCCCCTGCACCGCTCCGATTGGATCAGGTTGTGTGACCTGGCTATTTTCCGAACACTTTCGACGCTGCCTCTGCCGCCGCGCCGTCTTCAATCACCGGATTGACCTCCAGTTCGATAACCTCCGCCCACTCGGCAACGTGCTGAGCCAGGAGTGTCGAGTCGTCTCCCTCCAGCAGATGCCAACCCAAAATCGACCCTGGCACGTGCCAGCGACCCACGGTTTTGAGTCCCTTGGGCGGACTGCCTCCCGTTTTGAGAAACTGCTGAACTGCCGTCTTGTAGAAGCCGGGACGCGTTCTCCATGTAACCATGAACTTCATCGCCCTTCCTCCGTTTTTCCGTTGTCACAACGCAGGCATTCTACGACTGGAATTGCTGATATCCAAAAAGCAAGGTCACTCGCGGTCGGTCCGTGAGCGCATTCACGTTTCTTCTATGACGATGCGGCCCAGCCAATTCATCAAGAACAAGTTCTGATTCCGATTCGGGTAACCCTTAACCACACGCAGTTGCGCAAGCTTGCGCCGTCTGTTCTCGTGGGGTAGGAGAGGATTCTGCCGCGGAGGTCCGATCTGATTTCCAATCCAGCTTCTTTGGCCTCAACGTTTTTGCAGGCTAGTAATTCGTTCTTCAAGGCCGAGCGTCTTCAGCACCCCAGGAGATGCCTCCTCAATAGCGAGCGGCTCGTGGCAGGTGTTGCAGTCTTGCGTGATAGTCATCTTCTGATCGGAGGTGGAGTGCGAGCCGTCATGGCAACGGAAGCACCCCGGGAAATCGGTGTGTCCGAGATTGTTGGGATACGTGCCCCAAGTGACCTTGAGTTCGGGAAACACATTCCGGTTGTAGATTGCAGCAATCTCAGCGCCAGCCTTGGATATTTCGTTGGCGCGCTGCGACGACATGACAGGGTCGCTTTGCCGGTAATAATCGACTAATGTCGCGGGGATTATCTTCGAAGCCTCCTCGTTGCTCGAATACTTCGCCTTAAGGAGTTCGACCGCCTTCTTTTTGATGAAGGGTAGGGTTGGAGAAATGCTTCCCAGCCCCATGGCTCGGTCGACGGCACGCTCCGGAAGCTCAAACGTGTGGGTTGGACGGTTGTGGCAGTCGACACACTGCATCTGATAGCGCCGTAGACTCGCCACAGACTGAGCGGTTGAGCCATCCGCCAGAAAGGTTCGGATCTCGCCGCTACTCTGGTTCCGGTACTCCACCCAGGGAATGGTTTGACGTTTGGCATCCGCAGCTGCGTAATGGATTGCAACTCCGCGGCCGAAGTGTTTCCCGTGAATGCCGCCAAGCTCTCCCCCGCCCGTGAGAATCATCAAGACCGTCTGGGTCTGAGTGTTGGCCGCGTCGTCCTGGAAGTGGAAAATCACCCGTAGTTTTACGGCGTCAAATTTTTGCGGCCAGTGACACTGCTCACAGGTGTCGCTGGCGGGGACAAGACGATTGCTTTCCATGGCTGATTCGATGGGGTAGTGGACGCGATGAAAAACAACGTCCATCAACTGCCGCGTGCCGGCTTTCTTGCTTTCCACCCAGCCAACAGCACCGGGGGAAACGTGGCAATCCACGCACTCCACTCGCGCGTGCGGCGATTTTTCGTGGGCGATAAATTCCGGTTTCATGACGTGGCAGCTCTGTCCGCAGAACTGCGGCGTCTCCATATGCTGAACAGCACGGTAAGTGCCCTGGGTCCCAATCACGATGTTGACCGCGGTGGTCGCCGCGAAGAAAATCGCGAACCTCCGAATGTAGGTTCGCCGGTCAGCGGTCGCCAGGAGCGCTTGCTCGGCGCGCGCAATGCGCCGCCGGCCAAGGAATACCCCGAGGGCGATCAATATCAGGCCTAAGATGAAAATAACCGGGATGAAAATAAAAACCACAATCCCGATGTAGGGATTGCTGGCATGTCCTCGAAGCTGGATTGGTAGAACGAAGAGCCAGGAAAACCCGGCGGTGGTCACCAGTGCCACGCCCAGCATGCTGACCCAGTGACTGGTGAGCAGTACAAGTATGGGCCGTTTCGGATCTTCGCTCATGCAATCCTCACATGATGGCGAACGCCATCGGTCCCCCAGTTCGCAAGCGAGGGATAAGCCGGCAATTGCCAGCTCCATTTTTCTTCGCCTTCCGCGTGGTGATCGTATTTCCCATCGCTTCGTCTTTTAAAGAGGACCACGTCGAAGTGATGACCGTTGTAATGGACGGCCGAATTTCAGCCAGAGCGGCATTGGCCGCCGTTTCGTTCCGATAGTAGTGGAGCGCAACCTTGGCGCCTTTCTCTGCCAGCCGCAGGGCAATACCCCGACCCAATACCCCGAGAGCTTCCTCTTACCAATGCATATTTGCCAGAGACGTGGGCACCTCCCACCAAATCGCGCGAAATCTTAAGTTGATGGGACGGGGCAGTCAAATACCGCTTCAGCAGGCATGGGAGTTCCCGTACATGCCGCCAAAGAAATCGAAGGCGGCAGAAGCTGCACCGAGCGAAAATCGCTCATCGAGAGTGCGGATGGAAGGGTGGCGACAGAGGCGACTCGGCGGAGAGAGAACGTTGTCCAGCAAAAAAACACGAACCCACTTGACTTCGACCGGCCTTTTCATGGAAGGCGATTACCCCAGTTACGGGGATTACCTGGGGTTTGTCTGGCTGATTTCGCTAGTCGAAATCGTCAATCTCCTGTATCCTGAACTTACGTTTGACCTGAAGCGGTTGTGAGCGACTCCGCCAAGGAGTTCCTGCCCTGCAGTGCCCTCCGATTCTTCTCAACGTATTTCAAGCTAACAAAGGATGTGTGTAACAACATGGAACAAGGAACAGTAAAGTGGTTCAACGATGCCAAGGGTTTTGGCTTCATCACCCGCCAGAGTGGAGAGGATGTGTTCGTCCACTTCTCCGCGATTCAATCCGCTGGCTTTCGTAGTCTGCAGGAGGGTCAGGCGGTGCAGTTCAGCGTGACCAAAGGCCCGAAGGGCTTACAAGCGGAAAACGTTCAGATTCTCTGATCCGTTTCCCGAATCGCAAAGGGCGGCCTGCTGGCCGCCCTTACATTTGATGATGACCTCTAATGATGACCTCATGGCTGGTGATGGGCTTTCATCACCTGGTCTTGCCAGTTCTTCGGGAAGATCGAGTGGATAGCAGATCCGTCTGCGCGTTGCTGTTGTAAACACGCGTCATCACCAGTGATCCGAATTACTTGTGTAATAGCTATGTTACGCCAACTGAGAATCTTCTGAGTTAGCTTCCCTGACCGAATGGGTGTGGCGAAGGCCGAAATTGGCCCGCGTTGGCCTCATTCCGACTCCCGCTCCCAAATTGTTGTTTCAGTAAAGGATTCTCCGTCCTTCAGCGTGACCCGATGTGTGGTCTTAGTCGTGTTTTTATCAAGCAGTTCAATATCGCCAACGCGGCGGACCGCTCCCGCCTCCTTCATCGTGAAGCGTAAATGACGAGGAGTCAGCAACTGAATCGCGCAAGAGTATTCGTTGGGCACGCCGATCAGCGTGCAGCCGTTGTCCGTCATGACGGCGTCGGCGTAAATGCCACCCGGCGTGATAATCGCGAACACCCAGCCATGCTCCGTCCAACTTACGTGTCCAGCCTTAGGTGCCGGCCCGGGGCCAAAACTGCTCTTGCCAACATTGAGGTTCCATTCCCCGCGCAGTTGACTGTCCATCTGTTGGCCGAGAAGGGGCACAGCCAAATGAAAGAGCAGTGAAATAACCAAGACTACCCTAGATTTCATAGGCCGGGATTCTACAGTACGCCACCGCACATGGGTTGACGTTACCAGGCGATTGCACAAGTAATCCGGACTTACCGCACTGATGGCTCAGTGCTCCACTCCTGACCCGCCGGCGGAGGTCCAGAAAGTTGTGAGCATCAACTAGAACTCGGACATTTCGCGGACATAAACAAGACATAAACAAAGGCGCTCAGAACATCGAGCGCCTAACTTATTGAAAACCTGGTAGGCCCGGCAGGAATCGAACCTGCAACCCTCGGCTTAGAAGGCCGATGCTCTATCCGTTTGAGCTACGGGCCCGCGATGGTCTGACATAAGCATACAACAGCGTTTACCATGAAGAAGCACTCGGGCGGATACCCCGAAATCAGCGGAGGGAGCGACTTATGCCTGGCAAGCAAGTGGAGCTGACGTGCAAGGACCCCAAGTGCGGTCACTCGTTCCTGGCGCGGATTGAAGAATTCGCGCGCGGCGTGATGCGCATACCGTGTCCCAAGTGCGGCAAGGCTCACGATTACCGCAGCACGGAGTTCGACGCCATGAGCGAGCTCAGCGAGTAGGCGCGCGCGGAGAGATGGGCGGCGAAACCGAAGAGCGGAACGAACCCCTGGTCGAGGACGAAGACTTCTACCTGGAGAATGGGCTGATGGTATTCACCGCAGCCTACCTGCGGAAGCGCGGCTTTTGCTGCCAGTCGGGATGCCGCCACTGCCCTTATGGGTTTCAGGGGGAGCGATGAAGCGCAGGGCGGAGGAAGCACGGTAGAAGGCGCGCTAGCGTCAGCATGGCCGTCCGCAGTTCTGAGTGCCGCGGTCACCCGGCAGGCAGCAATCGCGCCGAGAGCTGCAGGATAGCGTTTCCCACCAGGCGCATGGCGATCGCCCAGAAGCGCTGGGCATCTTCCTGCTCGTCGCCGTAGCCGAAGACATAGAGGGTGAGATAGAAGCCTTCCTCGACGAACACGTCGGTTTTATCTACCTCGAAGTGCGCGCGGCGGACCACAACTTCCAGCGCCGCCGGCAGCTCCGGCGCCCGCGAGAGGAGCTTGGCCAAGCCTTGGGCGAAGCGTTCGTGCTCGGGAAAGGAGGTGCGGGCGGGGGAGGTGACAAAGACGGCATCGACGTAGGAACCGAACTTGCAGTCAGCCCCGAAAATCGCCTCCTCCTCGCTGATCTCCTGCGAGAACCAGGCGTCACACTTGGCGGTCTGCAAGACCGAGTTGTGAGAGTTGAGTGCGGTGAGAAATTCAGCCAGCGCCGGCAGCTTGCGGGCTTCGGGAATTTCGCCCAGCCTTTCGGGAGAGCGGCGAAGATCGATGAAGCGGAGATTCCCGGTCGCCGAAGACCAAGGGACCGCCAGGACCGGGTCATCCGGGCCCAGCTCGACGGAGTAGTCAGCCTGCATAGGGCGCGCAGTGCTCGCCTCAATATACATCCTGCACTCTTCATCACCCTACACCCGCCCGGCTGCGGAAGCCGCATGGCGGTCAGGCGCGGTTGATCTTCTGCAGGAAGGTCACCATCAGCCGCTCGGCCCAGCGGCCGTCGTAGCCATCGGGCGAGGCGAGAAAGCCACAGTGCCCGCCGTGGCGGGTCTCGATCAAGGTTATTCTCGGGTTGGCTTCGATGCGGGCGCGGGTGTCCGCGGTCAGCACGATGAAGGGATCGTCCTGCGCGTAAATCACCAGCGCGGGCAACGCGATTCGCTCGACCAGGCGCGAGGCGCTGGCGCGCGCATAGTAATCGGCGGCGCCGGTGAATCCACCGTGGGGCGCGGTGATACGGTCGTCAAACTCGCGCAGGCTGCCGATGCTCAGAAGCGGATAAGAGCGGTAGAGGCTGGGAAAGAGCCGGGCCTTGCGCGCCAGGCGTTCATGCAGGCCCAGCAGAAACGCCCACTCATAAGGACGATTCGCGGGAAGGTGCAGCGCATCCGCCGAGGCGGCCAGATCCATGGCAGGAGAGATGGCGCAGACCGCCTCCACCTGGGGCGGAGCTTCCCTGCCCCATTCTCCGGCGCACTTCATCACCAGGTTGCCTCCCATGGAGAACCCGGCGACGGCAACCCGCGACAGTTTCTCGTCGGCGATCAGGTTGTGGACGACAGCGGCAACATCGGAGGACATGCTGGAGTTGTAGAGCGTCGGGGTCAGGTTCTCGGTGCCGCCGCAATTGCGCATGTTCATGCGCACCACGTTCATCCCGGCCGCCCAGGCCTTGTTGGCCGTTCCGATCATGTATTGCGAGGAACTGGAGCCCTCCAGGCCATGAACGGTCACCAGGGTGAGGGCGCGGCTGCGCTCGGACTGCCAGTGGCAGTGGCAAAGGACGCGGGTGTCCTCCGCAACGGCGACGAGGCGCGCTTCCGGCGCGGGCAGAATGTGGCGACGCGGGAGCAGGGCCCCGCCCAGTGTCTGCAGGTGTCCATTGCGCAACCAAGCGCGCGGGACGAAGCCGTGCTCGAAGGGTACGCGGCTGGGGACCGCGGACTCTGGGGGCGACTTGCGAGCAGTTTCAGGAACCATCTAAGATCAGTGTAGCGAATCACGCTCCGCGATTCGACGAGACAGAGAGGTTGGAACCGGGATGCCGATCTTTGAATACATCTGCAGGGACTGCAACAAGCCCTTTGAATCGCTGATCTACGGGTCGAAGAAAGCGGAGTGCCCTCACTGCCACAGCACCCGCCTCGATCAACA
>Ga0187788_10000390_pt1 | contig 12059 bp, 12 predicted proteins | sample 1015_BV01_MP10_2_FD_133008 | JGI IMG/M metagenome (GOLD analysis project Ga0187788, IMG submission 133008) | Tropical peat soil microbial communities from peatlands in Department of Meta, Colombia - 1015_BV01_MP10_20_MG | ecosystem: Environmental > Terrestrial > Soil > Wetlands > Peat | place...
ATCATTGAGGGCCTCGATCCCGGTTACCTCAACGCGGGCCTTATGAAGCCTCGGAGGGGATTGACCCCGACGGTGGGCAAGAATAGACACGATTCTTGATAAAAATTTCTCCCATCGATCAGGACGCAGAGGGGCGGGTTGAAGAAGCTTTAGGGCGGCCACCTTTATGCGATCTCGGCAAGGAGCTCCATACCCCTTGCCGAGCCTAAATTCTTAAATACCGACCATTTCCCCTCCAATATCCAATGATGGCCGCGTCCTAAAGGTTCGAAGACTCGCCCCTCTGTGTCGATGACGGTTCTGCGTACAGAAGAAAAACTGGGGGTGGGCAAGCCATAAATCCTCATTGACTTTTCTCTCATTCCAATAGTAAATTAGAAAAGAGTAAGAATTGCGCTTCATGCCAAAGAAGGGGGGATTTATGTCGAATAGAACCTACGAAGAAGTTCCCGTTGAAAAATTAAGGTGGCGCTGTGATCCAGAGGCATTGCCCTTTGAAACCACTCAGGCCATTCAGGCTTGTGAGGAGGTGATTGGCCAGGAGAGGGCCCAGGAGGCGATCCGGTTAGGGCTGAACATCCGTAGCGTCGGGTACAATATCTTTGTCACGGGGTTGACGGGGACGGGACGTTTTACCACGATCAAATGCATTTTGGAAGAATTAAACGTGCAGGGGATGATCCCTAACGATTTTTGCTACGTCAATAACTTCAAGAACTCGGATATGCCTCATATGCTCAGCCTTCCTCCAGGACAGGGGAATGCGTTCAAAAAAGAGATGGAGAACTTGATTGAAACTCTGAAAAAGAAAATCCCCTTGATATTTGAAAACGAGACCTATCTCAACAAAAAAAAAGAGGTGGTTGAAAGATTTCGGAACAAGCAAGCCGAGATGTTCCGGGAGTTTGAAAAGAAGGTGAATAAAGAGGGGTTTGCACTGGTTCAGATTCAAATGGGGCCTTACTCGCGTCCGGGCATCTTTCCCCTCATTGAGGGGAACCCTGTCAACATGGAACAATTGGAATCCATGGTAGAGGAGAACAAGTTTTCTAAAGAAGAGTTGGAAAAGCTTAAGGAGAAACAGGCCCAACTGGTCAACGAGCTCGAGGATATTTTTAAGGAGACCCGGAAATCGGAGAAGGAGATCAAAGAAGAACTGACCTCCCTCGACAACGAGGTAATCTCTCCAGCGGTCAAAGACTCGATTTCCGACATTAAGGAAAAGTTTGACAACGGGAACGTCCACCAATACCTGGACGAAGTTCAGGAAGACATCCTGACGAATCTCGGCCGGTTCAGAGAAAAAGAAGAAACGCCTCCGCCGATCCCGGGGTTGGTCTTGCCCCAAACGGCGGACTCCTTCAGTGAATACCAGGTGAACGTGCTGGTGGACAATTCGGAGACAAAGGGAGCCCCTATCATTGTTGAGACAACCCCCAATTATCGGAATCTTTTCGGCACCATCGAAAGGGTGGTTGAGCGCTCGGGGATTTGGAAGACCGACTTCCTCCATATCAAGGCGGGCTCCTTTTTAAGGGCCAACGGAGGTTATCTGATCTTCAATGCCCTGGATGCCCTCATGGAGCCGTGGGTTTGGCCAGCGTTGAAAAGGACGTTGAAGAACCAGGTGATCGAGATCCAGACCTATGACCCCTTTTACTTCTTCTCTACTTCTGCCCTCAAGCCGGAGCCGATTGAGTGTAATACAAAAGTCATTTTGATCGGAGATGCCCAAATCTATTACCTTCTTTACAGCCTGGACGATGATTTCAAAAAAATTTTCAAAATCAAGGCAGACTTCGATTCCGTGATGAACAAGGACAAGGACAAGATCCAACAGTACGCCTCCTTTATTCGCAAAATCTGCGATGAAGAAAAATTGAGACCCTTCGATAAAACCGGGATTGCAGCGGTGGTCGAGCATGGGGTGAGGATTACGGGAAGGCAGAAAAAGCTTTCAACACGGTTTCACCTGATTGCTGACCTCCTGAGGGAAGCGAATTACTGGGCAGAGAAGGACGGAAGTGATGTGATTACTGAAAAACAGGTGGATCAAGCGATTGATCGGAAAAATTACCGGGTGAACCTGATCGAGGAAAAGATTCAGGAGATGATCGATGACGGAACCATTCTGATTGACTCCGATGGGATAGTGGTGGGCCAGGTCAATGGCCTATCCGTCTATAATCTTGGGGATTACATGTTCGGAAAGCCCTCCCGGATCACTGCAAAAACTTCCTTGGGGAAAGCGGGTATTATCAATATCGAAAGAGAAGCGGAGATGAGCGGCCCCATTCATAATAAGGGCGTTTATATTCTCGCCGGGTACCTCCGGGGGAAATATGCACAGGACAAGCCGATTACCATGAGTGCCAGCCTCTGTTTTGAGCAGTCCTATAGTGGGGTGGAAGGGGACAGTGCTTCCTCGACAGAGATTTATGCCTTACTCTCAAGCATCGCCGGCCTCCCTCTGCGACAGGACATCGCCGTCACGGGTTCCGTCAATCAAAAGGGGGAGATTCAGCCCATCGGCGGCGTCAACGAAAAGGTTGAAGGATTCTTCGATGTGTGCAGGGCAAAGGGGTTGACCGGCCAACAGGGGGTCATGATTCCTCATCTCAATGTCGATGATTTGATGTTGCGAAAAGATGTGGTGCAGGCGGTGAAGGAGCGGAAATTCCATATCTATCCGGTGAGAACCATTGACCAGGGCATCGAGATCCTCACGAGTATGGAGGCGGGTGAGATGCTGGAAGATGGACGTTTCAAAGCGGGGACGGTGAATGACCGGGTCGATCAGAAGCTAAGAGAGCTGGGAACCAAGATCAAGGAATTTGAAGGAGGGGAAGGAGCTAAAGAAGAAAAGAAGAAGAAAAAAGGGAAGCCCTCTTCTGATGGATAGAATTATTCTCAACCAGAAGGTTGAGCTCGGAAAAGAAGTTCTGATCCAAGGGCCTCCGCTGGAGGCCCTTGGTTTTCAGAGAGGTCATGTGGGGAGTCTCATCACGTTGACAGACTCTGAGGGAAAGGATTTCAGAGGAAGGATCCTTCGCCTTTCCGGGGCAGAGGCCTCCATCCTTATCTTTGAAGCGTTCCTTTCACCGACGGAATCCCCTCTGGAGATCGTTCTATTTCAGGCCCTCCCACAAAAAGAGAGAATGGAGTTGATTATCCAGAAGGCCACGGAACTCGGCGTCTCAGCCATCCTTCCCTTTGAATCCGAAAGATCCCTCTCTCTGCAGGAGAGGGAAGCAAAACAAAGGAAAGCCCACCGGTGGCAACAGATTGCTGTGAAGGCAGGCCAACAATCAAGAAGGGCAAAGGTTCCTTATGTTGGAGAATGCCGACCGTTTCAACAGGTACTGGACGATTGGAACGAAGATGGGTTGAAGATCCTTCTTTGGGAAAAGGAGGGCAGAAATCTTAAAAGTGTCTTGAGACAACATTCCGATCAAAAGATTTATGTGATGGTCGGGCCCGAAGGGGGTTTTGCCGAGGCCGAAGTGAAGCTGGCAAAGGAGAAGGAATTCATCCCCGTCAAATTGGGACAACGCATCTTGAGGACCGAGACCGCTGCCATCACGTTGGTGGGGATTCTCCAGTATGAACTGGGTGATCTCCGCTGAATCCCAATCTGAAACGAAGTTCTGTTTTCGGACCTTGAACGACGGAGCTTCTTTATTCTTCGAAAAAGAAAGGCAGAGCCATTGTGACTATCCTCTGGTGTTTGAAAATGAAGTCAACCAGGCTCAGGCTCCGTCCCAGTCCAGCGTCGTATTCTCAGATGGCAAAGGGATGATAAAAACTGGTTTTTGGGTTCGATGCAATACGGCATTCGAGACACTTCCTAAGAACGTATGGGCCAAGAATCCCTTTCCGTGGGTTCCAAGGACGATCACGTCGCATCCTTCCTGATTTGCGGCATTCAAGATTTCTTCGGGGGGATGACCCCGGGAAACAAGGATTTTGGATACGAGTTCGGCGCATGGGGTGCCGATATGAGCCTCTGCTTTTTCGCAGAATTCGCCTAGTCGCTTTTTAATCTCCTCGACAGTCTCCTCCTCCTGCTTCCGTTTCAGTTCGTCCGTGATCCCTGTATAAGCTGCCGCATAAGCGGGAACGGGTTCAATCGCATGTAAGATGACAATCCTTGCGGCGTGCCTTCTTGCCACATCCGTTGCATACAAGAACGCATAAGAAGAGTTCTTACTGAGATCAGTCGCGTAAAGAATCTTCTTGATTTGCGGGATCATCTGTTTTCTCCTTTCCTTCCCATCTTTAATCTAACAACTAAACTCAAAATTTCAAGGGGCCACCGGATGCGCGAACGCTTTCGATGGTCACCCTTCTCCTGTGGTTGTTCTGCTGTTTTCACAAATCAAGACAACTGCTTGCCCAAAATCGTTCTGTTCCGACAATATGTCACTCGCTACGAAGGTTAAGTCGCGTCCAAACCTTCGTTCATAATTTATAAAAAACATTAAATTCTAGGTACTTATGGAACTAAATCGTTTAAATTCATTCTGGTACAATTCTTGCTCAGAGAATTCTTAAGAAAATCAAAATTGGGACAATCTGATGGAGACAACGGAAAAAAGTCTTGCTTCCATGACTTCGGAAAAAAGAAAACATCCGAGATTCAATGTCGATTTGCCGATTAAGTATGGTAGAACCCAATTATTCCTCAAATACGCTCGGGCGGTGAATGCCAGTCAAGGGGGATTGCTTCTACGTCTTCCAGAAGAAGTGGAGATCGGTCAGCATCTGGCATTGAAACTGTTTTTTCCTTCTCATTCTGAACTAAATACGATCAAGGCATCCGTCCAGGTAGTTTGGATGGATCTTCATATGAGGAAGGATTGGTCCTGGGATTATCAGACGGGAGTGAGATTCGTGGATATCGGTACAGAGGACATGACCGTTTTAAAGAGTTTTCTCATCAACCTTGAACAAAAACCGCCGTACACTGCCTAGCGAGCCGGTAAAAGAAACCTTGCCTTTAGGCTTTTTATAACAGCATATCCTTGCATCACTGCCTTCTGCAATTTCTAAAATCTATTGACATTCATTCGTCCAAAATGATAACTTACCGAGCGAAGGTCGTCCTCTATGCCCGGATTAATACTTCAGCATCCGATACGTGCACTGGATCGTCAGTTATTGTTTCCTCAAAGGACCCTTCTGACGAAAGAGATTTTGGACGCCCTTATCGATTCACACAGGACTTACTCCTATCCAGCATCTTCCCTGCTTTTGTACGGATCTGTGAAGCAGGACTGTTCGAATTTTCTTAGCACCCCTCCCTTTGTGACCATTTTTTCAGACCGGAAGGAAATCAATGATCTCCTGAGCCTTTTAGAGACCGTCCAATATCCCGTTCCCATATTGCAATCGCTCGACTATTTCAAAGAACATGATTTTTACACCTATGCCCATGTGCTCATGGTGTTTGCCCTGTCTACGTTTTTGGCAAAGGATCTACTCCCTGACCATCGGGAGCGTATTCGGCTGTCTGCAACGGGTCCCACCCACGACAGCGGAAAGGTCAGTGTACCCCTCCACATCCTGAAGAAGACGACGCCCCTCACCAGAACCGAGCGGAGTCTTCTCGAACACCACACGGCAGCAGGCTATGTCCTCCTCAGCTATTACTACAAGGATACCCAACACCTCGCTTGCAAGGTTGCCCTTGATCATCATGAAAGGGGAGACAGGTCGGGATATCCTCGAGGCCTCCTGCTCGAGGATCCGATGGTGGAAATTATCGCCGCTTGTGACGTTTACGATGCGCTGATTATGCCCAGACCTTATCGGTCTGGAGCGTACGATAATCGAACGGCCCTCGAGGAGATGACCGAAATGGCAAAACAGAATAAGATCGGATGGGATGTAGTGAAGGCACTGATTGCTCACAATCGCAAGTCGAATCCCCATTACAAGGAAATAACCATCTCGGCGGAGAAAAGGGGGACCCCTCCTTCGTACAATGTCTACGGTATAATTGCAGAGGAACCAGACTCAGACGACCGAGTTACGTAATCGAAAATGAGGGTCAATCGTCGCAGGATACAATATGCTTCTCTATCCCCGATCTTTTTCATTCCTCACGTACTCCCACCGTGTCTTTTCCACTCACACAATGGACAGCTCTGATCTAATCGAATATACTGATTCTTAGCAATCAGGAACATGAAGATCCTTCTCATTCAATCACCCATTCGCGATTTTTATCAAACCTCCATTCGGACACAACCCATCGGTTTGGCTTATCTTGCTGCCTCGCTGAAGAGAAATGGCCACGAGGTGGAGATTTTCGATTCTCAGACAGAATCGAAAAGGTCAATTCCCATTCCTCCAGAACTCGCCTATCTTAAAGATTTCTATCCTCTCAACGACCAAAGCCCTTTCAAGCTCTATTCGGGTTACTACCATTTCGGAATGGATTGGGCCGAGATCCGAAAGAAAGTTGAGAATTCAAGGGCCGATGTATTTGGAATCTCCTCCTCTTTTACTCCTTATCATGGGGAAGCGCTGAAGATTGGCAAAATCATAAAGGAATGGGACAGAAGAAGAATCGTTGTCATGGGCGGAGCCCACGTCAGTTGCGATCCGGAAGGAGTGCTGCGGAGCCCTTCTGTCGATTATGCAGTCTTAGGGGAAGGGGAGGTCCGTTTTTCTCTCCTTTTGGAACAGATCAGCAGGGAAAAAGCGCAAAACATCGAAACAATCGACGGCATTGGGTATCGGAGGAACGGAGAAATATGTTTCACTCCTCCTCAGAATTTTATCCAGGATCTCGACGCTCTTCCTCATCCTGCCAGGGAACTGCTCAATCTGGATCGATATCAAATGAGAAAGAAACGATCTACCATGATCATCACCAGCAGGGGTTGTCCCCATGGGTGCGCTTACTGCTCGGGTCATCTTGTCATGGGCACATCCTTTAGAACTCGCACTCCGGAGGCCGTCGTCAGAGAGATGATGGAATGTCAGAAACAGTACGGAATCGAGATTTTCGATATTGAAGACGACAATTTCACCTTTGATCAAAAGCGGGCAAAGCAATTAATGAATCTCATGATCGAAACCTTTGGAGAAAGAAAAATTGAGCTTTCCGCTATGAATGGAGTCTCCTTTGCCTCTCTGGATGGAGAACTTCTAAAACTGATGAAAAAGGCAGGTTTTCACGGTATCAATCTTTCCTACGTCAGCACAGATCCTTCAACAAAAGAAAGGATGAAAAGACCTAAGCCAGCAACTGAATTCGGTAGAATCCTCGAACAGGCAGTGCAGATTGGCCTCCACGTGATTGCCTATGCCATCTTGGGGATGCCTGGTCAAACCATTGAGGAGATGGCGGATACTTTGATCTACTTAATGGGGGAAAAAGTCCTCATCGGTCCCAGCATCTATTATCCCACTCCTGGAACTTCCCTTTTTGTAAGATGTGAGAAGGAAGGTGTCCTTCCTCCCGACCCCGTCCAGTGGCGGTCAAGCGCATTTCCCATCGAAACGAAAGAGTTCAGTCGGATCGACTTATTCACCCTCTTTCGTCTGGCAAGAACCGTCAATTTGGTCAAAGGAAAGATGGATGGAAAGGAATTAGAAGAGGGAATAACATGGCGAGAACTTTTCCAGGTTATGAAAGGGAGAAAGACTCCCAAGGACAAAGTCGAGGATAATGCTGCTACTTGGGTCGATTTGCTTTTGCTGCTCGACAACGAAAGGTCCTTTTTCAGCCTGATAAAAGATTCCGGGAGAAGGATATTGGTTGAGAAAGAAAAAAGTTCAAGAAGGGTCTTAGATTATTTTTTTGATAAGGCCCGGGAAAAACCCATCCTCAAAAGTCGTCCCTCCATTTGAGCACTTCACCTCCTTATCTGCAATCCAGGCAAGTTTAAGGAGCCGAAAATAAAATTTGCCTGTTCCTCCATAAAAAATCGATCAATGTGAGAGATTCAACAACGAACAAAGCGGTTAACCCGCTAAAGGCCGTGTGGGAATGATTCTTCGGTCTGCCAACCGAGCAAACGATCGGAGCAGATCTTCTTACGCTTCCGGTACCAACACCACCCCCTTCTTGGGAAGCTTTTCGGGAATCAAATAGACCAGGAAATTCGCTGCAAAGATCGTAGCCGCCAGAAAGTAGAAGGAGTAGAGGATTCCAAAGCGGTCCGCTATGAAGCCACAAACTGCGGGCGCGATGCCGGAAAACAGGGATTGGATACTAAAGAGGGCGCTTACGGTAGTGCCGCTGACGCCTTTGGGAGCTAGGTCCATTGTCCAGGCAAACATGACGGGACGCAAAGAGAACAAGAAGAAACCAAGGAACGCCAGAACCCCGATGAAAAGAAAATTGAGCCGAAGGATGACCAGGGCGATCAGGAGGAAGGTGGTGGTAAGGAGTCCTGCAGTCAATACGGGTCGCCTCCCTTTCTTATCAGAAATCGCTCCGGAGATGGGAGATCCGAAAATCCCAGCAGCCTGCACAACCGTGATGTAGGTTCCGACCAAAACCGGGGAATACTTGAGTTCATGGGCAAGGTAAATCGGCAAGAAAGTGAACAGTCCGGACTGAGTCATGGTCCGCATTCCGGACAAAGAGCAGAGAAGGATGATGCTCCTGTTCCGGGCCATCGTTTTTACAGCCCCCCAATATTCTTTCAAAGAAAGCTCTTTCCCTTTCGCTTCATCTTGTGCCGTCCCTGCCTTGAGGAGGAGCCTCCACAAAACGAGTCCCATGAGGACCCCGGGGAGAAGGTTGAGGATCAGCACGTGTCTCCAGGTCAGGAAGGTGAGGGCCACCCCAATGGCCAGAGGGGCCAGCGTATCTCCCAGATTGGATCCCATGGCATGAAAGGCAATTGCGAACCCTTTGCGCTCGGGGTAACGTTTGGCAAGGAAAGAAAGAGCCGCTGGGTGCCATAGGTTGTCACCGGTTCCCACGAAGATGACGACGATCATCGCCACCCAATAGCTGGCGCTGAAGCCGAGGAAAAAGTAGGGGAGACCTGTGAGAGCAAGAGCCAGGCTTAGAAGAAACCCGGTCTTCCCCACCATGTCCACAATGATGCCGGCAGGTAGGTTGATGAAGAAGCTGGTGAAATAGTTCCATCCCATCAGAACTCCGACCTGGCTGTAGGTGAGTCCCAGATCCCTGGCCAGATAGGGAAGGACAATGTATAAGGCGCTAGGGTACCAATGGGTAATCGCATGCCCGAGACTTACCGCCACCAGCGCGGGATCGGTTTTCTTAATTCTACCCCAGGAAAGCCCGCTGGCTTTTTGCTCCACAGAAGCCCCCTTTTCACAGATATTCCTTAGAGAGACCGGGCAGGAATCATGTCATATGTTGCCGTGTGTTCAGTGAGCAATTGTAACCATAAGAGAGGTTTTCCGTCAAACAAAGTGCCTGAAATATGGATGACCTCACTTCATGGAAACGCCTCCTATTCAATGTTGAGGATCCTATCCATCATCCCTTCCCGAGGATATCATCCCTTGACTTGAACTGCTGACAGGAGTATTTTGGTAATTAACATTGCTGAAGCAGGAGGTTAAATATGGCCAAGATGCCAAAAGAAGTGATCGAGGTCTTTAATGATCCTAAAAGTACGAAGGTTCTGGCTACGGCTGGCACCATTCTAGAAATCAACGCGGTGCCAAAAGGAAGTCTGAGGGCCTTAGATGAAGAGCGAATAGCTTTTGCTGACATCTTCGGAGACAAAACCAATAAGAACTTGGAAGTGAATAAAAAGGTAGCGGCCTTAGCCTTAAGGATGGATCCTATGGCAGGCTACCAGATAAAGGGCACCTTCCAAGGGTTTCAGACTTCCGGGGAACTATTTAATAGATTTGCCAAAGAGATAAAAGAAAAAATGAAGATGAATGTAAAGGCAGTAGGTACAATAAGGGTAGATGAGGTTTATGCTGTCGCTCCGCCCCAACCTGGGAAAAAGATTGCGTGATAAGGATTCGAATTGACAAGCACGGCTAGGCTAACTTGGGGCGCGCCCGATTCAGCTCTTAACTGTGAGATAAGAAGGATAGACAAATACCCCAGTCAGGAATTTTAGGCTTACCCTGAACGTCATGCCATGTTCCATCATTCTGAGCTACTTATACAACCAGAACTTGGAAATGGGATGGAGAGAGTCATTTGGTCTCAGCCCTCCATCTTTTAAAGAGCATTGCATCAACAGAGAAAAGGTCGAGGACCTTTCCGACGGTTTGATCAATTAAATCTTCTATGGTCTTTGGATGATGATAAAAAGCAGGGACGGGAGGCATAATGATCCCGCCCATTCTTGTCACCTTTGCCATCAGTTCAAGATGTCCTTCGTGCAAAGGTGTTTCTCTCACAAGGAGGACAAGCCTCCTCCTCTCTTTCAACATCACATCCGCCGCTCTCACAAGGAGGTTATGGTTGTAGGAATTGGCAATCGCAGAAAGGGTCTTGATGGAACAGGGGGCGATCACCATCCCATCCACCTTGAAGGACCCACTCGCCAAAGAGGCAGTGAAATCCCCTTCCTCATAAACGTGAGATGCCATCGATTTCAGTCGGTCGATGTGATCGCTCGTCTCGATCTCTAAGTTCTTTAAGCCAGCCTGAGTGATGATAAGATGGGTCTCCATCCCCAATTGAGAGAGGACTTCGAGCATCCTCACGCCATAAACCACACCGGAAGCTCCCGTGATTCCAACCACGATTCGTTTCATCTAAAACCTCCTGCTTTTCAAACTCTCTCACAGCGTCTCGACCAGAGCTTGAGCAAATTGCGAGTCATCGATGTCTGGATTCAACTCCATAGGCTTGATTTCCGGATCCAGATCGTTTCTCAATGACTCGACGAACCCTTCATCCGCACCAGAGTCGAAAAGGGCCGATGAGCAAGATCCACGATCGGGGCAAAGAGATCTAAAGAATCTCTACTTCCAAAACATCTCCTCCCTTTACGGAGAGAGCTTGTTTGATATTCTGAGAGGCAATCAGCTCCATTTTATTCTGGGGGTAATCTTTGACTCTTGGAAAGACAATCGCCCCTTTTAATCGGCCATTGATGAGAACCGGATAGCACTGGGCATTGCAAAAGGAGGGATCCTCCGGGGTGATCTCCACCCCAAGAGTCGACTTTAATTCCCAGAAGTTCTGAGAGTCCCTCGGATCAACGATTTCTAGATTCAGCGTCCCAGGATAAGGGTCGACGTTCAGTTTTTGGATCAATTGCTTTCTGACCCAGGGAATCTGTGTAAAGGTCGATCCGACCCCAAGTCCTTCCACAATTCTTCCACGAATCTTAATTTTTCAATCCTTTCTTTTCGATGACTCTTCTCGCTTGGAACTTCCCAGCGCTCAAAGAGATCGTAAGTGCTCTTCTGTTTTTGTTCGGCAAGGAAAAGCTCTTGTCAGGGAGGATTACGAGAAATATCAGCGATCATGTTTTTTAGCTTTGCTAAGACCCCATCCTCTTTTTCCAAGATTTTCTCTAAAGATTGAAGGATCTTTGCCAGAATGTTCTTATAATCTTCGAGAAAGTCTCTTTTTACCTTTGCGGGAAGATCCCGATACATCTTCTCTATATTTCCTAACCAATTCGGAAGAGTAGAGATATCGGCATCTTTTCTTTCATAAAGGTATCCCTCGAGACAACCCACTTTAGCTGAAAAGTTAAAAAGGTTTTTGTCTACACCCATCACCTCACCTCCTGATTGCAAAGTCATCCTGCTGTTTCTATAATCCCCCTTCAAACCGAATCTCTCCCTATCCTTTCTTGTTCTTCTAAGAAGAGGGTAAACTCCATCAGGCCCTTAAAAATAAATTCTGGCTGCTCGCTCTCAGAAATGTCTATGTGATCTTCTTTCGCTAGGATCGCCACAGGAATTCCTCCTGCTTTCCTGGCGGCAATAATATCGTCCTCGGTATCACCCACGACGAGGCACTTTTCAATAGAGACTTTCATCCTCTTGGCGCACTCAATAATGGCGTCAGGGGCTGGTTTCCGGCTCGCAACCTCCCTTGATGTTACGCTGGAATCGATAAACCTTTCAAGACCAAA
>Ga0187788_10000391_pt1 | contig 12056 bp, 10 predicted proteins | sample 1015_BV01_MP10_2_FD_133008 | JGI IMG/M metagenome (GOLD analysis project Ga0187788, IMG submission 133008) | Tropical peat soil microbial communities from peatlands in Department of Meta, Colombia - 1015_BV01_MP10_20_MG | ecosystem: Environmental > Terrestrial > Soil > Wetlands > Peat | place...
CACCTGGATGCCGCACCCGACCTGAGCAACCCCTACTTCGACTTCGACCAGACCAAGTGCATCGTGTGCTCCCGGTGCGTGCGGGCCTGCGACGAGATCCAGGGCACCTTCGCCCTGACCATCGAGGGCCGCGGGTTCGACTCCAAGGTCTCGCCCGGTGGGACCACGTTCATGCACTCGGAGTGCGTCTCCTGCGGCGCCTGCGTGCAGGCCTGCCCCACCGACGCGCTGCAGGAGCGTTCCGTCGTCGACCTGGGCATGCCGACCCGGTCGGTGCTCACGACCTGCGCCTACTGCGGCGTCGGCTGCTCCTTCAAGGCGGAACTGCGCGGCGACGAGGTCGTCCGGATGACCCCGTACAAGGACGGCGGCGCCAACGAGGGCCACTCCTGCGTCAAGGGTCGCTTCGCCTGGGGCTACGCCAGCCACCCCGACCGGGTGCTCAGCCCGCTGATGCGTGACTCGATCCAGGACGAGTGGCGGGAGGTCAGCTGGGACGACGCGATCTCCTACGTGGCCCGGCGGCTGAAGGAGATCCAGGCCCGGTACGGGGTGGGCTCGATCGGTGCGATCACCTCGTCGCGCTGCACCAACGAGGAGACCTTCGTCGTCCAGAAGATGGTCCGGACGGCGTTCGGCAACAACAACGTCGACACCTGCGCCCGGGTCTGCCACTCCCCGACCGGGTACGGGCTGAAGACGACCTTCGGCACCTCGGCCGGCACCCAGCACTTCCGCTCGGTGGAGTCGGCCGACGTGATCCTGCTGATCGGGGCCAACCCGACCGACGGTCACCCGGTGTTCGCCTCGCGGATGAAGAAGCGGCTCCGCCAGGGGGCCCAGCTGATCGTGGCCGACCCGCGGCGGATCGACCTGGTCCGCACCCCGCACATCGAGGCGGCCTACCACCTGCCGCTGGCGCCCGGGACGAACGTCGCGGTGATCAACGCGCTCGCCCACGTCGTGGTCACCGAGGGCCTGATGGACCGCGAGTTCGTCGAGTCCCGCTGCGAGGGCTACCAGGAGTGGATGGAGTTCGTCGCCCGGCCGGAGAACAGCCCGGAGGCGGTCGCCGAGATCAGCGGGGTGCCGGCGGAGGACCTGCGGGCCGCCGCCCGGCTGTACGCCGGTGCCCGGAACGCCGCCATCTACTACGGCCTGGGGGTCACCGAGCACAGCCAGGGCTCCACGATGGTGATGGGGATGGCCAACCTGGCCATGGCGACCGGCAACATCGGCCGCGAGGGGGTCGGGGTCAACCCGCTGCGCGGGCAGAACAACGTGCAGGGCTCCTGCGACATGGGCTCGTTCCCGCACGAGCTGCCGGGTTACCGGCACGTCTCCGACCCGAAGGTGCGGGAGATCTTCGAGACGGTGTGGGGGCGCACGATCCAGCCCGAGCCGGGGCTGCGGATCCCGAACATGTTCGACGCCGCGATCGACGGGACCTTCCGGGCGATGTTCATCCAGGGCGAGGACTTCGCCCAGTCCGACCCGAACACCCAGCACGTCACCGCGGCGCTGGCGGCGATGGACCTGGTGGTGATCGAGGACCTGTTCCTCAACGAGACCGCGAAGTTCGCCCACGTCTTCCTGCCCGGGACCTCGTTCCTGGAGAAGGACGGCACGTTCACCAACGCCGAGCGGCGGATCAACCGGGTGCGCCCGGTGATGGCACCGCGGACCGGCAAGCACGAGTGGCAGATCGCCTGCGAGGTGGCGCAGGCGATGGGCTACCCGATGAGCTACGACCACCCCAGCCAGATCATGGACGAGATCGCCGCCACCACGCCGACCTTCGCCGGGGTCTCCTTCGACCTGCTCGACCGGGTCGGCAGCGTGCAGTGGCCGTGCAACGAGGCGGCTCCGGTGGGGACACCGGTGATGCACGTCGGCACCTTCGTCCGGGGCATGGGCAAGTTCGTCCTGACCCCCTACGTGCCCACCCAGGAGCGCTCGACCCGGCGCTACCCGTTGATCCTGACCACCGGGCGGATCCTGTCCCAGTACAACGTCGGGGCCCAGACCCGGCGCACCGCGAACGTGGAGTGGCATGCCGAGGACGTCCTGGAGATCCACCCGCACGACGCCGAGGTGCGGGGGATCTCCGACGGCGACCTGGTCAGCCTGTCCAGCCGGGTGGGCGAGACGACCCTGCGGGCGCGGATCGCCGACCGGATGCCGGTCGGCGTGGTCTACACCACCTTCCACCACCCGGTCACCGGAGCCAACGTGGTCACCACCGAGCACTCCGACTGGGCCACCAACTGCCCGGAGTACAAGGTCACCGCGGTCCAGGTGGGGTTGCGGCAGAAGGCCGGGCAGGAGGCTGCGGCGCAGGCCGGCCGGCCGGTCCCGGTGCTCGCGGACTGACCGGCGAATCATGACGAACCTCAACGGATCGGGCGGACCGGGCGGACCGACAGGGCGGATGGACAGGTGACGGTGGCCACCCAGGTGCGGCTGGCGAACGACATCGCCGCCCAGTTCCACTACCTGCCGCCCGACGCCGCGGCCGCCGCCGTCGCCACGCACATGCGCAACTTCTGGGACCCGCGGATGCGCGAGCAGCTGCGGCATGCCGTGGAGGAGGGTCGGGACATCGACGACCTCGATCCGATCGCCGCGGAGGCGGCCAGGCTGCTGGCTCCGGCTACTCCCCGCTGAGAAGCCCCCAACAATGTGCGACCACCGCTCGGCCTCGCGGTCGCGTGCGGCCTGGGCCTCCGGTGACGACTACTCAGAGTGATATCGGCGGGGAGCGGTCGCTCCGCGTGGCCCCCGGCGCCGGGGACCGGCCACAGCCGTCGACGGCGAGTGGTTGAGATCGGGACCTCCGGTCCCGCCGGCGCCGCCCCCGGCGCCGACCCCCGCCCGCCGATGGATGGGATCCTGCAGGTCAGGCCGGGAAGGCGGACAGGTCACGGGAAGCCGGGCGGATCCCCGTCCGGCCGCCGGGAGTCCGTCTGGAGGGGTGACGGGCGGTCGCTCTGCGCCCCCACACAAGCACCATACGTGTCCAAATCGGGTCGCTACGCATTTCACATCACGGAAACGGGGCAGCGTGCTGAGCGTCACGGAGGGTTGACATCACAGAACCCGGGCGCTGTGATTTGAGTAACAGGGGGGACCGTCTGTCTCGTCAGTGGAGGGTCGTGGTGACGAATTCTCCATCCGTGCACTCCGTAGAGAAGTCAGAGCCCGAGTTCAAGCCTGGACGCGGGCCCACCGACTGGCTCGGCGGGTGGTGGACGGGTCTCTGGACACCCGTCGCGCTGCTGGGTGTGGCCTTCGCCCTGAGGGTCTACCAGCAGCCTTTCGCGTGGAAGTACGGCATCGACGCCGCCAGTCATGAGTTCCGGGTCTACTGGTGGTCGGTGCTGTTCGTGGGGCTGATCGGCGTCAGCCTCTTCACCCTCGGCTGGTGGGGCTGGCTGATGCGCAGCGGCATGCGCGTCAACCAGAACCCGAGCCACGACGAGGAGGTCCGCCGGATCGCGACGTTCTGGGGCCTGATCGGAGCGATCAGCGTCTGCCTCTACATCGAGGCGAGCTTCTGGCCCAACCAGGACGGCGCGTGGCACCAGACCGCTGTCCGTGACACGGCCTTCACGCCGTCGCACATCCCGATGTTCTACTGGTTCTTCCCGCTGGGCATCACGCTCACGATCGGGACCTACCTCTACGGCCGGACCAGGCTTCCCAAGGTCTACGGCGTGGAGAAGGGCTTCCCGTGGTCGTTCGCGCTGCTGATCGCGGCATCGGTGACCGAGATGATGCAGGTCGCCATGAACGAGTGGGGCCACAGCCTGTGGATCACCGAGGAGATCTTCGCGGTCCCGTTCCACTGGCCGTTCGTCTGGTACGGGTGGTTGGCCTCGGGCATCTTCGCCCTCTGGGCCGAGACCCTGATCCGGTTGCTCGGCATCGAGGGCGAGATCGCGGCGGAGACCGCGACCGAAGCCGTGGCGTAGGCAGGCACGACCTCTTACGCGGGGTAGACGGAGAGCCCCGCGGCGGATCCCGGGAGCGAGTGTCCGCCGTGGGGCCGCCTGCGTCCTGCGCAGGCCGGACGCAGGGTGACAGTCGGACACGCCACGGCGTGCCCGGGTGTCGCCCACGTGGGTGTCGATGACCTGGGAATCGATCGCTCAACCGGGTATCCATCGCAGAACTGGTCGGCCCCCCGCCACCGGCCCCATCGCACGCACGGCAAGACCGGTCATGTCCACATCAACATCGCTCGAGAACGGGTGGTGCGCACACGATGACGACGGAGACGCCAAGCCTCACCTCCGACCTTGCCGCGCGAGGTCGCGCCGCGGAGCTGCACGCTCTGCTGGTCAAGCCCTACAAGTACATCGATCGCAAGTGGGACTTCTTCTTCTGGGCCACTGCAGCCTTCGTGGTGGGCGCGGCGGCCGACATCACCAAGCAGCTGTTCGCCGGTGACTGGGACTTCTGGAGCGACTGGAAGGACGTCCAGTGGTGGCCCATCGTCACCCCGTTCGCGACGATCATCATCCCGTCGGCCCTGCAGTACATCCAGTGGCTGGCCTGGAAGATGCCCACCGGGTTCGTCTACACCGCGCTGGCCTTCTGGATCTGCGTGGAGCTCGGGCGGTTCCTGCAGTGGAAGATCTTCGTCTACTACCCGATGAACTACGTCTGGCCGGCGACGATCATCCCGGGGGCGATCTTCGCCGACTGGGTCCTGCTGAAGACGAAGAGCTTCATCCTCACCTCGGTCATAGGCGGCATGGGGTTCGCGTTCCTGTTCTGGTTCGCGAACTACACCATGCTGTCGCCGCTGCTGCAGCCCACGACCCTGATGGGCCACACGCTCACCCTGGCCGACGTCCAGGGCATCGAGTACATACGAGCCCAGACACCTGAGTACCTGCGGCTGGTCGAGCAGGGCTCGCTGCGCACCTTCCTCGGGCAGACCCTGTACGTGACGCTGGTCTTCGGCTCGACCGTGGCCATCGCGGGTTACTGGGTCGGCCAGTTCCTCGGCCGGATGCTGGCGATCTGGCCCATCGGCAAGTTCATCAAGAAGGTCTGAGCGGAACAGGAGGCACGCAATGAAGCGCATCATCAGTGTGTTGCTCGCCAGTGCCGCCCTGCTCTTCGTCGGGGCCTCGCCCGCGCTGGCGCACGGCGAGCTGTCCCAGGAGGCCTGGCTGCGCCTGAACAGCGTCGCGTGGATGGACGTCCAGTTCAGCGGAGGGACGCCGCAGCAGAACGGGGACGTCAACATCCAGCAGGGCGACACATTCAAGATCACAGGCACTGCCAAGATCCTCGAGACCTGGCCGGAGACCCTGGCCGCCCCGACCGAGGGGTTCATCAACGTCGAGTCGCCGGGACCCGTCGTCCTGATGAAGGAGCGGGTGATCAACGGGGTGCAGGCCCCGCACTCGATCTACATCTCGAAAGGCTCGGTCTACAACTTCGAGCTCACCCTGCAGGCCCGGATCCCCGGCCGCTACCACATCCACCCGACCTTCGCGGTGCACGGTGCCGGCACCCTGATCGGGCCGGGGCAGTGGTACAACGTGACCAGCAACTCCGCCGGGTTCACCAACCCGGTGACGCTGTACAACGGCACGACGGTCAACCTGGAGAACTACAAGGTCTGGTGGATCTTCGGGTTCACCTTCGTCGGGTTCATCATCGGCATGGTCTGGCTGCTGTGGTGGATCTGGCCCAAGCCCACCGTCTCCCGGCTGGCGGTGACCAGCCAGCTCTCGGTCAACGACGACGGCGGTGACGCCGTCGGACTGGTCACCAAGCGGGACCACCGCGCGATGAACATCATCATGCTGGTCACCGTGCTCTTCGTGGCGCTCGGGATGATCTGGCAGTCCGTCGCCTACCCCACGAAGATCCCCTTGCAGGTGGACCGGTTCCTGGTGGCCGGCGCACCGCAGCCGGTGCCGTTCGCCACCGCGACCGGCACGGACGTGACGCTGGACAACAAGACCAACACCTACGCCATGAAGGTCACCCTGACCAACAGCGGCACCAGCGACATGACCATCGACTCGGTGCACATGGCCAACGTCACGCTCACGCCCACGACGGATGTCTCGCTGTCCCCCCAGGCCGACGTCCCGGCCGGACAGGTCGCGATCAGCCCGTCGGCCACGATCGGGGCGGGCCAGACCGTCGAAACCACGATTCGGCTGCCGCGGGCCCAACTGGACTCGCTCAAGCTGATCCCGGTCCAGAACGCCAACAGCAGCGTCGCCGGCGTCCTGCAGGTCACCAGCGCCGGGGAGACGCAGTTCGTGACCGTCTACGGCACGATGGACACGATATTCGCCTAGCCGGGGCGGACGCCTCGAGCGAAGGCAGCAGAGCGGAGGAAGAGGCCATGAACCTGTACGCGCAGTGGTTGGCGCACGGGGGTGCCAGCGACGCCGGCCCGGTGCTGGTCATGCTCGTTCCGGCCGGGATCCTGTACGGGCTGGGCCTCATCCTCTGCCTGGTCCCGATCGTCAAGTCGATCGGTCAGCCGCCGCCGAGCGAGGCGGACAAGCTGGCCGCCCAGATGCTGGGCGAGGAGGAGGCGCAGGACCAGGCTCGCAAGTCCCGGCGGCTGCGCTCGATCCGCCGGAAAGAGGTCCGCGACGCCCTCGGCGAGGACGCCGGCGGCAACGGTGCGGCCGGGGTCAGCGCCACGACGCACGACGCGAGCTGAGAACGCACCCTGGGCCGCCGGGCGACCGGCGGCCCAGGCCATCCACTGCGGCCGGGGCCTTGCGGGTTTGGGCCTCGGCTGTGTATGACCGGACCGCCGGACGGCACGAGAGGGACCGGATGGACCAGGAGCAGGTGATATCCCCGTCGGCGCGCAGGGCCGGCGAACTGGATCGCCTGCTCGCGCCCGCCGTCCTGGCCGGGATGATCGCCGTGACGGTGGCATGCCTGGGCGGGATGGTCGCCTCCTGGATCGCCGGCAGCGGGTTCTTCACCCCGATCTACGGGATCACCGCAACGATCTCGCCCTCGACGCTCGCCGCGTCCCTGCTGCACGCCCAGGCCGGTGACGCGTTCTACGTCGCCCGCGACCCGCTGGTCGCCGGCAGTGCCGTCGCGCTGACCGCGGGCGGCTCGTTCGGCATGGTCTTCCTGCTCGTGGGTCGCCGGCTGACACCGCGCTGGTCGGTCGCCCTGCCCGGCGGCATCGGGTACGCCCTGGTGCTGATGGGCGTGCTCAGCCTGATCGGGCTGCCCCGGGCGACCCGGCTGGCAGCCGCGTCGCAGCCGATGGACGGACTGTCGTCCGGTGTGGGCTGGGCCGTGCTGCTGCTGGAGTACGCCCTCTACGGGGCCGTCCTCGGCGCCTGGGTCGTGCTGCGACCCCACGATCTTCGGCACCGCCTTCCGGGCCGGAAGGGAGGCGCCGCGGCACTTTGAGGAGCCAGGCCGCGGGCCACCTCCCTACCCGGCACGCACCGCGCCGGAAGGACAGCGTCGAGGCATCGCTCGATCCCGCGCCAGCGGGTGACAAGGAGGCGGAACGTGAAGGACGGAAACTTCGTCTTCGACTGCCACACGGGGTTCTGGGACGCCAGCCAGGACAACTGCAAGAACCAGTACGGCGAGGCCTTCATCGAGACCTTCTACGCGTTCCACAACGGCTTCAACCCGGCGGGTCAGCCGCAGTGGACGATGGATTACGAAGGCGAATTCCGCAAGACGGACCCGGACTGGTACCTGGACCACATGTTCGTCCAGGGGTCCGCGGACATGGCGATCCTCTCCACCCAGGTCCTGATGGACTTCTACCACACCGGCTTCGTGCGGCCGGAGCGCAACAAGGAGCTGGCCGCCCGCGCCCCGCAGCGGCTCATCCCGCTGGGCGGGGTGGACCCGCGGGCGCCGAACGCCGTCGAAGAGGTGGAGCGCCAGGTCACCGAGCTGGGGATGCGCGGCTTCAAGTGGTACACCGCGGAGTGGCGCGGTGAGTCGCGCGGCTGGAAGGCCAACGACCCGGCGGTCTTCCCGTGCTACGAGAAGTGCATCGAGCTGGGCATCACCAACGCGCACTTCCACAAGGGACCGGCGGTGGAGCCGCTGGCGCTGGACCGGTTCGACGTCCGCGACCTGGACGAGCCGTCCACGCTCTACCCCGAGGTGAACTTCATCGTCGACCATGTCGGCCTGCCCCGGCTGGACGACTTCTGCTGGATCTCCGCGCGCAGCCCGAACCTCTACGCCTCGCTGGCGGTGGCGCTGGCCTTCGTCCACAACCGGCCGCGCTTCTTCGCCAACGTGATGGCCAACCTGCTGTTCTGGCTCGGACCGGACCGGATCTGCTACGGCACCGACTTCCCGATCTGGTACCCGCACTGGCAGCTGGACGATTTCATGGCCATGGAGCTCCCCGCGGACCTCGCCGAGGAGTACGGCGTGCAGCTCACCGACGAGATCAAGGCCAAGATCGTCGGTGGCAACATCGCCCGGCTGTACGGCATCGACATCGAGGCCAAGAAGGCCGAGATCGCCGATGACGAGTACTCCCGCCGCCGCGCGGAGTACCTGGCATCGGCGCCGCAGCACCCGGCCGCAGCGGGTGTCGCGGGGACGCCGTGACGGCAGCCCCCGAGGTCGACCTCGACGCGGTGCTCGCGGCGGCCGGCTCGGTGGAGGATCCGGAGATCAGGCGGAGCCTCGCCGAGATGGACCTGATGGACGGGGCGGAGGTGGACGAGGACGGCCAGGTGCGGGTCCACTACCACCTCACCTCGCCGTTGTGCCCGTCGGCTTTCGCGGTCCAGATCGGGCGTGAGGTGCGCCGTCGCGTGCTGGAGGTGCCCGGCGTGACCGGATGCCGGGTGGTCATCCAGGACCACTTCATCGCCGCCGAGATCGCGCGCAAGGTCAACGAGGACGAGGTCGTGGGCGCATGACCGACAGTCCGCAGGCTTCCCCCGCGGCCGGTGAGGCGGCGGGGGAAGCCGTCCGGAAGGCCCTCGCCGACCGGCGGGAGGCGGCCCTGCTGTCCGAGCCCTCGGTGGCCCGGATGGCGGAGCTGCTGGCGGTCCGCTGCCGGGAACCGGTCTGGGTGCGCACCTGCGTGGTGACCCTGGACCGGTTCGCCGAGCTCGCCGCCCCGGACGGGCTCGGCCGGCTGCTGGAGGCGGGCCGCGCGGACACCTCGGTCACCGAGGAGGCGTTGCGGCGGTTCGCCGATCGGCTGCCGCCGTGCACCGACACCCAGCTGTCCGCGCTGTGCCTCGGGCCGAAGGTGTGGTTGCGGGTCGGCGGCGTGGGGGTGCCGTGGCGCGCGGTGGCCGAGGCGCCGGTGGCGGTCACCCGCACCACGGGGGTGGGCGCCGGTCGGGCGGAGGACCCCGGCCGGGTGCTCCTGCTCGCCATGATCAACAGTGGGCTGTCCGCCGAGGAGGTGCTGTCGCTGCAGATCGGTGACGTCGGCAGCATCGACGCCGACGCCCGGCTGGTGCCCGACCGGTACGCGGACCCGATGGCGGTCTGGTACCTGCCCGCGGGCAGCACCGACCCGGGCGAGCGGCGGCTCACCTTCCTCAACTACGAGGCGCGGGCGGCGCTGTCCGCGTCCTGGGCCGCCCGGGTGCTCGCCGGGGAGGCGCTGTCGGACGGCGCGCCGCTGGTCGCCGCGCCGGACGGCTCGGCGGGCGCCGACGCGCTGGCGCAGGCGACATCCCGGCACGAGGCGCTGATCGGCGCCGGCAACGAGCTCAACGTGTTCATGTGCCGGATGACCGGTGACTTCTTCCGCGAGTGGGGGATGCCCGGCAGCCGGTTCCTCGCTCGCGGTTCGCCGCGCAACGCCGTCACGTCCGGAGCCGACACGGATCCAGGAGAGGAGCTGAGCCCGCAATGAAGGCTGTACGCGTGCACGCCTACGAGCAGCGCCCAACGGTGGACGAGGTGCCGGAGCCGACGATCACCGGCCCGCACGACGTCATCGTGAGGATCGGCGGTGCCGGCCTGTGCCGCACCGACCTGCACATCATCGAGGGGCAGTGGGCCAGCCGCTCCGGAGTGCAGCTGCCGTACGTGATCGGCCACGAGAACGCCGGCTGGGTGCACGAGGTGGGCAGCGCGGTGAGCAACGTCGCCCCCGGCGACGGCGTCATCCTCCATCCGCTGATCACCTGCGGGCTGTGCCGGCAGTGCCGAGCCGGGGACGACATGCACTGCGCGAACGGGCAGTTCCCCGGCATCGGCATCGACGGCGGGATGGCGGAGTACCTGAAGACCAGCGCCCGCTCGTGCGTCAAGCTCGACCCGTCGCTCGAGCCCAAGGACGTCGCCGCGCTGGCGGATGCCGGCCTGACCGCCTATCACGCGGTGAGGAAGGCCATCCCCGAGCTGTACCCGGGCACGGTCTGCGTGATCATCGGCGCGGGCGGCCTCGGCCACATCGGCATCCAGTCGCTGAAGGCGCTGACCGCGGCGAGGTGCGTGGTGGTCGACCCCAGCGATGCGGCGCTCAAGCTCGCCGCGGAGATCGGCGCCGATGTCACGGTCAAGGCCGACGGCAGCCACGTGCAACAGGTGCTCGACCTGACCGGCGGCAACGGGGCCGAGGTAGTGATCGACTTCGTCGGCGAGCGTGGCGCCGAGGTGGACGCCTGGAAGATGACCCGGCGGGCCGGTTCGCACTACGTCATCGGCTACGGCGGGACGGTCAACCTCGAGACCATCGACATCATCTCCACCGAGCGCAACGTGATCGGCAACCTGGTCGGCACCTACAACGACCTGGCCGAGCTGATGGTGCTGGCCGCCGACGGCAAGGTGAAGCTGCACACCTCGGTGTACGCGCTGGACGCGGTCAACGACGCGATGGACGACCTGGACGGCGGGCGCCTGCAGGGCCGCGGCATCCTCGTCCCCTGACCCGCCGCACGACCGTCACCGGACCATCACGAGGAGGAGGCGCTCACCCGGTCAGGCCGGGGAACTCACGGCCGTAGCAGCGGGCGACGGCCACCACGGACACCGGTGAGCCCTCCTCGGTCTGCAGGACCTGCTGCACGTCCGGGCGCAGCCAGGCCGACGTCGAGCGCTCGTGCCCGGTGAAGGCGCCCGGGTCGGTCTGCGGGGCGCTGGTGGCCGACAGCAGGACGTCGACCAGGGCCGGGAAGCGGACCAGCAGGATCGCCGCGCGGGCCAGGGTGTCCTGGTCCTGGGCGTGGCCGAGGTGCGCCTGGAGGGCCAGCAGCATCCCCCAGGTGTTGGCCACCCGCTTGACCATCCGCGGGTTCGCCGGCAGCAGCGGGGTGTAGCGCTCCAGCAGGTGGTGGGTGCGGGTGACCGTGGCCTCGGTCCCGGCCTCGTACACGGCACGCTCGGCACTCACGCCCTCGACCGCCCCGGCCCGTCCGGTCTCGGCGGGCGGGCCGGCCGGCGCGTGCGGCCCCGGCGGTGCGCCGGTGCCGGGCGCGGGCGACGTCGCGGCGCCTGCGGCCGGACGGCGCGGGCGCCGCAGGAGGTCGCGCAGCGCCCGCCGCCGCTCGCCCCGCGGCGGCTGGGGCACCGCGTCGTCGTGCGGGAACCTGGCCCTGGGGATCAGGGCCGGGCGGCCGCGGGTGCCGCTGCGGCCGGCCACGCCGCGCAGCAGCACCGCGGCGTAGCTCTGCACCTGCGGCGCGGACAGCGGCGGGACCAGCACGGTGTGGTCGAAGACCGCCTGCACGAAGTCGGCACCCAGGCCGCGGACCGAACTGCTCAACCCGTCGAACCCCGGGTAGCGCTCCTCCACCGCCGCACGCAGCCACCGGCCGTCCGCGGCCACCAGGACGGCCAGCGCCGCGGGGGCGCGCCAGCGCCGCAGGGCCCGGGGAGCGGCCGGGGCGTGCAGCAGCGTGTGCACCGCCTCGAGCACCCCGACCACCCGCTCGGCCGCGCACCTGTCCAGGTTGTCGATCACCAGCAGGACCGGCCTGCGCGGGGTGTTCGCGCCACCCGCGGTCCACATCGCGTGGCCGAGGCAGGCGCCGATCACCAGCGCCGAGGCCCACAGTTCCGGGTGCACCGACACCAGGCGGAGGATC
>Ga0187788_10000392_pt1 | contig 12050 bp, 8 predicted proteins | sample 1015_BV01_MP10_2_FD_133008 | JGI IMG/M metagenome (GOLD analysis project Ga0187788, IMG submission 133008) | Tropical peat soil microbial communities from peatlands in Department of Meta, Colombia - 1015_BV01_MP10_20_MG | ecosystem: Environmental > Terrestrial > Soil > Wetlands > Peat | place...
CCGTTGAGATCCATGGCGTACTTGAGCCCGGGAATGCTCAACTCGCTGACCACACGCTTGGCGGCGAGCACAATGCGCTCCTGCTTCTCGCGGGCGATCTCGTGGGCATTTTCCTTCCATGCCCGGTAGATCTCAAAGCAGGCCGTGGGAGCAGCGCAGGCAAAGGCGAGGATAGCGCCCACGGCGCCCAGTTCGAGCGAGCTGTGCAGCTGATGTGCAGACCCCACCATCACCTGGAAGCCGACCTCCTTTTTACGCGCCTTCATGGCTCCGATCACGTGCACCGCCGACGAAGAGGGCTTGGGGTGGGCGGTGGCAGCGAGCGCGCCTACAGAGACCATGTCGCCGGCGGCCACCGGGCTGGTGGCCTCCATCATCATGCGGCCGGTGAAAGCGTCGAAGCTCTCGGTGACCAGGACGCTGCGCTTCACGTGGCGGGTGCCGGCGATGATCGTCTTCACCTTCTCCAGATTTCCCGATGATTCTTTGATGGCAACGATGTTCGGGTGCTCGGCGAGGGCGATGACCACCTCGGCGGGAATGTCGTAGCCGGTCGCCTGCGGAAAGTTGTAGATGATGATGGGCAGGGGCGAGCGGTCGGCCACGGTGCGGTAGAACGCCAGCATGTTGTCCGGATGCATGGCCATCTTGTAGTAGTGCGGGGTGCGGACCATGGCGGCGTCGTAGGCGAGTTTTGCGGCATATTCGGTGAGCCGCAGGGTCTCGATGGCCGACTCGATGCCGGTGGCCGCGATCAGGACCTTGTGTGACGGGGTGGCGGCACGCGCGGCCTTGAGCACGTCGCGCTTCTCCTGATCAGAGAGCAGGATGGCTTCGCCAGTCGAGCCCTCAACCACGAGGCCGGCGATCGGGGTCTTGGAATAGCGCTCGAGGTTGTGCTCCACCTTCTTGTAGTAGATGCTGCCGTCGGGATAGAAAGGGGTGGTAATTGGAGGAAAGATGCCGTGCAGAAGCATGTTAGTAGTTTCCAGCTTCGGGCTGCGGGTTGCAAGTCAAACCGCCCGGAGCGAGGCTCAAGCGCTCTTGCCAAGGTCCAAGTCGCGCTTCGCCGCCTACCTTCCGCGGCCATATTTCTGCCAGGGCCGTAGGTTCCATGACTTACTCTGCCGATGGGTCCGCCTGGCACATAGGGATTCGCGCTCACTGGCCCACATCTTCTATTATGCTCGGCCTGATGCGAACGGTTCGTATCCTGCCAGCGTTGTGCTTTCTGCTTGGGGTCCTCGCGGCCGCAGGACAAGAAACGATGCCCAACCTCATGCCTATGCCCGCCAGGGTCAAGCTTGGCCAGGGGCAGTTCATCGTCAGCCAGTCGTTCAGTGTCGGAGTCAGCGGCAGCGGCGGCCCCAGGGTGAAGCGCGCGGTCGAACGCTTTCTTGGCAACTTGTCGCGGCAGACGGGGATGCCGATTCCCGCTGGCCTCGGCAATCCCTCGCAGGCCGCCCTGTTGGTTCACGTGGAGCAGGCGAGCAAAGAAATTCCGCAGCTTGGCGAGGATGAGTCTTACACCTTGACCGTCACGCCTTCCCTCGCAAAGCTCAACGCACGCACAACCCTGGGGGCGCTGCGCGGTCTGGAGACATTCTTGCAGATGGTGAGCATCCGCCCGGAGGGCTTCGCTGTTCCCGCGGTGAATATCGAGGACAGCCCCCGCTTTCCGTGGCGCGGCTTGCTGATCGACGTCTCGCGGCACTTCATGCCCCTGGAGGTGATCAAGCGCAACCTGGATGGCATGGCGGCAGTGAAGCTCAACGTGCTGCACTGGCACTTGGCGGACAACCAGGGATTCCGTGTGGAGAGCAGGGTATTTCCCAAGCTCCAGGAGATGGGCTCAGACGAACGGTACTACACGCAGAGCAACGTCCGCGACGTGATCCAGTATGCGGCTGAGCGCGGGATCCGCGTGATCCCGGAGTTTGACATGCCGGGACACACCACCGCGTGGTTCGTGGGCTATCCCGAGTTGGCGAGCGCCCCAGGGCCCTACCAGATCGAGCGCCAGTGGGGCATTTTCGATCCTACGATGGATCCTACCCGCGAGGAGACCTATCGCTTCCTCGACCAGTTCATCGGCGAAATGGCCGGCCTGTTTCCTGACGCGTACTTCCACATCGGTGGCGACGAGGTCAACGGCAAGCAGTGGGACGCAAACCCGCAGATTCAGCGGTTCAAGCGCTCACACGGCATGAAAAGTAACGACGATCTGCAGGCCTACTTCAACCAGCGGGTGCTCGCGCTCGTACGCAAGCACGGCAAGATCATGGTGGGCTGGGATGAGATTCTGCACCCCGATTTGCCCAAGGAGATCGTGGTGCAATCGTGGCGCGGCCAGCAGTCGCTGGCCAACGCCGCGCGACAGGGCTACCGCGGAATCCTTTCGCATGGCTATTACCTGGACCTGATGCAACCAGCTTCTGATCACTATGCGGTTGACCCGATGGGAAACGGCGCGGCGGACTTGAGCCTGCAGGAAAGGGCGCGCATTCTCGGCGGTGAGGCGTGCATGTGGTCGGAGTACGTCTCGCCGGAAACCGTGGATTCACGCATCTGGCCGAGGATGGCGGCTATCGCCGAGAGGCTGTGGTCTTCGCCGGAGACACCCGACACTGATTCCATGTACCGGCGAATGAATGCGGTCAGCGAACGCCTGGACTGGCGGGGGCTCGAGCATCGTTCCAACTACACGCCCATGCTCGACCGGCTGGCTGGAAGTGGTGGCGTTGAGGCCCTGCGAGCTCTTGCGGATGTGGTCGAGCCCGTGAAGGAGTACGAACGGGCTGAATTCGGGAGCTACACAAGCGCTACGCCGCTCAACCGCCTGGTAGACGCGGCGCGCCCGGAAAGCCAAACCGCGCGCGAATTTGCGAGGATGGTGGCCGCGGTGGTGTCCGGGCAGGCGGACGAAAACACCAGGATTAAGGTGCGCGCCATGCTCACCCTCTGGCGCGGCAATCACGCGCGCCTGCTGCCGCAACTGGAGAATTCGGCGCTGTTGAAAGAAGTGGAGCCGCTCTCGCAGGACCTGGCGATGCTGGGGACCGTGGGGCTCCAGGCGCTTGACTATCTCGAGGCAGGCAAACGCGTGCCGGACGATTGGAGAGCGCAGCAACTCGCGTTGATTGAGCAGGCGAAGAAACCGCGAGCCGCGCTGCTCCTGATGGTGGCGGCTCCGGTGCAGAAGCTGGTGGAAGCCAGTGAGGGAGATTCGCGACGGCCGTAGATGCGAGCCTGACTCAGGGGTGAATGCCGCGCTTCTTCTGAGTGGATCATGACTCGCGGACCTGAGTCTCCCCGCCGAACAAGATCCGCCCGTTCAAGGCTCCGAGCTAGAGCGCGGCGGCAGCAGCTCCCCGCTCCGCGTGCAACTGCTGGAGCGCATAAACCGTGATTTCACCGCGCTGCAGGGCGGCGATTCCCTCGGCCGCGGCGCGCGCCGCACTCAAGGTGGTGATCGTCTGCACGTGGGCGTTCACCGCGGCGCGACGGATGGCTTTTTCGTCGAACCACGGCTCCGGCCCATGCGGAGTGTTGACGATAAGCTGTATGCGATCCCCCTTGATGAGGTCCACCACGTTGGGCCGCCCTTCCTTGACCTTATAGACGCGCTCCACCTTGAGTCCGGCGGCCTCGAGAACCGCGGCCGTTCCCGTGGTGGCGATGAGCTTGAATCCCAGCTCGACGAAGCGCTTTGCCACCTCGGCCACGTTGGGCTTGTCGCGATCAGTGACGCTGATGAAGACGCGGCCGGAGGTAGGCAAGCGCGCACCGGAAGCGATCTGCGCCTTGGCGAAGGCTTCGCCAAAGGTTTCCGCCACGCCCATCACTTCGCCGGTGGACTTCATCTCCGGCCCCAGCACGGTGTCGACGCCGGGAAACTTCGCCCAGGGGAATACCGGCGACTTCACGTAAAAACAGCTTCCGGTATCGAGGTCGCTCACGCGTTCGATATTTTCGGGTAGAAACTCGCGCAACTTGCGTCCGGTCATCAGGCGCGCGGCGATCTTGGCAAGGGGTACGCCGGTGGCCTTGGAAACATAGGGAACCGTGCGGGAAGCGCGCGGATTCACTTCCAGAACAAAGATCGCGTCGTGACGGATCGCGAACTGGATATTCATCAGCCCAACGACCTTCAAGGCCCGCGCCAGCTTGAATGTGTGCTGGCGCATGGTGTCGAGCAGATGCCCGGCGATATCGACCGAAGGCAGCACGCAGGAGGAATCGCCGGAGTGAATGCCGGCTTCCTCGATGTGTTGCATGATGCCCCCGATGACCACATCTTCGCCGTCGGAGATCGCATCCACATCCACTTCCACGGCGTCTTCGAGGAAATGATCGATCAGAACCGGGCGCTCCTGCGAGTATTCGACGGCCTCCTTCATGTAGCGCACCACCGACTCGTCGTCGTACACGATTTGCATGGCGCGGCCACCCAGGACGTAGGAGGGCCGCAGGAGCACGGGGTATCCAACCTTGTTGGCGGCGGCCACGGCGTCCTCGACGGAGGCCGCGGCGGCGCCGGGGGGCTGAGGAATCTGCAAATCGTCGAGCAGCTTGCCGAAGCGCTTGCGATCTTCAGCGAGGTCGATCGATTCCGGCGAAGTGCCGATGATCGGGACCCCGGCCGCTCTGAGCGGCAACGCGAGGTTCAAAGGGGTCTGCCCGCCGAACTGGACGATCACCCCGATGGGCGCGCCGAACTGAGCCTCATGCTCATAAACAGCAAGCACGTCTTCCAGGGTCAAGGGCTCGAAGTAGAGGCGGTCGCTGGTGTCGTAGTCGGTGGAGACCGTCTCTGGATTGCAGTTGATCATGACGGTCTCGTACCCGTCCTCGCGCAGCGCGAAGGCCGCGTGGCAGCAGCAGTAGTCGAACTCAATTCCCTGCCCGATGCGGTTGGGGCCGCTTCCCAGAATGATGACCTTCTTACGGTCGGTGGGCTTGGCCTCGTCTTCGTCCTCGTAGGTGGAGTAGAGATACGGGGTGTAGCTCTCAAACTCGGCAGCGCACGTATCCACGTGCTTGTAGACGGGCACCAGGCTGTGCTTGTGCCGGAAGTGACGCACGCGCTCGGCGGCGCCATGGCCGTCACGCAGGCGCCAGATTTCCGCCAACCGGCGATCGGAAATGCCTGCGCGCTTGGCGTCGCGCACGATTTCCGGGGGAGCCGATTCCATCGGGTGCTTGCTGACCTCCTGCCAGGTATCGTCGATCTCCTTGAGCTGGAAGAGAAACCAGGGATCGATGGAGGTCATCTTGGCCAGCTCTTTGACGGTCATGCCCTGGCGCAGCGCGTAGCGCAGGTAGGCAAGCCGCTCCGGATGTGGCGTCACCAGGCGCTGAACGAGGATTTTGGGCTCGATGCGCTCGGCGGAGAGCGACTTTCCGCTCTCGAGAGAACGCACCCCCTTGAGCAGCGCTTCCTTGAAGGTGCGGCCGATGGCCATCACTTCCCCGACCGACTTCATCTGCGGGCCCAGGCTCTCGTCGGCTCCGGGGAATTTTTCGAACTGCCACTTGGGAATCTTGACGACCACGTAATCGAGCGTCGGCTCGAAGCAGGCTGGCGTCTTGCGCGTGATCTCGTTGCGCAGCTCGTCGAGCGTGTAACCGACCGCCAGGCGAGCGGCAATCTTGGCGATGGGAAAGCCGGTGGCCTTGGAAGCTAGCGCCGAGGAGCGCGAAACCCGCGGATTCATCTCGATCACCACCATGCGTCCGGTGGTGGGATGGACGGCAAATTGAATGTTGGAGCCGCCGGTCTCCACGCCGATCTCGCGGATCACCTTGATGGCAGCGTCGCGCATCGCCTGATACTCGCGGTCTGTGAGGGTTTGCGCGGGAGCGACGGTGATGGAGTCCCCGGTGTGCACTCCCATGGGGTCGAAGTTCTCGATCGAGCAGACGACAATCACGTTGTCGTGGAAGTCGCGCATCACTTCCAGCTCGTACTCCTTCCATCCCAGCACTGATTCTTCCAGGAGCACTTCGTGCACCGGGGAAAGGTCGAGGCCGCGCGCCAGCAGATCGAGCAGCTCTTCGCGGTTGTAAGCGATGCCGCCGCCAGTGCCGCCCAGGGTGAAGGAAGGACGTGAAATTACCGGGAAGCCGATCTTGCCGCTGAAGTCGAGGCCATCTTTGAGGTTGTTGATGAGCGCAGATTTGGGCACGTCGAGTCCGATGCGGGTCATCGCATCCTTGAACATCAGGCGGTCTTCGGCTTTCTTGATGGCCTCCAGCTGCGCCCCAATCAGCTGCACACCGTAGCGCTCGAGCACGCCGCCATCAGCGAGTTCGACGGCGAGATTGAGCGCCGTCTGTCCGCCCACCGTGGGCAGGAGCGCAAAGTTCTGGCCGCCGGAGAATTCGAACTCGCGCCGGATGACTTCTTCCAGATACTGCCGGGTGAGCGGCTCAATGTAGGTGCGGTGGGCAAATTCGGGGTCGGTCATGATGGTGGCCGGGTTGGAATTCACCAGCACCACCTCGAATCCTTCCGCGCGCAGGGCTTTGCAGGCTTGGGCGCCGGAGTAGTCAAATTCCGCCGACTGACCGATGACGATCGGGCCAGAGCCGATAATGAGAATCTTGGAGATGTCAGTGCGTTTGGGCATCAGTCTTTCAGTTTTGAAACAGGTGCAGTTTCCAGCAGGACGTCTTGTGTGTTAGCAACAGAACCTCTCGGCCATAACCCGACCGCCAATAGAAGCACGGGGGAGCAAATCCTCACCGCTTCCACTCCTCCATCATCTTCACAAAATCCTTGAACAGGTAATGCGAGTCGTGGGGGCCGGGCGAGGCTTCCGGGTGATACTGCACGCTGAACAGCGGCAGGTTGCGGTGGCGCAGGCCCTCCAGAGTGTTGTCGTTCAGGTCTACGTGGGTGAGCTCGACTTCGCTCGCGGGCAGCGAGTCGGGATCGACAGCGAAGTTGTGATTGTGAGCGGTGATTTCGACTTTGCCGGTGGCCAGCTGCTTGACCGGGTGATTTCCGCCGTGATGCCCGAACTTGAGCTTGTAGGTCTTGCCCCCGAGGGCGAGCCCGGTGAGCTGATGGCCGAGGCAGATGCCGAATACCGGCACGCGTCCCATCAGCACACGGATGTTTTCGACGGCGTAGCTGCAAGGCTCGGGATCGCCCGGGCCGTTGGAGAGAAAGATGCCGTCCGGCTTCAGCGTAAGCACGTCCTCGGCCATGGTTTCCGCCGGCACCACCGTGACGCGGCAGCCCTCCGACGCCAGCTTGCGCAGTATGTTGTGCTTGATGCCGTAGTCGTAGGCCACAACGTGAAACTGCGGCGGAGCGTCCTTCACCCCGACAACTTCCGTGGGCTCGTGCGAGCGCTCGCCGGTCTCCCAGATGTAACGCTGCTTGGTGGTAACCACCTTAGCGAGATCGGCGCCGTCCATCTTGGGGATGGAGCGCGCCTTGGCGATCAGCTTTTCGGCGTCGCTCTCAATCGAAGAGATAACACCCCGCATAACCCCGTTATCGCGCAGGTGACGCACCAGGGCACGGGTATCGATGTCGCCGATGACCGGGATCTTGTAGCGCTCCAGGTATTCGTCGGTGACCTGTTGCGAGCGCCAGTTGGAGCTGATCCGCGAAAACTCCCGTACCACCAGCCCTTCGATGTAAGGACGATTGGCTTCGTTGTCGTCGGGGTTGGTGCCGTAGTTGCCGATTTCGGGATTGGTCAGGACGACGATCTGCCCGGCATAGGAAGGATCGGTGAAGATTTCCTGATAGCCGGTGATGGAAGTATTGAAAACGACTTCGCCGTAGCACTCGCCGTTGGCGCCGTAACCTTTGCCGCGGAAGATCCGTCCATCTTCCAGCGCAAGGACTGCCTGCATCGCTTCTCCGAGGAGTGGATTTTCCAGATTTTATCAGGCCCCAGTCGAAGGGGCCAGATAGAAAAGTGGATTTGGGGAAGATCCAGAATTTGGACGGCCGGGAAAAAGCAGATCTCTCGACTGGGAAGACCTTTTCACGCTGCAAGCGTTCGGATTCGCCCGGATGAGCGTGTGAGAGTCAGTTGGCGGGTTTGGGCGGCTCGTCGGGCGTGCCCCCGTCGGCGGCGATCTTCCAGGTGCCGTCGGCCTGCTTCCTCCAGATCGTGATGTAGGTTCCGCGCTGGGTGGCAATGGCGCCCTTGTCGTTCTTGTAGGTGGCCAGAAATCTGCCGACGGTGTAGCCGCTGTCGCCGGAGGGAAAGATTTCGCCGCGAGTGGGCTCCCATTCCAGCTTGAAGTCGGGATCGGCAAACACCTGCTGGTAAAAATCGCGGATGCTGCGGCCGCCAACCACGGGCGGCTTGCGCAGCACAACGGCGTCTTCACCGAAGTAAGCCATCCAGCCCTCGAGGCGCTTCTCGGCCGTGGCCTTGGCAAAATTTCGGTCGGCGCTCAACAGAGCCTCCTCAGGGTGTTGGGCGAAGGCGACGCCCAGCAAGAGAAATGTCAGAGCAAGGACGAAGGTTTTGTGCACGTAGCCTCCAAGATTGAACATGGTTGGACCAGGCTTCCCTCAGCAGCTGAAGCCGCCTCATTTCCGGCCTGGGCCGGCGGGGCGGAAGCTCCCCTTCAAAGCGGTGTCACGGAGCGATTCTTCGGAAGTGACCCAACGGCTGTGTGTTTCTTAGTGCAGTTTGCCGAGCTTGTCCATCGGCCAGTAGACGAACACCGCCTTGCCATAGATGAAGCGATCGGAAACCGGGCCGAAATCGCGGCTGTCGTTGGAACTGGTGCGGTGGTCGCCCAGCAGAAAATAGCAGCGCTCGGGAACGACGATTTCAGGCAGCGAACGCAGGTCGGCATACTCGGCGGGAACGTAGGGCTCATCCAGGGGCTGGCCATTCACGTACACCTTGCCCTCGTCGATTCTCACGCGATCGCCGGCCAGGCCAATCACCCGCTTGATATAGCGCTTGGAAAGGTCCCGCGGATACTGGAAGACGACGATGTCGCCGCGCTCGATGGAGCCGAAGCGGTAGACAAACTTGTTGATGAAGATGCGTTCCTGGTCGTCAAGTCCGGGCATCATGCTGGTGCCCTCGACTTTTACCGGCTGGTAGAGGAAGACGATGATAAACGTCGAGATCAGCAGCGAGATAAGCACATCGCGAGCCCACACCTCGAGTAGTGGCTTACGCCGGGCGGGCGTCGCGTCTGGTATGGCCGGATCCCCCATCGGGAAGCAATTCTAATACGAAGCCGCCCAGGTTTAGACCCCGGAAATCGGCGAACCGACCTAGGTTTGGACGATCGCCAGCAATCGGGAAGGCGGCCGGCGCGGCAACTCGGGTAAAATGTCGGGGAGGACCATGCATGAGGAAGCTGTCCAGTGCTCTCCTGGCGCTGCTGGTGCTTCTGGCGATGGGGCTGCTCGCGGAAGGCGACTCCACGCAAGTGCCGGCGCACCACACCTCGCCTCCGAAGAAGGGTGAGCAACTGCCGCCGATTCTCCCCAGGGACCAGTTATGGGGACCGGCGTTCCAGAACGCTTACCAGGTCCACGCCTATGAATTGGCGGCCAGGATTCCGGCCATCATCTACCAGCAGCCGTGCTACTGCTATTGTGACCGCATCGGTCACACCAGCCTGCATACTTGCTATGAAGGCACTCATGCCGCGCATTGCAGTGCCTGCTTGAAGGAACTTTACTACTCCTACCAGATGCACAAGCGTGGAAAGACAGCTGCACAGATACGCAAGGGCATCATCGCGGGAGAATGGGAAAACGTCGATCTACAGACAGGCGATCAGATCAACTGAACGACCAACCTTGGTAACGTAAAGCGAGTTCGGATAAGGGGCTTACCCGCCGAGTACAGGCCGCGTGCTGGTCTGTAATTGGCTTCGGCTACCCCCCTGCGTAGGTTGACGCGCATTGGCGGTTGCGTGTAACGTGCTTGCGACCCCGGCTTTTTCCACAGCGCTGGATCACAAGCGCTCTTCGGCACCTCTGAGGCGGCAACCTGATGAAGAAGAAACCAGCAGAAAGAATTAAATCTTCATCACTTAAATATCAGAAAAATAAGATGGTTAAGCCTAGTTCAGCAAAGGTAGTGGGGATGAAGCGCCCGGGCCAAAGGGAACGATCATTAAGCGAAGATCCGCTGCTGGCACAGATTGTGCAGAATTACGAAGCGGGCTTGCGCGCCATGCAGGAGCGCAAGTTCGAGAAAGCAAAGAGCTTGTTCCAAAAAGTGGTGAGTGGAACCAGCAAGGAACTTGCAGATCGCGCCCGCGTGCACTTGAACGCCTGCGATCAGCACATGGCCAAGTCCACCATCGCATTCAAGACCCTGGAGGAGCACTACGACTATTCCATCTCCTTGATGAACATAGGAGACTACGTAACAGCACGCGAGCACCTGGAGGAACTGGTCAAGAAGCATCCCAACGCCGATTACGTCTGGTACGGGCTGGCGGTCCTGGAGTGCCTGACGGGCCATGTGGAGGACTCGCTGAAGCGTCTGGGCGAAGCCATTCGTCTGAACCCAGCCAATCGCTTCCAGGCGCGGAGCGATGCCGACTTCAATAACATGGCCGACGATCCGCGTTTTACCGAACTCCTCTATCCCGAACCCTCCGATCCCTCCACCTGGAACCAAAGCTCCCAGCGTTAGCGAAAAGGCGTAGGGATGGAGCGAGCGCAAAAGCCTCGGCGGGAAGAGCGAGCCCTCAAGGTGGTCTCTATTGGGGGTGGCACTGGTCTTTCTACCCTGCTGCGCGGGCTCAAGAACTTCGTCGCTGCGACAGCTCTCCATGCCCAGGGGAGCGAAGGGCCTGAGGGGCGAATGAAACCTGCCATCGCCGATCTGACGGCGGTGGTAACCGTGACCGACGACGGCGGATCCAGCGGCAAGTTGCGCAAGGAATTCAACATCCTTCCCCCGGGCGACATCCGCAACTGCATCGTGGCGCTCTCGGAAGACGAGGCGCTGCTCTCGCGCCTGTTCAAGTACCGCTTCCCGGGGCAGTCGGCGCTCGCCGGCCACAATTTCGGCAATCTGTTTCTGACTGCGCTTACCGCCATCACCGGCGACTTCGCCGAGGCAGTGCGCCTGTCGGCGGGCGTTTTGGTGAGCCGGGGACACATTTATCCCGCAACCACCGCCAATTGCGAATTGGAAGCGCTGATGGACGACGGCACACGCGTACGTGGCGAGACCAGCATTACCGCCAGCAAGCGCCGCATCCGCCAGCTCACCATGATCCCCGGCGATGTGAAGCCCATGCCGCAGACCCTGGAGGCCATCCGCCAGGCCGATCTGATCACCATTGGTCCAGGCTCGCTGTTCACCAGCCTCATTTCCAACGTGCTGGTGCGCGGCATTCCGGAAGCCATCGCCAACTCCGCTGCCACCAAGGTGTTCGTGTGCAACCTGATGACCCAGGCGAACGAGAGCCTGGGGTTGTCGGCCGCCGATCACATCCGCGCCATTTACGAGCACGCCGGTGTGGATATCTTCGACTATGCGCTGATCAACGTGAAACCGGCGTCACCCGAGATGAAGGCCAAGTACGCTCTGGAGGGCGCTTCGCAGATCGCGGCGCAGCCGGAGACGATCGAATCTATGGGGGTGCGTTCGGTGTTCGGCGACTTCCTGCTCGAAGACAAAGGCGTGGCGCGGCACGACACCGACCTCGTGGCCCGCGAACTGCTCCAGCTTGCCATGCGCCAGAGCGTGGGCGCAGGCGTGCCTTCTTGAGCCTCGCGCCCCGGCCCCCCGCTCCTACTGGCGACCTGCGACTGGCTCCTTTAATATGACGCCAATGTCACGGAAGAACGATTCTTCTCCAAGCAAGCAGCGCTCCGCAAGAACGCCGGGGCAGCCGAAGTTTGCCATCGCCATCATGGCGGCCGGCAAGGGCACGCGCCTCAAATCCAAGCACCCGAAGGTGCTGCATGAAATCGGCGGCAAGCCGCTGCTGCGGCACGTGATTGACGCGGCCAAGCACATTGTGCCCGCCGGCGATGTTTACGCCATCATCGGATTTGAAGCCGATCGCGTACGGCAGGC
>Ga0187788_10000393_pt1 | contig 12049 bp, 11 predicted proteins | sample 1015_BV01_MP10_2_FD_133008 | JGI IMG/M metagenome (GOLD analysis project Ga0187788, IMG submission 133008) | Tropical peat soil microbial communities from peatlands in Department of Meta, Colombia - 1015_BV01_MP10_20_MG | ecosystem: Environmental > Terrestrial > Soil > Wetlands > Peat | place...
CGGTACGCCCCGACGTGGTGCACACCCGCGGGGTGCCGCCCACCGTGAACGACATGGAGGCCACCCAGGTGGTCGAGGACGCCGTCCGCGAGGAGCTCGGCGAGCACAGCATCGTCGGGGCCGAGCAGATCCTGGGCGGGGAGGACTTCGCCTGGATCCTGGAGAAGGTGCCGGGCACCATGTTCCGGCTCGGCACCCGGACCCCGGGCGGGCGCACCTACGACCTGCACCAGCCCGACTTCGTCCCGGACGAGCGTGCGGTGGGGATCGGCGCCCGGGTGCTGGCCGCCGCGGCGCTGCACGACCTGGCCGGCCGGGACGTCCGCTGAGGGGATACCGGCTGGTCACGGTTCGGCCACTAGCCCCGCGCATGCCCCGCCGTGCGGCGGCAACCGGTATAGATTCGCAGCGCACCGCGCTGCCCGACGTGGGCGCGCTCCCTCCGGATCCATGCCGCGCGCCGCGGGCGCGCCCAGATCGTTAGGAGTATCCCGTGCGCCGGGTGAGCACGTATCTCGCGCTGGCCGCTTCGGCGGTTCTCGGGCTCGCCGCCTGCGGCGGGTCATCGAGCGGCACCACCACCACCTCCACCGGCGGCTCCTCCGGTTCCGCCTCCTCGGTCAAGGTCGGGCTGGCGTACGACATCGGCGGCCGCGGCGACCAGTCCTTCAACGACTCCGCGGCCCGCGGCCTGGACAAAGCCAAGGCGGACTTCGGGGTCCAGGCCAAGGAGCTCGAAGCCAGCCAGGGCGAGACCGACGCCCAGAAGGAGGAGCGGCTGCGGCTGCTCGCGCAGGGCGGGTACAACCCGGTGATCGCGGTCGGTTTCGCCTACGCGACCGCGGCGAAGAAGGTGGCCGCCGAGTTCCCGAACACCAACTTCGGGATCATCGACGACGCCTCGTTCCAGGCCGCGAACGTCGCGAACCTGGTCTTCGCCGAGCAGGAGGGGTCGTTCCTGGTCGGCTCGATCGCCGCTCAGGCGTCCAAGACCGGCAACATCGGGTTCATCGGCGGGGTGAACACCCCGCTGATCCAGAAGTTCGAGGCCGGGTACACCGCGGGCGCCAAGGCGGTCAACCCCAGCATCAAGGTGCAGGTCAAGTACCTGACCGAGCCGCCGGACTTCTCCGGGTTCGGTGACCCCGCCAAGGGCAAGACCGCGGCGCAGGGCATGCTCGACGCCGGCGCGGACGTCATCTATGCGGCGGCCGGCGGTTCCGGCTCCGGCGCCTTCGAGGCGGTCGCCGGGAAGCAGGGCGCCTGGGCGATCGGCGTGGACTCCGACCAGTACCTGACCGCCGCCGCTTCGGTGAAGCCCATCATCCTCACGTCGATGATCAAGAGCGTCGACGTCGCGGTCTACAACTTCATCAAGTCCGCTGTGGACGGCAAGCCCCTCACCGGTGTGCAGACCTTCGACCTCAAGGCCGACGGTGTGGGCTACTCGACGTCGAACCCCGCGGTCAAGCCGTTCACGGCCAAGGCGGACGGCTTCAAGCAGCAGATCATCAGCGGCTCGGTCACGGTGCCGACCACGCCGTAGCGCCGCCCGCCGGACTCCCCTCGGGCCTGGTCGGGACGCGGTAGCGTTCCGGCCAGGCCCGACGCCGTTCTCTGCGGCGCCCCCGGCCGCAGCCCAGCCGGCCGCATCGCACGACGAGGAGGCCCGCCATGGCCAGCACCCCAGCCCCAGCGGCCGTCGAGCTGCGGGGGATCACCAAGCGGTTCCCCGGCGTGGTCGCCAACCGCGACATCGACATCAGCGTGGCCCGGGGGACGGTCCACGCGATCGTCGGCGAGAACGGCGCGGGCAAGTCCACGCTGATGAAGACGCTCTACGGGATGCACCGCCCGGACGAGGGCACGATCACGATCGACGGCGAACCGGTCGTCATGCACAGCCCGTCGGACGCGATCGCGCGCGGCATCGGCATGGTGCACCAGCACTTCATGCTGGCCGACAACTTCACCGTGATGGAGAACGTCGTGCTGGGCGCCGAGCCCCGCAAGGGACTGCGGCTGGACGCCGCCGCGGCACGGGCGAAGATCCTCGAGATCGGCGAGAGCTACGGGCTGCAGGTCGACCCCGACGCGCTGGTCGAGGACCTCGGCGTCGGCGACCGGCAGCGGGTCGAGATCATCAAGGTGCTCTACCGGGGGGCCCGCACGCTGATCCTGGACGAGCCCACCGCCGTCCTGGTGCCGCAGGAGGTGGACGAGCTCTTCGACGCGCTGCGCGAGCTGAAGGCCGAGGGGATGTCGATCATCTTCATCTCGCACAAGCTCGACGAGGTGCTGTCGGTCGCCGACGAGATCACCGTGATCCGGCGCGGGTCGACCGTGGCCACGGTCAAGCCCGACCAGGTCACCGCGCGCAAGCTGGCCGAGCTGATGGTCGGCAGCGAGCTGCCGTCGCCGGAGACCAGCGGCTCCACGGTGACCGAGGTCCCGATGCTGGCCGTGCAGGGGCTCAGCCTGCAGACGGCGTCCGGCCGGGTCGTGCTGGACGACGTGAGCTTCACGATCCACCGCGGTGAGGTGCTCGGCATCGCCGGTGTGGAGGGCAACGGTCAGGCCGAGCTGGTCGAGACGATCATGGGGATGCGGATCCCGGGCGGCGGGAGCGTCGTCCTCGACGGCCAGGACATCTCGGGCTGGGGGACGCGTCACCGCCGGGAGGCGGGCATCGGGTTCATCCCGGAGGACCGGGGCCGGCACGGGCTGCTGCTCGAGGCCTCGCTGTGGGAGAACCGGATGCTCGGCCACCAGACCGAGGCGCCCAACGCCAGGGGTGCGCTGATCGACCGGGCGGGGGCCCGTGCCGACACCCGGCGGATCGTCGAGGAGTACGACGTGCGCACCCCCTCGATCGACGTGCTGGCCTCCGCGCTGTCGGGCGGCAACCAGCAGAAGCTGATCGTCGGCCGGGAGATGAGCGGCGACCCGAAGGTGCTGATCGCCGCGCACCCCACCCGAGGGGTGGACGTCGGTGCCCAGGCGGCGATCTGGGACCTGTTGCGGGCCGCCCGGGCCGGCGGCCTGGCGGTGCTGCTGATCAGCGCGGACCTGGACGAGCTGATCGGCCTGTCGGACACGCTGATGGTCATCCTGCGCGGGCGCCTGGTCGCAGAGGTCGACCCGGCCACCGTGACCCCGGAGCAGCTCGGCTCGGCGATGACCGGAGCCGGCGAGCAGCAGGGAGGTGCGGCGTGAACTCCGTCCGCCGGGTGGGGCTGATGCTCGCCGCCCCGGCGCTGGCCGTCGTCTTCTCCCTGGCCGTCACCTCCGCGGTGCTTCTGGCCACCGGGACGCCGCCGCTGTCGACGTTCCAGCAGATGATCCAGTACGCCCAGGAGCCGCGAACCCTGGCGCTGATCGTGAACTCGGCGACCACCTACTACTTCGCCGCGCTCGCGGTGGCGATCGGGTTCCGGATGAACCTGTTCAACATCGGCGTGGACGGGCAGTACCGGTTGGCGGCCCTGATCACCGGCGCGGTGGGCGGGGCGATCGCGCTGCCGGCGCCGCTCCACGTGACCGTGGAGATCGTGACCGCGGTCCTGGTGGGCGGGATGTGGGCCGGGATCGCCGGGGCGCTGAAGGTCTACCGCGGGGTCAGCGAGGTCATCTCCACGATCATGCTGAACTTCATCGCCACCGGAGTCATCGCCTACCTGCTGACCCCGGCCCGGCTCGCGGTCCAGACCCAGGGCTCCAACAACATCGGGACCAAGCCGATCCCGCCGTCCGGCCAGGTCCCCGGGATCGACCTGATTCCCGGCTCGCCGCTGCAGGTCTACGGGCTGGTCGTCCTCGCGATCGCGGCGGGGATCGGCTTCTGGTTCCTGGTCAACCGCACCCGGTTCGGCTACGACCTGCGCGCCACCGGGATGAGCGAGGCGGCGGCCGTGGCCAGCGGCGTCAACGTGAAGAAGATGGTGCTGTCCACCATGCTGATCTCCGGCGGCCTCGCCGGGCTGGTCGGCATGCCGCAGCTGCTCGGCTCCTCCTACACCTACTCCCTGGACTTCCCGGCCGGCCTCGGCTTCACCGGGATCGCGATCGCCCTGCTCGGGCGCAACAACCCGGTGGGTATCGCGATCGGCGCGCTGCTGTGGGGCTTCCTGGACAACTCCTCGCAGATCCTCGACCTGGTCGGGGTCCCCAAGGAGATCGTCCTGATCACCCAGGGCGTGATCGTGCTGTCCGTGGTCGTGGCCTACGAGCTGGTGCGCCGGTACCGGGTGGTCGCGCAGCAGCGCGACGTCGGCCGTGAGCTCGCGGAGGCCGAACCGCCGCCGCCCGCAGGGGGCGGACCCGGCGGCGCCGTGCCCGAGGGGGTGTCGCGATGAGCCTGATCGACCAGGACCTGGCCGCGCCGGCACCGCAGCGCTCGGGCCAGCCGGTCCGGCGCAACACCGTGTACCGGATGCTGATCTTCGCGGGGTTCGGCCTGATCGCCTTCTCCGCGGTCCGGGTGATCTCCGGCGCCGACGACCTGACCTCGGCCGGAACGGTCGGCGCCGCGCTCGGCCTGGCGGTGCCGATCGGGATGGCCGGGCTGGGCGGGTTGTGGGCGGAGCGCTCGGGCGTGGTCAACATCGGCCTGGAAGGGATGATGATCCTCGGCACCTTCGGTGCCGGGTGGATCGGCTGGCAGTACGGCCCGTGGGCCGGGCTGCTCTCGGCGGTCCTGTTCGGTGCCTGCGGCGGCCTGGTCCACGCCGTGGCCACGGTGACCTTCGGCGTCGACCACATCGTCTCCGGCGTGGCGATCAACATCCTCGGGCTGGGCGTGACCCAGTACCTGGCCTCGATCCTGCTGGAGGGGACGCCGGGCGGCGGGTCGACCCAGTCGCCGCGGATCGACCCGATCGGGACGGTCTCCATCCCGGGCCTGGACGACGCGCTGCAGGGCGTGGAACGGCACGGCTGGTTCCTGGTCTCCGACCTGGCCGGGATCCTCCGCGGGCTGACCACCAACATCTCCTGGGTCACGATCATCGCCGCGCTCCTGGTGGTGGCGACCTGGTGGATCCTCTGGCGGACGCCGTTCGGCCTGCGGCTGCGCTCCTGCGGTGAGGAGCCCTACGCGGCGGAGTCCCTGGGCGTGAACGTGTACCTGCACAAGTACATCGCCGTCGTGGTCTCCGGAGGGCTGGCCGGATTCGGCGGCGCCTACCTCGCGATCGTGGCGGCGAGCATCTACCGGGAGGGGCAGACCGGGGGCCGGGGATACATCGGCCTGGCCGCGATGATCTTCGGCAACTGGCGGCCGGGCGGCCTGGTCGCCGGAGCCGGGCTGTTCGGCTACACCGACGCGATGCAGCTGCGCAACGCCACCGCCGTGCATGCCCTGCTGCTGCTGGTCGCCCTGCTGCTCGCGGCGGTGGCCGTGGTCGCGTTCATCCGCCGCCGGTGGGTGCCCGGGGTGGTCGCCCTGGTGCTCGGCGCCGTGTCCCTGGTGTGGTACCTGTCCACCGACACGCTGCCGCCGCAGGTGACGTTCATGACGCCGTACATCACCACGCTGCTGGTGCTGGCGCTGGCCTCGCAGGCCCTGCGTCCGCCGAAGGCCGACGGGCTGCCCTACCGGCGCGGGGGAGGCCGGTGACCCCCGTCGACTGGGAGGCCCTGCGGGCGGAGGCCCGCGCGGTGCGGCGGCGGGCGTACTGCCCGTACAGCCGGTTCCCGGTCGGGGCCGCCGCGCTGGTCGACGACGGGCGCGTGCTTGCCGCGTGCAACGTCGAGAACGCCTCGTACGGGCTCGCCCTGTGCGCGGAGTGCGGCGTGGTGTCCGCCCTGCACGCCGGCGGCGGCGGGCGGCTGGTCGCGCTGAGCTGCGTGGGTCCGGACGACGGGCCGCTGATGCCGTGCGGGCGCTGCCGCCAGCTGCTGTGGGAGCACGGCGGTGCGGCGATGCTGCTGGACACCGCCGCCGGCGCCGTCCCGATGTCGCGGATGCTGCCCGACGCCTTCGGCCCCGACGACCTGGGCCGGACGGCGTCCGAAGGCTGATCCCATCATTATCTGGATACTATTGACATTCAGATACCGCTGGTATCAATCTGAAGGGCATGCCGACTCGGGTCAGTAGGGCGGTCCAGGTGGAGCTCAACCGGGATCGCGTGCTGGAGGCGGCCCGGCGGGTGTTCCTCGCCCGCGGGTACGGGGGCGCGACGATCGACGCGATCACCGAGGAGGCCGGGTTCTCCAAGGGCGTTGTCTACTCGCAGTTCGCCGGCAAGGCGGATCTGTTCCTGGCGCTGCTGCAGCAGCGGGTGGAGACGCTGGCCGACCAGAACGATCGGATCGTGCATGAGCTCTCCGGCCTGGACGCGGTGCTCACCCTGTTCCGGGCCGCAGAGCAGCGGGCCCGCGAGCAGGCGGGATGGGCTCGGCTGCTGATCGAGTTCCGCCTGGTGGCGGCCCGTGACCCCGAGATGAACCGCCGCTACGCGCAGATCCACGAGCAGACCGTGACCCGGTTCGCCGCCGCCCTCCAGCGAGCGGTGGGGACCTGGCAGTCGCCGCTGCCGCCACGGGAGGCGGCGCAGTTCATCCTGACCGTGGTCAGCGGGATGACCCTGGAGCGCGCGGCCGATCCGGCCGCGTTGCCCTCTCCGCTGGTGGAGAGCATCCTCACCGACCTGCTGCGAGTCGACGTCCGATCAGGGGGGTAGATCACGCTGTCGACATCGACCTCTGTCGCGGCCCGCGCCGGGAAGACCACGGCCGATGCGGGGCCGGATGCCTTCCGGGAGGCGTTCCAGCAGGACCTGCTCGCCCGCTATCCGGCCCACGTCCAGCGGCTGACCTGGAGCCGTGAGCAGATCCTGGATCAGCAGCGGGCCGGGCTGCGGGAGCTCCTGAGGTACGCGATCGAGCGTTCGCCGTTCCACGCCCGCCGGCTGCGCGGGGTGGATCCCGACCGGGTGGACCCGCAGGACCTCACCGCTCTGCCGGTGATGGGCAAGGCCGAGATGATGGCGTCGCTGGACGAGGTCTTCACCGATCCCGCCCTGCGCCGGGTCGAGGTGGAGGCCGTGCTGGCCCTAACCGGCCGGGAGCCGATCCCGATCCTCGGCAGGTACCTGGCCCTGGCCTCCGGCGGCAGCTCGGGCGTCCGGGGGGTGTTCGTCTTCGACCGGACGGCGCTGGTCGAGTTCATCGCCACGATCACCCGCGGTCTGATCGCCCGGATCACGGCCGGCGGGGGGCCACCGCCCGGCGGTCTCAGCCTGGCCATGGTGGGTGCACCCTGCGCGATCCACGCCACCGGACTCGCCGCGCCGATGACCGCAGGTGGCCGGATGCCGTTCTGCTGGACGTCGGTGCCGGTCACCATGCCGATCGGCGACCTCGTGGCGCGACTGAACGAGCTGCGGCCGGCGATGCTGTTCGGGTACCCGAGCGTTCTGGCGCGCCTGGCATCCGAGCGGCGCGCCGGCAGGCTGCGGATCAGCCCGGTCGGCGTTCTGACCACCGGCGAGATGTGCACCCCGGACCTGCGCGCCGCCATCAACGACGGCTTCGGCGTCCCGATGATCAACACCTTCGCCTCCACCGAGGGTCTGGTCGGCGCGACCGTCCCGGACGGTGACGTGCATGCCTTCGCCGACGACGCCTGCATCGTCGAGCTCGTCGACGCCGACAACCGGCCCGTGGCTGACGGCGCCCCGGCGACGAAGGTCCTGCTGACCAACCTGTCCAACCGGGTGCAGCCGCTGATCCGCTACGAGCTGACCGACAGCCTCCGCCGGCAGCCGCCCGGCCCGGAGCACGGGCACGTCCGGGCGATCGTCGAGGGCAGGGCCGACGACGTCTTCCGCTACGGGCAGATCCAGATCCACCCGCACGTGATCAGAAGCGTCCTGGTCCGCCACCCCCAGATCACCGAGCATCAGGTCGTCCAGACCGCGGCCGGGATCCACGCCAGCGTCGTGGCCGCGGAACCGGAAGCCGGCGTGGATCTCCCGGCGCTCATGAATCACCTCACCGCCGCCCTGACCGGGGCCGGCCTGCCGGCACCCGAGGTGGCCGTCGACGAGGTTCCCCAGCTGAGCCGCGACCCCGGTACCGGCAAGCTGCGCCGCTTCATCCCGCTGCCGTGACGCTCGCCCCCGGGAGGGCCGTTCCAGCAACGATCCCGCCGGGCGGGTCGCCGACGTGGCGCTGTTCCTCCTGTGGGGCCGCCTGCGACTCCCGGGTCGGTTGATCGTCCGGCCGGCGGGCCGGCAGGTGGTCGCCGATGGTCGGACGGGCCCGGTAGACAGGGTGCATGAGATTCGGGTTCGTACTGCCGGGTGGACCCGCCCGGGAGCAGGTCGAGCAGGCTGTCCTCGCCGAGCAGGCCGGGTGGGACGGCGTCTTCGTCTGGGAGGGGCCCGCCGGGGTCGACTCCTGGTCGCTGCTGGCCGCGATGTCCCAACACACCTCGCGGGTCCGGCTGGGCACGATGCTCACCCCGCTGCCGTGGCGGCGGCCCTGGAAGGTGGCCAGCCAGGCGAGCACCCTCGACCAGCTGTCCGGTGGGCGGGCGGTGCTCGCGGTCGGGCTGGGAGCACCGGAGATCCTTCCGGCCGGCGTCCGGGAGCCGCTGGACCGCCGGCTGCGGGCCGAGCTGCTCGACGAGGGCATCGACCTTGTCACCGCCGTGCACCGGGGGGAGAAGCACAGCGGAGCGCACTTCGGCGACTTCGAGGCCGGGCAGGCCATGGGCGAGCTGGCCCGGCCGGTGCAGGTGCCCCGGGTGCCGATCTGGGTGGTGGGCGCCTGGCCGCGCCCCAAGTCGATGCAGCGGGTGCTGCGCTGCGACGGGCTGATCCCGGCCCGCGTGGGCGAAGACGGTCCGCAGGAGGTCACGCCGGACGACGTCCGGGCGATGCTCGCCTGGCTGACCGAGCGGGGTGGCAACCGGGCCGGATTCGACGTGGTCACCGAGGGCGAGACGCCTGCCGGCGACCGCGTTGCCGCTGCGCGCACCGTGCTGCCGTGGCAGCAGGCGGGCTGCACGTGGTGGTTGGAGACCCGTTGGAGCGACGACCCGGGCTCCGCCGGCCGTGCGGCCGGGGTGCCGGAACGGCTGGCCGCCGGGCCACCCCGACCGGAGTGATCCCTCGACCGGCGCAGGCCGGTGCCCGGCCGCGCCGTGCGTCAGCTGCGCCCTGCGAGAACAGCGACCCGCTGCCGAAGGGCGCTGGTTAGGCTCCCGGGATGACCTCCGGCACAGTGACCGAGCCGTTCGCGGCGGTGGACGTGATCGCGCGCAAGCGGGATCGCGGCGAGCTGGACGACGCGCAGATCGACTGGGTGGTCGGGGCGTACACCCGGGGCGCCGTCGCCGAGGAGCAGATGTCGGCCCTGCTGATGGCGATCCTGCTCAACGGGATGACGCTGCGGGAGATCTCCCGCTGGACCGCCGCGATGATCGCCTCGGGCGAGCGTCTGGACTTCTCCTCCCTCGAGCGGCCGACCACGGACAAGCACTCCACCGGCGGGGTCGGGGACAAGATCACGCTGCCGCTGGCGCCGCTGGTCGCCGCCTGTGGCGCCGCCGTCCCGCAGCTCTCCGGCCGCGGGCTCGGCCACACCGGCGGCACCCTGGACAAGCTCGAGTCGATCCCCGGCTGGCGGGCCACGCTGTCCAACGCCGAGATGCTCGCCCAGCTGCGCGAGGTCGGTGCCGTGGTGTGCGCCGCCGGGAGCGGGCTGGCCCCGGCGGACCGCAAGCTCTACGCCCTGCGCGACGTCACCGGCACCGTCCCCTCGATCCCGCTGATCGCCAGCTCGATCATGAGCAAGAAGATCGCCGAAGGGACGTCGTCCCTGGTCCTCGACGTCAAGGTGGGGACCGGCGCGTTCATGAAGGACGTCGAGTCGGCCCGCGAGCTGGCCGCGACGATGGTCGGGCTGGGCACCGACGCGGGCGTGCGGACCGTGGCGCTGCTCACCGACATGTCCACGCCGCTGGGCCTGACCGCCGGTCACGCGGTCGAGGTCGCCGAGTCGCTGGAGGTGCTGGCCGGCGGCGGGCCGCCCGACGTCGTCGAGCTGACCCTGGCGCTGGCCCGGGAGATGCTGGACGGCGCCGGCCTGCACGCAGCCGACCCGGCCGCCGTCCTGGCCGGCGGGAAGGCGATGGACACCTGGCGGGCGATGATCCGGGCCCAGGGCGGTGACCCCGACGCGCCCCTGCCGGTCGCCCGCGAGACGCACACCGTGCTGGCCCCGGCGGACGGTGTGCTGGTGCGGCTGGACGCGCTCGCGGTGGGCCTGGCCGCCTGGCGGCTCGGCGCCGGGCGGGCCCGCAAGGAGGACCCGGTGCAGGCGGCCGCCGGCGTGGTGCTGCACGCCAAGCCGGGCGCCCCGGTTCGCGCCGGGCAGCCGCTGCTGACCCTGCACACCGACACCCCGGAGCGTTTCGAGGCCGCGATCCGCGAGCTGGACGGCGGGTACCTGATCGCGCCGGAGGGCTCCCGGCCGCCCGAGACCCCGCTGGTGATCGAGCGGGTGGACTGAGCGCCCCGATACGCCGCTCGCTTCTGCGTGAGGAAACCCCCTTCAGGCCGTGATCACGGGTCGGGGGCTGGCGGTGTGCCTGCTGAGCCTCACCTGGCAGTGAGTCGCACCGGTCGCTGCGGCCCGCGTCAGTAGGGTGGCGACGTGATTCCCGCCCAGGCGGGGGACGGCGGCCCCGCGGGGCCACCTGCACCGGACCTCCCCACGATCACGGCCGCGCCCAAGGCCCTGATCCACGATCACCTCGACGGTGGGCTGCGCCCGGAGACCATCTGCGAGATCGCGGACTCGATCGGGCACCGCCTGCCGGCCGGTGACCCGAAGGCCCTGGCCGCCTGGTTCCTCGAGGCGTGCAGTTCAGGTTCGCTGGAGCGGTACCTGCAGACCTTCACCCACACGGTCGCGGTGATGCAGACCGCGGAGCACCTGCACCGGGTGGCCCGGGAGTGCGCGGTCGACCTGGCCGCCGACGGCGTGATCTACGCCGAGGTCCGCTACGCACCGGAACAGCATCTGGAGGCCGGGCTGAGCCTGGACCAGGTGGTTGACGCCGTCCAGGAGGGGTTCGCCCAGGGCGAGGCGGACGCCGCCGCCGCCGGCCGGCGGATCCGGGTGGGGACCCTGCTCACCGCGATGCGGCACGCGGCGCGCAGCCGGGAGATCGCGGAACTCGCCGTCCGGCACCGCGATCGCGCCGTCGTCGGCTTCGACATCGCCGGCGCCGAGGCCGGGTACCCGCCGTCCCGCCACCTCGACGCCTTCGAGTACCTGCACCGGGAGAACTTCCACGTCACCATCCATGCCGGCGAGGCGTTCGGGCTGCCGAGCATCTGGGAGGCCGTGCAGGTGTGCGGCACCGACCGGCTCGGTCACGGGGTGCGCATCGTCGACGACATCACCCTGCTCGGCGGGCGCGACGACCACGGCCGTCCCCGGGCCCGGCTGGGCCGGGTCGCGGCCTGGGTGCGCGACTGCCGGATCCCGCTGGAGCTTTGCCCGAGCAGCAACCTGCAGACCAGCGCGGCCGACAGCATCGCGGTGCACCCGATCACGCTGCTCAAGGACCTGCGCTTCCGGGTCACGCTGAACACCGACAACCGGTTGATGTCCGGCACGTCGGCCTCACGCGAGATGCGACTGCTGGTGGAGGAGGCCGGGTGGTCACTCGCCGACCTCCGCTGGGTCACGATCAACGCGTTGAAGAGCGCCTTCATCCCGTTCGACGAGCGGCTGGCGCTGATCGAGGACGTCGTCAAGCCGGGGTACGCCGCCCTCGGAGCGGGTTGAGCCGCGGGCGGGGGCCGTGGTGGGCGGTCGCGGTGATGTGCGCGGAGGTGACCGATCCCGTGGCGGCAGGGAAGGATGTCATCGTCCGTGCCAGTCTGGGGAGCCGGGCGAAGGCCACCGCGTGGCACAACCCGGTCTAGAACGGACAGTGGCACCATGAGCAACAATCTGTGAGGATCGCGACCCCGGGGCATCCTGTTCACGACCGCCGCCGGCGGCATCCACCGGACGGCGTGGC
>Ga0187788_10000394_pt1 | contig 12039 bp, 9 predicted proteins | sample 1015_BV01_MP10_2_FD_133008 | JGI IMG/M metagenome (GOLD analysis project Ga0187788, IMG submission 133008) | Tropical peat soil microbial communities from peatlands in Department of Meta, Colombia - 1015_BV01_MP10_20_MG | ecosystem: Environmental > Terrestrial > Soil > Wetlands > Peat | place...
ACTGTCTCAAAAAGATGTGGATGATTACCTTGAAATATTTGATAAAGCCCTAGCAGAATCGTTTATTAATGGAGTAGAAATATCAGTTGAAATACTTAGATGGAATGGGCAGACTGTACCTCTGGTACCAGTTTATAAGGGAAAAACTACACTTGAAGGTATTCATCCGCTTAATAAATTGAAAAAAGCCCCTCTAGAAATAAATGGTGAAGATAATAAATACAATAATCTTCAGATAGGTTATATGGCCCAAAAAATTGGAGAACTCATGGGCGTAGAGGGCTGCGCCGACATAGACCTAATATTTGATCCCGAGAAAAGAAATTATTATACATTAGAAATTAACACCAGACCCACTGGCACCCGCTACCTCACTGCCGCAGCTTCCGGAGTAAATCCACTGCAAGAAATGGTAGATATGGCAGTTAATAAATGGAGTGCATCCAAACTTAGGAAACGAATGAAAGAATTTTTCGCATTAGAAATTCCAGTGGGAGAATACCTCACTAACAAAAATAATTATAAATTCAGGACATTCGATAAAAACAACTGCTGGATAATCCACGGCCCTGAAAATCACCAAAGAATAACTATCCGTGGCCAAAATCAGACCGATACCCTTAAAACAGCTGAAAAATTAAATTTAAATTTGAATAATTTACATTGAAAAGTTCATGATAAGAATCTTTGAAAATCTTTAAATTTGGTGGTATATTGAACAATGTGCAAACGATATTATTGTTTTTATTCCTTCTAACCTTCCTATCCACAATAATTTTTACGCTATTCTTACGAAAGATTTTGAAATACGCTGATATCAGAGACAGTCCCATCGTGACTGAACATAGACACAAAGAAGGAACACCTACCATGGGTGGGTTGGCGATGCTTTTGGGAATATTACTGATTAGTTGTATTTTATTAAATAATAAAAACTTAATTTTGACTGCTCTCATAATGATTACCGCAGGTATAGTTGGCCTATTTGATGATCTCATTGGATTAAAAATAAAGGAATTCCAGAAAGTGGTACGCAATATTGCATCTTCACCTACCACAATAGGTCGTTTAACCCTTGATCCGGGGATGGAAGCCAGGGTTGCTACCGATAAAGCAAAAATTGATCTTGAAACACTATTGGAAGAAAAAAAAATTGAAGTTATTGGCAAAGTTCCCATAAAAAAAGAAGTGGAAGAGAGAGAGAAGATATTAGCCCAAATTGCAGTTTCAGTGTTTTTAGTAATTACTGGAGCTGTTTCAAGTAAAGTTCTAGGCTTTCAATTAGGCTTTTTTGTAATTCCAGTGGTGGTATTTGGAATCGTTGGATCTATCAACGCAGTGAACCTAATAGACGGAATGGATGGTTTAGCTTCAGGAATTTTAGGAATTGCATCAATATTCTGCGCTGTTTTTGCAATGATTAATAATAATGTTACTGCTGTAATTCCATTCATAGCCATCGCTGGTGTATCATTCGGTTTTTTGGTTTTCAACCGCTATCCTGCCAGTATAATTATGGGAGACACTGGATCTTTCGCTCTAGGTGCTGGATATATTACTGCTGGTTTTCTGGGTAATATCATCTACTTTGCACTTGTTGCATTAGCCATACCCATAATCTCTGTGATTGTAAGTTTACTGCATCGGTCACATATTATTAAACTGCCTGTCGAACCATTACATCACACCTTGCACTATAGGGGCCTTTCAGAGAAAAAAATAGTATTTCTTTATTGGACCTTGACTTTACTCATCTGTCTTGCCGCCGTCTTTGCTTACCAAATATTATGGTGATCTTCTAATTCCCGGTGAATATATGAAAGAACTTACCACTGCTTATTTGTCACACAAAGTCCAAGGGAAACTCGTTGGCGAAGATAAGAAAATAAATGGAATATTCAACATTCTAAATGATTCTTCAAAAGGGGACGTGGTTGTGAGGCATTGGATTGATTCTATAGGAGTGAAGATGGCGGCTATGAAGGGTGTTTCTTGTGTGATAACTCAAGATCTACGGGGAAATGCTCTTAATGAAGCCAAAAAACTTAATTTACCGTTAATTTTAACAAAAAAAATTGAGATAGCCAACTTCTTTGCCCTTCAATGGACACTGGAGCAATTCGCTCCACAAACTTTACGAGTGGTGGTAACCGGCACCAATGGGAAGTCTACTACTACTCACATGATATACTGCATTCTACAAGAAGCGGGATACAATACATATACAAACACCGATTCTGAGTCAGAATTCAACACCTTAATCGATCCTATGGTTGCTAAACAGATTGCGGAGTATCCAGGTAAAATAGAAGCAATTGTATTGGAAGTCTCGGAAGTTCAAGGATGGATGAACCGTATAATGGTTGAACATGCTTACCTAATGACATGTGCAATAAAGCCAGATATTGTGGTGCTAACAAATGTAGCCCTAGATCATATTGGACTCGTAAATTCCATTGAAGAAGCAGCGCATGAAATTTCAGGTGCGTTAAGAGCATTTAATGGTGATTATGCAGTTCTAAATGCTGATGACCCTCATATACGTGGCATGGAGAACTTAGTCCCTCCAAAAAAAGTTATTTTTTACGATTCAGGAATTATGAAACTTAATGGAGTACATCAAGGAGATTTGACGCTTAATTTTAGTAAAAAGTCATATAATAATTTTAAAGTGCATTTAAGAGATGAAGGAATCTTTCAAGGAGAAAATTTAATAATCCCCCGATTTGAATTTCCTTTCCAGAGCCAACATTTCATCCAGAACATCATGGCAGCTGTAGGAGCTTCTCTAGCTCTGAAAATAGATCCAAAGGTAATAAGGAAGGCAGTCACTTCTTACCAACCTCTTAAACGTCGATTCTCTAAAATAAGGCAAGCACCACTTATCATTGATGATTTTGCTCATAACCCCGATGGAATAATTGCCACCATTAAAAGTACGGTAGAATTATCTTCAGGGAAAATTTACATAGTTTGCGCTGTCAGAGGCTCCAGAGGAAAGTCAATAAACTATGCAAATGCCAAAGCATTGGCCCATGCTCTTCATAATATTAACTATGAATTAATATTAACCGGCAGCCAAGAAGTCGTGGATGAAGCCAACTTCGTAAAGCCAGAAGAGAAAAATGTATTTATAGAAGTATTAAAAAATGAAGGAATTAATTATATGTACTTCGAAAGACTAGATGATGCTCTAAAAAAGGCTTTAAATTCCACTCAGGATAATGATACCATATTACTAATTGGCGCTCAGGGAATGGACCCCGCATCTGAAATTTTAGATAAATTTTTATCGAATAAATTATAACGAGAATTTATTCTGAACTATCTCAATTTAAATATATATCTAACAATAAATTTTGAAAGAATAATTTTTTTTACACAGATAATTTCTATAAAGTAATTAATCTTATAATTCCCTTTACAATTGAGTTATTAATGATTAGCTGACAAATACCTTTAAAAGTTCCCAAATAATGTTGTATGAAAACAATAATGGTCAGAAATATAATTTATTTGAATATTTTTGGGAATGTAACAGATGAAAATAATAAGGGCAAAGGATACAGGGTACTTGAGTTTCTTGCATTCAGAATTAGTAAGATAATTTAAAAAAAGGTTGTGAAATATGGGGAAAAATAAACACCAGTCTATCACAGAAAAAGTTCTTTTCACAGATGAAAAGATTTATGGGGTCATTGGTGTTTGTGGAGTAGTCGGAAACCTGACTGCTAGGGTACTAATGGATCATGGCTACAAAGTAATTGGCAATGATATTCGAAATCCCGATGACTGTCAATTCTTATATACTTTAGATTGTTATGAAATCCAAATTTTTCTTTCAGGCCATCCAGAATCGTTTTTCAGAGCATCTGACTATATAATACCTCCCCCCAGCTTACCGAGAGATTCTGAGTTATTCAAAAAGATAATGAAAAATGAGGGGAAACTTTTAGAGATTGATGATATCCTAAAACTTATTACACCATGTAAACCAGTGATCTGTGTTACGGGTACAAATGGTAAAACAACAACTACTTCTTTATTGAAACATTTTTGTTATGAAAGTGGTATGAAGCCTACTGAACATGGTTTCAAGAGTTTGCAAGGAAACATTGATTTCATACCTCCTCTACAGTGCAGATTAAATGGAGATGTTGCTGTGCTGGAAACAGGGACCGAAGGAAAACCTGGAGACCTTAGATTTATTGTGGAACGTTGCCATCCTACTGGTGGTATTATTACTAATATCACCCCTGATCATTTGAATGAAGAACATAATTTCCTTGTCTATGCCCGTATTAAAGGAGAATTATTAGAAGTACTTCAAGGGAAAAAATTAGTTGTTAATGGAGATGATCCGACTGTTTGGGGCCTTGTGGAAGATTCTGGATTTCAAGGAGATGTGGTGACCTTCGGGGTCGAAATGGAATCCCAAGGTGAAAGTAGAAAATTATGTTGGTGTGGAAGGGAAATTATAATCCAGGAAACGCTTTCAGGAGTTGGATATTACATATGCAAATGTGGCTTACAACGGCCGGAGCCGGATTATATAGCCACAAACATAAAATCAAATAGTTTCGTCCTACACGCTCAAGGAAAAACCTTGAAGATTGAGATGGGCATATTCGGCCTGCATAACGTTTATAATGCATTAGGAGCCATTGCAGCAGCCAAAGAACTACTAGGAATACCTCTTGATGACCTAAAAACTCATCTTAAAACTTTTACAGGGGTTCTTGGAAGATTAGAATACATTCATCATGGCCATGAAATGGATGTAATTGTTGATTTTGCTCACAATCCTTCCGGTGTAGAAACCGTGCTTCGAGAACTTAACAAGTACTATGATAAATTAGCAGTGGTAATTGCCATTTCATCTGAATCAGGCCCCCAAGGAGACTTAGATATTATAAAAAGTTCTTTAAAAAACTCAGATTACATAATACCTGCCTCCTATCACTCTCGTCAAGCAGCAAGTAAATTTATTTCTCACGGGAAAATTATATTAACCGACATAGAACCAGAAGAGTTCAGAGCAGGAACTTTAGGTGCTACTCATGATCAAGTTATTGAAGGATTAAAAAAAGGATTGGAATGCAATGTAGATGCTTTGATATGTATTGGAGAAGCAGCAATAAAAAATAAAGAAGATATGAAACGATGGATTCTCAAATATAGCAGGTGAAGAAAAATGTTCATAAAAGTAAGAAGAGACACTTTAATCATATTAATGTTAGCGTTCATTCTCATCACTTCAGGAAGGTTAATGACTTACATGGCCTATGCTTCTTCAACTGATACTGGACAGGGATTGCCCATAGCAGGAGTAATGGTCCAAGGGAACGATATAGTACCTAGTGATTATATAAAATCCAATGTAGCAAATGTAGGATTCAGAACAGGTAGTTATATACAGGGAGACACCCTTATAACCACTAAACGTCATGTTCCACTCGATGAAGCTCTGCAAAATGCCCGTGAGGCTGCTATGCTTTCTACAATTCCAGGTACGAAAATAACTCCCATCAAAGCCGCTGATGTGAAAATTGACAGACAGACTGGTATAGTGACTGTAATCGTAATCGAAGATTTTAATACCGTTGTAGTGAATCAAACAAATCAATAGAGGGTACTCTCAGATGAGTAAATTCCATTTAAAAAAAATTTTTGTGCTTTTGGTGACATTAATCATAATGATCAACATATCAGCAGCTACTATGAACGCTGTAATCATCACAGACCCTACAGGGAAAGATCCAAACGGTGCTGCTGCCGGAAGCCAATCCTTTGCACCTAACATGTTTCAGTCCACCTTCATCATGTCAAAAGACAAGCACTTCGCAGTACTCTCGGGGGGAGAAGGTCAAGAAATTCCACGATTAGGGGCAATTGTGGCTGCATTGAGAATTATGGAGAATGGAGGAACACCAGCAGAAGCTGCTAATGCAGCGAATAGTTTCCCTGGAATTAGAGTAATGGTCGGGAGTGCTACTATGGGTGCGGCAGTAGGAGGTTCATTTGATGCCTATGTTGTAACAGTAGATAACAATGGAACCATTAATGTCAAATTTGTTTCATCAGGGCTAGCAGTCCTTCCAGCAGGCCAAAAAGGAGCTATAATTCACCTGCGTAATACACCAGGGAACCCAAAATATGGAACTGCAACAGCAGTACGTGAAAATACAGCTATCATGATTGGGAAGATGATTCGGGATGGCTACTCTGCGACTGATATCATGGGTAAAACATTTGAGAATGTGGCCGTTAATGCAGGAGAAGATCATGGAGGAGGTGCTGATAATCTAGTATCCGGATTAACCACCGGTGATATGTTTACGCCATTAAAACTAAATACAACTGGTTATCCTATGGAGCAACCATACAGCAAAATATGTCCTATAGATGGTTGGAGTGTGGCCTTTCCTGAAGCAGATAACTATCAAACGTGCCCAATAGATGGAACTCCATTGAAGACTTTATACGCATGGCAAGTCCTGCAAAATACAATAACTGCTACTGAAGGCGGATTAAGCATTTCTGTATATGGAACTGATGCTCCTGGTATCAAAGAAACCACTCAAGAAATCGTAACAGCCTCTGTAAATAAAACAGGTTATAATAGTGCCCAAATAGCCAACAATATTAATCGTGCTATAAACAATGGCCTAATAGTAGGGGTGAACTATGTGGAGCCTAAAGATATTAATGTTCTAGAGAATATTCGAGCCGTAGGAGTATACTACAAACCACTCGCTAACAAACGTACTTCTCCACCATGGAATCTGCCCATCAATTCTACAATTTTGGATGTTATTGGAAGCATTCAAACTGCCATAGGAATGATACTAGTAATTCTGGTTATTTTCCGTAGTAGCTTAATTAGTTCATTTCTCAAAGATAGGAGATAGTTTTCATTTCTCAAATGAAAAAAATTGAAAAAAATTAAGATATTTTTATAAAAAATCACCATCATTAAACTTTAATTAATAATTACCTTTATTTCTCTTTATAATAGCAATATCACCTATTGTAGCTCGTTTAACTTTTGATCCATCCATTTCATCAGCCAATGTTTCTGGAGTCTTCTCTAAAAGCTTAATACCAAGAGATCCTTCAATCTTTCTGGCTAATTTTAAATCAGGTATCATCCGGCCCGATTCCAATCTGTTTATGACTGAAACCTTCTCGTAGACCTTCTCTCCAAGATCTTCCCGTGACCATCCTTTTTTTTCTCGAGCTTCCCGAATTAATACATTGAAATCCTCAACAACTTCATAATCTGGTTCTTTAGTCCTAAAAGTCCTTCTTCTAAGCGCTGAAATCCTTCTGTCACTAGTTGGTTTTGGTGCCTTCTGTACTTTACCGAATTTAGAGCATTCATTGCAGGTTAGCATAATTGAACTCTCGATTTTAGTTTTTAATGGAGTCCCTATAATCTTTTTTCCGCAAATCTCACATCTCATGCCGATCCCTTTATTATTACTTGATATAATAGTTTGATACCTCAATACTTAAATATTATTAGGGACAATAAATCCACAAATAATATCATAATTGCATATAACACAGGATATAGTTATTTTCTTAAATCCTAGAGGAGTGAACCAGCAAAATGGAAAAAATGTCCCAAAACATTTTAAAAAAGATTGAAGACCTTAAAAAGGAGATTAAAATCCTGAAAGAGGAAAATGCTAAGACTAAGAGAAATCTGATGTGGAAGGTAAGAAAACTCGAAAAGGACAAAGTTCTCATTGAAAATGAGAAGATGCGACTGGATCGTGAAGTAAAATCTCTCAGAGGAGAAATAGAGAGGTTTAGATCCCCTCCACTTGTCATTGCAACTGTTACTGAAGTTTTAGATGATGGTAAAGTTGTAGTGAAAAGCAGCACAGGTCCTCATTTCGTCATTGGCTATTCTCGTTTCTTAGATGATGAAAATCTGGAACCAGGAGCTCGAGTGGCTCTGAACCAGCAAACTTTCAGTATTGTTAGTGTGCTACCTTCAGAAAAAGATCCGCTAGTAACTGGCATGGAAGTGGAAGAAAAACCAGAAGTAAATTACGAACAAATAGGCGGACTTGAAGAGCAAATAGTTGAAATTAAAGAAACTGTCGAACTTCCACTAAAAAAACCAGAATTATTTGTGGAAATTGGAATTGAACCACCAAAAGGAGTACTCTTATATGGACCTCCAGGTACAGGTAAGACTCTTCTTGCCAAAGCAGTGGCACACGAAACGAATGCCACCTTTATTAAAATTGTTGCATCCGAATTCGTTAAAAAATACATAGGAGAAGGAGCTAGATTAGTACGTGGTGTTTTCGAGTTAGCTAAAGAAAAATCACCTAGTATTATATTTATCGATGAAATAGATGCTATAGCCGCCAAAAGACTTAAAAGCTCAACTAGTGGTGACCGTGAAGTTCAAAGGACACTCATGCAACTCTTAGCTGAAATGGATGGATTTGAAGGCAGAGGAGATGTTGGGATAGTTGCCGCAACAAACCGACCAGATATACTGGACCCTGCTCTATTACGTCCTGGAAGATTTGATCGTTTCATCGAAGTACCAATCCCCAACGAAGATGGTAGACGAGAAATACTCAAGATTCACACCGTAAATATGACCATGGATGAGGATGTTGACATTGAGATAGTTTCAAATCTTACCGAAGGTGCTTCTGGAGCAGATCTCAAAGCCATCTGTACTGAAGCAGGAATGTTCGCCATAAGAGAAGAAAGGCCTATAGTAGGTATGAACGACTTCATGGATGCAGTGGATAAGATCATAGGAGTAGAACGCGAAGAAGAAATGAGAAAAGAAGCAGGAGTAATGTACGGTTAAATCGTCCAAATCCTTCTTTAATTTATTAATTTGCATATTTGCAGAAATTATAGCCAATGATGAACCCTATGAGCTCTGAATCGTGATGAATGATGGGCGAACTGAGGCTACCTCATTTATTTTTGACTATTTGATTTAAAAAATTAATATATTATCCAAATTTTCTCTAAATTTTTTTGTTTATCTCGCTTATCAGATCTTCAACTTGGTCGAAAACTTTCTTTCCTTGAAGTTCCTTTATCACCGGACGCAACACCACTATCACTTGCAGATTCAATTCAAGTGCAGCCTTGATTTTTGAGAGAGTGCCTCCTATTTGGCCACTTTCTTTAGTTAAAACTACATCTATTTGATATTCTTCCATAAGGGCTCGGTTGAAATCCGAAGAAAAAGTTCCCTCCATTGCAATAATATTTCGTGATGGCAACCCCAGCTCAAGGCATATTTTTATAGAATTAATTGATGGTAATACACGTGCTATTATTCTTCTCCCCTCTATCTTTTCAGTGAGGTGATGTAGAGTTTTTACTCCTGCCATATGAAAAATTCTTCTTTCTTTGTATTTAAGGATTAATTTAACAGCTTCGCTAAAAGATGAGACTTGATTTATAAGTTTGTTGTCAGGAAGCTTGCTCTGGGGTCTTTCAAACCGGAGATAATTGATACCTGTCATTTCAGTTGCTCTAATAGCATTGAGAGTGGCATTAGCAGCAAATGGATGGGTTGCATCTATTATGACATTTATCTGTCTAGTATTGATTATCTTTGCCAGATCAATTGCATCTAAGCAACCTTGCTCCAATTCATCTGCTCCTGAACTTCTGGCTAGTTCCGTACCACGATTTGTGGTGGCTGTGGCTATAACATAGATCTCTTCTAAATCTGATAATTCATAGATGATATTATGTGCATCCTTAGTTCCTGCCATGACCATGATCTTAGTCTGTTTCATTTTATGTACCAATCCACTACTCGATCACTTACAAGTATAATACAAGCTACCAGCACTATCAAAATCCAATCAAATGGGGAGATAGAAGTAGTCCGGAATATTCTTTGTAAAACAGGCAAATAAACTACACAAAATTGCAGTATTAATGATGATGCAATTGCAATCAATAGAAATTTATTGGAACTCTTATCTGGCTTGTTATCAAGAAAGTTGCTGTTATTAAAAACGTTGAAAATTTGGAACATCACAAAAACAGAAAACGCTATGGTAGTGGCCTTAAGGACGCTGCTTCCATTAATTAGTGCATAGAAGTATAATGCCAGTGTTCCCACGCTCATTACGATTCCTGCTAGAACTATTCTTAGGACTGTCTTTCTAGGCAGTATATCTTCTTTTTCGGGTTTTCTTTCCATAATGTCTTTATTTGGCGGTTCCATTCCCAATGATTGGGCAGGTGGGCCGTCCATAATAATGTTGATCCATAATATCTGAATGGGGTTAAATGGAACTGGTAAACTCATGATTGAGGCTGATACTATAGTCAAAATAGCTCCGACATTAGTTGAGAGCTGAAATTTTACAAAACGTCTGATGTTATCGAATATGGTTCTTCCCTCTTCCACAGCATGTACAATGGTAGCAAAATTATCGTCCTGCAGAACCATATCTGAAGATTCCTTGGCCACATCAGTTCCCGTTCCCATTGAGACTCCAATAGCTGCTTTTTTCAATGCTGGGGCATCGTTAACCCCATCGCCAGTCATTGCCACTTCATTGCCTTTCTTCTCAAGGGCTTCTACAATTCTTACCTTTTGTTCAGGAAAAACCCGGGCATAAACCTGAATTTCATCCACAATATCTTCAAATTTGTTATCATCCAATTTATCTAGTTCAGAACCTGTTAAAACAATCCCTTCTTCCAGAATACCAAGTTCCCGTGCAATTGCAGCGGCAGTATCTTTATGATCCCCTGTAATCATTATCACTTTGATACCTGCATTTTTACAAGTTTCTACAGCCTTTTTTGCTTCTTCTCGTGGAGGGTCCATCATTCCCCACAATCCTACTAGTATGAGATCCTGTTCTAAATCTTCTCGATCTAGAAGCTCTTCTTCATTTTTTATCGGTTTGTAGGCCAGAGCCAGTACTCTTAGAGATTTAAGCGTCATTTCCATGAGGTCAGCTAATATCCTATCTTTATGATCAGGTGACATGTCTTGAACATCAACCTCGGTTTCTATATACTTACATCGCTCAATTAATATCTCAGGTGCACCCTTAATAAGTACATATTGAGTACCGTTAATCTTATTAACTGTTGTCATCCTTTTTCGGCTGCTATCCAAGGGAATTTCGAGAATTCTGGGATATTGTTTTTCCAGTTCTTCTTGATTATAACTACGTTTCTGTACATATTCTAACAGCGCTCCATCGGTGGGATCTCCAATAACTTTATCTTCAAATAAATGGGCGTTATTACACAGGAGAGAGATTTCAAAAGCCCTTTGAGATGGCTTCGGTCTAGTCTCAAGGACTGTCATCTTGTTTTTTGTTAATGTACCCGTCTTATCAGTGCATATAACATTACAAGAGCCCAAAGTTTCCACTGCCAAGAGTTTACGTACTACTGCCTTAGATCGAGCCATTCTCTGCATGCCTAGGGCTAAGGTGAGAGTTAAAATGGCTGGAAGACCCTCTGGGACCGCAGCCACAGCCAAAGAAACTGCTGTTAAGAAAGTTTCAACTATTGGCACTCCCTTAAAGAATTGAAGTGCGAATACAAAGGTACAAATTATAACTGCAATGAGTCCCAGGGTCTTGCCCAAAGAGGAGATCTTTTCTTGAAGAGGTGTTTTAGATTCTTCTTCTTGTATCATCTGTGCAATCCTACCGATTTTGGTGTTCATACCCAGAGCAACTGCCACGCCCATAGCTCGGCCAGAAATAACATCTGTCTCCATAAATGCCAGATTTTTGGTTTTATCATTATTTGATGTTGTAATTTCAGCTGTTTTTGAAACAGGTAGAAATTCCCCAGTTAGAGCTGATTCATCAATCATTAAATCGTTACTTTCTATGATCCGAAGATCTGCAGGGATGTTATCCCCTTCTTCTAACACTACTATATCACCCATAGTAAGCATGTTAGCCTGAATTTTCTTACTCTTTCCATTTCTAATAACCACTGCTTCTGTGGATATTAATCCTTTAAGTTTTTCCATGGCTTTTTCTGCCCTAT
>Ga0187788_10000395_pt1 | contig 12037 bp, 9 predicted proteins | sample 1015_BV01_MP10_2_FD_133008 | JGI IMG/M metagenome (GOLD analysis project Ga0187788, IMG submission 133008) | Tropical peat soil microbial communities from peatlands in Department of Meta, Colombia - 1015_BV01_MP10_20_MG | ecosystem: Environmental > Terrestrial > Soil > Wetlands > Peat | place...
CCAAAGCAGCGCGCGGGTCTGCGCCAGTTGCTGGACCTGGCGGGGATATTTGTCTGGCTCCGCCGTTTCCGCCGGCGCGGCACTCAGCCGCAGCAGCTCCTGGGTCAGTTGTTGCAGCCGGGTGGCGTTGTCCGCAGCCGTCACCTGCGACCTGGCCGCTACTCCAAGCAACAAGCATAGAAGCAATCCGCAAAATCTGACCTGGCAGACCGGAGTGGGCGCGCACCTACGCATGAGCAGTCACGCTCAAGCTGTGACCGTTCTGACGAATGCGGGGAGAGAACCTGGAACCTCGAGCTTCGATACCAGAACGCTAATGAGCCAATGGGGACCTGTTCGTGAAGAGCGGATGCGCCAGCCAGGAGCCTGTAGGGATTCCACTCTGTCCATTCCGCAAATACCTCCGCTGCGGGTTGGGGCAGGTTAGTGGCTGGGACGTAGCCGCCCGTGTCCGACAAGTTGTAGAGAGGCCCGACTCGAAACCGTGAATGCCGCTATGATAGCGCCGAAGCAACGGGTGAGGCCGAAGATTTTGCGCGATGCGGAATTTGTGCCGAATCAGTAACCGGGACGCGTTTTGGCGGGCTTATTCAGGCGCGATCTATTCACCCGACCGCTCAAGAGCGATAATTCCATCAAGGTCCGGAAGGAGAGGGGCTCATGACCAGGGAATCCAAACAACCAGCTTCGGCAGGAAAAGATCAGGCCGCGCAGCAGGTGGCGGATGCGCATCGCCTGCTCACCTCTCTGCGCCAGCGGCTGGAGAAGCATCCTGAACTAGAGGAAGCAATTCTCAAACTGGAACAGGCACTCAACGTGCTGACACTGGAGACCGGCGGCATGTTGTAGGCGCGAGGCATTGGTCCTGTGAATCGGCGGATGTGTCCTGCTAGCGATAGTTGACGGCGGCCGCACCCAGCACTTCCCCACCATCGGATTTTTGCACCAGAACGATCACCCGCAGGTTTTGCCGCTTCCAATCCGGATCGGGCGCAATCCTGGCGTCGGTGTTGAAGCTCCCGTCGCCGGCCTGGCCCAGATCGACAAAGCGCCGCACGACCGCGGCATGACGCAACACCCGTCCACCATTCTCGCCGCCCTTCACCGATGTGCTGAGACCACTCTCGGTCACCGCCAGGAAGATGTGGGGACGACCGGGGCCGGCATTGCGAACCTCAATCGCGAGCGCTGCCGCTACATTCTGGTCGTCTTTGTTCACAGCTGCGCCGCCCTTGTGGGCTGGGGAAGAAGGCTTATCGGGCTTCCACAAGAGACTCACTTCCGCCGGCTTTGATCTGGCCGCTGCATGCGCGATCCGTTGCATTGCCAGCGCAGAGTCATTTCCCACCAGCTCGAAGCGCCCATCGACGACCATCTGCGGCGTGTAAACGGAGTTCAGCGAGAACTGGAATGCGTACTGGCCCTGACGGCGCGTAAAGTCGTGCGCGGAAAAACGGTCGTGCCAGCCCAGTCCGTTCCAGTAATCCACGTGCTCGCCAAGCGCGATGATGTCGGCGCCACCGGCACTACCCGCCTGCTCAAGCTGCAGCAGAAGCGCATCCGCCGGAGGGCAACTGGAACAACCCTCGGAAGTGAACAGCTCCACGACCACCGGCGTCGTAACCTGCGCCTCGGACAAGGGTGCGAGGGGGGGAAAAAGGAGCAAAACAGACACGACGGCAGAGGCGGAAAAGATCCTCATAACAGCTTGGACGCCGGACGGGCGGAGAAAGTTTCAGCCCCCTTACACGTCGAGCCGATAGCGGTTCTCGGCCAGACGGAACAAGGGCTTCCACAGCAGGCGGTTGACGGTGACCACCATGGCCGCCATCACGATGGTGGAGAGCAGCAGCAGCCGGAAGTCGCCGCTATCGGTGGCCCGGCTGATCTCCGCTCCCAGACCGAGGGTGGAGAAGGTGTGATCCTTGAGGTGGAAGTATTCCGCCACAATGCTGGCGTTCCAAGCGCCGCCCGAGGCGGTAACCAGACCTGTCAGAAGGTAGGGGAAGATTCCGGGAAGAATCACGGTCGTCCAGCGCTCGCGCGAGCTGAAACGGAACGTGTCGGAGACTTCACGCAGGTCAGAAGGAATGGCTGAAGCGCCGGCGATGACATTGAACAGGACGTACCACTGCGTGCCCAGCAGCATCAGCAGGATGGAGCCGATCCCCAGGCCTCCACCCAAGCGCACGATGGCGACCAGCAGAATGGGAAACAAGGCAGTGGCCGGGATCGAAGCAGCCACCTGTGCCAGGGGCTGGGCGATGCGCGCCAGGCGTGGATGAAATCCGATGGCCACACCGGCAGGAATGGTCCACGCGGAAGCAATCAAGAGCGAGGCAGTCACGCGTAGAAAAGTTGCCACCGCGCTCTTTGCCGTCAGCTGCAGTTCGCCACGACTGATCCGTCCCAGCAGAACGGCGCTGTGCACGACGGCGTAAACCACGGCGGCGAGGGCCACCGCGCCCAGCGCCAGCGCCATGAGCTTTCTGAGCTTTCCATCGCTCGCGTCCGCGGCCGGCGCCTCCGGGGCATGGTGGGCGAAGCGCATTGCCAGGCGCTCTCCCAGAGGCATGAACCATTTTCGGCGCATCAGACCGAGAATGCGCGAATTCTTGATCAGGGCGAGCAGAGGCGAGCGGGGCACCACGGAGCTTTCCACCTGCTCGAACTTGAACTTGTCGGACCAGGCGATCAAGGGACGCCAGACGAACTGGTCGAGGAGGAGGATCACTCCGATCATGGCTGCCAGTCCCCACATCATTCCAGCAGTGTCGCCATCGCTGGCCGCGGTCTGCAAGTAAGAGCCCAAGCCGGGGAGGCGGAAATCGCGGTTGCCCAGCACAAACATCTCGCAGGCCATCAGAAAGAACCAACCCCCGGCGACTGACACCATGGAATTCCACACCAGCCCAATGGCGCTGTAAGGGAGCTCGAGCTGAAAAAAGCGTTGCCACGAGCTGAAGCGGTAGATTCTGGTGGCCTCGCGCAGCTCCCTGGGAATGCTCTTCAGGGAGGAATAGAAGCTGAAAGCCATGTTCCAGACCTGGCCGGTGAAGATGAGCACAATCGAGCCTAGCTCAAGGCCCACCTGGCGGGTGGGAAATAGAGCCACCATCGCCAGCATCACTCCCGGCAGGAAGCTGAGCACGGGGATCGACTGCAAAATATCGAGCACGGCGATCATGGGCGCTTCCAACCGGCGGTTGTAGGCGGCGATGTATCCGTATGCCAAGGCGAAAATCAGGCTGAGGAAATAAGCGGCCAGAATGCGCACCAGGGAGTAGAAGGCGTAGCCGGGAAGCGCCTTGGGGGAGCGCGAGATCTCCGCTACCGGGATGGGATTTCCGAACCAGTAGCGGGCAACGAATACTACCCCATAGAAGAGGAGGGCGAAGCCGAGCAGCGAAGCGGCCAGATCCAGCAAACCTGACCAGGTTCGATAGTGAACCAGGGAGCGGGCAAAGGTGCGAACCCGGATCAACGCCTTCCTCCGGCATGCTCGGGAATGTGCTCGTCGTGGAGGTGGAAGCGCTGGCGGTCGGCATCGTACTCGTACAACTCGCCGTAGCGGCCCCAACTGATGGCGGTGTCGAGCTGACGCAGGGTTTCTTCTTCGCTGAATTGTTCGTCGAGGGTGTCGTGAAACAGATCGGCAGGAGCGGAGTGGTCACGCTTGGCTTCCAGCGTGCGGTAGATCTGACGGATGAGGGTGACGTTCTCGAGCGCGGTCTGGCGGAAGAGCTCCTTCTGGCGCAGGATTTCGGCATCCGCGAACTCGCGACCCGCGGGAGTGATTTCGACGTCGCCCTCTTCCACCTTCACGAAGCCCAAGAGGCGGGCGGCATCGATGATCGGCAGCAGATCGTCGATCTCAAAGGGCAGAGCGTCAGCCAGGCGATACATATCCGCCCGCCCTTCGTAGTCTTCGATCAGTTCCAGGAGTCCGGCGATGCCTCCGGGACGGGCATGCGGCAACATCTCGTAGCGCGCCGCTTTTGCTTCCTTGGCGGGAGCCTCCGTGGCCGCACCCGGCAACTGAGGAAGCTTCCCCGGTGCAGTCAGGACCTTGTAGATGTAATCGACGTAGCTGATGAAATCGGGGGCCTGGCGATCACGGGGGCGCGGCAGAGTGACGCGGAAATCGGTGCGAATCGCGCCCGGGTTCCTTCCCAGGACAATGACCCGGTCGGCGAGGGAGACGGCCTCCTCGATGTTGTGGGTGACGATGAAAATCGAGCGAGTGGGAATGGCTCGCTTGCCCCACAGCTCGAGCAGCTCGCTGCGGAGGTTCTCCGCCGTGAGGACGTCAAGCGCGGAGAAGGGCTCGTCCATGAACAGCACTTCCGGCTCGACCACCAGAGCCCTCGCAAAGCCAACGCGCTGCTTCATTCCACCCGAGAGTTCTTTAGGATAGGCCGCCTCGAAGCCATCCAAACCCACGGTGTCGAGAATCCGCAGGCTGCGCTTGCGGCGCTCCAAGGCACTTACGCCCCTGGCCTTGAGCGGGGCCTCGACGTTTTCGATCACGCTGAGCCAGGGGAACAGGGCAAAGCTTTGAAAGACGATGGAAACATTGGGCGAGCATTGGCGGACCGGCTTGCCGTGCCAATCCACCTCTCCGGCGGAGGGCTTGGCCAATCCCGTCAGCATACGCAGCAGGGTGGACTTGCCGGACCCGGAGGGCCCGAGCAGGGCGACAATTTCATCGGGGTAGATGGCCAGATCGGTGGGCGCAATCACCTGGATGACGGGATCGGGCGGATGGCCGTAGAACTTTTCCACTTTTGAAGCCTGGATGATCGCCTCTGCAGGCGTTCCGGCTCCCCTGGGATTTTCTGGCTCATTGCTCCTCGTTTGCATTCGCACGGGCCCTTTCCGGCCTCGCAGCAGGCCATCAACCTAGAGCAGGACTATTAACAGAATGTAAATAAAATGACTATAAAGACGGGAAGCAATGCTCGCCGGACCGTGGATGGGGCTGAAAGCACGCTTCCATGAGGGGTCGCCGCATCCGTTTGCGCAATTCCCTGCTAACCCTAACGGGCACCGGACCGTCCAACCCGTCGCCCTATCCGCGTCCTGTCTAAGTGTGATCTAGTAAGGAGACACCATGAAGCGAAGAGAGTTCCTGGAGAGATCGGCGGCGCTGGGAATGCTGGCGGCGATGCCGTCGTCTCCGTTTGTCGAGCTGGTGAACGCGTCGAGCGATGGGACGCAGAGGTCCGCCAGCCCCCTCAAGCCTCCTGCGCAAGGGAGCATTCCGGTTGCCTTTCTGATTTCGGAGGGTGCCGTCGTCATCGACTTCTGCGGGCCCTGGGAAGTTTTCCAGGATGTGGCCCGCCCGGGCATGGAGCACCCCTTCCGCCTGTACACGGTGGCCGAGAGCACCAAGCCGATTCGGGCCAGCGCAGGACTGATGATCGTCCCCGACTACACTCTGCAAACGGCTCCGGCCCCGAAGGTCATCGTCATTCCGGCGCAGCATGGGGGCAGCCTGGCCATGCTGGATTGGATTCGCAAGTCAAGCCAGAACGCCGATGTGACCATGTCGGTTTGCACGGGAGCATTTCTGTTGGCAAGCACGGGGTTGCTCTCGGGCAAGGCCGCCACGACACACCACTCCGGTTACCGCGGGTTGGCCGTCGAGTTCCCGGACGTGCAGGTCAAGCGCGGGGTCAGGTTTGTGGAAGCCGGGAACCTCGCCACCGCGGGCGGCCTCTCCTCCGGGATCGATCTGGCACTGCGGGTGGTGGAACGCTATTTTGGCCGCGAGGTCGCGACAGAAACTGCCTACCAGATGGAGTACCAGGGACAGGGCTGGATGAATCCAGATTCGGCTCAGATGTATGCCGAGGAGCGCGTCTCAACAGACGAGCATCCGCTATGCCCGGTGTGTGAGATGGAGGTGGATCCCAAGAGCGCGCCGAAGTCGGTCTACAAAGGCAAGACGTATTACTTCTGCTCGCAGGACCACAAGCAGCAGTTCGATCAGACTCCGGACAGGTACCTTGAGGCCGCCCAAAAGAAATGACGATCACGGTGGCGGTTGGACCGGACGCTAAGGGATAAATTGCGGCTAGTCCGAATGCCGCGTGGGCTTGCGCACCCAGCGGTGCCGGTGAAGTTCCTGCAGCAGCGAGGGCGGTAGCTTTTTGCCATCGCTGACCGCGAGATTGTTCTTCACGTGATCCGCCTTCCGCATGCCCACGATGGTGGTGCTGACGTCGGCGTTCTCCAGAATGAAGCGCAGGGCAAGTTCCGGCAAGCTCATGCCGGGGGGCACAAGATCCTTGAGCTTCGCCACCCGTTCGAGCGTAGGAATGAGGTTCGCGGGACGAAAATAGCGCGCGCGCCAGTCGCTGTCGGGAAATTTCGTGTCTCGGGTGAAGTCTCCGCCCAGACTGCCTTCGTCGAGCGGAACCCGGGCGATCACGCCGACGTCATGCTTGCGGCAGACGGGAAACAGCTCGTCCTCGGGATTCTGGTCGAAGATGTTGTAGATCACCTGCACCACGTCCACCAGTCCGGTCTCGATGGCGCGGATGCCGTTCCAGGGCTCCCACCGGTTCAGGCTCAGGCCAAAGAATTCGATCAGGTTGGATTGCTTGAGCTGTTCCACGGTGGAGCGGAAGTCGGGATCCTTCACCCAGGAATCGTCCCAAACGTGGTATTGCAACAAGTGAATGCGCTCGACTCCCAACGCCTTGCGAATCTTTCCCGCATACTCCAGGACGTGATCAGTGGGAAAGACCTCCTGGAGGGAATCTTTGGGACTGGCCGGCCACTGCCGATTCCTGGGAGGGACCTTGGAGGCCGCGTACAGACGCTTGCCTGGGTTGTTGTGGATGGCCTCGCCGAGAAGCGCGTCGCTCTTTCCCTCGCCGTAGGCCCAGGCGGTATCGAAGAAGTTGCATCCCAAATCCACAGAAGCCTGGATAGAGCGGCGTGATTCGGCATCGTCGGAGCCGCTCCAACCGCTCATGCCCCAGAGCCCGTAGGCAATCTCGCTCACCTTCCACCCGGTGCAACCGAGCCTGCGATAGATCATCTCGCGTGTTCCCATCCTGATGCCGATTTTCGGCCCTCTACCCTAAACCGCCGGAGGGAAGACCGACAAGCCCTTGCGGAACATGTTGCAGCTTGCGGTCAAGGGCAGGCGGGAACCAAAGCGAAGCGGGGGTGCGGGCGGTTCCCGAGCCCTCAAGGAAGTGAGCGAAGGATACTACGACTCGGTGCTCTCGCTGCCCGCCAGAGGCAGTTTCGAGGGTAGGCCGGAGCCGGGCATAACGATCGGCTGACCGGCATCGCGCCTGATGAGATTCAAGCGCGTGAGCAGGCGGCGAAAACGAGGGTGGGTGGCCAGACGATCGTACGCGGGTTCGACACCCAGAAAAATCATCCAACAGGATCGCTCCTCGAAGCCTTTTTCGAGCCAGTCGAGAGCAGTCTCACTGTCGCCGAGCCCAAGGTAAACCAGGGCGATGGCCGGCGGCGCAGGACATTGACCAGAGGCGGTGTCCAGCACTTCCCGCAGAAGGCGGCGCGCCTCGCCGGTGTTTCCGGCACTGGCGTGTGCGTGAGCCAAGAACGGCAGGACCTCACGGCCGCCGGAAAGCTGGTGAGCGCGCTCGAATGCTGCAATGGCCTGGTGATGCATGCCGCAAAGCAGGCGGGCTCGTCCCAGGTCGAAGTGCGCGGGGACAAATTTCGGATCCCGTGCCAGCACCGCTTCGAACCGTTGAATCGCCTGGTCATACCGGCGGCCAAAGTAGTGGGAATCGCCGGCGGTCTTGGCGACTGCCAGAGAAAGTGGATCCAGCTCCTGAGCGCGCTGCTGCTCGATGGCTGCTTCGATCAGCCTGCCCATAGCGCAGAGAAACGAGCCGTACCAGTGATGAGCCGCCGGGTAGTTGGGATTGAGTTCGATGGCGCGCTGAAACTCCTTCTCGGCGTTGGGCCAATTCCAGTCGTACCAGAAGCGCATCAGCCCCAGCGAGGTGTGAGCCTCGGGCAGACGATCGTCGATCGCCAAGGCATTGTGCGCTGCCTGTTTGGCCTTGGGCGCGACCTGGCGCGGCGGCATGGTGCCAAACCAGCTCAGGTAGGCATAGCAATCCGCCAGTCCGGCATAAGCCAGAGCATAGTTGGGATCCTGCTTGAGGGCTTCTTCGAAGGATTCGATGGCCTGCTTCAGCGACTTCTCGGATCTCTGATTCCAGTGGAAGCGCCCACGCAGGTAGGCCTCGTGGGCCAGCGGGGGGACAACGCGCGGGCGGTCGGGGGCCGCTTCTGATTCCGGCAGGAGCTCGCAGGCGAGCGATTGGCCGATCTTCTGTGCGACCTCATTCTGGATGGCCATGACATCGGAAGCTTCGCGCTCGTAGGTCTCAGCCCAGAGGTGAGTCTGATCCACCGCCTGAATGAGCTTGGCAGTGATGCGAACCCGGGGGCCGCTCCGACGTACCGTGCCCTCCAGGACGTAGTCGACTCCCAACTCCTCGGCGATCTGCCCGATGCTTTTGCAGGTTCGCTTGTATTGCATGGCCGAGGTTCGCGCGATCACCCCCAGCCGCTGGGGCTTGAGCGTACCCACTTGCGCAATCATCTCCTCGGTCATGCCATCGCTGAAGTAGTCCTGTTCGGGATCGCCCAGGTTCTCAAAGGGAAGGACCGCGAGGCGAATCTTGCAAGGCTCGGATAGCTCAGAACTGTGACCGACGGTATTAATCAAGGGATAAATGAAACGATAACCGCGACGAGAAAGGGTTTCGATGTAACGGGGTGTTACGGCAGAGTCGCCGAGGGCTTCGCGGAGCTTGTTGATGGCTTTGTTGAGGCCGTGATCGAAATCAACGAAGGTTTCGGCGGGCCAGATTCGCCGCCGCAATTCGTCGCGAGCGACGACATCGCCCGCCTGCTCCAGGAGTGCAGTAAGTACCTGAAAAGGCTGTTCCTGCAGCTTGATTTTTACTCCCTTTTTACGCAGCTCTCCCGCCCGTAGGTTAACCTCGAATACGCCGAAGCGGATGACATGCGACGATCCCGCCAAATCGTGCATTGGGGGCCCCACCCCTTCACCGCTTAGACGGGATGTTGAAAGAGTAGTAAGCAGAAGCAAACTCAAGTTCGGGGGATAAGTTTGGGCTTTCTGAACGCAACCAGGACTTTAGCCGGGAAGCTACATTCCTCCCACAAAGGACCAGCGTCGTCACACCGAGACACGTCTAAGAGCGCCAAGACGGAAAGGCTTGGCGCCGGAAGCCGCGGGCATAGAGGTGTTTATGCGCAGGCTGAACCAGGAGCGATTGCGCAAGCACTCCTGAACAGCAGGGCACAGCGCGACGGAGACCGGAGCCATTCGCAGTTAGCACTTTCCCCACTGGAGGGGAAAGGAACGCGTCATGGCATGGACGTTGGTGGGGCGGTTGCTGACGTTGTTGGTCGGTGTGTCAGTTTCAATGTGCGGGCAAACGGAGAAAAATGTCGCATTTCCCCGCAATGAATTGACGAAACTAATGGAGAAAGCGCGCAACGGAAGCGTGGAAGCACAAATCCAACTGGGAAACGTCTTTCAAGATGGCATTGGGGTCGAGAAAGATTCTGACGAAGCCATGCGGTGGTATCGCCTGGCTGCCGACCGCGGCGATCCCCGGGCGCAAGCCGATGTGGGGTGGATGTTCGAGCACGCGCTGCCTCCCAAGTACGAGGAAGCGGCAAAGTGGTATGCGCGCGCCGCGGTTTCGGGATTTGATGTCGGCGCTTTTAATCTCGGAATGCTGTGCCTGCAGGGGCTTGGGGTGCCCAAGAGCGAACCACAAGCCGCGTACTGGTTCCACAAGGCGGCGGACGCCGGCAACGTGCGCGCTATGACGAACCTTGGCTACCTGTATTCCAAGGGCATCGGGGTGCCGAGGGACATGCGGGAGGCGCTGGCACTCACGCGCAAGGCTGCCAAGCAGCATGTCCCGGAAGCGGAGTACAACCTGGGGGGGTTCTATGAGAACGGCGATGGAGTTCCCCAGGATTACCGCGAAGCTGCCAAGTGGTACGGCGAGGCGGCAGCGCAGGGAAATACCAAGTCGCAATTCCGCCTGGGGATGATGTATGCGCAAGGGCGCGGACTGGCCGCAGACGACAGTCAGGCGTTGCAATGGTTCGTAAGAGCTGCCGAGAAGGGTCACGCCGAAGCCCAGTTCAACGCCGGCCTGTTTATTTCCAAGGGGCGGGGGACCACGGCTGACCAGGGGAAGGCGCTGGCGTGGTACCAGCAGGCTGCCAGCCAGAACTTTGCCGCAGCGCAGGTGAACTTGGGCTTCATGTATGAGCACGGAATTGGAGTCGCGCAGGATCCGGCCGAGGCAGCCCGTTTTTATCGGCGAGCGGCGGAACAAGGGAAGCGTGAAGCGCAGAGCAACCTGGCGCAACTGTATGAGCAGGGCTTGGGAGTGAGGCAAGACTATGCTGAAGCGGCGCGGTGGTACCGGCAGGCGGCGGATCAAGGCGACCTGCAGGCCATGACCAAGGTAGCCGCCTTCCTGCTCACCGGGAAAGGAGTGACTCGCGATCCCGGCCACGCTCTGGAGCTTTTCAAACAGGCGGCGGAGCAAGGTTACGCCGTCGCGCAATTTGACCTGGCGCAGATTTACCGGGATGGAGCAATTACTGCAGTCGATCTGGTGAGTGCGTATGCCTGGCTATCGCTCGCCGGAAGGGCCTTCGATGTCAGCAGTACGCTGCACGCATTAACCTCGCAGATGAGTGCGGCTGATGTGGCGGCGGCTCAAGCTCGAGTCGCAGACTGGCAAAAACGCTACGGAGCCAACCTATCCGCGCAACAAAACGGGGGAGTCGGCCCCCATTGAGCTGGACAGCGTCTGCCGCCGGTACCAAGGACCGGACGGCGAAAGACGGTGGAAGGGAGATATGGCGCATCACGCAGTATTCGCGGGCACACCTTTTAGAGAAGAACTTGCAAGCATGCAGGCGTTCATCGTCGATGGTGATGCATCGACTCGCCGCCAAATTCGTGACCTGCTGGAGCCGGAAATGGATATCCACGTGGTGGGCGAGTTCGCGAGCCTCTCCGAGGCACTGCTCGCCTTACGCAACAGCAGCCCCGACCTTCTGTTTCTGGATGTGCAGCTTCCTGAGGTTCAGGAGGCAGGCAGCCTGGCGGCGTTAGCCCGAGACAAGTTTCCGGTCACCATTGCTACCGCGCTGGATCCGGTGGCATTGGCGAAGTTTTCTCCGGGAGCGGTTGACGTGCTGGTGAAGCCGTTGGATCGCGAACGGTTCGAGCGGGCTTTGCTGCGGGCTAAGCTGGAGATCCAGCGGGGGCGCAACGAGGAGTTGGGCCGGCTCCTGCAGGTTCAAGCCGGCAATGGAAACGGAAACGGCTTCGCTCACCTGCAGAAGTTCGTGGTCAAGAACAATGGCAGGATCTTCTTTTTGCGCGTGGATGACATCGATTGGATCCAATCCTCGGGCAACTACGTGCGACTGCATGTGGGGCAGGATGTGCATATCATCCGACGCACGATGCAGGAGCTGGAGTCGGCGCTGAATTCCGAGAGGTTCCTGCGCATCCATCGCAACGCCATCGTCAACCTGGATCACGTGCGTGAGTTTCAGACTCAGAATCGCTCGGCGATGCATGTGGTACTGCACAACGGCGCGCGCCTGCCGCTGAGCCGAAGCTACCGCAGTGAACTGCGCAAGTACCTAAAGCGTCCGCTGTAATCCTCTTCCTGCGTGTGGGAGCCGCTGGTGATGGCGTCCCGCACGCTTCACTCCTGGCAAAGCAGCACGACTTTGCCGGTCACCGCCGCCTTTTCGATCAACTGGTTGGCAATGCGCGCCTGGCGCAAAGGCAGGCGCTCGGAAACAATGGGCTTGATTTTGCCTTCCGCCAGCAAGCCAAACAAGGCGCTGAGGTCTTCACGGAACCACTCCGGGCGCCTTTTTTTTTCAGTGGTGATCTTGTACCAGCGCGCCGATTTTCCGTCGGGCAGGGCGCGCAACAGGCCAAGCAGGG
>Ga0187788_10000396_pt1 | contig 12020 bp, 13 predicted proteins | sample 1015_BV01_MP10_2_FD_133008 | JGI IMG/M metagenome (GOLD analysis project Ga0187788, IMG submission 133008) | Tropical peat soil microbial communities from peatlands in Department of Meta, Colombia - 1015_BV01_MP10_20_MG | ecosystem: Environmental > Terrestrial > Soil > Wetlands > Peat | place...
CGAAACCACGCGCGCATACAACCCTCCCTCATTGCGGGACGATGCCCGAGACCCTCGTCATCGTGCCACTGATAAATTCGGCTCGTCAATGGATTTTCGAAAATCTATTTGATTGTCGATAAAGCCTAGCGTATCCCGATAGCGCAAGCTGACGGCCCTCCGGCGGGTCGCCTTCGTCCTGGAGGATCAATGCCATCTTTGCTCGCCAAGTCTGACCCCGCGCAGACTTTGAACGCGTCAGCCTTCACACAGCTGCGTTCCGACATCATCGCTTGCCGCTTGATGCCGAACGAGCGGTTGCGCGTGGAAGCGTTGCGCGAGCGCTACGGCATGGGAAACAGCCCCATCCGGGAAGCCCTGATGCGACTAGAGGCTGAAGGCCTTGTCGAGCTCGAGCAAAACAAAGGCTTTAAAGTCTCGGAGGTCTCCCAGGAAAACCTGCTCGATCTGATGCGCAGTCGCATCGAAATCGAAACAATTGCCCTGCGATGGTCGCTCGAAAAAGGCGGCGTGGAATGGGAGGCCAACCTTCTCGGTGCATTCCATCGCCTCTCCCATCAAACAAAAGTTGATCCCCGCAACCCAAAGGCCATCAGCGCGGCGTGGAGCAAAGAACACGCAGACTTCCATGCAGCGCTCGTCTCCGCGTGCGGCTCGTCCACCATGATGTCGATCCGGTCGCGCCTCTTTGAGCAGGCAGAGCGCTATGTGGCCCTGTCAATCATGTCGACAGGCCCACTTCGCGACGACGTGACCGAGCACAAGCAATTGATGCGGGCCGCATTAAACCGGGAAACCGATAAGACGATCGAACTCAATCGCGTGCACATCACGCGCACGTTGGACAAGGTGGCGGCATCGCTGGCGGCGGACATGTTGTCGACTGATTTGCGCATTGTTAGCAGAAAGCCGCTCAAATGAGCGTTGGGGCACAGACTGTCTCTGCGACTGGTCTCAGCGAGTTTGTCGCGCGCCTGTTTTCGGCCGCTGGACTGTCCAGCGCAGCCGCGACAGCTGTTGCCCGCGGTCTCGTTGAAGCTGATCTTGAAGGGCTATCGTCGCACGGTGTCATGCTCGTCGATATGTATATCGATCGGCTGCGGAAAGGATCCGTGTCCCGAAACGAATCTGCTGCTGTCATATCCGAACGGCAAGGTGCCGTTGTCCTCGACGCCGGTCATGCTCTTGGCCAATTGACTGGCGCGCAGGCAATGGCTCTCGCGGTTGATAAGGCGCGCCAGTTCGCTGCTGGTATCGTATCTGTTCGACACGGCTTTCATTTCGGCAAGGCAGGACAATATTCGATTCAAGCTGCGGAAGCAGGCTGCATCGGCGTCACGATGTGCAACACACGCCCGTTGATGCCGGCGCCCGGCGGCGCCGAACGTGTGGTTGGCAACAATCCGATCGCCATCGCATTACCGACTGCTGGCCCGATTCCGCTCGTGCTCGACATGGCAACAAGCGAAGCGGCAATGGGAAAGATCCGCATGGCCGAGAAGGCCAAAGACACCATTCCCCCAACGTGGGCCGTAACTGCACAAGGTGAGCCAACAACGAGTCCGTCCGAAGCCATCGCAGGCATGCTTCTGCCGTCTGGCGGCCCAAAGGGTTTCGGGCTCTCGTTCTTGATCGATTTAATGTGCGGATTGCTCTCGCAAGGTGCGACGGGATCGAATGTGCAGCCGCTCTATGGCGACTTCAGTGTTCCGTACGATTGCTCGCATCTCTTCATTGCAATCGACGTAACCCACTTCTGCAATCTCGATTGGTTTCGTGAGCAAACTGCCGCTGCCGCAGAGCGCATACGCAAAGGCCAACGCGCATCCGGCGTGGACCACCTCTTCACGCCGGGAGAGCCGGAATGGCGTCGCCGCGAACGGTCGGGCGGCAATGTCCGACTTGAACCCGCCGTGGTGACAATGCTCACGCGGCTTGCAGGCGAGCTCGGCTTAACTTCAACCCCGTTTCAGATCCCTGTGAAGGAACAGCGTCATGCCTAAAGTCCAAATTTCGAGTCCAAAATTGCGACAGCCAAACGGCGTCTTTTCGCACGCGACCGCCATCGAAGCGACCGGCCGCTTTGTCTTTATCTCCGGCATGACCGCACGGCGGCCCGACGGCAGCATTGCCGGCATCGGTGACATCACTGAGCAAACCCGGCAGGTTTGCGAGAACGTTAAGGCTGCGGTCGAAGCCGCAGGCGGCACTCTCGATGATATTTGTCGTGTCGATGTGTACGTCCGCAACATGGAGCACTTCGACGCCATCCACAAAGTACGAGCGCAGTACTTCAAGGAGCCGTTGCCGGCATCAACGATGGTAGAAATTACCAAGATGACGTCGCCTGACTACTTGATCGAAATTAACGCCATTGCCGTTATTCCGGCAAAATAGGACGACTCCGATGGACGATAAATTCGGACTAAAGGCGGCTGCCGACCGCGGAATTAAACTAAGAGAAATCGGTGACAAGATTCTGTTTGAAAATGATCTTATCCGGATGTGGGAGGTACGGCTCGAACCGGGCCGGACGCTCGGCTTTCACATCCATTACCATCCTTATGTGGTCGTATCGCTGGGTGGCGGCGAGAATGAAATCGAAACGATTTTCGGCAAGAAAATATCGACCGATGAGCCGGCGGGCTCCTACGTGTTCATCAATGACATGCGCGCGGTTCACCAGCTGACGAATAAGTCAAACGTGACCTATCTGTCGCGACTGATCGAGATTAAGTCAGTCACGTGGAGCGCGACCTGATCCGGTCGACATACTCTTTGAGACAATCCGTATTGAGAGTACGCGCATGACGACGTCAGCCGATTTGGGAGGGTGGGATGTGCATACTCACATCATCCCGTCGGCCGTGAAGGTTGCCGGCGAGAAAGGCCTTTTCGGCATGCGCTCTGACGCGAAGACGCTCCACATTTGTGCGCATGGCGTTCCACTGCATCCTCTCTCGAAAGTCGACGCTCTGGTGGAGCGCGTCAGAAGCGATGGTCTCGACGGGGCGATCGTATCCGTACCACCGCCCCTATTCCGACCGGACCTCACCGCGAACGATCGCGCTAGTTACACTCGCCTCGTCAACGAGAGCCTCCTGGCGGCATGCCAATCGTACGGACCTGCACTGCGCCCATTTGCCTATTTGCCTATCGAAGATCCTGATACGGCCGCCGACGTCGCTTCGCGACTTGACGCCAACTGGGCCGGCGCCGTTGCGGGGACCGAACTTGGCCTGCTGTCTTACGCGTCAGAACGCTATGACGCGCTGTGGCAGACATTGAGCAATGCAAAACTGCCGTTGTTCATTCATCCCGGCTCATCACCGGATGCTCGTCTCGATCACTTCTATCTGAGCAATCTGATTGGCAATCCCGTCGAGACAACAATAGCTGCCGCCAATTTGATATTCGCTGGTGTCATGCATCGCTTCCCGGATTTGAAGGTGATTCTTGCGCACGGCGGCGGCTGCGTGGCCGCCTTATGCGGGCGCTGGCAGCAAGCGACGAGCACCAGCAGACCAGGCATTCCGAAATTGAACCAGCAACCGCTCGATGCCGTACGACGCTTCTACGTCGACAGTTTGGTGCATTCGCCCAGTTATCTCCAAACGGTCATTGCCACCATTGGCTCCGATCAAATCCTTCTTGGCAGCGACTGGCCATTTCCAATGGGTGCACCGTCAGCCGAGCACGATCTGGTAGGTCTTGACGCCGGTCTTAAACGAAAAATCCGTAAAACAAACGCCGAGCGCGTGTTCGGCTCTCGATTATTGGCGCCGCATCATGCGGCGCTTGAACTGAAAAACAACTTGTGAGGTCGCAATGACAAAACTTCCTGAGGGCGCTCCGAGTCTGGAGGAAATTCTGATTCAATCAGAAAACGTCGCGTGGCGCGAAAAGTCGCTCAAAGGCATCCATGAAAAGATGCTTTGGCGCAACGAGGAAACGGGCGCCTCGATTGCACTAATCAAGTTCGACAAAGGAGCAGGAATTCCTCAGCCGCATTATCATTCGGCCAACCAGTTCATGTTCTGCCTAAAGGGAAAATACGAATACACAAAAACCGGAGTGGTGCTGACAACCGGTTGTTTCTACTGCAATCCGAAGGGCAATGTGCACGGCCCCGCGGTCGCACATGAAGAGACCGTCGTCGTAGAGATTTACGATGGGCCCCACTATCCGCATAAGCCATCGTGGTACACCGATGAGCGCGACGCCCGGTGAGTCATTGCCCTGACCAAGAGGTGAAGCGATGTTGATGCGCTTTATTGCTGTTCTGCTTGCTGTGACAGCTTGTTTGAGTGCAAACGCGGATGAATTCCCGCCTCGTACAGTCACAATCGTGTCGCCTTATCAGGCCGGCGGCACCAGCGACATTATCGCCCGCATCCTGGCGCAAAAGCTTTCGGAACGCTGGGGCAAGAGCGTCATTGTCGAAAATCGGCCGGGAGCGAATGGCGGCATTGGTGTCACAGCCGTTGCGCGTGCGACCCCCGATGGAACCACGCTGCTTGCGGTGGCGTCGAGCGCGCTGACTATTAATCCGCTGTTCTATCCAAAGCTGCCTTACAATGTGGAGAGCGATCTCGCGCCGATTACTCGCACAGGCAGAGTTGCCAATGTGCTGGTCGTCAATCCAGCCGTTCCAGCCAAAAATGTTCAGGAGCTTATTGCACTCGCTAAGTCGAAACCGCGGACGCTCAGCTATGCCTCACAAGGCAACGGTTCGAACGGGCAAGTTACCGGGGAGCTTTTCAAACAGCGCGCCGGCATCGACATCCTGCACGTTCCCTATAAAGGAAGCGCGCCGGCCGTTCAGGACCTCCTTGGGGGTCAGGTGCAATTGATGTTCGACAATTTGCCGTCCGTATTGCCGCTGATCCGGTCAGGACAACTTCGCGCGCTCGCTGTCACGACTGCGGAGCGTGACCCTCAGCTCGCAGATACACCAACGATTGCCGAATCCGGACTTGCCGGCTTTGATACCAGCGCATGGTTTGCCCTGCTTGCACCGAAAGCAACGCCAGAAGCAGTGCGCGCTGAAATTGAACGCGCTGCGGTCGCGGTTTTAACCGCGCCAGCTACTCGCACGCAGCTGCGTGCAGCGGGAATCGAGATCGCTGCTGATGGCTCCAGCGAATTGCAGAAACGCATCAGCGATGAAACGCAGATGTGGCGTAGCGTCATCAGTAAAGCCGGCATCAAATTGGAATGATGACATTTAAATAATGGATATAGGAGCAGCGGCGTTGCTGCTAACGTGGAATTCGCCGCCGATGAAAAAAGTTGCTGGGAAAAGCTCAGTAGGTTGCCCGATAGCCGCGCAAAGAGCTTGAACGCGATTTATCGCCATCGCGTTCGATCTGTACCGCTCGTTCTATGCAATTGTTGCTCGGTGGGCGCCCACAGCGTTCCACCTCTTCACAATCCCCGCATTTAAAATGGGACATTTGGCGCTGTGTTGCTAGCCTATCGGCTACCTTGGCTGAAATCGTCCGGATGACCTCAAGCAAGCGCATCTCTCGCTCCCCAAAAAGTTTGGAGAAATTAGCGAGTTGGACTGGCGATAGCCTTGATGCAGATCAAGGGAGCAATGGCACGGCTGACATGTGCAGCGCACACGCTCTTGTCTGCTCCGGGCCATAAGCGGCCATCCAACCCTGCAGCGAATGCCATGGCCAACTGCGAACAGAGAAGGCTGGCACACACCGAAAGCAGATTCGTCTGTTTCAGACGTCACGCGACAGCACTGGCTTAGTCAGCGCGATTGTACTGTCCGCTAACGGTCAGGGACAGAGTATACAGCCTTGCGGACGAATACTAACCTCTGTCGTTCTTTTTCATGAATCGGTTTTGGGTGACTAACTCGTGAGACTACTGAAGCGCTGGTTGCAACGGTTGCTGATCCTGGGCCTGGGCATCCTGAGCGTCTGGCTGATCATTTTTGTTTTTAGATTTACGGACCGCAGACTCCCGTGGGTGCTGGCATTGGCTCTCACTTATGGAATCGCGGCATATATTGTTCTGCCGCGTGCAGTTCGCATGAGTCTAAAAATCCTCCAGCGCAAACGCGTACCTCGCTATACAATTACCGGCGACGGGCTGCCCGGTGACCCGGTCAACTTGATACTGACGGGGACACTTCAACAGCTGCAGGCCGCATTTTCGGCCGCCGGCTGGGCAGGGGCGGATCGGCTTGGTTTGGCAAGCTCATGGGGAATGGTCCGGGCATTTGTCTTCAACTCCCCATATCCAACGGCCCCGTTCAGCAGCCTGTACCTGTTTGGGCGCCGCCAGGACGTCGGTTTCCAGAAGGCAATTGATGACAGCCCGCGGAAACGCCACCACATTCGATTTTGGGCTTTGAGCCTTGCACACGCCGAGTCCACGCTGGGAAAAGCGAGTTTCTGGCTAAATACCGACCGTCCACCTGATGGTGCACGCGTTCATTGGGTCGGGGCCGGCACAAAGGATACGGGTCTCTCTTTAACCCGCCTTACATTCCAGATCACCCACGCGACGGACTCGGATACGAACAACGAGCGGGACTACATTGTCACCGAGCTGAGGAAGCGCGGGGTCATCGCGGAGGTCAATTCGTATAAAGCCGGCCACCATCTCGGTGTCGATCAGGTCAATCATTATGTCACTGACGGTGAGGTTGCTGTCGCGAATCTGGTAGTGAGCGTTTGATCTGGGCGGGGCAACCACGCACCATGTCCGCTTCTGGCCCTTAGCCGACATCGGCTATTGCGCCGCAACTGTCCGCTTTCGGGGGTAAAGCGGACATGCCAGCGTGCGCTCGCGTCCGAGTGGTCTACTCGCTTTTAGGCGTTTGAGCCTCAAATACCTCTGCTTGCACCGCCTTGCGATCATAGTCAGCGGCGAGTTTGAGCATTTGGGCGCGCGCTTTTGGCTCGCAGAATGACTGAGCCTTGAGGCGGCACTCGTCAGCACGGGCGCGATATCGCTGACTAGCTGGTTTCGTCGGAGGAATGACGGGTTCGTTCATGTTGCCTGCCCTTCCGGCGAGGCCATCACGCCGCTTGCTGCGCCAGCAAACGCGCTAGAGCCTTTTTTCCTTCTTTGGCTGCTTCTGCCATGGTTTCAAAAAAGGCTGGCGAGCTCTGTATTGGCCCCCAACGACCGGCGCGATAAATTTCCCACCGCCAGGGCTTGGGCGGGATGCCACGCAGCTTCACGACCACCGAATAGTCGGTGGCGTCAAATGTTTCGGTTTCTTCGCTCATGCGCCATAAATGGCGATGATCGCCTTCCTTTTCAAATGGTTCAGAGTGTTCCACCGAAAATCAGCCGCCGTTGTGGGGACAGCGGCGGCCTTATGAGTTTGACAAGGGCTGGGGATCGGTTCGGGGGGTACGGAACGCCCTTGTCCCATTTGACGCGCAGATAGTCTTGCGCAGCGATAATTCAAGGTCGTAGCTTTTTCAGCGGGGCGATATCAAGCCGCTAATCACGTTTATTGGCCCGCGCAACGATCTCTAAATCATGACCTCCCGCACCGACTCTCCTTGCGGCCTAATCCTCACTAAACCCATCGTTTTTTCTTTGCCCCTTTCGGCCACTTCCCTGGCCACGCCACAATATATTCCTCGAGCTTATTGTCCGGCACATCCTTCTCGCTCGCGGCAACGCGTCCACGCACCGAGACGCCGGCCGTGTGCACTGTATTGGGATCACCGGACACCAGCGGGTGCCACCATGCGAGGTCCTTGCCATACGCTACGAGGCGATAGGCACACGTCGGCGGCAGCCATTTCAGCCGTCGCACATTGCGCGGGGTGAGCCGCACACAATCTTTCACCTTGGACTGCCGGTGCGCATAGTCGCTGCACTTGCAACTTTGGCAATCGAGCAGCTTGCAGCTGACGTCGGTGTACACGGTCGCGTTGGTGTCCTCGTCGATCAGCTTGTTGAGGCAGCAGCGGCCGCAGCCGTCGCACAGGCTTTCCCATTCGGCGCGCGTCATTTCCGACATCGCTTTGCGGCGCCAGAAGGGGAGTTGTGGGTCGGGCATGAGAATCCTCTGGCGTCGGTTGTAGCGGGTGGCCGCTCCGCCGTCATGACGCCCTGCCCTCCTAAGCGGGATGGCCGGGACAAAGCCGGCCATGACAGGGAGCGAGCCCGGCCATGACACGAAAACAAGCCCGGCCACGACGGTAAAAGGCTGGGGAACCGGCCATTTTTCACCACACTTTATATTTACCCCGGTCCCAAACCGGCGGAACTGCGGCATTGGCCGCGGGTTGCCCGATCGGCTAAAACAGTCCCGTCCGGGTAAGCCGGTCGGCACCTCACGAGCAGCAGCACCTTGCGCAACCCCCTCCCCGAGCACTGGAAGGCCAGGATCCAGCGGTTCTTCCTCGCCCTCGATGCCTGGGTGGATTTCAGCATCTTCCGCAGCTTCACGGGCCTGCGCGAATATTATGAGCGCTTCTCCACCTTCATGGACCGCTTCCACGTCTCCGGCTGGCGGCGCGGGCTCAATGAACTCACCTCCGAAGCCGCAACGATCGGCACGCTCGGCCTGGTGGTGGTGCTGGCGCTGGCGATCCCCGCCTTCCGCGAAACATCGGACGACGACTGGCTGAAGAAATCCGAGCTCGCGGTCACCTTCCTCGATCGCTACGGCAACGAAGTCGGCTCGCGCGGCATCCGGCATAATGACTCGATCCCGCTCGACCAGTTCCCCGATCACCTGATCAAGGCGGTGCTCTCCACCGAAGACCGGCGCTTCTACGAGCATTTCGGCGTCGATCTCGCCGGCACCGCGCGCGCGCTGGTCGCCAACACGCGCGCCGGCGGCGTCGTGCAGGGCGGCTCCACCATCACCCAGCAGCTCGCCAAGAACCTCTTTCTGTCGAACGAGCGCACGATCGAGCGCAAGGTCAAGGAGGCCTTCCTCGCCATGTGGCTGGAAGCGCGCCTGACCAAGAACGAGATCCTCAAATTGTATCTCGACCGCGCCTACATGGGCGGCGGCGCCTTCGGCGTCGATGCGGCCGCGCAATATTACTTCAACAAGTCGGCGCGCGACGTGAACCTGGCGGAAGCCGCCATGCTCGCCGGCCTGTTCAAGGCGCCGACCAAGTTCGCGCCGCACGTCAACCTGCCGGCCGCCCGCGCGCGCGCCAACGTCGTGCTCGACAACCTGGTCGAAGCCAACATGATGACCGAAGGCCAGGTGTTCGGCGCCCGCCGTCACCCAGCCACGCCGGTTGACCGCCGCGACGACCGCCAGCCGAATTATTATCTCGACTGGGCCTTCGACGAGATGCGCAAGCTGGTCGACACCTTCCCGAAATCGATGAGCGAACGCGTGTTCGTGGTGCGCACCGCGCTCGACACCGGCCTGCAGCAGAACGCCGACGCGGCGATCGAAACCTCGCTGCGGCAATACGGACATGAATATCACGCCAGCCAGGCCGCCGCCGTGCTGATGGATGTGGACGGCTCGGTGCGCGCCATGGTCGGCGGCCGCGATTACGGCGCGAGCCAGTTCAACCGCGCGACGGACGCGACCCGCCAGCCCGGCTCATCGTTCAAGCCTTATGTCTATGCCACCGCGCTGATGAACGGCATGAAGCCGAACTCGATCGTGGTCGACGGGCCGGTGTGCATCGGCAACTGGTGCCCGCACAACTACAGCGGCGGCTACGGCGGCTCGATGACGCTGATCAACGCCCTCACCCACTCGATCAACACCATCGCGGTAAAGCTGTCGATCCAGATCGGCGGCGGCAACGCCAAGATCGGCCGCGCCAAGATCGTCAAGCTCGCGCACGCAATGGGCCTGCACACGCCGCTGCCGGACACGCCGTCGCTGCCGATCGGCGCGGATGAAGTCACCGTGCTCGATCACACCGCCGCCTACGCCACCTTCCCCAATCTGGGCAAGGCGATAACGCCGCACGCGATCCTCGAGGTGCGCACCGGCGCCGGCGATCTGGTCTGGCGCTTCGACCGCGACGGGCCGAAGCCGCGCCAGGTGATGCCGGTGGGCGTTGCGCAGGACATGATTAAGATGATGAACAGCGTGGTGGAAAACGGCACCGGCCGCCGCGCCCGGCTCGACGGCGTCTCCGCCGCCGGCAAGACCGGCACCACAAATGCCTATCGCGATGCCTGGTTCATGGGCTACACGGGGAATTTCGTGTGCGGCGTCTGGTTCGGCAACGACGATTATCAGCCGACCAACCGCATGACCGGCGGCTCGCTGCCGGCGATGACCTGGCACAGCATCATGGACTATGCGCACGAGGGCATCGAATTGAAGCAACTGCCCGGCGTGCCGGTGCCGCAGGGGCGGCAGCAGCCGGTGGTTGCCGAGAACACCAGCAAAAAGTCCGCCGCGGCGGCGCCCCCGCCGCGCCCGGCGCTGCTCACCAAGCGCGGCGCCGATATCCTGGTGCGCATCGAGCGCACGATGGATGACGCCAACAAGCAGCTCGGGCCCACCAGCAGCAACCAGCCGCCGCCCAGCCCCGTCCGCCCGGCCAACGGCAAGCAGGCGGATGCGGTCAACGGCAGCGGTGGTGGCAACGGCGCCCTGGCCTCCACGCTGGAAGGCCACGCCTTCGGCAGCCGCAACTGATTGGCGGCGGCGTTGGCTGGTGGACAATTGGCGGCAGACTTGCGGCGGCGTAATCTCCGGCTCCAACAAGATTTTTCCGCGGATTGAAACGTGCGGCTGATTACCGGAACGCTGTTTGCCCTCGCCGTCGCCACGCTTGTCGGCCTCGGGCTGACTTATCTCTCGCTCACCCACGACGTCGCCTTCGGCGCGCTGCCGGTCGAGAGCTGGACGGCCTTCCCGAAAACCGGGACGGTCGAGGCCGATCCTTACGCGCGCGCCTCGATCGCGCGCAGCGGGCGGCTGCCGGTCGCCATGGGCGACGGCGTGTCGTTCACGCTGACGTCCGACGACGACGGCAAGGCGCTCGACGGCCGCTGCGACGTGGTGCTGTCGGGCATCACCCCGGTCGCGCGCTACTGGACCCTGACGCTCTACCGGCCGGACGGCTCGCTGGTGGGGAATTCGCTCAACCGCTACGGCTTCACCAGCGAGGAGGTCGTGCGCCGCGCCGACGGCAATTTCGACGTGGTGGTGGCGCCGCGCGCGCAAGCCGGCAACTGGCTGCCGACCGGCGGCGTCGACCGCTACGCGCTGATCCTGCGGCTCTACGACACCGCGGTCGGGGTTTCGACCAAGGCCGGCCGCGAAGTGCCGATGCCGGCAGTGCTGACCAGGAGCTGCTCGGGGAAGAATTCATGAGGCGCGGTGCGATGAGGATGCGGAGTTCCCCGGACGCGGTGCAGCACGAAATAGTTTCCCGGGCGCAGGCGCGCTTACGTGCCCCGCACGCGTCGCGGCGTTGTTTCCCGGGCGCAGCGCAGCACGGAGCGAAGCGCAGTGGTGCACTGCAGACCCGGGATCGTTGCAAATGCCAAGCCCTCATTTGGAACGGTCCCGGATCAGCGGTGCAGCACACCGCACGTCGTGTTTACGCGATGTGCGGCGGTTTATTTACTGCCGCCAGTCGGAAACATCCGACTTGCGGTGTGCCGCACCGCGTCCGGGACACGAGCACGGATGAGGCGGAAACAATGAGGCTCTATCAATGATCCGCTGGCTGCTCCTGTTGCTGGGCGGCGCGCTGCTGGGCGGCATCGTGCATCTTGCCACGGTGATCATTCTTCCGCGCACGGCGACGCAGGATGCCTACGCTCGCTTGGCGTCGGTCGCACCGGTGAACACCGTCGTCGCCCTGCCCTTGCCGACACCGGAGAAGGCGGCCATGCCGTTCATGGATCCGGCCTTCGCCAGCGCGGTGTGCCGCTACGATCTCTCGAAGGGGCCGCTGAAGCTCAGCGTGCCGGTGAGCCCGGCCTATACGTCGGTGTCGTTCTACACGCGCTATGAGGTGGCCTATTACGCGATCAACGACCGCGCCGCCGGCCGCCGCGTGATCGAGCTCGATCTGATGACCACG
>Ga0187788_10000397_pt1 | contig 12020 bp, 9 predicted proteins | sample 1015_BV01_MP10_2_FD_133008 | JGI IMG/M metagenome (GOLD analysis project Ga0187788, IMG submission 133008) | Tropical peat soil microbial communities from peatlands in Department of Meta, Colombia - 1015_BV01_MP10_20_MG | ecosystem: Environmental > Terrestrial > Soil > Wetlands > Peat | place...
CGTCCACGACCGTGACGGCGAACTCCGCGGCCTCCCGCCGGCCGGGCTCGCGGATGTACCGAGCCACCCCGATCAGGTCGCCGCTGGCTGGGTCGAACGCTGCGATCGCCTCGTGCTCGCGGTGGTCGACCTCGACGCAATCGCCGCGCGCGCTCCGCCGCGCCTCGTCCTCGCCGGGACGGAGCCTCGACTCGCGTCGCCCGGAATCGTCGAGACCGCCTCCGAGCGGATCCTCGAACAGACCGGCGCACGGCCGCACCGCGCTTCCGCGCTCGCACAGCTGATCGACCTCGCCTTCCCGTTCACGCTCCACGAACAGGGGCCGCTGCTGGCCCGCGGCCTGCCTGCGTTGACCCTGACCACCGGCGGCGAGCGGCCGCCGTCGGCGTTCTTCGACCGCCCTTCCCGACTCGATGCGAACCGCCTCGGCGAGCTCGGCCGCGCCGCGCAGCAGCTCCTGAGCTGGCTCGACTCGGGAGTCGAGCTCGCGCCGGGAACGGCGAGCTACGTCTACTTCGGGCCGCGGATCCTGCCGGGCTGGGCGATCGAGTTGGTCCTGATCGCAGCTCTGGCCCCGTTCATGGTCGCCGCGGTCGATCTCTTCGCGCGTTGCCGGAGGCGGCACATTCCGCTTGCGCCCGCCCTGCGGAGCTACCGCAGCCGCGCCGGCTTCTGGCTCTGGACGGTCGCGATCTTCGAGCTGTTCGCGCTGGCCGGCGTCTGGCCGAGCGCACCCGCGGTGCCGCTTCCGCCCGACAGCTCACCGGCCAGTCACTGGCCGGTCCTCGGCCTGATCGGGCTCGCGCTGCTGGGCGGGATCGGCTGGCTCGTCACCCGGGAGCGGCTGCTCCCCCGCCGGCCGGTCTCGCCGTCCGAGGAGCTGGCCGGGACGGCGGCGGCGCTGCTCGCCCTCGGCGTCGTCGCGCTGCTCGTCGTCGCAACGAACCCGTTCGCGCTGATCTTTCTGCTTCCGTCCCTGCACGCATGGCTCTGGCTTCCGCACTACCGCGGGCGACCGTTCTGGACGCGGGCTGCGCTGCTGCTGGCAGGCTTCGTCGGGCCGTTGCTGCTGCTGGGCTCGTTCGCCTTCCGTTTCGGCCTGGGCCTCGACTCGATCTGGTACGTCGCCGAGCTCGCCGCGACCGGCTACGCCGGCTTGCCGGCGCTGGTGATCGCCGCCGGCTGGCTGGCCGCGGCCGGCCAGGTCGCAGCGCTCTCGTCCGGGCGGTACGCGCCCTATCCGGACGCGCGCGAGCGACCGCCGCGCGGGCCGATCCGAGAGACGGTCAGGCGAACGGTGCTTACAGTGAGAGCAAGGAGGCGCAGGTCAGCCTCCGAGGAGCGGGCAATGGAAGGACGGGGATGACCCTCAAGCGCAGCGTTCGGATCGCGGGCACCGGCCTAATCGTGGCCGGCCTGCTGATGCTGGCCTGGGTCGTCGTCGTCTGGCGCTGGCAGGACCCGTTCACCGCGCTCTACACCCACTGGAAGCAGCACCAGCTCGCGCACAGCTACGAACACCGCTTCGCCGCGTATGCGCCCCGCCCGGTCACGAGGTCCGAGTCGGTCGCAGCGAAGATGGACGCGATCAAGCGCGAGGCCCGGCGCTACCGGCTCGACTCGCACCGCGGCCAGGCGATCGGCCGGATCCGCGTGCCACGGTTGGGCCTGAAGATGATCCTCGTCAACGGCACCGACGACTCGACGCTGCGCAAGGGCCCCGGCCGCGATCTACGCACCTACATGCCCGGCGAGGGGCAACTCGTCTACATCGCCGGGCACCGGACGACCTACCTCGCTCCGTTCGCGCACATCGACAAGATCCGGATGGGGGACTCGGTAACCCTCGAGCTGCCTTACGGGACCTTCCGCTACACGGTCTTCCGGCGCCGGATCGTCGGCGCAGACGACCTCGCCGTGCTCCACTCGCACGGCCGCGAGGTGGTGGTGCTGCAGGCCTGCCACCCGCGCTTCTTCGCATCGCATCGCTATCTCGTCTACGCGCGGCTTGCCGAGGTGCAGCCTCGGGGTGCGCGGGCCTTCCGCGCGCCGGTGACGGTGCTCGCCGCCGCGCCGCTCGCCGCGGCCCAGGGCTGACCGGCCCGCATCGCTCAGTCGAGCCTGAGGTAACGGACCGGCGAGCCGCCCTCGAGCTCCCCGTCGCCGCGGGGCACCAGCACGAGCGCGTCGGCTCCGGCTGCCCGCGCGATCATGTGCGACTCCTGGCCAGGGAGTGGCTCGAGCTCGATCGAGCCCTCTTCCCCCGCCCGAGTCCGTGCACGGACGAGCTCGTCCCGGGCGGGGTTGCGTTTCACCGCAGCCGCGAGCCGCCCCGGCTGGAACCGGGGAAGAGGATCGGAGCCGCCCTGCAGCGCGAGCACAGCGGGCCGCACGAACAGCTCGAAGCCGACGAGGGAGGACACAGGATTCCCCGGCAGCCCGAAGACCAGCGTGGAGCCGCGGACGCCGAACGCGACCGGCTTGCCGGGCTTCACAGCCACACGCCAGAAGACCTCCTCGACCCCGAGCTCGGCCTCGATCCGGCGCACCAGATCGTGCGGGCCCACGGACACGCCTCCCGAGGTCACGAGCAGGTCCGCCTCGAGACCCCGCGAGAGCGCCTCGCGGTGCGCGTCCTCGTCGTCGGCCACCGCCGCCAGGCGCTCGGGGAGAGCGCCTGCCGACGCAAGCTGCGCAACGAGAATCAGTCCGTTCGCCTCGTAGACCTCGCCTGGCCCGAGCGGCTCGCCCGGCGACCGGAGCTCGGTTCCCGTGGTCACGACGGCGGCCCGCGGCCGCGCGGCGCAGACGACGTCCGGGACACCGGCCGCCGCCAGCGCGCCGAGCTGCGCCGGCCCGAGCCGGGTGCCGGTCTCGACGACCGGATCGCCGGCGCGAATGTCGCCACCGCGGGGACGAACGCTGGCACCGGGAGCCACCCGGTCAGAAACCTCAATGCCGTTTTCATTTTCGACAACATACTCGAAGGGGATGACAGCATCGGCTCCCTCTGGGACAACGCCCCCCGTGGCGATGGCCATCGCCTCGCCCGCCCCGAGCTCGCGTGGGGCCGGAGAGCCGGCGGCGATGCGCGCCACGACGGTCAGCCGGCCCGGAGTGTCCTCCGACCGCAGCGCGAAACCGTCCATGGCCGAGCTCGGAAAGGGCGGAAGATCGACCGCAGCCGCAGCGGTCCCGGCCAGGATCCGCCCACCGGCCTCCTCCAGCGGAACCGGCTCAGGGCCGAGCGGCCGAACCCGCTCGAGGATCAGGCGCTGCGCCTCGTCGATCGTCAGCAGCTCGACCAAGACCGCTACATACGCTACGCGCTGGCGGATAGGCTCACGCGGCCGTGATCTCGGTCGTCGTCCCCGTTCACGACGAGGAGCGGACGGTGGCGCTCCTCTTCGACGAGCTCCAGGCGGCCCTCGAGCCGCTCGATCAGCCCTGGGAAGCCGTCTTCGTGGACGACGGTTCGACCGACGGCTCGTTCGCCGCCCTGACCCGCCTGCACAACGCGAAGGACAACGTCCGGGTCGTGCGGCTCCGGCGCAACTTCGGCAAGGCGGCCGCGCTCGCGGCCGGCTTCGCGCAGGCGCAGGGAGACGTCGTCGTCACGATCGACGCCGACCTGCAGGACGATCCGGCCGAGATCCCACGGTTGCTGGCCAAGCTCGACGAGGGGTTCGATCTCGTCTCCGGCTGGAAGGCGCACCGCCGCGACCCGCTCAGCCGCCGGGCGCTGTCGCGGATCTTCAACTGGGTCACGGGCCGGGTCTCGGGCTTGCGCCTCCACGACATGAACTGCGGCCTCAAGGCCTACCGCGCCGAGGTGGTGAAGGAGTTGCGTCTCTACGGAGAGCTGCATCGCTTCATTCCGGTGCTCGCCCATTACCGCGGCCACCGGGTCGCTGAGCTGCCCGTCAACCACCGGCCGCGGGAGCACGGCCGCTCGCGTTACGGCGTCGAGCGCTACCTGCGCGGCTTCCTCGACCTGCTGACGGTCTCGTTCATCGGCCGTTACCGGCACCGGCCACTGCACCTGTTCGGCGGGCTCGGGTTGGGGCTGGGGACGATCGGCTTTGCCATCCTCGTCTACCTGACCGTCCTCAAGGTCGGCGGGCACGCGATCGGAGAGCGGCCGCTCCTCACCCTCGGCGTGCTGCTGGTCGTCGTCGGGCTGCAGTTCTTCTCGCTCGGGCTGATCAGCGAGCTGATCACGAGCCAGCACGAGGAGCGCACCGGGCCGCGCGAGCGAGCCGAGCTCGACGTCGAAGAGATCCTCTCCTAGCGGCGCTGGTCGCGATTCAGACTGGGAAACCGCTCGGTTCTGACGGATGCGCCGCAGGGCCGCGCCTCCGCGGCCCGGCGCCGCCCGCGCGCCCCGAAAGTCACACTCTCGGCACGCTTCCGTTTCACAGGCGCGCGAGGTTTCTCGATACGCTCGCAGCGGGGAGGAGGCTGGGCGTGCCTGAACCAGGTGACCGCAAGGGCACTCGCTTGCTACGCCCGCCCTGGAGCCCGCTCGGGCTTTGCCCGAGGGAGCGTCCACCGCTGGGAGCGCGATGAGGGTCCTCTACTTCGGAACCTACGAGCGCGACTACCCGCGGAACGCGCAGGTGATCTCCTGCCTCCGCGGCGCAGGCGTGGAGGTCGTCGAGCAGCACGAAAGCGTCTGGGAAGGGCGGCGTCACAGCTGGCAGGCGGGCCCTGGCACTGCCGCGCGCCTTGCCGCGGCAGAGCTGCGTCTGTTCCGGCGGCCGGCTGCCGACTTCGACGTGCTGCTCGTCGGCTACCCGGGGCATCTCGACCTCGCCGCTGCCCGCCACGCCGCCGGCGGCAGGCCCGTCGTCTTCAACCCGCTCGTCTCGCTGACGGACACGTTCGTCTCGGACCGCCGGAGATTCCAGCCCGGCTCCCTGCCGGCGCGGGCCCTGGCCGCGATCGACCGCTCCGCACTCCGGGCCGCGGACCTCACGGTCGCCGACACGCAGGCCAACGCCGCCTACCTCGCCGAGCTCGGCGGCCTGCCGCCGGACCGGATCGACCACTGCCTCGTCGGCGCGGAGGAGCGTCTCTTCCGGCCGGGCTGGTCGCCGCAGGAGCCGTTCACGTTCCTGTTCGTCGGCAAGCTGATCCCGCTTCACGGCCTCGAGACGATCCTCGCCGCCGCGCGCGAGGCGCCGGAGCTGCGGATACGACTGGTGGGCAGCGGCCAGCTCGAGCCACTGCTCGAAGCACGCCCGCCGAACGTCGAGTGGGTCCGCTGGGTCGAGTACGACCAGCTGCCGGGGGAGCTGCACGGGGCCGGCGCCGCGCTCGGGATCTTCGGCGTCTCGGACAAGGCGCAGCGAGTCATCCCGAACAAGGCGTTCCACGCGCTCGCTTGCGGGACGCCGCTCGTGACCGCCGATACGCCGGCGGCGCGCGAGCTGCTCGTTCACGACGAGAGCGCGCTGCTGGTTCCGCCCGGCGACCCCAAAGCCCTCGTGACCGCCCTTCGGCGCCTCGCCGGCGACCCGGCCCTGACCCGGCGACTGGCCGAGGGCGGAAATGCCGCGTACCGCCGCGAGGCGAGCGAGAAGGTGCTCGGCGCCCGTTGGCGCGAGCTCCTCGAGCGGGCCCTGGCCGTACGATCGCCCCGGTCATGACCGCCCACCGCCTCACGAGATCGGCCTTCCTCGTCTGGGCCGCGATGGGCGCGTACGCCGCCGGGTTCTCGGCCCTCTCCGTCCTGCGCCACCGCGCCCTGCAGACCGGACGCTTCGACCTCGGCAACATGGTGCAGGCCGTCTGGTCGACGGCGCACGGGCACCCGCTGGCCGTGACGGGCCTGCGCGGCGACGAGATCTCGCGGCTCGCCGCCCACTTCGATCCGATCCTCGCCGCCTTCGCGCCGATCTGGCTCGTCTGGCCGAGCCCGGACTCATTGCTCGTCGCCCAGGCGGTCGCGGTCGCCCTCGGTGCGCTGCCGGTCTTCTGGCTTGGCCGCAAGCACCTCGGCTCCGAGCGGGCCGGCGCGGCCTTTGCGCTTGCCTACCTGCTCTACCCGCCGACCCAGTGGCTCACGCTGAACGAGTTCCATCCGGTCGCGCTCGCCTGCCCGCTGCTGCTGTTCGCGATCTGGTACCTGGACGAGGACCGTCTGCTTCCCTTCGCCCTGTTCGCGCTCGCCGCAGCGGTCAGCAAGGAGGAGATCGGCCTCGTCGTCGCCGGTCTCGGGCTCTGGTACGCGATTGCGCGCAGGCACTGGCTGGAGGGAGCCGCGATCGCCGCCGGCGGGCTCGCGATCTCGCTGGTCGCGATCGAGGTGGTGATCCCGCACTTCAACCGGGCCGGGACCTCGAGCTTCTTCACTCGCTACAGCCAGGTCGGCGGCTCGGCCTCCGGAATCCTGCACACCGCGATCACCCATCCCTGGAAGGACGTGACGACCGCCTTCACCGGGCGCGGCCTCGGCTACCTGGCGCGGCTCTTCCTGCCCCTCGGACTGCTCGCCCTGCTCTCGCCGCTGCTCCTGCTCGCCGCCCTGCCGGAGCTGGCGCTCAACCTGCTCTCGGCGGCGCCGGCGCAGAGCTCGATCCAGTTCCACTACACGGCCGGCCTGATCCCGGTGCTGGTCGCGGCCTCCGTCCTCGGCGCAGCGAGACTGACACGCGACCGGCTGCGGGTTGCCACCGCCGTGCTCGTGCTCGCGATCGTCGCCAACTACACGCTCGGCGCGATCCCGGTCTGGCGCTACTTCCCCTCCGGCGAGACGGCCCAGGCGTACGCCACGAAGATCACCGAGCACGACCGGATCGCAGCACGTGCCTTGAGCCTGATCCCGCCGCACGCCGTCGTCAGCGCGACCAACTCGCTCGGCGCCCACCTCTCGGCCCGCCGCCGGGTGCTCAGCTTCCCGATCGTCCAGGACGCGACCTGGATCGCGGCCGACGAGACGAAGCCCGGCTACACCGACCGGATCGCGCCCCTGCCGGTCGCGGCCGAGCTCGTCTGGCTGCGGCGCAACCCCGCCTGGCGCCTCGTCTTCCAACAGGACGGCGTGCTCGTCTTCAAGCGCGTGTCGCCGCCTTGAGGCGCCTTAGACGCGGATCGTCTGCGAGAGCAGGTAGGCGCTGAGCACGAGGCCGAGCAGAATTGCGGGCTCGTCGTCTTCTGCCGCCGCAAGCGGCAGCGTCCAGACCACGTACCAGGCAGCCAGATACGGGATGGCGAGCAGCAGCAGGCCGGCGGCGAGACCCAGGCGCGCGTGCCCGCGCCAGGCACCTCGCAGAAGCCAGAGATAGGCGAGCGCGAACGCCGCGGCGAAGAGCGCGATGGCGACGCCGTGCGGGACGCCGAACTGGCTCAGGCGGTGCGGCAGCGCGAACGCGGTCTCGCGCTCGGCGTGCTCCTTCAGCGGCCGGAGCGTCTCGGTCCACGCGAAGCCGTAACGCCAGGTCCCGAGGACGGCCATTGCGGCGGCTGCGGCTGCCAGCCCGACGTACCCGAACCCCACGCGCCGGGCCCGCGCCTCGACCAGTCGCAGCGGGAGCAACACGAGCGGAATCCACTTGATGAGCGCGGCAAGCGCCCAGCCCGCCCCGGCGAGCTCCCGCCGGCCCGAGAGGGCAACCGCAAGCGCGGCGAGAACGAGTGCGAACGGCCAGGCGTCGTTGTGGCCGCCGCCCGCGAAGTCGATCGCGAGCACCGGGCTCCAGCCGACAACGGCCCAGGCAAGCGCCGGCCTTCTCGAGAGCCGGGCCGCCAGGAAGGCGATCGCCAGCATCGCAACCGCCGCCAGCGATTTGTAGATCCAGGCCGCCGCGTCCGCCGACGTGCCGGCGGCGCGCGAGAGCGGCTCGGAGGCAAGCGTGAAGGCCGGGCCGTAGACCGACGTCGTGTTACGCCAGGCGATGCCCACATACGGGTAGGCGGGATCGTCGGGGAAGTGGCTCGGCGGCTGCTCGTAGGGGTTCGCGTCGTGGACGACGGCAATGCGCCCGTAGTCCCAGTACGTCCAGGCGTCGGTCGAGAGCAGGAGCGGCGCGGCGAGCGGCGCGAGCTGGATCGCACAGGCGATCGCAGCCACAGCCCTCGTGCGAGGAGGCACCCGCCGGACGAGCCAGGCCCCGCCGACGTAGGCGATAAAGGCCAGGGACAGCAGGACGAGGAAGGCGACCGACCAGGCCCGGTTCCCGCCGGAGTGGCCGCCGTGCCGCGGGACGAGCGGTGAGCCGGACACCCAGGCGAGCCCGGAGGCTGCGGCCGTGAAGACGAGCGCGCAGAGTCCCGCGGCGAGCGCGGCGCGACGGGTGGCCGGACCGCTCAGGCTCGTGCCCCGTCTAGTGATGCTGCCGAGTCTCTCGGCCGCGAGCACCAAGCCAGAGCTCGCACCTGACTGCGGCAAGGCTAGGCAGCCTTGCCAAGGGCAAGAGTGAGCTCTGGCGCCGTGTGATCGCGGGCGAGAGGCCGGCGTGCATTGCTGGACGGGGCACTAAGGAGGAGGCGGAGGCGAAGGAGGCGGAGGTGGTGATGGAGGCGGTGGAGGAGGTGGAGGCGGAGGCGGGGGCGGCGCCGGTGGTTGCGGCGGAGGCGGCGCCACGGTCGTGACCGTCCTGCCGGTGGTCGTCGACTGAGTCCGCGTCCTCGTCGTGCCCGTCTTCGCGGTGGTCGTCGTCGTGGCCGGCGCCGTCGGGGCGAGGCTCGAGCCGTACTGGCCCTGCGTGAACGGCCGGAAGACCACCGGATTCTGCGGCGAGGGCCAGCTCAGCGGGGGCAGGTTGCCGACCGCGGCCTCCATGAACAGGCGCCAGATCGTGGCCGGGAAGGTGCCGCCGGCGACCGCGATCCCGTGCACGTCCTCCATCGGGATCTCGCCCTGCGGGTAGCCGACCCAGACCGTCGCCTCGAGCTGCGGCACGTAGCCCGAGAACCAGCCGTCCGCGTGGTTGTCGGTCGTGCCCGTCTTGCCCGCCGCCGGGCGGCCGAAGTAGGCGCCGGTGCCGGTGCCGCCGAGCACGTTCTCCTGCAGGATCCCTGTCACCTCGGAGGCGACCCCGTCTGAGATCACGCGCTTGCGCTGGGGCTTGCCCCAGCCCGCGTCGGTGTCGACCTTGCCGCTCGCGAGCTTGACCTCGGTGATCGCCATCGGCTTCGAGTAGACGCCGCCCGCGTCGAGAGTCGCGAAGGCCGAGGCCTCCTCCAGCGGCGAAATCGCGTCGGCGCCGAGCCCCATCGCGGGCACGACTTCGAGGTGCGACCTGATTCCGAGGCGGTGCGCCATGTCCGCCACGCGCTGGGGCCCGACGTCGAGGGTCAGCTGTGCGTAGACCGTGTTGTCCGAGCGCAGCGTCGCGTTCGTGACCGAGATCGAGCCGGCATACGTGCCGTCGTAGGTCGAGACGTCCCAGGCCGGGGTGTACGGGTCCGGCTGGTAGTGGAAGGGCGCCGAGACGTAGTAGGTCGAGTCGGGGTTCATGCCCATCTCGACCGCCGCGGTCAGGACGAAGACCTTGAACGTCGAGCCCGGCTGGCGGCGCGCCTGTGCGACGAGGTTGAACTGGTTGCCCGTCCGGCCCGGTGTGACCGCGGTCATCGCGCGGATGGCGCCGTTGGCCGGGTTGATCGAGACGACCGCGGCCGCCGGGTCGCTGCGCAGGTAGAGCGTGTCGCGGATCGCCTTCGCGGCGACGCGCTGCAGCCGCGGGTTGATCGTCGTGTAGACGCGCAGCCCACCCGAGCGGACGGTGTTCGTCCCGTACTCGGCGATCAGCTGATCGCGCACGTAGCTGAAGAAGTACGGCTCCTTGATCCGCGTGTAGAGCTTGCCCGGCCGCAGGTGCAGGCTCCGCTGCGAGACCGCTTTCTGGTACTGCGCCTGGTTGATGTAGCCGTACGCGAGCATCGCGCGCAACACCTCGTCGCGCCGCGCTAACGCGGTCGCCGGCCGGTGGAACGGGTCGTAGAGCGACGGCGCCTGCGGCAGGCCGGCGAGCAGCGCCGCCTGGTCGAGCCCCAGCTGCCGCGCGCGCTCCGAGAAGTACGTCTGCGCCGCCGCCTCGATCCCGTAGGCGTGGTTGCCGTAGTAGACCTGGTTCATGTACTCGGCAAGGATCCGGTCCTTCGACCAGCGCCGGCTGAGCTTGATCGCGAGGCAGGCCTCCTTCAGCTTCCGCTTGAAGGTCCGCTCCTTCGAGATGTAGAGGTTGCGGACGAGCTGCTGCGTGATCGTCGAGCCGCCCTGCACGACGTGGCCGGCGCGGAGGTCGCTCCAGGCCGCGCGCAGGATGCCCTGGTAGTCGACGCCGCCGTGCTCGTAGAAGCGGTGGTCCTCGATCGCGACGGTCGCCCTCCGCGTCCAGAAGCTCACCCCGCGCAGCGCCACCCGCGTGCGGTTCTTGTCCGCGGGAATCGAGCCGAGCAGCGAGCCGTCCGAGGCGTAGACGAACGAGTTCTGGCCGTTCTCGACCGGCTTCAGCTTGTTCAGGTCGCAGCTCGCGCGGAACTTGGCGACCGCGCCGACGCCGGAGCCGATCATCCCCAGCACGATGATCAGCAGCGCGACGAGCAGGATCTTCACGCGACGCTTCCGGTTGCCGCGGGTGCGCTCCCGCCGGCGGCGCGTGCGGCGGACGACGTCGTCGAAGTCGTCGTCGCTACGCCGCCGCCCCGGGCCTCTCGGCGGAGGCGGCGTCACGCCTGTGCTCCGACAGGACAGACGCGTCGACCGGTCATTTCAGACGAAGACCCCGGCCTCGCGCAGGCGCTCGTGCGCCCGCAGGCGGAGCTCGCTCTCGAGCCGCCGCGCCGAGGGCTCGTCGTCGGCCCACACGCTCAGCTCGAGCCGCGCCGCGTCCTCCAGCGAGGTCACGGCGACCTCCGCGCGCTCGTCGTCCGCCGCTTCGCGCAGAAGCTGCGACACGGCGGCGAGATCGCGATCGAGGGGCACCTGGACGGTCACGTGTGCGAGCTTCTTTCGTCCACGAATCGTGGAGTTGAGGATGGTATCCGAGGCGATCCGGTCGTTCGGGATCACGAGCCGATCGTTGTCGGCCGCCCGGATGAACGTGTAGGTGAGCCCGATCTCCTCGACCACGCCCTCGGTGCCGTCCACCTCGACGTGGTCGCCGATTCGGATCGGCTGCGTGAAAGCGATCAGCAGGCCCGCGATGAAGTTCCCGATCGTCCGCTGCGCCGCGAAGCCGACGACGATCCCGATCACCGCCGAGGAGGCGAGGATCCCCATGGCGACCGCGCGCACCTGCGGAATCACGAGCAGCGCGGACAGAATGCCGACGAAGAAGATCAGGGCGACCACGGCGCGGCGCAGGACGCGGTAGCGCGTCACCGCGGCCGCAGGCAGGTCGCGGCGGGCCATGCGCCGGTCGACGAGGCGCGCGACGACGACGGTCACCAGCAGGACCGCGCCCAGCACGACAAGCCGGTGCCAGAACGGCATCGTGCACACTCGTTAGGTAAAGGGCAGAGGTTTCCTGCCCGCGAAGCCCTCGTCGACCCCGTGCCAGAAGGCGACCTCGTCCTCGCCGGCCTGCCAGCAGAGCAACACCTCCTCGCCCTCGTGCAGCGCCGGGAAGTCGACGAGGCCGGTGTCGAGGTCCTTGACGAGCACGCCGAGAGCCTCGAGCCGCTCGACACAGCGGGCCGCGCTCTCGGCCTCGCGCTCGAACAGCTCGGCGTCGGCCTTCGCCTCGCCGGGATCGAAGTCGCCGCCGTTGCCGGCGATCCGGTGGACGAACGTTGCCCGGCGCGCCGCCGCCTCGGTCATGACGCGGCGGTGCTCGACCAGCTCCTCGGCCGCCGGCCTGACCTCCGCCAGCAGGGCGTTCGCCTCGTCCGGGGTGAAGTGCCGCGTGGCCATGCGAGTATCATCGCGCGCCGTGACAGCGGGTCAACGCGTCCGCGAGCGGCCGGCCGCCCGCCGGGCACCGCCGCCGGTCTGGGCGCGGAGCCCGGCTCCGGGGATCTTCCTCTGGACGCGGACCGCGATCTGGGCCGCCGCGCTCTTCGTCCTCGCC
>Ga0187788_10000398_pt1 | contig 12007 bp, 9 predicted proteins | sample 1015_BV01_MP10_2_FD_133008 | JGI IMG/M metagenome (GOLD analysis project Ga0187788, IMG submission 133008) | Tropical peat soil microbial communities from peatlands in Department of Meta, Colombia - 1015_BV01_MP10_20_MG | ecosystem: Environmental > Terrestrial > Soil > Wetlands > Peat | place...
GCAACACCCGCACGCGCGACTATGTGATCCGGCGGGAATTCGATCTCGGTGAGGGGGATGCCTACAATCGTGCGTTGATTGATCGCGCCGAGCGCCGGCTTAAGAACCTCAACTATTTCAAGACAGTAAAAATTACCAACGAGCCTGGTTCGGCCCCCGATCGCGTCGTTATCAACGTCGATGTCGAGGAAATGCCAACCGGCGAGTTTTCGATTTCCGGCGGCTACTCGACCGCCGATGGCTTTATCGGCGAACTCAGCATTGCCGACCGTAACCTGATGGGACGTGGCAACTTTGCGAAGGCGTCACTGACCTACGGGCAACATGTTCGCGGCGTCGATCTGAGCTTCGTGGAGCCGTTCTTTCTCGGCTATCGCATGGCCGCGGGTATCGACCTCTTTTGGCGGCAAAACCTGGCGAACAGCTATGTGTCCTATGACTCTCAGACGGCCGGCACCAACTTGCGCCTTGGTTTTGCCTTAACGGAAGAAATCGCATTCCAGCCGCGCTACACATTCTACCGACAGGAAATTACGCTGCCGACTTATCTCAACGACTGTCAGTTTTCGAGCAACGCGGTAGCTTTCAGAAATGGTACCGGCCCAGGCGTAACGCCGCAAAATGAGCCGATCCCCGTGGGCGGACCTCCGCCAGGGGATACAATCGTCAACCCGCCCTACGGCTGCTATGCCAACGGTGAAGCTTCGCTGGCGGTCCGCAAGGAACTGGCTGCAGGCCCGGTGAACGTTTCATCGCTCGGCTATACATTGTCGTACAATTCACTCGACAATAATAAGCTTCCGACGAGCGGCCTTTACGCCGAAATCAGACAAGATTCCGCCGGCGTTGGCGGCGACGTGAATTTTATTCGTACCGCGCTTGAAGCGCGCAACTACTACGAGCTCATTTCCGACGTCGTTGGCGTGTTCAAGGTACAGGGCGGCGTCATCGCGCCTTGGGGCGGCGAGCAATTGCGCATGCTGGACCATTTCCAGATGGGACCAAATCTCGTGCGCGGTTTCGCGCCCGCCGGCATTGGGCCGCGCGACCTGACCGTGGGCACTACCAATGACGCGCTTGGCGGCAGCCTGTATTGGGGCGCCAGCTTCGAGGCGCAAACGCCATTGTACTTCCTGCCGAAAGACGTCGGTATCAAGGTGGCGGCTTTCGCGGATGCCGGTAACTTGTGGGATTACCAGGGACCGACCAGCTGGAGCGTGACGGGTGAGACGCTTCAGGTCGGCCTCGACAGCGCAAGTTTCATTCGGTCTTCGGTTGGTGTCGGCCTGCTCTGGGATTCGCCGCTCGGCCCGCTACGCTTCGACCTGGCCTATCCCATTACGAAATACTGTGCGACGCAGGTTGGTGGTGGACAGATATGCGACCGCACGCAGGTTTTCCGTTTCAGTGGCGGCACCAGGTTCTAGTCTTGGCGGCGGCAGCTGGCGGTACGACGGGTCGGGCTCCAGCCGGATGAGTGATCCGCTTTTCTTACGACATTCCCGGGGTCTCACGCTCGATGAGATCGTTGCCCTGACTGGGGCGACGCTGGCGTCGCAGCCATCGCATTCGCGCCGCATCGTGAATGTCGCGCCGCTCGATCGCGCGGCGCCTCGCGATCTTACTTTCTTTGACAGCAAGAAATTTGTCGAAGCTGCGACCACGACCCATGCCGGAGCCTGCCTGACCACAGCAGCCCTCGCGAAGGAGATGCCGGCAGGGGTCGCAGTGCTGACCGTCGGCGATCCTTACCGCGCCTTCGTCATCGTGGCGCGAGAATTATTTCCACATGCGCTACGGCCATCCTCGCTATCTCAACCAGGCGATTTCGCCGATGCCCATGGCGACAGAAGCGCACGAATGGAAGACGGCGTGTCGGTTGAGCCGGGTGCTGTCATAGGCGCGCACGTCGAAATCGGCAGCGGCAGCGTGATCGGAGCGAATGCCGTGGTCGGTGCGGATGTGCGGATCGGTCGTGATTGTTCTATCGGCGCAGGCACAACGATCAGTAATGCCTTGATCGGTGACAGAGTTATTATTCATCCCGGCTGCAAGATCGGTCAGGATGGTTTCGGCTTTGTGATGGGAGGAAGCGGTCACGTCAAGATTCCGCAAGTTGGGCGCGTTATCATTCAGGACAATGTCGAAATAGGAGCTGGCACCACGATTGATCGTGGTGCAATCCGCGATACCGTGATTGGCGAGGGTACCAAGATCGACAACCTGGTTCAGGTAGGCCACAATGTCAGCATTGGCCGGCACTGCATTGTAGTTGCTCAGACTGGAATTTCCGGCAGTTCGACCCTTGAAGACTTTGTTGTGCTGGGCGCGCGCGTGGGGCTGAACAACAATGTTACGATCGGCGAGGGAGCACAGATCGCCGCGATCAGTGTGGTCCACGGTGATGTGCCCCCGGGCGCGCGCTGGGGCGGCACTCCGGCCAAACCGGTGAAGCAGTGGTTCCGGGAGATGATGATTCTCGAGCGACTCGCGCGCCAGAAGGGCGATGCCGGCACGGCGGACGACGAATGAGGCGGTTGTCATGAACAAGATCGTGACGCTTGAAGCGGCCGACATCGCGGTTGTGCTGCAGATGCTGCCGCACCGCTACCCGTTTTTGATGGTTGATCGGGTCATCGACATTCGGGGCGATGAACATGGTATCGGCATCAAGAACGTGACCATCAACGAACCGCAGTTTCAGGGTCATTTTCCGGGCAACCCGGTATTTCCAGGCGTGCTGATGATTGAAGGAATGGCGCAGACGGCCGGCGTTCTCTGCATTGCAGCGACCGGCGCAAAGCCGGCATCGGTGTTTTTTCTGACCATCAACAAGGCGAAATTTCGCAAGCCGGTGCGCCCCGGCGATACCATCGAATACCACATGAACCGGATCACGCGGCGCAAGTCCATGTGGTGGTACCGCGGCGAGGCGAAAGTGGCGGGCCAGATCGTCGCGGAAGCAGAAGTTGGCGCTATGCTTTCCGACGCATGAGCGCGCGCATGATTGACCCGTCGGCTTGGATCGAAGCCGGGGCTACGATCGGAAAAGATGTTTCAATCGGTCCGTACTGCACAATCGGCGCGCATGTGAGCGTCGGTGATGGCTGCCGGCTGATTGCCCACGTCAATCTCACGGGCCACACGACCATCGGTTCGCGAACTGTTATTCACCCGTTTGCGTCGCTTGGCTCACCGCCGCAGTCGTTTAGCTATCGTGGCGGGCCAACGAAGCTTGTGATTGGCGCCGATTGCGACATTCGCGAGAATGTAACGATGAGTACCGGCAGCGAGGATGGCGGCGGTGTGACCGAAGTTGGTAACCGTTGTTTCTTTATGGTTGGCACGCATGTCGCGCATGATTGCAAAATTGGCAGTCACGTGGTGTTTGCCAATAACGTTCTGCTGGCGGGCCATGTCCACATTGGCGACCACGTGGTGTTTGGTGGCGGAGTTGCGGTACGGCAATTTGTCCGTATCGGCGACGGTGCAATGATTGTTGGCCTGAGTGGCGTTCGCGCTGACGTGATTCCATATGGTATGGCGCATGGACCGCTTGCGAACTTAATTGGGCTCAATGTGATCGGAATGCGTCGCCGCGGTGCCACCAAGGCCGAGATTCATCGTGTACGCAGCAGCTATCAGGCCCTGTTTTTCGGTGAGGGCGAATTTCGAGATCGCCTCGAAAAAGTGGCAGCCGAATATGGCGCTGATCCACTGGTCGGCAAGATCATTGAGTTCATTCGTGCCGGAAAACGACCCCTCACCATGGCGGTCAGACGCAGCGGGGTGGACGAGGACGCATGAGCGCCACGCTGGCCGGAGCGAAAAGCCCGCTCGCAATGTTGTGCGGTGGCGGCAGCCTGCCGCTGGCGGTAGCGGATAAAGTGGTGGCGGCCGGACGGCCGGTTCTGCTGTTTCCGTTGCGGGGTGCGGCGGAGGGAACTGCGGTCGAGCGGTTTCCGCATCACTGGGTTCATATCGGCCAAATTGGAAAATTCCTGCGTCTGGCACGTGCGGCGGGTTGCCAGGATGTGGTTCTCATCGGATCGTTGGTGCGGCCATCGCTGTGGCAAGTGCATCTCGATCTCAAAGGGCTCAGCGTCTTGCCCCGGGCACTCTCGGCCTATCGCGGTGGGGACAACCATTTGCTCACCAGCATGGGCAAGGTGCTCGAGGATGAAGGTCTGCATTTGCTTGGTGCCCATGAGGTTGCACCGGATATTCTGATGCCTGAAGGTGCGCTGGCGCGCGCCCAGGTATCCGAACGCGACCGCGAGGATATCACTCTAGGCCTCGACTACCTGCGAACCGCCGGAAAATTTGATATCGGACAAGCTGTGGTGGTTGCAGGCCGCCATGTGCTGGCGGTCGAGGCGGCAGAAGGTACCGATGCCATGCTCACGCGCGTTGCAGAAATGCGCGCAAATGGTCGTGTACGGGCGCCGGGTCGCACGGGCATATTGGTAAAAGCGCCGAAGCCGACGCAAGATCGCCGCTTTGACTTGCCGTCGATTGGCCCGCGGACAGTCGAAGGCGCCGCGCGTGCGGGACTTGCGGGTATCGCGGTCGTCGCCGGCAGTACCATCGTTGCCGAGCCGGAACAAATGGTGGCGGCCGCAGACCGCGCGAATATTTTCGTCATGGGCGTGCCGTCCGGAATCGAGCAATGAGCCGGCATATATTTCTCGTGGCCGGCGAGGAATCGGGCGATCGGCTCGGTGCCACGCTCATCGCAGCCCTCAGGCAACGCACGCAAGGGCAGGTGCAGTTTTCCGCTGTTGGCGGCGCTCACATGGTGGCGGAGGGAGTGCCCAGTCTTTTTCCCCTCGGGGAGCTCGCCCTGATGGGATTCAACGAAATTCCGGCACGCTTGCCGAAAATCTTCCAGCGGATCCGCGAGACCGCCGATGCGATCGTATCCGCGAAACCCGATGTTCTGGTTATTATCGACAGTCCTGAATTTACCCACCGCGTTGCGCGGCGCGTGCGCGCGCGTGCACCAGAAATTCCGATTGTCGATTACGTTTGTCCGTCGGTATGGGCCTGGCGGCCAAGCCGGGCGCGCGCCATGCGCGCGTACGTTGATCACGTATTGGCGCTGTTGCCATTTGAGCCAAAGGTTATCGGCGAGCTTGGCGGGCCACCCTGCAGCTATGTTGGCCATCCGCTGACTGAACGCCTCGACGAACTGCGTCCGAAAGACCTCGACAAGCGCCTGCGTCTGGCTGACCCGCCATTACTTTTAGTCTTGCCCGGCAGCCGCACGGGTGAGGTTCGTCGGATGGCGCCGGTGTTTGGCGCCACCATGGCCCGCGTCGGCGAGCAGTTTGGCGCGGTCGAGGTTGTTGTACCGACTGTACCGAGACTCGCAGATACCGTTCGAGCGGCAATTGCCTCATGGCGTGTTCCAGCCGGCGTGATATCGAACACGGACGAAAAACATGAAGCGTTTCGCATGGCGCGTGCGGCGCTGACAAAATCGGGCACCTCGACGCTGGAGCTGGCAATTTCCGGCGTCCCGATGGTGGCGGCCTACAGGGTATCCCTGGTCGAAGAATTGGCGGCGCGTCTGCTCCTCAACGTTCCGTCGGTAATCCTTGCCAATCTCGTGCTGGGCGAAAATGTGGTTCCGGAATTTCTTCAGCGGGACTGCACTCCGGGTCGGCTCGCCAAGGCTTTGATGCCGCTGTTGAGCGACACACCAGAGCGTCGGCGACAGATCGACGCGTTCGCCCGTCTGGACCTCGTCTTAGAGATCGGTAAAGCTAGTCCCAGCGATCGAGCAGCGGCCATCGTGGTCGATATTGCGGACCACAAACGCGGGTCAGTGTCGGAAACGCTGGCTTTGGCGCGCCCTTCGGTATGACTTGCTGCGCGGTCCCGGATAGGCGTATGTCATTCCAGAAAACCGGATTTCAGCCTTTGACCCTGCCCCCCCGCGCGTCAATCACTGCTGTACATGGCTACCTTCCGCCGGATCTGCTCACCAACGCAGAACTCGCGCGCATGGTGGATACGAGCGATGCCTGGATCACCGAGCGCACCGGGATCAAGGAACGCCACATTCTGAAGGGCGAGGGCCTCGGCACGTCGCACATGGCCGCTGAAGCCGTGCGAGGTTTGCTTCAGAAGACCCACACCAAGCCCGAAGAGGTCGATCTCCTGATTTGCGCGACCACTACGCCGGACATGCAATTCCCGTCCACCGCCAACCTGATCTGCGAAATGGTCGGTGTGCGCAATGTTGGCAGTTTCGACGTACAGGCTGCCTGCTCGGGTTTCCTGTACTCGCTCACGATCGCGGCGCAATTTATTGCCACCGGGGTAGCGCGCAAGGTTGTTGTGGTCGGCGCCGACAAGATGTCTTCGATCATCGATTACACCAACCGCGCGACGTGCGTGCTGTTCGGCGATGCGGCCGGCGCGGTGCTCATGGAACCCGATAACGCCGGCTTCGGCATTATGGATAGCCTGATCCGCTCAGACGGTTCGGGAATGATTCATTTGCATCAAAAAGCGGGCGGAAGCCGGATGCCGCCGACTGCGGAAACGGTCGCCAAGCGGCTGCACTACGTCCACCAGGAAGGAGCGGCCGTCTATAAATTTGCCATCGCCAAGATGGCCGAGGTCGCTGGTGAGATCATGGCGCGCAACAATTTACGCGCAGATATGATTGATTGGCTTGTTCCACATCAAGCCAACAAGCGCATCATCGAGTCGACCGCCGAGCGTATCGGTCTGCCGATGGACAAGGTGATGGTGACGATTCAAAAGTATGGCAACACGACCAATGCCACCATTCCTCTTTGCTTGTGGGACTACGAGCCGAAATTAAAGCGCGGTGACCGCCTGGTCCTCGCCGCCTTCGGCGGCGGTTTCACTTGGGCCGGTGTTTACGTGCAATGGGCCTATGACGGCGCCAGCGCGCCGAAACTAAATGGAAAAAGTAACGGGAAAAGCAGTTAACGCGAGTTACTTCCGCCGCGAAATCGGCGCGTAGTCCCGACGAGTGGCGCCCGTATACAGTTGACGCGGCCGGCCGATCTTCTGCTTCGGGTCCTCGATCATTTCCTTCCACTGCGCAATCCAGCCGACTGTGCGTGCCACCGCGAACAGGACGGTGAACATAGTTGTCGGGAAGCCCATGGCTTTGAGGGTGATGCCGGAATAAAAATCAATATTCGGATAAAGCTTCTTCTCGATGAAGTAATCATCGTGCAAGGCGATCTTCTCAAGCTCCATGGCAACGTCAAGCAGTGGATCGTCCTTGACGCCAAGTTCTGTCAGCACTTCGTGACACGTCTTCTGCATGATCTTGGCGCGCGGATCATAGTTCTTGTAGACGCGGTGGCCGAAACCCATCAGCCGGTATGAATCATTCTTGTCCTTTGCGCGCTTGATGAATTCCGGAATGCGGTCGACCGTACCGATCTCGCGCAGCATGTTCAGCGCGGCCTCGTTGGCGCCGCCATGTGCCGGACCCCAGAGGCACGCGCAGCCGGCCGCAATGCAGGCGAACGGGTTCGCCCCGGAAGAGCCGGCGAGCCGCACCGTCGATGTCGAGGCATTTTGCTCATGGTCGGCGTGCAGGATGAAGATGCGGTCCATGGCGCGCGCCAATACCGGGTTTGGCTTGTAGTCTTCGGTCGGCACTGCGTAGCACATGCGCAGGAAGTTGGACGCATAGTCGAGATCGTTCTTCGGATAGACGAAGGGCTGGCCGATCGAATATTTGTACGCCATCGCGGCGAGCGTTGGCACCTTCGCGATCATGCGGATCGAAGCGATCATCCGCTGGTGCGGATCCGAGATGTCGGTAGAGTCGTGATAGAAAGCCGACAACGCGCCCACGCATCCGGTCATCACCGCCATCGGGTGTGCGTCACGGCGGAAGCCCTGGAAGAACCGGCTCATCTGCTCGTGAACCATCGTGTGGCGAGTTACACGATAGTCAAAGTCGGCCTTCTGTGCAGTGGTCGGCAATTCGCCGTAGAGCAGCAGGTAGCAAGTCTCCAGAAAGTCGCCGTGCTCGGCGAGTTGTTCAATCGGGTAGCCTCGATAGAGCAGGACGCCTTCGTCACCGTCGATATAGGTGATCTTGGACTCGCAGCTGGCCGTCGAGGTAAAGCCCGGGTCATAGGTGAACATCCCGCTTTGGCCGTAAAGGTTCGAGATGTCCACGACGTCAGGACCGATCGTGCCGGGATGGATCGGCATGTCCCAGTTATTGTTACCAACCGTCAGTGTGCCGGTTTTATTCTTGGCGCTGGTCTTGACGTCCATGGTAGGGCCCTCGAATTGGCCGCGAACGGTGCTGCTTTGTGGGTATCCCATTCAAGTGTGCACTGCAAGATAGCGAAAGCCTTGCATCGCTGCGCATAGAGGCACGCCCGGGATGATTTGCCCGATATGAAACTTTAGTGTGCCGTCTGATCCCGCAGCCGGGCCAAACTTTCGTCTCGGCCAAGGACCGCAAGAACGTCGAAGATCGGCGGCGATGTCGTCCGGCCCGTGAGGGCGGCGCGCAAAGGTTGCGCGACGGCGCCAAGTTTCAGGCCGGCGCGCTCGGCGTAAGGCCGTACAACCGCTTCAACCGAGGTCGCGTTCCAGTCTGCAACCGCCTCCAATTCAGGCAGCAGGGCGGCAATCAGGGTCTTGGCCTCGTCGGTGAGAAGAGCCTTCGCCTGATCGTTGATATCGAGCGGCCTGCTTGTCCACAGAAAGCGCGATGCGTCGAACAGCTCGACCAAAGTCTTGGCTCGCTCCTTCAGTCCGGGCATGGCTGCCAGTAGTTTGGCGCGTAGCGCCGGCGTCATTTTGCTCGCGAGTTCCTGCCCGCCGGCAATGTGCGGCAAAAGTTGTTCCATAGCGGCGAGAAGATCAGCGTCATCGCTTGAACGGATGTAGTGGCCGTTAAGGCTTTCGAGTTTTGTGAAATCGAAGCGCGCCGGCGAGCGACCTATCTGCGCAAGATCGAAGGCGGCGATCATTTCCTGGGTCGTGAAGATTTCCTGGTCGCCGTGCGCCCACCCAAGCCGCACCAAATAATTTCTCATTGCAGCTGGCAGATATCCCATTGCGCGGTAGGCATCGATGCCCAGTGCTCCGTGGCGCTTCGATAGCTTGGAGCCATCCGGCCCATGGATGAGCGGGATGTGTGCCATCACCGGAATCTTCCAGCCCAGCGCCTGATAGATCTGCGTTTGGCGAGCGCCGTTATTGAGGTGGTCGTCACCGCGGATGATGTGGGTGATGCCCATGTCGTGGTCGTCCACGACCACCGCCAGCATGTAGGTGGGCGTGCCGTCCGACCGCAGCAGCACGAAATCATCAAGGTTCTCGTTCTGCCAGATCACGCGGCCCTGCACCTGATCTTCGACGATCGTTTCCCCGGTCAGGGGCGCCTTGAGGCGAATAACCGGGTTGACCCCGGCAGGCGCGTCTTTCGGATCGCGGTCGCGACAGCGGCCGTCATAGAGGCGCGTGCGGCCCTCTGCTCGGGCTTTCTCGCGCATTGCGGCGAGCTCGTCGGGGCTGCAATAGCATTTGTAGGCATGGCCGGAGGCGAGCAGCTGTTCCGCCACCTGGCGATGACGCGCCGCACGGGAAAACTGGAAAACGATTTCGCCATCCCAGGTCAGCCCGAGCCAGGTCAGGCCGTCGATGATGGCGTTGATGGCCGCCGCCGTTGATCGTTCACGGTCGGTATCCTCAATGCGCAGCGACATCTTGCCATTGTGCCGACGTGCATACAGCCAATTGAAAAGGGCGGTCCTGCCCCCGCCGATGTGAAGGAAACCGGTAGGCGAGGGCGCAAAACGGGTGACAATCTCTTCGGCCATTTTCAGGATCGATAAATTCGACGCCCAACGGTCAATATATTGCGCCCGTGTATCATAAGTTTCAGCTCGATATTCAAAATTTGTGGCCGAAAACGACAAGTAGTTTGCTTAGCGCGCGCATGTCTGGGGCCCATCATCATTTCGCACAGCGCCCTCCGTTCGGCTGACGCGATTTCATCAAGATGAACCTATCCTCAATGAAGTTGTCACGCTGCGTTCGGACCGCAGGCGATACGAACGAGTGTTCGCTGAGAGCAGTAACGCTTTAGCAGTCCAAGAATCGAAAAGGAATGCCAATGAAAACGTCGACCACATTAGTGCTGCTTGCCTTCGGTGCCGCGGGCCTAAGTGCCGCGTTGACTCTGCCGGCTTCGGCACAAACCTACAAACCAAGAGACCAAACCTGCGATAACAAATCCACGGCAAGAGATAAAGTTCAAAGGCCGGATGCACGCTGTGTCCATGCGACGTCGGAGCAATACACAAACGAAAGGGCCGATAAGGCTGTTCAGGCTTTTATCGCTGCGAATCCTCCACAAAAGTCCACCGATGCATTCGACAGGAAAAAACAGCCTATTACAATCTTCGATGGCGTTAACCGCAACGGTGACCCCTATCGAATTGTCGTAGGCGGTGGCGGGGGGGTTGCCGGATCAGGGAGCGCGTCCGGCATTGGTAAGGGTGGCAACGGGGGCGGCAGGGGCACCTCGGCAAGATAGCCGACCACTGAGGTACGTTTAAACGGAAGCCCGGCCACACGCCGGGCTTTTTGTTCGTCAGATGCGTCCCCGCTCGCCTGATTCATTTCCGTTAAGATGAACCTATCCTCAATAGCGCAGTCAGGTCGCGTTCGGATCGCGCGCGGTAGGGATCGTGAGTTGCTCATCACGAGTGACCGTCGCTTCACAGGACTTTGCAAATTTCCTGTCTGGCAATGCCGTCCATGAATTCAGAATGGGAATGCCAATGAAAAAAACATCGAAGCTTGTACTGCTCGTTCTAGGCGCCGCGAGCCTGAGCGCCTCGCTGACTCTGCCGGTTTCGGCGCAAACTAGAGCCTCGTCGTCGCAAACCTGCGATAACGCTTCCACGGCAAGAGATAAAACACTTAGGCCGGATGCGCGTTGTCTCAAGACGTCGGAGAAATACACCGAAGAACGGGCCAAGCCTCAAATAATCGTGCAAGAAAACTTGCCAGGGAGAGGAGGATGGACAGGCGCCTCAAATCCAGGCCCTCATATAAATTATAACGATATTAAGAGCGGCAAGGCGGGTGTGGTTCAAGGCAATAGTGGTAGCGGCGGTAGCAGGGGTGGAACCGCAGCACGATAAGATTGCTTCGACGCAGCTGACGGCGGCGGAATTCGGCGAGATCATCCCGAGCGGATACGCTTCGGCCCAGCAATGAAAGCCCGGCTTGCGCCGGGCTTTTTGTTTGCCAATGCGGCGAATTCAAGCTGAACATGCGGCTTGAGGCGACGGCCGGGATTTGGCACATAGGCCGCGCGCCGTGCCGTTCCGGCGAATGCGCAATCAACAAAAGGGCAGTGCGGCATGGCATCGGATGAAGCGGCAGTAGCGGATGTAGGCCGGGATTTCATACGAGATATTGTAAAGAGCGATCTGGATGCAGGGCGCGTCAGGAACGTCGTCACGCGCTTTCCACCGGAGCCCAACGGCTACCTGCACATTGGCCACGCCAAGTCGATCTGCCTGAATTTCGGCATCGCAGAGGAATTTGGCGGCCGCTGTCACTTGCGCTTTGACGACACGAATCCGACCAAGGAGGAGCAGGAATACATCGACGCAATCGAGCGCGACGTGCGTTGGCTGGGCTTCGATTGGGGGAAGCACCTTTATCATGCGTCCGATTATTTCGAGCAGCTCTACGCATGGGCGGAGGATCTGATCCGGGCCGGCAAGGCCTATGTCGATGACCAGAACCCGCATGACATGCGCGTCAATCGCGGCACGTTGACGGAGCCGGGCAAGAACAGCCCGTTCCGCGATCGCGGCACCGATGAAAATCTTGATCTCTTCCGCCGCATGCGCGCCGGCGAATTTCCCAACGGCGCGCGCGTGCTGCGCGCCAAAATCGATATGGCGTCAGGCAATATCAATCTGCGCGATCCGGTGCTCTACCGAATTCTGCACGCCAACCA
>Ga0187788_10000400_pt1 | contig 11961 bp, 11 predicted proteins | sample 1015_BV01_MP10_2_FD_133008 | JGI IMG/M metagenome (GOLD analysis project Ga0187788, IMG submission 133008) | Tropical peat soil microbial communities from peatlands in Department of Meta, Colombia - 1015_BV01_MP10_20_MG | ecosystem: Environmental > Terrestrial > Soil > Wetlands > Peat | place...
CCGCTCGGTCGAGGAACGCGACATCCGCTTCGTCCGGCTGTGGTTCACCGACGTGCTCGGGTCGCTGAAATCGGTGGCCGTGGCGCCCGCCGAACTCGAGGGCGCCTTCGCCGAGGGCATCGGCTTCGACGGCTCGGCGATCGAGGGCCTGGCCCGCATCTACGAGGCCGACATGCTGGTCAAGCCCGACCCCTCGACGTTCCAGGTGCTGCCGTGGCGGGGGGATCACCAGGGCACCGCGCGGATGTTCTGCGACATCCTGACCCCGGACGGCGAGCCCTCGATGTCCGACCCGCGCCACGTGCTGCGCCGCGCGCTGTCTCGAGCGGCCGGCCACGGGCTGACCTTCTACACGCATCCGGAGATCGAGTTCTACCTGGTGAAGCCGGACTTCGTGATGGGCGAGGAGCCCCAGCCGGTGGACCACGCGGGCTACTTCGACCACGTCCCGCGCGGCGGCACGCACGACTTCCGCCGTGCCGCGATCACGATGCTGGAGTCGATGGGCATCTCGGTGGAGTTCAGCCACCACGAGGGCGGGCCCGGCCAGAACGAGATCGACCTGCGCTACGCCGACGCGCTGTCGATGGCGGACAACATCATGACCTTCCGGGCCGCGGTCAAGGAGGTCGCGCTGGAGCAGGGCGTGCATGCCACGTTCATGCCCAAGCCGTACGCCGAGCAGCCCGGATCGGGCATGCACACCCACCTGTCGCTGTTCGAGGGTGACCGCAACGCCTTCCACGAGGCCGGCGGCCCGTACCAGCTGAGCAAGGTGGCCCGGCACTTCATCGCCGGGCTGCTGACGCACGCCGGGGAGATCACCGCGGTCACCAACCAGTGGGTCAACTCCTACAAGCGGCTGTGGGGCGGCGGGGAGGCGCCGTCCTTCATCTGCTGGGGCCACAACAACCGCTCGGCGCTGATCCGGGTGCCGATGTACAAGCCGGGGAAGGGCAACTCGACCCGGATCGAGTACCGCGCGCTGGACAGCGCCTGCAACCCCTACCTCGCGTTCGCGGTGATCCTCGCCGCGGGGCTGAAGGGTGTGGACGACGCCCTCGACCTGCCCGAGGGCGCCGAGGACGACGTCTGGGCGCTGACCGACGCCGAGCGCCGGGCGATGGGGATCCGCCCGCTGCCGACCAGCCTGGAGCAGGCGATCGCGCTGATGGAGGAGTCCGAGCTGGTGGCGGGCACGCTGGGTGAAGGGGTGTTCGACTTCTTCCTGCGGAACAAGCGCCAGGAGTGGGACGAGTACCGCCGCCAGATCACGCCGTTCGAGCTTCGGCGGTATCTTCCGCAGTTGTGACCGACCGGTCGGATCGCGAGATTCGTCACCCGCCGGGGACCCGTCCCAGGCTGCTGGTCGTCGAGCACGAGGACGACGCCGGGCTGGGCCGGATGGAGGCTCCGCTGGCGGGCGTGGCGCAGCTCGACGTCCGCCGCCCCTACCTGGGCGACGCCGTGCCCACCGACGCCGCGGGCAGCGGGTTCGACGGCGTGGTGGTGCTCGGCGGGGAGATGGGGGCGCTGGACGACGAGGTCGCGCCCTGGCTGCCCGCCACCCGGCAGATGCTGGCCGGCGCGGTGCGGGTCAGGCTGCCGGTCCTGGGGATCTGCCTCGGCGCGCAGCTGCTCGCCGTCGCCTGCGGCGGGCGGGTGGAGTCCGGGGGGGCCGGGCTCGAGGTCGGGCTGGTCCGGATCGAGCCCACCCTGGCCGCGCTCGACGACGTCCTGCTCGGCCCGGTGATCGCGGCCCTGGGCGAGGGGCCCGGGCAGGTGCTCACCGCCGCGCAGTACCACCAGGACGCCGTGGCCGAGCTGCCGCCGGACGCCGTCCACCTGGCCGGCGGCGGATCGTACGAGTTCCAGGCCTTCCGGGTCGGGCCGGTGGCCTGGGGTCTGCAGTACCACCCGGAGGTCACCCGGGAGGACTTCGCGGCGTGGATCCACTTCGGGCACGGAACGCTGGTCGGATCGGGCCTCGACCCGCGGACCCTGCTGCAGGACGTCGTCAACTCCGAGGAGGCCATGCGCACGCTGGCGGACAGCCATGCGACGGCGTTCGCGGCCACGCTACGGGCCGGGGCCGGCAGGTTACGGTAACCGGATGGGGTATGCGCGCCAGGCCACCCTCGCGGGTCGGCTGGCGCGCCTCGGCTTCACCGATCCCGCACGGGCCCAGCGGCTGCTCGCCGATCCGGCGCTGGCCGGACTGATCGATCCGCTGGAGGACGTCTTCGACGACGGCGTCCTCAGCGCGCTCGGCGAGGTCCCCGACCCCGACCTGGCCCTGACCGGGCTGGTCCGGCTGATGGAGGGCCTGCACGCCGGCGTCGAAACGGACCGCACCGGCGTCGGCAGCGGTCAACTGCTCGCGTCGCTGCGCAGCGGGGGCCCGGTCCGGGACCGGCTGCTCGCCGTGCTCGGCGGCTCCGCGGCCCTGTCCGACCACCTGGCCCGCCACCCCGAGCACTGGGTGTGGCTGGACGCCGAGGCGGCCGGGGCCGCTGGCCTTGCCGAGCCGGGCGTGCCGGGGCCGGGCTCCGGCGGCGTCCGCGCGGACCTGCTCGCCGCGGTGGGGGCCGACCCGTCGGCCGACGTCCCGATCGCCGGGTGCGACGTCCCGGCCTGCTACGACGCGCTGCGCGTGGCGTACCGGCGCCGGCTGCTGTCCATCGCCGGGCGCGACCTGACCGCCGCCGACCCGGTCGCGCAGATGCCGCAGGTCGCCGCCGCACTGGCCGACCTCGCCTCGGCCGCGCTGGAGGCGGCCGTGGCGATCGCGCGGGCGGAGGTGGAGCCCGAGGCCGCGGGGCCGGGCTGCCGGTTCGCCGTGATCGCGATGGGCAAGTGCGGCGGGCGGGAGCTCAACTACGTCAGCGACGTCGACGTGATCTACGTCGCGGAGCCGGTCGAGGGCCCCGACGCCACCCCTGAGCAGGAGGCGGCCGCCCTGGCCCACGGCACGCGGCTGGCCGGGGGCCTGGCCCGGGCCTGCTCCGCGAGCACCGCCGAGGGCTCGCTGTGGCCGGTGGACGCGGCCCTGCGCCCGGAGGGCAGGCAGGGCCCGCTGGTGCGCACGGTGGCCAGCCACCTCAGCTACTACCAGCGGTGGGCCCAGACCTGGGAGTTCCAGGCCCTGCTCAAGGCCCGGCCGGTGGCCGGGGACGCGGGACTCGGACAGGCCTACCTGGAGGCCATCGCCCCGCTGGTCTGGCGTGCCGCCGAGCGCGAGAACTTCGTCGAGGACGTCCAGGAGATGCGGCGCCGGGTGGAGCTCAACGTGCCGGCCCGCGATGCCGACCGGCAGCTCAAGCTGGGCCGCGGGGGGCTGCGCGACGTGGAGTTCAGCGTGCAGCTGCTGCAGTTGGTGCACGGCCGGGCGGACCCGAGGCTGCGCACGCCGAACACCCTGGAGGCCCTGGAGGCGCTGAGCACCTTCGGCTACGTCGGCCGGGACGACGCCGCCGAGCTGGACCGGGCCTACCGGATGCTGCGCACCCTGGAGCACCGGATCCAGCTGCACCGGCTGCGGCGCACCCATGTCGTGCCCCGGGCCGAGGCGGACCTGCGGCGGATCGGGCGCTCGTTCGGTTTCCGCCGGGACCCGGCGGGGGAGCTGACCGAGCTGTGGCGCCGGCACGCGCGGGAGGTCCGCCGGCTGCACGAGAAGCTGTTCTACCGGCCGCTGCTCGCCGCCGCCGCGCGGCTGACCACCGACGAGGTGCGGCTGACCCCACAGGCGGCCACCGCCCGGCTGTCCGCGCTCGGCTACCGCGACCCCGAGGGCGCGATGCGCCACCTGGGTGCGCTGACCGCGGGAGTCAGCCGGCGGGCCGCGATCCAGCGGCAGCTGCTGCCGGTGATGCTCGGCTGGTTCGCGGACGGCGCGGACCCGGACGCCGGCCTGCTGTCCTTCCGCCGGCTCAGCGACGCCCTGGGCAGCACCCACTGGTACCTGAAGATGCTGCGCGACAGCGGGGCGGCCGCCGAGCGGCTGGCCTACGTGCTGTCCGCCAGCCGCCTGGTCGCCGAGCTGCTGGAGTGCGGTCCCGAGGCGGTGGCCATGCTGGGCGAGGACGCCGAGCTGCACCCGCGGGAGCCGGAGGCGCTGCGCGAGGCCGTGCGCCGGGCGGCATCCCGGCACGACGCCGCGGAGGCCGCGGCGATGGCGGCTCGGGCGGTCCGCCGGCTGGAGATCGTCCGCACCGCGATCGGCGACCTGGTCGGGGTGCTGGACCTGGCCGAGGTCGGCGGCGCGCTGAGCGCGGCGGCGGTCGCGGCGCTGGACGGCGCGCTGGCGGCGGCCGGCGCGGAGGTGTCCGGGCGGTTCGGTGGCACCCTGCCCACCCGCCTGCTCGTGGTCGGCATGGGCCGGCTGGGCGGGCGGGAGCTCGGCTACGGCAGCGACGCCGACGTCCTGTTCGTGCACGACCCGGTGCCCGGCGCGGGGGAGGAGGAGGCGCAGCAGGCGGCGCTGCAGGTGGTCAGCGAGCTGCGCCGGCTGCTCACCGTGGCCGGGGCGGAGCCGCGGCTCGAGGTCGACGCGGGGCTGCGGCCCGAGGGCCGCAACGGCCCGCTGGTGCGCTCGCTGAGCTCCTACGAGCAGTACTACCGGCGGTGGTCGCTGGCCTGGGAGGCGCAGGCCCTGACCCGGGCCGAACCGGCGGCCGGGGACGGGGACCTGGGCGCGCGTTTCGTCGACCTGGTGGACCCGCTGCGCTGGCCGGCCGGCGGGATCCCCGAGGCAGGGGTCCGGGAGATCCGGCGGATCAAGGCCCGGGTGGAGGCGGAGCGGCTGCCCCGCGGCGCCGACCCGCACCGGCACCTCAAGCTCGGCCGCGGCGGGCTGGCCGACGTCGAGTGGACCGTGCAGCTGCTGCAGTTGCAGCACGCCCACGACGTCCCGGAGCTGCGCACCACCTCGACGCTCGCGGCGCTGGCGGCCGCCACCCGGGCCGGACTGATCAGCGAGCGGGACGGCGAGGTGCTCGAGGCGGCCTGGCGGCTGGCCTCCCGGCTGCGCAACGCCACCGTGCTGTGGCGCGGCCGCACCGCCGACGCGATGCCCACCAAGCTCCGCGAGCTGGACGGGGTGGCCCGGATCATCGGCTACCCGCCGGCCTCCGCCGCCCAGCTCGACGAGGACTACCAGCGCACCACCCGGCGGGCCCGCGCCGCGGTGGAAAGGATCTTCTATGGGTGATCGTTCAAGTCGGCCGGGCACCGTGCCGATCCCTGGGTGAGAGCCCGCCGGGTCGTTCACGCCCGGGCGATCGGGGGTCGGACCTGTGCCCGGGGAGATGGACATGGCACGTGTGCTGGTGGTGGACGGCGACTTCGAGGTCTGCGAGGTGATCGCCAAACAGCTGCGTCAGGCCGATCACCGCGTGGTCACCGCGCACGACGCCGCCACGGCACTGACCATGGTCCGGCAGATCGGTGACCCCGACGTCTACGTCGTCGACGCCGGCCTGCCGGGCATGAACGGCTTCGAGTTCGTCGACCGGGTCACCGCCGGGCGCCCGACCTCGATCCCGACGATCTTCCTCAGCTGCCGGGCGCCGTCGGAGTCCGAGCGCGGCCGCGTCCCCGGGTCGAGCTTCCTGACCAAGCCCTTCCACGCCAGCCAGCTGGTCGAGGCGATCCAGCTGGTGCTGGACCGCAAGGTCGCCGGCGGCGGCGTGATCGAGCCCGGCTGGTAGTCCGGCCGGTCACGCGCCGGCCCATCGCGGCCGGGCCGGACGGCGCCGGGGGCTCAGTGACCCGACCCGTCACCGTCGCGGACCGGGCCGAGGAGTCGCTGCATCAGTCGCGGGTCTCCCGGCCAGGCGGCGAGCAGCGTCTCGCGGGGGACCTGGCGGCCGGCGTAGCGCAGGGCCAGGGCCACCACCACGATGTCGTCGAGCGGCCCGATCACCGGGAGGAACTCCGGGATCAGGTCGATCGGGCTGGCCACCCACAGGCCGGCGACCACGATCGCGATCCGGGCCCGGCGGGGGACCCGCGGGTCACGTTGCAGGCGCCGGACGGTGGTGACGCAGTCGGGGATGAAGGCGGCCAGGTCGCGCAGGATCCCGGGGGGCAGCCGGCGGGCGAGCAGGAACAGCACGGCCCAGCCGGCCACCATCAGCGTGACCGCGACGGCCAGCCCGCCCAGCCAGGTACCCATGCCGCGACGTCGCCCGCCTCACCGGGGAGGGAGGCGCCGGCCCGGCTGCCGGCCGACGCGCACCCGGCCGGCCTCGAGGTCGACGTCCATCGGGGCACCGGACTCGACCGCGCCGGTGACCAGGAGCTGCCGGTCGCGCTCCTCGACGACGTGACCCCGGCTGGGCTGGAAGACCTCGATCAGCTCGCCCAGCACACCGCCCCCGGTGACCGCGCGCCGCGGGCGGCGCCGCCGGTACAGCCATCCGCGCGCCTCGGCCCACAGCGCCGCACGGTCGACCAGGATCGCGGCGGCGAGGATCAGCGCGGCCGCGACGATCCAGCGCACGCCCCGCCACCTCCGTGGGTCGACCGGTTCACCGGCAAAGGGTATGCGCACGGTGTGACACCGCGCGCGTGGGAGGAGCGCGGTGTCACACCGTGTACTGCACGCGGGCTACCTGCGTGGGCAGGGCGGACGGATCAAAGCATTCGGGTGTGGACCCGGTCCGGCATGCTGTGGGCGAAACTCTCGGTGACCACTCGGCGGGTCGCCTCATTCCACCGTGCGTACAGCAGGATCACGGCGCCCGGGTAGCCGAGGAGTTGCCGGGTGGCTGCGCAATCTTGCATGGAACGTTCCACGGTCGGGTGCGCGTGCTTGATCGGCTTGCGGGCCGCCTCACCTGCCGCGACACCCGCCGCCAGAGCCGACACGATCAACACCACTGGCCCCATCGGCCCACCCCGCGCCTCCGTGACGACACGCATCACGGCATGCGCCAGCATCTCACGCAAACAGCCCGAAGCTCCCTGGCCGATCGCCGCCGCCACAACCCCAGCGATCACGGCGGCGGCAGTCGACGATGAAGGCTCTGCCGGAGTACCTGGGTGATGCCGATCCCGGGTTCACGCTTCGGACCTACCCGCACCTGATGCCGTCCAGCGGGGCGAGGACGCAGCGGGCCGTCGGCCGGGTGTTCCGCGCGGGTGACACCACGGCCGACGGCCCAGCGAGGCAACCAGCTGACAATGCCCCAGGTCAGCTGCCCTATGGGCTCAGATGTCGTAGTAGAGCTCGAACTCGTGCGGGTGCGGGCGCAGCCGGATCGGGTCCACCTCGTTGGCCCGCTTCCAGTCGATCCAGGTCCCGATCAGGTCGTCGGTGAAGACCCCGCCCTCGGTCAGGTACTCGTGGTCGGTCTCCAGCGCGGCCAGCACCTCGACCAGCGAGCTGGGCACCTGCGCGATCGAGGCGTGCTCCTCCGGCGGCAGCTCGTACAGGTCCTTGTCGATCGGCGCCGGCGGCTCGATCTTGTTCCTGATCCCGTCGACGCCGGCCATCATCATCGCCGAGAAGGCGAGGTAGGGGTTGCACGACGGGTCGGGGACCCGGAACTCGATCCGCTTCGCCTTCGGCGAGGTCCCGGTGACCGGGATCCGCACGCACGCGGAACGGTTGCGGGCGGAGTAGACGAGGTTGACCGGCGCCTCGAACCCCGGCACCACGCGGTGGTAGGAGTTCATCGTCGGGTTGGTGAACGCCATCAGGCTGGGTACGTGGTGCAGCAGCCCGCCGATGTACCAGCGGGCCAGGTCGGACAGCCCGCCGTATCCCCGCTCGTCGTAGAACAGCGGGTCGCCGTCCTTCCACAGCGACTGGTGGCTGTGCATGCCCGAGCCGTTGTCGCCGAACAGCGGCTTCGGCATGAACGTCACCGACTTGCCGTGCTGCCAGGCCACGTTCTTGATCACGTACTTGAAGAGCATCATCTGGTCGCCGGCCAGCAGCAGCGGGTTGTACCGGAAGTTGATCTCGGCCTGGCCGGCGGTGCCCACCTCGTGGTGGGCACGCTCCACCTGGATCCCCACGCTGAGCAGCCCCTGCACCATCGCGTCGCGCAGGTCGGAGTAGTGGTCCATCGGCGCGACCGGGAAGTAGCCGCCCTTGTACCGGGGCTTGTAGCCGCGGTTGCCGCCATCCTCCTCGGCGCCGGTGTTCCAGGCGCCCTCGATGGAGTCGATGAAGTAGTAGCCGGCGTTCTGCTTGGTCTCGAACCGCACGCTGTCGAAGATGTAGAACTCCGCCTCGGCGCCGAAGTAGGCGGTGTCGGCGATCCCGGTGGACTTCAGGAACGCCGTGGCCTTCGCCGCGATGTTGCGGGGGTCGCGGCTGTACGGCTCGTTGGTGAACGGGTCGACGATGGAGAAGTTCATCGCCAGCGTCCGCTCGGCCCGGAAGGGGTCGACGAAGGCCGTCTTGGCGTCCGGGATCAGCTTCATGTCGGACTCGTGGATCGCCTGGAACCCCCGGATCGACGATCCGTCGAACATCAGGCCGTCGGTGAACGCGTCCTCGTCGAAGGACGACACCGGCACCGTGAAGTGCTGCATGACACCCGGCAGGTCGCAGAAGCGCACGTCCACGAACTGGACGTCCTCGTCGGCGATGTACTTGAGGACCTCGTCGGCGTTGTTGAACATCTATCCTCCACGGAATGCCGCGGGCTGCCCGGGCGCGACGGCCGCGCTGCGAGGCAGCCCCTGGTCTTGTGCGGACGCTAAGGGCGAGCAGTTTCCCGAGGGTGTCCCACCTGTTTCGGCGGTGTTACGACGGATGCCCCCTGGTGAGATTCGTGGTGACCCCCGGTCGGCCGGTGCCCGCCGGGGCTCCGCAGATCCCCCGACGCCGCCGGCGGGGCCCACGTGCCGGCGGTGCACGGTCCTTCGCGGGGCCCATCGTAGAGCCCCGGTGCGGGCGCGGTTAGCCTGACACCGTGGTGGAACGCCGGGATCTCGCCTCCTGGCTGGAGGGGCCCGGCCGCGCGGCGGGGGCGGGCTACCCGGGTCAGCGGCTGGGCCGCCCCGAGCACGGCCCCGGTTCGGTCGCCCGGGTGGGACGGCGCCTGGTGGGCCTGCTGATCGACTGGGGTCTGTCGCTCCTGATCGCCCGCGGCCTGCTGCACGGTGGGGGCTGGACCACGCTCGCGGTGTTCGCGGTCGAGCAGACGCTGCTGGTCGGGACGGCCGGGGCGGGCATCGGGCACCGGATCGCTGGCCTGCGGGTGGAGGCCCTGGCCGGCGGGATGGCGGGTCCGCTGCGGGCCGCCGTCCGGACCGCCCTGCTCTGCCTCGCCGTTCCCGCACTGATCTGGGATCGCGACCAGCGCGGCCTGCACGACAAGCTGGCCGGGACCGTGCTGGTCCGGCGCTGAGCCCGGCGGCGCGCAGGGCCATCGGATCTGAACGGGCGCGAACGGGCGTGGACGGCGTCAGCCTGCTGCCTGCCCACGGGTGCGCGAGGTGCCTGATCCGCGGCCGGGGACGGGGTTGGGTTCCAGGTGCCGCAGTGCCCTGACCTCCTCCATCCGCCGCCGCCGTCCGTCGGCCAGCGAACTCGCGGCATTGTCGGCCGCGGTGCGGGCCAGGCCGGCGTCCGCGCGGCGGACCCAGACACCCATGATTCGGATGACTTCAGAGGTGGCGCTCACCAGCATGGCGGCTCCTCGCGACGGGTACGGAGAGGTCCAGTCAACCCTACGGGTGTTATGAACGGGTAACGCGCGGCTACCCGCTGTATGACATGCGGGCGTGGCACCCCGGCTTCGGCACGCGCAGTCAGCGGCCCCGGGTCAGCTTCCGGTCCGGCCGCGCGCGCAGCGGGTCGATGCCTTTGGGGATCGGCGGGCGCACCCCGCCGAGGGCACGCAATCGTTTGGAGACCTCGCTGACCTCGCCCTTGTTCAGCACGGTCTTCATCCGCATCAGCGTCCCGGACAGCCGGCGAAGCTCGACCTGGCCCTCGCCGTCCCCGGTGTAGAGCACGGTCACCGGAACGTTGGGCACCACCCGCACGATCCGCTTGCGCTCCTGCTCGGCCAGCCGCGACACCCGGGGGAGCGGACCCTCGGTGACCAGGACGACGCCCCCGCGCCCGACCGCGCGGAAGACCATGTCCTGGGTCCTCGGGTCCACCGCGACCGGCTGCTGCTCCACGTTCCAGCCGCGGCGCAGGTTCTGCATCGCGGCCAGGCTGGCCCCCGGCTGGCCGGCGATCCTGGCGTAAGCGATCTTCTCGGCCCGGCGGGCCATGATCACCAGCGCGGCCATGATGCCCAGGGGGATGCCGAGCACGGTGAGGTAGACCGGGTGCCCGACGAGCGCGCCGATGCCGAACGCCACCGCGACCGTGCCCAGCCCGGCCAGCAGCATCCACCAGATGGCCTTGGGGTCGCCCTGGCGCGTCATCGTGAACACGGCCCGCAGCTGCGCGATCCGGCCCTGCTTCTTCGGAGTGGCGTCCTTCTCGCTACGGGTTCGTGCCATGGCCGCAGGATACGTGTCCGGCTCCCGCCCCATCCAGGCGCGCGGCCGCCGTTCCGCCGCGGGTCAGCCGGTCAGCAGGCTGGATGCCTCCTGGCGGGCGGGAGCCGCCTGGGCCAGGTGCTCCAGCGCCGGCGGGATCGGGCGCCCGGCCCGGCGCATCGCCTGCGCCCACAGGCGTCCGGCGCGGTAGGAGGAGCGCACCAGGGGACCCGACATCACCCCGGCGAAGCCGATCCGCTCCGCCTCGGCCGCCAGCTCGGCGAACTCCTCCGGGTGCACCCAGCGCTCGACCGGGTGGTGGTGTGCGGACGGGCGCAGGTACTGCGTGATCGTGATCAGGTTGCAGCCGGCGCCCTGCAGGTCGCGCAGGGCCGCGCCGACCTCCTCGCGGGTCTCGCCCAGGCCGAGGATCAGGTTGGACTTCGTGACCATCCCGGCGTCCCGGGCCTGGCTGATCACCTCGAGCGAGCGCCGGTACCCGAACGCCGGGCGGATCCGCTTGAAGATCCGCGGCACCGTCTCCAGGTTGTGCGCGAACACCTCGGGAGCGGCGTCGAAGACCTGGCCGAGCAGCTGCGGCCGCCCGGAGAAGTCGGGAGTGAGGATCTCCACCCCGGTGCCGGGTGAGGCCGCGTGGATCGCCCGGACGGTCTCCGCGTACAGCCAGGCCCCCTCGTCGGGCAGGTCGTCGCGCGCCACCCCGGTCACCGTGGCGTAGCGCAGGCCCATCGCGGCCACGCTCGCCGCCACCCGGCGCGGCTCGTCGGCGTCCAGCGCAGCCGGCTTGCCGGTGTGGATCTGGCAGAAGTCGCAGCGCCGGGTGCAGTGGTCCCCGCCGATCAGGAACGTGGCCTCGCGGTCCTCCCAGCACTCGAAGATGTTCGGGCAGCCGGCCTCCTGGCAGACGGTGTGCAGGCCCTCCCGGGCGACCAGCCCGGACAGCTCCGTGTACTGCGGGCCCATCCGTGCCCGGGTGCGGATCCACGGCGGCTTCCGCTCGATCGGCGTGGCCGCGTTGCGGGCCTCCAGCCGCAGCAGCCGACGGCCGTCCGGTGCCACCGTCACCTCGGCACTCCCTCCGTGCGGCGCTTCTCGGGCACGAGTTCAGCCTAGGACCTGTCTGACGGGTCGGCGCTGTAGGCGGAGTCCCCTCAGACAGGCACTTCAGACAGGCACTTCGGGCAGGTACCGCACGACCCTCCGCACTAGCCTCTCGGGACATGGACCTGCGGATCTTCACCGAGCCACAGCAGGGGGCGAGCGACGCGGACCTGCTGGCCGTGGCCCGCACCGCCGAGGAGTGCGGCTTCGGCGCCTTCTTTCGCTCCGACCACTACCTGGCGATGGGCGTGGACGGCCTGCCGGGTCCCACGGACGCCTGGGTGTCGCTGGGCGTGATCGCGGCCCAGACCACCGGGATCCGGCTGGGCACGCTGGTCACCCCGGCCACCTTCCGGCTGCCCGGCCCGCTGGCGATCC
>Ga0187788_10000401_pt1 | contig 11952 bp, 15 predicted proteins | sample 1015_BV01_MP10_2_FD_133008 | JGI IMG/M metagenome (GOLD analysis project Ga0187788, IMG submission 133008) | Tropical peat soil microbial communities from peatlands in Department of Meta, Colombia - 1015_BV01_MP10_20_MG | ecosystem: Environmental > Terrestrial > Soil > Wetlands > Peat | place...
AGCAGCTCGAGCATCGACTTGCGGGCCTGCTTGATCTTGTCGCTTTCCGTGCTGACGACCATTCCCTCGCTGACCAGCGTGGTGCAGGCGGTCTGCAGCTTGGGCATCTTCTCGACCTTCACCAGGCACATGCGGCACGCGCCCTGCAGGGAGAGACCGGGGTAGTAGCAGAAGGAGGGGACCTCGATGCCCGCGCTCTTGCAGGCTTCAATGAGCAATGTTCCGGCGGGGGTCGCGATCTTCTTGCCGTCCACCGTGATGTTTACGTCTGGCATTCAGGATCCCATGCTTTCCGGTTGTATGGCTATGACGCTGCCGCAGCCAGGCTGCGGAAAGTAGAGCTGGCCTTGATTTCTTCAATCTGAGCCGCATGGCGTTGGGGATGAAGCACCATCGCCAGCAAAAGCTGATAACCATCGATGGGTCCCAGAAGGGGGTGGTCGATGCAACGCTGCCGCAAGTCCTCCTGGGTCTGCTCAACGAAGGCGATGGTGCGCTGGCGGTGCTGGCAGAAAGATTCGATCGCCTCTCCCAGGGAACAGAATCTACCCGAGGGTTTCACCATCTCCGGCGCAATGCGCTTGCGAGTGCGGTCCAACATGCCCTGGCGGGTGGCCTGATCCCGCGCGGGATTGGCGTAGGCGCCGGTGGCAGGCGCTTTTTCGATGGAGCGCAACATCAACCTCTCGGCCGAGGCAACGTGCTCGACGCAATCGCGAATCGTCCAGCAGTCGGGCGAGATACGGATGGCGCCTTGCTCCTCACTAACACCGGCCAGGGCGCTTAGAAACAAATCCCGGCTGCTCAGCAGGGAGCTCAGCATTTCCTGGCGCTCGGATTCGGTGAAGGCAGACATCTTCCTGGTACTCCTGCTTTCGTCAGTGCACCAACACGGGCAGCATCTGGACGGCGCCCTCGGGCTCAAAGGGGCAAGGCTTACCGTCGAGGTGGTCTTCAAATTCCTGGCGAAACTTCTGCACGATGGAGATGGTAGGCATGGCGGCGGCGTCTCCCAGCGGGCAGAATGTGCGCCCCAGCATGTTTTCCGCCAGGTAGGCGATGTTATCGATATCGCGGCGAAGGCCGGCGCCGGCGTGGAAGCGGTCGAGAGTCTTCTTAAGCCAGTCGGTTCCCTCGCGGCAGGGGATGCACCAGCCACAGCTCTCGTGCTGATAGAACTTCATGATGCGCTGGGCAAATTTGACGATGCAGGTCTTGTCGTCCACCACGACGACGCCGCCGGAACCGAGCATCGAGCCCGCCTTCATGACAGCGTCGAAGTCCATAGCGACGTCGCACTCGGCAGCGGTGAGCACTGGGGTGGAGGACCCGCCGGGGGTGACGGCCTTCAGCTTATTGCCGTTGGGAATGCCGCCGCCGACGTCGTGGATCATCTTCAGCAGGTTGTAGCCGAGGGGCAATTCATACACGCCAGGACGATTGAGATGGCCGCTGAGGCAGAACAGGCGGGTGCCGCCGTTCTTGGGGGTGCCCAGATTGGCGTACCACTCAGCGCCGTTCACCATGATGTGCGGGACACTGGCCAGGGTCTCCACGTTGTTAATGATGGTGGGTCCGCCCCAAAGACCGACAACGGCGGGGAAGGGGGGGCGGATGCGGGGAATGCCGCGCTTGCCTTCCAGCGATTCCATCAGCGCGGATTCCTCGCCTACTTCGTAGGCGCCGGCGCCGCCGTGCCAGAAGACATCAAAGTCGTAGCCGCTGCCGAAGATGTTCTTCCCCAGAAAGCCCTTGCGGTAGGCGTCGGCGATCGCCTTCTGCATGATCACGGAGAGATAGCGGTACTCACCGCGAATATAGATGTAGCCAATATGGGCTCCAACGGAAAGGCCGGCAATCACCACGCCCTCGATGACTACGTGGGGATCCTGTTCGAGGATCAGGCGATCTTTGCAGGTGCCGGGCTCGCTTTCATCGCCGTTGCAGAGGACGTACTTGGGCTTGGGGGACTGCTTGGGGACGAAGGACCACTTCATGCCGGTGGAGAAGCCGGCGCCGCCGCGGCCGCGAAGGTTGGAGGCCTTGACGACGTTGATGATGTCATCGGGCTGCGTGGCCAGCGCTTTCTTCACGGCCTCGTAGCCGCCCAGTTCGAGGTAGCGGTCGATATTGGCCGCACCCTGTCCGAAGCGCTTGGAGACAACCCTTACTTCATCGGGATGGGAGACTAAGTCAGCCATAGCCAGAAGACGCTAACGGTGCTTCTCGGAGATACCGTCCAGAACCCGATCGACCTGCTCGGGCGTGAGATTCTCGTGAAAGTCGTAATTCACCTGCATGGCCGGAGCCCAACTGCAGGCCCCGATGCACTCCACCTCTTCGAGGGAAAACAGGCCGTCGGGGGTGGTCATCTTGTGCCCGATGCCCAGCTTCTTTTTGCAATGATCCAGGATCTGGTCGCTGCCACGCAGCATGCAGCTGATGTTGGTGCAGACCTGCACGTTGTACTTGCCGCGCGGCCTGGTGGTGAGCATGGAGTAGTAGCTGATGACGTTGCGGACGTCGAGTTCGGTAAGCTCCAGCCGCCTGGCGACCTCCGCGATGACCTCGTCGGAGAGATACCCGACTTCATCCTGCACGAACAGCAGCAGGGGGACCAGGGGAGCACGCCGGGTGGGATAGTGGCCGGCCATGTCGGTGAAGCGGGCCTCGAGTTGGTCAGAAAACTTCATAGGCGCTAGCGGTCGATCTCTCCCAGCACGATATCGATACTGCCGATGGCCGCCACCACGTCGGCGATCAGCCTGCCTTCGCACATCTGGGGCAGGGCCTGCAAGTTGGCGTAGGAGGGCGAGCGCATGTGCACGCGGTAGGGCTTGGCGGTGCCGTCACTAACCACGTAGTAGCCCATCTCGCCGCGCGGCGATTCCACGCACTGATACACCTCGCCAGCAGGCACGGCGAATCCTTCGGTGACGATCTTGAAGTGATAGATGAGAGACTCCATCTGGGTCTTCATCCTTTCACGATCGGGCAGAACCACCTTGGGAGCGTCGGCTTTAACGGGGCCTTCGGGAAGTCCCTGCAGGGCCTGTGTGACGATGGCGATGGACTCGCGCAGTTCCTGGACGCGGACTAGGTAGCGGGCGAAAACATCGCCGCCCTGAGATACGGGCACCTTGAACTGAAACTTGTGGTAAGCGGAATAAGGCTCGTCGCGGCGCAGATCGACGTCAACGCCGCTGGCGCGCAAGGTGGGCCCGGTCGCGCCCAGCGCGATGGCATCTCCCGGGGCAAGGTAAGCTACGCCCTTGGTGCGCTCCTGCCAGATGGGATTTCCGGTGAGCAGGTCTTCGTACTCATCGACGCGCCCGGGAAAGATTGCGGCAAAGGCCTTCACCTTGTCGAGGAAGCCGAGGGGGATATCCACCGACAGGCCGCCCACGCGGAAGTAGGAGGTCATCATGCGCTGCCCGGAAACCATCTCGAACATGCGCAGGACGTCCTCGCGCTCGCGGAAGCAGTAGAGGAAGACCGACATGGCGCCGATGTCCAGGGCGTGGGTACCGAGCCATACCAGGTGGGAGTTGATGCGCGTCAGTTCGTTCAACATGACCCGCAGCCACTGGGCGCGCGGCGGAATCTCCAGGCCAAGCAACTTCTCCACCGCCAGCACATAGCAGAGGTTATTGGTCATGGGGCAGAGGTAGTCGATGCGATCGGTGAGGACCACCACCTGCTGGTAAAACTTGGCTTCGCACGTTTTTTCGATTCCGGTGTGCAGGTAGCCGATGTCCGGCATGATGCGGACAACGTTTTCGCCATCAATTTCCAGGACCAGGCGCAGGACGCCGTGGGTGGAAGGGTGCTGCGGCCCCATGTTGAGGATCATGGTGCGGTCGGCGCCGGGTTCGAGCACGGGGGCTTGTGTCAGATGAGACATGCTCAGCGATAACCCTCAACCGGATAGTCTTTGCGCAGCGGATGCCCCAGCCAGTCCTCGGGCATGAGGAGGCGCCGCAAGTAGGGATGATCCTCGAAGCGGACTCCGAACAGGTCGAAGACCTCGCGCTCGAAGAAATTGGCCGAAGGCCAGACGGCGACGACGGATGCGACCGCGGGGTCGTCGCCGGCGAGCTTGACTTTCAGGCGCAGGCGCGACTTCCGCGGAGTGGACCACAGGTGATACACGACTTCAAAGCGCGGCTCGGAAGGATACCAGTCAACACAGGTGAGGTCGGAGAGCGCGTCGAAGCGCAGCGTCGGATGGTCGCGCAAGACAGCGCAGGCTTGGCGGATATGCGGGCGGTGAATCCAAGCGGTGAGTTCGTTGCGATCCCAGCGAGCGCTCTCTACGGCTGCGCGGTTCCAATCGAGCAGCGCGGCGACTTCCGGCTTCTCCTTGAGCGCGTCGAGGTCAGTGATCGCGGGCGTGAGCGGCATGCTAGGATCGGCTCCCTCCAACCGCGGTGACTTCCTGGGAATCAGGGCGCGTGTTCGCGCTCACGTTACGCACGGCGGACTCGAAGCGCGCCGGCATGAAATCGGGCGTGGCGGAAATTCCGGTTGTCGGCGCAGCGACCGGCGGATTCCAGTCGAGCACGCCTTTCTTCCATGCATAGAAGAGGCCGGACATCACGATCACGATGTAGATGAACATCTCCCAGAAGCCGAACATCTTCAGCTCGCGCAGGATCACGGCCCAGGGATAAAGGAAGACCGCTTCCACGTCGAAGAGGATAAAGAGCATGGCCACGAGGTAGAACTTGACCGAAAAGCGCTCCTGAGTGCCGCCGGTGGGAGTGATGCCGCACTCGTAGGGCTGGAACTTCTGCCGCGCGTACTTGTGTTTGCCGATGAGCGACGACATGACCACGATGGCGATCGCCATAGCGCCGGCCACCAGCATCTGCAGCAACAACGGGATGTAGCGGGCGAAGTAGTTGTGCGGCATAAAGACTGCTGTATATAATTCGCGCCCAACGCGCAAATTAAACCATCGACTATATTTACTGCTTCGGCATAGTGTCAAGCGAGGCGAAGAGCGGCAAAGTGCCCGCCGATCCAAGGTTTAAGCGGGTTTCCGCAATTTTTACCGCACTGTAATATCAGGCAGGGATGATCTTCGGCTTCAACACCGATGTCCGGCATGGCGATACCCTGTATCACGTGCAGAGCGAAGCCCGAGGAGGAGTGCACATTCTGGAGACCCAGGTTTTCGTGCGGGGCCGATGCATCGCCAAACGCACCCAATCGTACGCCGAGCGGGTGAGCCAGCCCGATTTCTCCGAGGCCAACATGCAGGAGATGCTAAAAGGCCAGCACAAGCTGGTTGTGGACACCATCCGCCAGGGGCGGGTGAGCGAGCTGGTGGAGTCGCCGACCAAATAGCGTTCAGCATTCGGCAATCGGTTGAAGATGCGCATCCGAATCAATGGGGAAGAGAAGGAGCTGGCGGCGAGCTGCCGGCTGTCCGAGCTGGTTGGGCAGCTGGGACTGAAAGCGGATCGGCTGGCCATCGAGCTGAACCGCGAGATTGTTCCCCGAACCCGCTGGGAAGAGACACAAGTCAACGACGGCGACAAGCTAGAGATTGTGCACTTCGTGGGCGGGGGCTGAGGGGAGCAGCATTCAGCAGCCAGCCTTCAGCGTTCAGCAGTCAGCACTGCAGCATACAGCCAAAACCGCAGAGGACAGACGGGGTAGCAGGGTCCTGACGGTCTCACTCTTAACTTCCAACCACGAATTTCCAACCGCAGGCCTTAACGTCGAAGTCGAGGTTTCGGCTGGTTGCGCGCCGTTATCGGCCAAGGTTCGGTCCTCGCAAGAATCTGATTGACAGCGAACAGTCCCTGCCTAGAATGTTTAAAACATTTTTGCATGAATATGTATCGGGGTGATCTCAAGGCAGTGGACGCGATCTACACATCGGCCGAGGTGATGCGGCTGACGGGAATCACTGCGCGCCAGCTGCAGTACTGGGATGAGCGCGGGGTGGTGCGGCCTATGCGCCAGGGTCACAAGCGGGTCTATTCGCTGGACGATCTGGCGGAGATATCGGTGATCTGCGATCTGCGCAGCCGGGGCTTCTCCCTGCAGCGCATCCGCACGGTGATGCGGCTGCTGCAGCGGGAATTCCGCAAGCGGCTGGTGGACACGGTGAGCGAACACAGCGAATATCACCTGCTCACCGATGGGCAGCGCATTTACCTGCAGAGCTCAGCCGACGAGATCGTGGACATCCTGAAGAATTCCCGCCAGCCCATGCTGGCGGTGTGCCTGAGCGACCGGGTACGCCAGATACGGGCCGAGGCGCGGGCGAAGGGAGTGGGCCAGGGGCGGAAGCGTGCAGGCAAGGCGGGCACGCGAGCGCGGCGCAAGCCGGTGGCCGGGGTGTCTTCAGCCAGGGGACGAATCGCGAAGGCGGGGAAGAAGGCGGCATCGTGACGATCCGAGGCGCGGGAGGTGTAGATGGTCGGTGAAGTCACCATCCTGAACGAGTGGATACCAGAAGAAATGAGTCCGGGGACTCTGTTCGTGCTGGAGAATGCGGGTGACATCGGCGACAGCGCCGACCCCTACTGGGCAGTGCTCTCCTGCCCGGAGTGCGGAACCTTGGGCCTGATTACGCGTAAGCAGATTGCCGGCCTGCTATCGGTGATCTGCGGCTCGGATCGATGCTCGGCGCAGTTCTTCCTGCGCGAAAGCGATATCGTGGCGAGGAAGCCCTGTTGAGACGAAGGGCTTAGCACTCAGCGGTCAGCAACTCACTACCCTGTGGTCGGTACTCACCTGTGTTTCCAGCCTTATCTTTTTTGAGTTTGAAGCGTATCTGGCGGCAGGCGCGCTACTTGGATTTCACGCCCGCAGGGATGGGGACCTGCTCGACGATCTCGATGTCGAAGCCTTCCAGTCCGGCCACGCGGCGGGGGTGATTGGTGAGCAGGCGAATGCGCTGCAGGTTGAGGTCGGAAAGGATTTGCGCGCCGATGCCGATTTCGCGCTGAATCCTGCGTTCGTTGGCCGGAATGGTGGGCAGACGCACCTCGCGGTGAAACGAGAGCACGCTGCGCTCGCCCAGCTGTTCCACGGTGAATCCCGGGGAGGTCTGGTGGAGGTAGATCAGAGCGCCGCGTCCAGACTCGGAGATCATGCGCAAGGATTGGTCGATGTTGCGGTGACATTCGCACCAGGTGGCGCCGAAGACGTCTCCCACCAGGCAATGTGAGTGCATGCGCACCAGGACGGGCTCCTGCCCGTTGTGGACGTCGCCTTTGACGAGGGCGATGTGGGACTCACCCCCGTCCACCTCGCTCTGGTAGGCAATCATGCGAAAGTCGCCGTACTGGGTGGGGAGCATGGCCTCGCCGACGCGGCGCACGTAGCGCTCGTGGGCCATGCGGTAGCGGATCAGTTCTGCCACGGTGAGCATCTTGAGGTCGTGCGCGTGGCAGAAGACGATCAACTGGGGCACGCGGGCCATGGTGCCGTCGTCATTCATAATTTCGCAGATGACGGCGGCGGGCACCAGTCCGGCCAGGCGCGCCAGGTCCAGCGATCCCTCGGTCTGGCCGGCGCGAACCAGCACGCCGCCACGGCGAGCGCGCAAGGGAAAGACGTGCCCGGGGCGGGCCAGGTCGGAGGGCCGGGTGGCGGGATCGATGGCGACGTGAATGGTGCGGGCCCGGTCGTAAGCCGAGATACCGGTGGTCACGCCGTGGCGGGCGTCGATGGCTTCGCAGAAGGCGGTGCCAAATTGCGAAGTGTTTTCGCTGGTCATGGGACCGATGCGGAGGTGATCGAGGCGCTCTTCGGTCATCGCCAGGCAGATCAGGCCGCGCCCGTGCTTGGCCATGAAATTGATGGCTTCGGGAGAGACCTTTTCCGCGGCCAGCGTCAGATCGCCCTCGTTCTCGCGGTCCTCGTCGTCCACCAGGACGATCATCCGCCCAGCGCGGATCTCATCCAGCGCGGTTTCGACATCGGTAAAGGGAGCGGCTGGCGACATTCCGTGGCAATTTTAACTGAACTCGAAGCCAACCACGAAGGACGCGGAGCGGGGCCTGACTACAAGGCTGGGCGGAGGTCAGAAGGAATGGGGAGCGGGATCGGAGCGGAAGAGCGAGCGCTCGGCGCCGCGGAACAGGGCGCGCAGCGACCGGATCACGAAGTGAATGGCGAAGGCAATGAGGATGAGCAGGGCGGCGACGATGGCGAGGGTCCAGTAGGGGTGCGCGCCAGCAAACCAGGTGAGAAAGATGGCCAGGACATCTTCTCCGGCGCTCAGGCCGATGTTGGAGAGGGGCTCGGGCGAGGGGGTCACGGCGGCGCGGACGGCGATCTTGCCGCCATGCGCAGCCAGGGCAATCAGACTGGCGGCCAGGGCACTGATCAGCTGCAGCTGGGGCGAGAGCTGACTGGTGGCCGCAAAGGCGATCAGGGCGGCGACGGGCACGCGGACGAAGGTCTGCAAAGCGTTCCACAGCAGGTCGAAGGCGGGGATTTTGTCGGCCACGAACTCGATCAGGAACATGACCCCGGCGATGCCGATCACCCACCAGCTATCCAGAATGTGCAGGGAGGGGGGCAGGGCGATCCAGCCGGCGTGGGAGAGCAGTCCCAGGGCGGCCACGGTGGCATAGACGTTCAGCCCGGCGGCGAAGCTGGTGGCCACGATCAGGGCAGCGAGCTGGTTTCCGGAGAGGTGCATGGGCGCAGCCTGCCCGCAGGATCATTGTTTGGCAGGCGGGAGAAACATTGCAACTGTTTTCGCACGGCGAAAAGCCGGCAAAAGATGCTTGGCGAAAGAAAGAGGACCGGCGGGCGAGCCCGACGGTCCTCTGTGTTCCGGCGATCCAGTCCCGCTTACAGGGCGGATTCGATCTCGAATCCCCAGGCCTCCAGTAGCGGCTCGGGGATGTACTTGGAATTGCGGTTCTTGCGCGCCCACTCCCGCAGGCGCGTAGAACGGATGTACTGATCGGGAGTGAGCTTGAACTCCCGCACAATCTGTTCGAACTCAGTTACGGTGGGGACAATGGGGCCAATCGGCTCGGGCTTGCCCCAGTTGGGATTTCCGCGTCGCTTTGCCATGATAAGTTCGTCCTGCCTCGCCTTAGGTAGATAGAAATGATGGGAACCAGAACTAGTTGGTTTGATTCACCGGGCCGGTTCCTGGATTCACGGAGTGGCCTTAACTGATGTTGGTTCTGAGGGTTACCTGAATCGCCAGAGACCACAATGAAAACTCCCGATGATAAGGGGTGTTGCGGGAGCCGTCAACCCCTTAGGCGCTGAAAATTTCCACAGGGAGAGCATTCCGGGAGACTTCCAAGCAGGTAGAAAACGAGACCCGATAGGATACTGAGCAGGCCTGTTTTCAGCGGCTTAGGTTGAGAAGCGTCTGCAAATTATTGATTCCTCGCTAGTTAATCTAAAGATATTGAAAATAAAGGCTTACGGAGATGGACTGCCAGGCCGTCACTGTGGGAGGCCAAGGCGCTGCATCATGGCAGTGTATCGGGGGTCAGAGCGGATGTCGTCGAACACCGGGTAGCGGATGAATTCGCCAAGCTGAAAATCCTGCTCTGCGACAGCGGCATTGAGCCATTCGAAAGTCCTTTCGCGATCTCCAGCTACGGCGTAGCCGCTGGCAATGTAGGAGGCAGGCCAATAGCCTGAGGCCTGGCGGCGAGCGAGGATAGAAGCGGCCATCATTTCTCCGAGAGCCTTACGGCTGGTTCCGTTGTTGACTGCCTTCGGGTCGAATTGCTTCCATGCCCGGAAGCCCTCATCAACTTTGTCCCAGGCGGCGTACAGCAGGGTGCTTTTGAGGTAGACGGGCCCGAAAGAGGGCGCAATCTCCGCCGCCCTTTGGAACTGGGCGAGTGATTCCGGATAGCGGTGGGCGGCCATTAGCGTCGCCGCATAGTTCACATTCATGATGGGAGAAAGCGGGTCGAGGGCCAAAGCAGTGCGAAACTCTTGCAAAGCTTCGTCAAAGCGCTTCTGCGGCATCAGGCAGGTGAAGGCGTAGAGATAGCGGGCGGCAGCGTTGTTGGGATTCAGCTGCAGAGCGCGGAGATATTCGGGAGCCCCCTCGCCGGGCTTGATATTCGAGACGACGTTGGCCATGGCGGCGTGCGCTTCCGATGAGGAAGGGTCGAGGGCAATGGCTTTGTGGGCCGCCATTTCGCCGTCCCGCATGGCCTGACGAGGGGTGATCGAGCCGTATCCTGGGGCGACGGCGTAGGCATCGGCGAGACCTGCGTAGGCGAGTGCGAAGTTAGGATCGGCGGCCACGGCCTGCTGAAAGTATTCAATGCTTCTGGGAATGTTATCGCCGCGCAAACTCCAGAAATAGCGCCCTTTGAGATACAACTGGTAGGCCGCAGAGTTGGTGGTTGCGGGCGTGACCATCTTCTGCTGCTGGGCTTCGCTCGCGCCCCCCTGCAGACGTTTCATGAGGTCGCCGAGGATAGGTGCAGATGTTGGGGTGATTCAGGGCGGAGGCGGCGCGAGCTTCGCGGCGGAAGCGTTCGAGAGCCTGTGGATCTTGGGCGACGTCGTCGGGAAGGAATTTGAGAGCGACGAAGCGGCCGAGGGAGATGTCTTCGGCTTTGTAGACCACACCCATTCCGCCACCGCCCAGCTTCTCGAGGATGCGGTAGTGCGATATGGTCTGGCCGATCATGGGGCGGGGAGACGGATGCAATGGTAGGGGCGAGAGGGAAGTGGGTCAACAGAGTAAAACCTGTAAGATTCGCGTTCCAGCCCCCGTCTGACTCTCAAGAGGAGGACACATGACCTCGCTCAGCAAGAACGCCCGAATCGCAGGCTTGCTCTATCTAACGCTGTTAGGCGCTCCCTTGCGGCTCATCTACATTCCCAACCGTCTGTTCGTGACTGGGAACCCGAGCGCAACGGCCAGCAACATCGCTGCGCACGAGATGCTGTTCCGCTGCGGCATCCTCGCCGACCTGTTCACGGGGGTCATGTCGCTCTTTCTCATGCTGGCCCTTTACCGGTTGCTGAAGGGCGTGAACGAGGGCCTGGCTGTGGTGATGGTGATCCTGGGAAGCCTGATGTCTACTCCTATCTACTTCGTCAACACGCTGAACGACGCTGCCGCTCTGCTGTGCGCGCGTGGCACCAATTTCTTGTCGGTTTTCGACAGCCTCAGCGCGACGCGCTCGTCGTGCTTTTCCTCCGTCTGCATGGCCAGGGCGTGCTGGCTAACCAGGTCTTTTGGGGCTTGTGGCTGTTTCCGTTCGGCATGCTGGTATATCGGTCGCGCTTTCTTCCCCGCGTACTGGGCATCTGGCTGATGGTCAACTGCTTCGCATACCTGGCCTTGAGCTTTACGGGCTTGCTGCTCCCGCAATATGAAGCCAGGGTCTGGAACATCGTGTTCTCCTTGTTGTTCGGAGAGCTGGCGATCATGCTGTGGCTGTTGATCAGGGGCGCAAAGCCGAGACCACTGGTGGTCCCAGCTCCATCGTCGGCTGCGGGGTAGCGTCTGACCCCACCCTTACGCCCCACAGCAGGGCTAGAGGGTGGGGCACGCGACACTTCTAGACGTCATCGACTGAACTGGCCTGCTGGCCCTGGGCGAAGAGGCCGCTGACCTTGTAGCCGGCGCGCTCGGCGGCGAGGAGCCGGGAGTGGATTTCCTGCTCCAGCTCGCGCACAGGGTGCGGATCTGGGGCCGGCTGAGCGGCGATATCGAGCAGTGAACGCAACGCCATCCACCACAACAGGCGCTCGAAGGATTCCTTGCCGAAATAGCGCACGCCTTCGTATTCGTGAACGCCGATGAGCCAGGCGACGTCGGGGTCATGGAGCCAACTGTAGGGCGCGGCCGGGCGTCCGGGGGTGACACGGGCTCCCGGCGCCCACTGGGCGTGGGCAAAGGCGGCGCGCAGGCGGGCGGCGGCGCGCCAACGTTCCTCGCCGGCAAGGCCCAGGGCTCCGAAGCTGTCGCCCAGGGAC
>Ga0187788_10000403_pt1 | contig 11938 bp, 11 predicted proteins | sample 1015_BV01_MP10_2_FD_133008 | JGI IMG/M metagenome (GOLD analysis project Ga0187788, IMG submission 133008) | Tropical peat soil microbial communities from peatlands in Department of Meta, Colombia - 1015_BV01_MP10_20_MG | ecosystem: Environmental > Terrestrial > Soil > Wetlands > Peat | place...
CCGTGTTTTGCGCCGCCGGTAGTTTCACCAGCGATGGGGATGGGGTCCCCCGAGAACCGCCCGCAAGGGGCTGATGACTCCTACCGCGCAACATGGCGGTAGGAATCTGTCCGCCGCAGGGCGGTTTTTCTTTGCCCTGAGATATGGGGATTGGATCGATGGGCTATCTCATTGTGTTTATCGGTGGCGGGATCGGTGCCGCACTTCGCCACGGCTTCAACCTTGCCTTCGCGCGGCTGCTGGGCATGGCATTTCCCTATGCGACCTTGTTCGAAAATGTCTCAGGCTCGGTCGTGATGGGATGTCTGGTGTCGTTTTTTGCGTTCAAAAGCGGCATTCCGCAACACTGGCAGTTGTTTCTCACCACCGGGATTCTCGGCGGCTACACAACATTTTCGACATTTTCGCTCGATGTGGCGTTGCTGTACGAACGCGGCGAATTGGGACTGGCCGCGCTCTATGTGCTGCTTTCGGTCGCGCTATCGATCGGCGGCTTGTTTGCGGGCTTGGCATTGGTGCGCAATTTCGCTTAAGCGCATGGGCTCGCGCTACTCCATTGGCCGCATGCCAAGCTTGTCGAGCAACGCCATGTCGCGGTCGCGGCCCGGATTGGGCGTGGTGAGCAATTTCGGTCCGTAGAAAATCGAGTTGGCGCCGGCAAGGAAGCAAAGAGCCTGCGTCTCCTCGCTCATATCCTCACGGCCCGCGGAGAGCCGGACCACAGAAGCCGGCATGCAGATGCGTGCGACCGCGACGGTGCGTACGAAGTCGATGGGATCAAGCGCCTGCGTTTTCGCGAGCGGCGTGCCTTCGACCCGCACCAGCATATTGATCGGCACGCTTTCAGGATGCTCCGGCAAGGCGGCGAGCGTCGCTATCATGCCGATGCGGTCATCGAGCCCCTCGCCCATACCGACGATGCCGCCACAGCAGACATGGATGCCGGCCGCACGCACGTGCTCAAGCGTGTCGAGACGGTCTTGATAGGTGCGCGTGGTGATAATCTCGCCGTAAAATTCCGGCGACGTGTCAAGATTGTGGTTGTAGTAGTCCAGGCCACAGTCCTTCAGCCGTCGCGCCTGATCACCCGTCAACATGCCAAGCGTCACGCAAGTCTCCATGCCAAGCGCTTTCACGCCTTCAACCATTTCGCACACCTTTTCGAGATCACGATCCTTGGGCGAGCGCCAGGCGGCTCCCATGCAGAAGCGCGATGCGCCGCCGGCCTTGGCCGCGCGCGCCTCGGCAAGCACGGCGTCGACATCCATCAGCTTTTCCGCTTTGACACCGGTTTCGAATTTCGCGGACTGCGGACAATAGGCACAGTCCTCCGGACAACCCCCGGTCTTTATCGACAGGAGGGTGGAAACCTGCACTTCCGAGGGATCGAAATTCTCGCGGTGGACCTGGGCCGCACGGAATATCAGCTCCGGAAACGGCAGCGCGAACAGCGTTCGTATTTCTTCGCGCGTCCAGTCGTGGCGCGGCCGGCTGGCCGCCGCGAATGGCGGCATGTGATGCGACAGCGACATGCCAGAAACCTCCGAGAACTCCCGATCCGTTCTAGCCTTATACCAAGTTGGCCGGCCCAATATGCAAGGGTTCATCGCATTGAGCGACTTTCGGCGCCATGTTATTATTTCCTTAGATGTGGGGCGGGAACGGGATGACCATGAAAAAACTCGTTGTATGCACCATAGTGCTAGGGCTGCTGAGCGGACCGGTTCTCGCTCAGCAGTCGCGGAGTGACGACCCCCTTATAATCAAGGAAAGAGACAAACAGCAGCAGGCCGAAGCACTCGACAAACAATACAAACGCACGCTTGACCAGACGCGCAAGGAAAGCGACTCACCGACACGGAATGACCCGTGGGCAAACATGCGTGGGTCAAACGACGGCAAACGTTAGGTGGCGGGCATGGACCGCGATCGGATGATCCGGTTTGCGGCCGTGGCGGTGGGTGCCGCTGTTGTGTTCGGGCTCGAGCAAGGCGCCAACGCGAAATTGTACATTGCGATACCCGGCGGCATCGTCGCTTACATTGTCACGCTCTTGGCGCTTGGCCTCATGTTCGGCAACAGTAGCTGGGCGAAGTAATCGTCACCAGCGCCGGCGCCAGCCCCAGCCTCCCCAGTAGTAAGGACGATAGTACGGGCCACCGTAATAAACGACCGGCGGCGGAGCCCCGGAATAGACCGGCCCGTCGATAACTTCTGGCCCTTCGGCCACCTGCGGTCGGTATTGGCTTGGCCGATAGGCTGCGCCCGACGCAGCTGTGCGCTGCTGCGGCACCCGGCCGCTCATGTCGAGCGCTGTCTGGATGGCGAAGCCTTTCTTGTCCTGCCAGGTGATCTCGCACCAGCCTTCATCGCAACCACCGGTGTCGACGAGGCTACCGCCCGGAATCTTGGCAACGATCTCACTACCGGTACCGGGGGCCGCGCGTAGATTGACCGTGGAGGCAATGTAGGCCGGTTTTGCCAGAGCCGGCACGGCGATGCACGCGATGGCGAGCCCCAAAACATGTGACGAAAATCTCATGGCATTGCCCTCCGTCCGCACGTCTTGCCGCCCCCGGCAAAAAGCAGCTGAAACTTTCCGCCGCGAAAACGGCGGGATCGGGGCGCAAGCGGACGCCGGTTGGAAACTACGAGCCCTGCGCGGGCAATCCATTGACGCTCTTGGCAAATTCTTGGCGCGCTGCGGCGGGCGTTCGGCGGCGAATTCACGCCCGGTCAAAACTATATTCGCCCTTAGTCTTCTCCCTCACGGGCTCCGCCGTTCGCGCGGAACGTCTTTCCTGCGCGCGTCCCAGCCCCACCGAGAGAATTAACCATCCCGCCACCACCGGCAGCGAACAGAGCGCGATGGCGCCCAGCTTGAGCCCAAGTGCTTGCATGGTGTCGAATATCCACCCGGACAATGCGTCGGAGCCGCGATAGACGACAACGTCGATCAGGTTTTTCGCTTTGTATTTTTCCTCACGCGTCACCACCGTGAAGAAGAGCTGACGTGCAGGGTTGGCGATTGCGAAATTCATCCACCGTTGCACGACCTGAATAGTCACGACGACGGCAAGCGTCGGCATCAAAGCCAGGACAGCAAAACCCACCACGTAGACCGCCGGCAATGCCGCCGCGGCTATGCCGGTCCCGACGCGCTTGAGAAGCTGGCCCGTCACCAGCAATTGCGTGAACAGTGTCAGCAGGCTTACTGCAAGATCGATGCTGGCGAAGATGCGCGTTTGAAGTCCCGCCGTCTTGACCGCTTCGGAAACGATATGTGCCTGCTCGAAATAGATGATGGTCGCGGCATAGGACAACAGTGCGACCCACGCAGCGACGCCGAGCATATAAGGCGAGCGCACCAGCTCGGGAATTGCTGCGAATGCACTACCGCCGATGTTTTCCGTTGTTGCTGTCGGTCCAGGATGTAGCACCGCCGCGCGGTCAAGTTGATAGACACAGAACACCGCTATTTCGAGGAATACCGCCGCTGCAATCATCAGGTTTACGGGTCCCAACGGAACTGAAAGCCAAATCGTGATGATCGGCCCCAACAACGCGCCGGCTGTGCCACCAGCCCCGATAAATCCAAACAGCCGCTTGCCTTGCTCAGATGTAAACAAGTCAGCCATGAACGACCAGAACACCGCCACCGCGAATAAATTGAACACGCTGACCCAAACGAAAAATATGCGCGCGACGATCACAGTCTCGATGTCAAAGGTCAGCAGCACCCAAAACAATACGAGATTGGCGACGAAGAAGTGATAGACGATCGGGATGAACCGGGCGCGAGGCAATCGCGCAACCAAGCCCCCGTAAAGCGGCTGAGCCACGAGCAGCGTGACAAAGGTGGCGGTGAACAGCCATGGCAGGTTCTTCACGCCACCCGCGATGCCCATCTGGTCGCGCAACGGCCGCAGCACGTAGTAGCCGGCGAGCAACGCGAAGAAATATGCGAACGACCATAGCGCCGCCGCGCGTTCCTGCGGCGTCGCCGGCATGACGCGCCTCAGCCAACGTTCAAGCAAGCTCATGGCAGTGCGAGTTTTTGCTTGAGCTCCGCAGCCGACACTTGCTGCCCATAGCCGGGTTGTCCGCGCTGGAAGCGCCGCGCATCAGCGAGTTTGCCGACCACAACCGGATCGAAACCGGCATCGCGCACAAGGCCCGCCGCAACCTGTACGGCTTCCGCATCATCGCCGGCGATCGGTATTGCGAGTCTCGGAGCCGGGCGGTTCGCCTCACGCGCAAAGATCATGTAGGACATTGTGTTGAATGCGCGCACAATCCGCACGCCGGGAAAATATTTCTGTGTGGTCACGCCGATGCCATTCTGCTCGACTTCATCGGCGATCGCGCCGTCGCGCGCCGACACGGCGTTGCAGGCATCAAGCATGATCTTGCCTTTCATCGCGGTAGCATAGTCCTTTCCAATCTGAGGCAGCGCGCCATAGGGCACGGCAATAAATAGGACATCGCCGAATTTGATCGCTTCTTCGACGGTGCCAGCTCGCGCCAGACTGCCGAGTTCCGCGATCAGTGGCTTGAGCTCTTCCGGATGGCGCGAAGAAAAGGCGACCGGATGCCCTTGCTTGATCCATAGACCACCGATCGTACCGCCGATATGGCCCGACCCGATTACGCCAATGCGCGCGGGAGAAGCCCCTTGCGCCCGTAGGCCGCCTGGCTGAAAAACAGCGCCCAATGCCAAAGCCGCGCCCGCGCCCAATAGGGCGCGGCGATCAGGATTCATCTCTTTATTTCCACTCATCGAAAGCTCCCGCATGGCAATTATTCGATCGCGTATCTTGCAACGGATTGCGTCGTGAACTCCTCACGGTTGCGTGAGTATTCGGATTATTTATGCGGGAGTTCAACTCGCGCCAAATTTCACGGCCCTTTGGATGAAATTTTCGTCGACCAGTTGATGGTCTTGTAGTTGAAACCCATTTCAATCGTCGGTTTGATCACGGCGAAATACGGCGAAATATCGAAGTCGCGCGGACAATAAAGTGAGCTGTCGCGGATGTGATAAATTTCTCGCCGCGCCTGCGCGCTTTCGACACGTTCGATTGCCGGCAATATCGGATAGCCGATGGCGGCAAAGGCCTGCGCGATGAGTGCCGAGCAAATGAGTTTTGTCGGATCGCCGGAACCGAGCGCGATCATGCGCCGCCGAAAACGCTGCGGCACCGGCAGCGGGACCAGATAGCGGCCGAGGTCGACGATGTTCTTGAGATCATACTGCAGTCCGATGCGTTCAATCGCGTAGTCGCAGACGGCCTGGCGATCTTCCGGCAACAGACCGACCGGCCGGCAGATGCGGGTATGAAAGTCAAAATAGGTCGACAGCGGAACGGAGATGATGCCCGCTTCGAGATTCGATTCCACCAGATCACAGGGCTCACCGCTCCCGGCCGTTTGGCCATCGATCGGCCCGACGTAAAGCGCCGCATGCGACCACGTAGACTGAGTCAAGTATTTGATCACGCCGGCAATATGCGTTCGGCCCTCGATCAGCAGGATATCGCCGGGCTCTATCAGGGTCTTAAGCGCCTGCGGATCGGTCGGCGTAAATGGCTCATAGCCAGGTGCAGGCCTTTGCAGATACGCGGCGATGTGCCGCCCGACCCGATCAAGCATCCATGTCATGGGTGGAATCCCGGACCATCCGTACGCCAAGTCGAACAGTATTTTTCAAAAACAGGCAACACTGCCTGGATATTACCGCAGCGGTACCGCCATCGTCGCGCTGGCGACGATCTACCAGCAAATTAGACGAGGTTGACGCTTCCAGGTTCCCGCTGGGGGCGTCGAGTCGATCCGTCGAGGCCGAACGCCACGGTGAATTCGAGGCTTACTCCGCCGCTTCCATTTGCGGCTTGGCAGGCTCCACTTTCGCCGCGCAGAATTTGAATTCCGGAATCTTGCCGAAGGGATCGAGCGCGGGGTTGGTCAGGATGTTCGCCGCCGCCTCCACGTAGGCAAACGGAATAAACACCACACCATCCGGAATGCCATCATCCTGGCGAGAGTTGAGCTCAACCTCACCGCGCCGGGTGGTCACGCGCACCATGTCACCCGGCTTGATGCCGAGCTTGGTGAAAGTGCCGCGCGAGAGTGAGGCGACCGCCGCTGGCTCCAGCGCGTCGAGCACGGCGGCGCGGCGTGTCATCGAGCCGGTATGCCAATGCTCGAGCTGGCGGCCCGTGGTGAGGATGAACGGGTAGTCGTGGTCGGGTGTTTCGTTCGGCGGCAGGAGCTTCGCCGCAACCAGCTTGGCCATGCCGTTCGGCCGCGGGAAACCCTTGTCGAACACCACATCGCGGCCGGGCACGTCTGGGCTATCAACCGGATAGGTGACGTGATCCTCACGCTCGACACGGTCCCAGGTGATGTTGTCGAGCGCCGGCATCAGCCGCGCCATCTCCTCGAACACTTCGCTGACGTGCTTGTAGTTCCATTTCTCGCCCATGCGCTGGGCGAGATCCTGGATGATCCACAAGTCCTGGCGTGCATCGCCCGGCAACGGCAGCGCCTTGCGGCCCATCTGCACCTGGCGATTGGTGTTGGTCACGGTGCCATCCTTCTCCGGCCAGGCTGAAGCCGGGAGAATCACGTCGGCATACGAGCAGGTTTCCGTCACGAAGATATCCTGCACCACAAGATGCTCGAGGTGCGCGAGAGCGCCGCGCGCATGGTTCAAGTCGGGATCCGACATCGCCGGGTTTTCGCCCATGATGTACATGCCCTTGATCTCGCCGGCATGCACCGCGTCCATGATTTCGACCACGGTCTTGCCGCGCTTCGGATCTAGCTTCTTGCCCCAGGCCTTTTCGTACTTGGCGATCATCTCCGGGTTCTCGACCGACTTATAGTCTGGGAAAAACATCGGAATGAGTCCGGCATCGGAAGCGCCCTGCACGTTGTTCTGACCACGCAGCGGATGCAGGCCGGTGCCCGGACGGCCGACCTGGCCGCAGATCAGCGACAGTGCAATGAGACAACGCGCATTGTCGGTGCCGTGGGTATGTTGCGACACCCCCATGCCCCAGAAAATAATGGCACTTTCGGCGCGTGCGAAACCACGCGCAACCTCCCGCAATGTATCAGCGGGAATGCCGCAGATCGGCTCCATCTCCTCCGGAGTGAAGTCTTTCACATTCTCGGCGAGCTGGTCGAAACCTTCGACATAGGTCTGTACGTATTGCTGGTCGTACAGCTTCTCGCCGATGATGACGTTGAGCAGGGCATTGAGCATCGCCACGTCGGCGCCGTTCTTGAACTGCATCATCTTCCAGGCGTGACGCTTGAGCGCCTGTCCACGAGGGTCCATCACCACCAGTTTGGCGCCGCGCTTGGCGGCCTGCTTGAAGAAGGTGGCGGCGACCGGGTGATTCTCGGTCGGGTTGGCGCCGATCACGATAATGAAGTCGGAGTTCTTGCACTCGTTGAAAGTCGCTGTCACCGCGGCGGAGCCGACCCCTTCCAGCAACGCCGCCACCGACGAAGCGTGGCATAGCCGCGTGCAGTGATCGACATTGTTCGACCCGAAGCCGGTGCGCACCAACTTCTGGAACAGGTAAGCCTCTTCGTTCGAGCCCTTGGCCGAGCCGAAACCGGCGAGTGCACGCGCCCCGTCGCGGTCACGAATTTTTTTCAACCCGGAAGCCGCACGCTCCATTGCCTCTTCCCAGGTCGCTTCGCGGAAATGCGTAAACGGGTTTGACGGGTCGACCAGGTCGTCCGCCGCTTTCGCCACGCCATCCTTGCGCACCATCGGCTTGGTAATGCGCTGCGGATTGCTAATGTAGTCGAAGCCGAAACGGCCCTTCACGCAGAGGCGCTGCTGGTTGGCGGGGCCATTGCGGCCGGTAACGTACAAGAGCTTGTCGTTCTTGATGTGGTAGGTGAGTTGACAGCCGACGCCGCAATAGGGGCACACGCTGTTGACCGCGCGGTCGGGAAATTCCGTGCGCACGTTTTTGGCGTCCACCAGTGTCGACGGCATCAGCGCGCCGGTCGGACAGGCTTGCACGCATTCGCCACAGGCAACACAAGTCGAATTGCCCATCGGATCGTCGAAATCGAACACGATTTTTTCACCATGGCCGCGGCCAGCCATGCCGATGACGTCATTGACTTGCACCTCGCGGCAGGCGCGAACGCAAAGATTGCACTGAATGCAAGCGTCGAGATTGACCGCCATGGCCGGATGGCTGCGATCAGGCGGCGGTTTGCCGTGCGCCGGGAAGCGGCTGGTGCCGATGTTCATGCGGTCGGCCCAGACCCAGAATTTCGATTGCGGATCGTGCGCAGCTGTCTTGCGGTCAGGCTGGTCGGAAATAAGCATCTCAAAGACCATCTGCCGCGCGGTTTTTGCGCGGTCGGAGACCGCTTTAACCTTCATGCCTTCGGACGGTTTGCGAATGCAGCTCGCCGCGAGCACGCGCTCGCCCTCGATCTCCACCATGCAGGCGCGACAATTGCCGTCGGCGCGGTAACCGGGCTCGGGTGAATAACAAAGGTGCGGGATGTCGATGCCTTGGCGCTTGGCAACTTGCCAGATGGTTTCGCCGTCCAGTGCCTCGACCTCTTTGCCGTCGAGCATGAACTTCACGGTTTTGCCTTTGCCGTTTGCAACCATCACATCACCCGCCAGTTCCGATTCGCATCACCAACTCCCCAGCGGCTTGGCCAGTTCATCAGGAAAATATTTCAAAACACACAACAGCGGATTCGGCGCCGCCTGGCCAAGTCCGCAAATAGACGCATCACGCATGGCGGTCGACAATTCCTCCAGCAACTTCGCGTCCCAGGGACCTTTGGCCATCAGCTTGGCTGCTTTCTCACTGCCTACCCGGCACGGCGTGCACTGGCCGCAGCTCTCATCCTCGAAGAACCGCATCAGGTTCAACGCGACAGCCTTCATATCGTCCTTGTCGGACAGGACAACAACTGCGTGGGAGCCAACGAAACAACCGTATTTTTCGAGCGTCCCGAAGTCGAGTGGCTCGTCTGCCATTGAGGCCGGCAGAATGCCGCCGGACGCACCACCCGGCAGATAACCTTTGAACACGTGGCCTTCGGCCATTCCACCGCAGAACTCCTCGATCAATTCACGCGCAGTGACCCCGGCTGGCGCAAGCACCACACCCGGTTTCTTCACACGGCCCGACACTGAAAAACTGCGGAAGCCCTTGCGGTCGCGCCGCCCTTGCGAGTTCATCCACCCGGCGCCCTTCTCGAGGATGTCACGGATCCAGAACATGGTTTCCACGTTCTGCTCCAGCGTCGGACGCCCGAACAGACCGACCTGTGCAACGTAAGGCGGCCTATGGCGCGGCAAACCGCGTTTGCCTTCGATCGATTCAATCATCGCCGACTCTTCGCCGCAGATGTAGGCGCCGGCACCACGCCGGAGATGCAACCTGGTGTGGGGAGAAAGCCCGGCCTTCTCAACTTTGGCAATTTCGTCGGCGAGCATCAGTCGCAATTCGGGATATTCATCGCGAATGTAGATATAAGTGTCGTGCGCCTCGACGACCCAGGCAGCGATCAACACACCTTCAATGAAGCGGTGCGGATCGCGTTCGAGATAGAAACGGTCCTTAAACGTGCCGGGCTCGCCCTCGTCAGCATTGACCGCAAACATTCGCGGTGCCGGCTCCGCACGTACCAGCGACCATTTACGCCCCGTCGGGAAGCCCGCGCCACCGAGACCACGCAAGCCGGAGTCGCTCACGATTTTGATCAACTCCTCACGCGTGCGCTTGTCGGCGAGGCACGCCTTCACCAGAGCGTAGCCGCCGGCTTTTTGGTAAACGGAGAAATCAGCTCCGGGTTTCCAGGCATGAGCGTGCGGTTTTGCTTTTACCGCTGCCGTGACGCTGTCGGACGTGGCCTTGAATGTCTGAACGTGGCCGACCGCACAGACCGGCGCGCGATCGCAGGCGCCCATGCACGGCGCGTGGACGACGCGAACCTCACGTCCAAGTTTGCTTGCAAGTTCCTTCGTCAATTTTTCCGCACCGGCCATAGCGCAGGACAAAGAATCGCATACACGCACGGTGACCGGCGGCGGTGGCAGTTCACCTTCCTTCACCACATCGAAGTGCGCGTAGAAGGTGGCGACCTCATAAACTTCGGTGAGCGCCATTTTCATCTCGGCGGCCAGCGCAGCGAGATGAGCAGCTGAGAGATAGCCGTACTGATCCTGAATAAGATGCAGATGCTCGATTAAAAGATCTCGCCGCCGCGGCCGATCGGTGAGTAGCCCGCGCACTTCGACCAACGCTTGTGGATCGACCTGACGACCCTTGGGCGTGCGCGGCGGGCGGCGCCTGCCGCCGCGTCCAGTGGTTAGTGCGGGGGGCGATTGGTCTGTAATGCTCATTGTCTTCGCTCTAAATCCCAGAAAAACGCTTCTGAATCAGCGTCCGCAAGCCCCAGCCCCAAATCAGGCGATAGAGGTTTTCTATTAACAATGTCGCCGTTCTTGTATTTTCCGATTATGCTGCCTTAATCGGACGATCCAGTCGGCGAGCGGGGTTTCCTGCTTGGGATCATGGAACCTGCTCATTTGATACGGACCGGGGCTGTCATTGCTCGAAAAACTGGAATTTCTCATTGCTTTGGCTCGTGAGAAGCATTTCGGGCGGGCTGCCGAGGCTTGCGGCGTCACCCAGCCAACGTTGTCGGCCGGCGTAAAGCAGCTCGAAGACACTTTCGGTGTGTTGCTGGTCAACCGCGGGTCTCGTTTCCAGGGCTTCACTCCCGAAGGAGAGCGCGTGCTCGACTGGGCGCGCCGCATTGTTGGCGACACCCGCGCCATGCGCCAAGAGGTGCACGCCCTCAAGCACGGCCTCGCTGGAAAACTTCGATTGGCGGCAATTCCAACGGCCCTGGCTATGGTGGAAACTCTGACCACGCCCTTTCGCGCACGTCATCCCGAAGTGCAATTCACTATCTTATCGCGCACATCGATCGAGATCCTCACGCACCTGGAAAATCTCGAGATCGATGCCGGCCTCACCTATCTCGACAATGAACCGCTCGGTCGTGTGACCGCGATTCCGCTTTATCGCGAACGTTACCGGCTGTTGGTTGCCGCTGACGCGCCACTCGGCGACCGCCAGACCGTCACCTGGACCGAGGCCGCGCAGGTGCCGTTGTGTTTGCTCACTCCGGACATGCAGAACCGGCGCATCATCGAACGGCTGCTGCGCGATACGGGTATTGACCCGCACATCTCGCTCGAATCGGATTCAATGATCGTTTTATACTCACACGTGCGCACAGGGCGATGGGCAAGCGTGATGCCGGCGCGACTCGCCGCATCGCTCGGCCTGACCGACGTGCTCCGATCGATCCCGATTACCGATCCGGAAGCGATACACACAATCGGTCTCGTCGCACCGGCACGTGAGCCGATGACGACGCTAACCGCCGCGCTCGTCGCTGAAGCGCGCCGTATTGCGCCCTTGCTGTCAGATTGATGCCGCTAGTTCTTTAGTCGCACACACAAGCGCGATACGGTCGTCGCTCCAAGCACAATAAAGTCAACGTAACCCACCTTCATACCAGCCTCGGTAATATAGTGCTTCGCTATTGCGAAATCGAAATTGTCTATTGCCCGATAAAAATCTTGCGATTGATTCATCTTATTCACGTCGACACTCTGTCGCGCTTTCAGCGCGAGTGAACGCGCGGATTCTCAGGGGGACGCATGACGACAATCCATCAACCACTCGCGGGCAGCGGAAGCACCACAAGCATCCTCGACCGCGAACGCATCATTGCGACGGCGGGCTTCAATCGCTGGCTCGTTCCTCCGGCGGCACTCTGTATCCATCTTTGCATCGGCATGGCTTACGGCTTCAGCGTGTTCTGGCTGCCGCTGTCGCGCGCGATCGGCCTGACCGCTTCG
>Ga0187788_10000404_pt1 | contig 11921 bp, 12 predicted proteins | sample 1015_BV01_MP10_2_FD_133008 | JGI IMG/M metagenome (GOLD analysis project Ga0187788, IMG submission 133008) | Tropical peat soil microbial communities from peatlands in Department of Meta, Colombia - 1015_BV01_MP10_20_MG | ecosystem: Environmental > Terrestrial > Soil > Wetlands > Peat | place...
ATCCGGGTCGCCGGCCTGGACTGGGTGATCCGCAGCCGGACCGACCGCGGGATCACCAGCTGGGTGCTGCGCCGTCTGGACCGCACCACGATCGTGACCGGCACGGCGGACCGGGCCGAGCTGATCCAGCTGGCGACCAGCCTGCAGCTGTCCTGACCGTCGATCAGTCCGGGTCGCCGGGAGCCTGCTCCTCGCCCGCCGGTGCGATCCCGTCGGGGGACGACGCCGTCCGGCCGCCGGTCCCGGCCTCGACCCGGCGCCGGGCCCCGGCCAGCCACTGCTCGCAGCGCTCGGCCAGCGCCTCCCCGCGCTCCCACAGCGCCAGGGACTCCTCCAGGGTGACCCCGCCCGACTCCAGCCGCCGCACCACCTCGACCAGCTCATCGCGGGCCTGCTCGTAGCCGAGGTCCGCCGCGACCCCGCCGGCCGGTTCCTCAGCCGGCCCGTCGGGCTCCCTGCTGCGGCTCATGCGGCTCACCCTATGCCGGGCCCTGGGCCGAGCCGGCTCCGGACTCGGGCCCGAGCGACTCCGCGGCCAGGTCACCCCCGGCGAGCCGCAGCCGCAGCCGGGTGCCGGCCGGGGCGGCGTTCGGGTCGCGCAGCACCGCCCCCGCCGGGTCCTGCACCACCGCGTACCCGCGCGCCAGGGTCGCCGCCGGTGACAGCGCCCTGACCCGCTCCCGCAGGTGCGTGACGTCGTCGCCGGCCCGGTCCAGCCGCGCCGCCGTCGCGACCCTGCCGCGGTGCCGCAGCCGGGCGAGGTCCTCCGCCGCCCCGGCGACGACCGCCCGCGCGCAGCGGCCGGCGCGCTCGCGCAGCTGCAGCACCTGTGCCGCCTCCCGGTCCAGCCGGCCCCGGACGGCGCTCCCGACCCGCTGCCGGGCCGTGCGCACCGCGTCAAGCTCCGCGGCGACGTCCGGGACGATCCGCTTGCCGGCGTCGGTCGGGGTGGAGGCGCGGGCGTCGGCGACGAGGTCCAGCAGCGGGCTGTCCGCCTCGTGACCGATCGCGCTGACCACGGGTGTCCGGCAGGCCGCGACGGCCCGCAGCAGCGTCTCGTTGCTGAACGGGAGCAGGTCCTCCAGCGACCCCCCGCCGCGGGCGATCACGACGACGTCGACGCCCGGGTCGGCGTCCAGTTCGGCCAGCGCGGTGACGATCTCCGCGACCGCTCGGGGGCCCTGGACGGCGACCGCGCGCACCGCGAAGCGGACCCCGGGCCAGCGCCGCCGGGCGTTCTCCACCACGTCCCGCTCCGCCGCGCTGGCCCGGCCGCAGATCAGGCCGACCGCGCGGGGCAGGAACGGCAGCCGGCGCTTCCGCTCGACGTCGAACAGGCCCTCGGCGGCGAGCATCCGGCGCAGGTGCTCCAGCCGGGCGAGCAGCTCGCCGACGCCGACCGGGCGGATGTCGTCGGCGGCGAGGCTGAGCGACCCGCGCCGCGGCCAGAGCTGGGGCCGGGCGTGGACGACGACGTGCGCGCCGTCCACCAGCGGCGCGGCCAGCCCCTCCAGCACCCGGGCGTTGACCGTGACCTGGAACGACATGTCCACGTCGGTGTCGCGCAGGGTGAGGTAGCAGGTGGGCTGGCCGGGGCGGCGGACGACCTGGACCACCTGGCCCTCCACCCACAGCGCCGGCGCCTTGGCCAGGTAGTCGGTGAGCTTGGCGGTCAGCAGCCGCACCGGCCACGGCCGCTCGGCGGTGGTCTCGCCCGCGGTGGCCGGGATGTCCCGGGGGGACGGCACGGCTCCGGCGCTCGAGGCGCTCACCCGGCCACCCTATTCGCGGCCCGCCACCTACGATGACCGGGTGAGCGAGGTCGCGCCGCCGCCCCCCGGCCGCAAGCGGGTGCTGCTGGCGGCACCGCGCGGGTACTGCGCGGGCGTTGACCGCGCCGTGGTGGCCGTGGAGAAGGCGCTGGCCCATTACGGCCCGCCGGTCTACGTCCGCAAGCAGATCGTGCACAACAAGCATGTCGTGGCCGCCCTGGAACGGCGGGGCGCGATCTTCGTCAACGAGGCGGACGAGGTCCCGCAGGGCGAAAGGGTGATCTTCTCGGCGCACGGGGTGTCCCCGGCGGTGCACGAGCAGGCGGCGGCCCGCGGCCTGCGCACGATCGACGCCACCTGCCCGCTGGTGACCAAGGTGCACAAGGAGGCGGTCCGGTTCGCCCAGGCCGGGTACGACATCCTGCTGATCGGCCACGCCGGCCACGAGGAGGTCGAGGGCACCGCCGGGGAGGCGCCGGAGCACATCCGGCTGGTCGACGGCCCGGCCGCGGCGGAGACCGTGCAGGTGCGCGACCCCGACCGGGTGGTGTGGCTGTCGCAGACCACGCTGTCCGTGGACGAGACCATGGAGACCGTCCGCCGGCTGCGGCTGCGGTTCCCGAACCTCGCGGATCCGCCCAGCGACGACATCTGCTACGCCACCCAGAACCGCCAGGTGGCGGTGAAGAAGGTGGCCGCCGGGTCGGACCTGGTGATCGTCGTCGGCTCGAGCAACTCCTCGAACTCGGTGCGGCTGGTCGAGGTCGCCCTGGAGAACGGCGCGCAGGCGGCGCATCGCGTGGACGACGCCACGGAGATCGACGACTCGTGGCTGGACGGCGTGACCACGGTCGGGCTGACCTCTGGCGCCTCCGTGCCCGAGTCGCTGGTGGCGGACGTGCTGGCCCGGCTCGCCGAGCGGGGGTACCAGGACGTGCAGGAGGTGGTCACGGCGGAGGAGGACCTGCTGTTCTCCCTGCCGAAGGAGCTGCGCCGGGACCTGAAGGCCGCCGAGGCGGGCCGCTAGGAGGCAGCCGTCCGGGCCCGGCCGGCCGCGTGCGAGGCCGTGGGCGATCCCGGGCCCCACCCCTGGACGGCGAGATCCGGGCCGATCAGCTCCGCGGCCGTCAACGGTCGCGGGCCGGCCTCGATCGGTTCCTGCTCCGGCAGCTCGAGGTCGGTCACGTCGAGGTCGCGCATCCGGCGCGCGGAGACCAGCACCCGGCGTTCCAAGGTGCCCACCAGCGCGTTGTAGTCCTCCACCGCGCGCTGCAGGGTCCGGCCCAGCCGCCCGGTGTGCTCGCCGAGCGTGGCCAGCCGCGTGTACAGCTCCCGGCCGAGCTCGAACAGCTGCCGCGCCGCGCCGGACAGCGCCTCGCTCTGCCAGGTCAGCGCGACGGTGCGGAGCAGCGCGAGCAGCGTGGTCGGCGTCGCCAGCACCACCCGGCGGGACATCGCGTGCTCCAGCAGGGCCGGATCGGCGGCGCAGGCGGCGGCCAGGAAGGCCTCGCCGGGGACGAAGCAGACCACGATCTCCGGGGAGGGCTGGAACGCCGTCCAGTACTCCTTGGCGGCCAGCACGTCCACGTGCGCCCGCAGCGCCCTGGCGTGGGCGAGGGACGCCGCCTGCTGGCGGGCGTCGTCCGGGCCTGACTCGCTGGCCTCGAGGAAGGCGGCCAGCGGCGCCTTGGCGTCGACCACGAGGTGCTTGCCCCCGGGCAGGTGCACGACGAGGTCCGGCCGCACCCCCGCGCCGTCCGGGGTGCGCCCGCCGGCCTGCGCGGTGAAGTCCACCCGGGCGAGCATCCCGGCGTGCTCCACCACCCGGCGCAGCTGCACCTCGCCCCAGGCGCCGCGGGCCGTCGGCGAGCGCAGCGCCGAGGCCAGCGCGGCGGTCTGGGCGCGCAGCGCCTCGCCCGAGGAGGCCAGGGAGGCCAGCTGCTCGGCCAGCCGGGCGTACTGGCCGACCCGGTCCCGCTCCAGCGTGTGCACCTGCAGTTCGACCCGGCCCAGCGCCTCCTGCAGCGGGACCAGGCCGGCGCTCAGCGCGGCCTTGTCGGCCCGCGCCGCCTGCTCCTCGGCCAGCCGCTCGCGCAGCAGGCCTCGCTCGGCGACCAGCACCGCCTGCCGGCCGCGGGCCAGCGCGGAGGCGACCAGCCAGCCGCCCCCGGCGCCCAGCGCCACCCCGACGATCAGGGCCAGCGCGGTCGTGGTGTGCATACCGTCCACGGTGCCAGCCCGCGGTGACATCCCGGCGGAAGCTCGCCGGTAGACTCGACGGCCCGTGGCCCTCACCATCGGCATCGTCGGTCTGCCCAACGTCGGCAAGTCCACCCTGTTCAACGCCCTGACCCGGGCGCAGGTGCTTGCCGCGAACTACCCGTTCGCCACGATCGAGCCGAACGTGGGCGTGGTGCCGCTGCCGGACGCCCGGCTCGGCGTGCTGGCCGCGATGTTCGACAGCGAGCGGGTGGTCCCGGCCACGGTTTCCTTCGTCGACATCGCCGGCATCGTGCGCGGCGCCAGCGAGGGGGAGGGCCTGGGCAACAGGTTCCTCGCCCACATCCGCGAGGCCGACGCGATCTGCCAGGTGATCCGGGCCTTCGCCGACCCGGACGTGGTCCACGTGACCGGGCGGATCGACCCGGCCGAGGACATCGAGACGGTGAACACCGAGCTGATCCTGGCCGACCTGCAGACCCTGGAGCGGGCGATCCCGCGGCTGGACAAGGAGGTCAAGGGGAAGAAGACCGATCGCGCCGTCCTCGATGCGGCGCTCGGTGCCCAGGAGGTGCTGGAGAAGGGGCAGACCCTCCACGCGGCGGGCGCCGCCGCGGGAGTGGACACGGCCGCCGTCCGGGAGCTGTCCCTGCTGACCACCAAGCCGTTCCTCTACGTCTTCAACGTCGACGAGGCCGCGCTGGCGGATGCCGCGACGAAGGCCCGGCTTCAGGCGCTGGTGGCCCCGGCCGAGGCGATCGTGCTGGACGCCAAGCTGGAGGCCGAGCTCGTCGAGCTGGACCCCGAGGACGCCGCCGAGCTGCTCGCCGGGGTGGGCCAGAGCGAGCCGGGGCTGAGCCAGCTGGCCAGGGTGGGGTTCGCCACGCTGGGCCTGCAGACCTTCCTCACCGCGGGCCCGAAGGAGGCGCGCGCCTGGACGATCCACCGGGGCTGGACGGCGCCGCAGGCCGCCGGCGTGATCCACACCGACTTCCAGCGGGGGTTCATCAAGGCCGAGGTGGTCGGCTACGAGGACCTGGTGGCCGCGGGGTCGATGCTCGAGGCCCGGGCCCGCGGCCGGGTGCGGGTCGAGGGCAAGGACTACGTGATGGCCGAGGGCGACGTCGTCGAGTTCAGGTTCAACGTCTGAGGTGCAGGTGCCTCCATGCGTGGCCGACCTCAGCCTTCGACCGGGGCGAAGTGCTCGACGGTGGGGAACGGGTCGTAGAAGTGGTGGAGCAGCGCCCGCCAGTGCTGGTAGTTCGACGACTGCCGGAAGCCGACCTCGTGTGCCTCCACGCTGTCCCACTCCACGAGGAGCAGGTAGTGCGACGAGGATTCGACCCCGCGGGAGAGGCTGAGCTTCCGGAATCCCGGGATGGCGGCGATCAACGGTCGGGCCTGGCACATGGCAGCCTCGAAGGCGGTCTCGTGGCCGGGGCGGACCGGCAGGACGGCCATCTCCAGGATCACCCGGCAGAGGGTAGGGACACCTCCGAGAGCACGGTCGGCACCCCCGGGAGACGTTCCCTGCACCGGCGTCCGGTCAGTTCCGCTTCAAGGCGTAGGCGGCCTGGTCAGGCACCTTCGAAGCGTCGGGGCTGTTCCGATGCGAACCGATCACCCAGTCGGAGGGTGCCGGGTTGCCGGGCATAACGCGACGCGTTATGCTCGGGCTGGTGATCAGGTCGTTCGGTAACCGAATGACCGAGCGTCTCTGGTCTCGACAACGAAGCAGGGAGATGGATCCCCGGATCGAGCGGGTGGCACTGCGGAAGCTCGTGATGGTGGACGCCGCGGAAAGCCTGGACGACCTGCGTGTCCCCCCGGGCAACCGGTTGGAGCCTCTGTCCGATGATCGCGAGGGCCAATACAGCATTCGGATCAATCAGCAGTGGCGGGTGTGCTTCACGTGGACGCCCGCCGGGGCCGAGAACGTTGAGATCGTTGATTACCACTAGGAGACCACGATGACGGTGATCGCACCCGTTCACCCAGGCGAGGTGCTGATGGAGGAGTTCCTCGGTCCTCTGGGTGTGACGCAGCACCGGCTCGCGGTCGACATTCGAGTCCCTCCGCGTCGGATCAATGAGATCGTTCATGGCAAGCGGCGGATCACCGCGGACACCGCCTTGCGACTGGCCCGGTACCTGGGAACCACCGACCGATTCTGGCTCAATCTCCAGATGCGCTTCGATCTCGAAGTGGAGAAGGACCGACTCGGACCGGCGCTTCTGGAGATTCGGCCGCGCGAGAGCGCCTGACCAGCGCAGACCCGACGCGGGGTCAGCGCCGAGCCATGGGACGAGAGGCCGGAAAGAGTCGGGAGGTGGCTCGGCGTGGACGCAGACCGAGACGCGTGGGGGCGGCATCTGCCGCCGCAGGTTCCCGGTGACGCCCTGCCGCCGCTGCCGGAGGGGCTCACCGAAGCGTCCCTCCTCGCCGCGGAACCCCTGCGGTCCCCGGGTCCGGCGGACCTGCCGGAGGTTCAGGCACTCATGGCCGGGGGATGGGAGCCGCTGGAGGGGGCCCCGCTGTTCTCGAACCTTCCCGCGGTGTGGCCGGCGGAACACCGGTGCTGGGTCCCCGATCGACTGCCCCGCCTGGTCCGGCTGTGGGACGGTGCGCGCTGGAGGGCCCGCCCGTGGGATGGCGACCTGTTCGCCCGGGACGCCGCGGAGCGGGCCGCGTCGGCCCGCGCCTGCGGCCTGGAGCCGCCACCGGACGGCAGGCTGTGGCTGCTTCGCTCGCCGTGGCCGACCATCGGCGTGGACGTCGTCCTCCACCTGATCGCGAGGCGGGCTGACGAACTCGGCCTGGACCTCACGACCGAGGGCTTCACGGCGGCCGCCCCCGAACTGCTCGCCCGGTCCGAGGACGAGATCTGGGAGTGGTGGGCTCCGCAGCAGGACCACCCCGCACGCCAGTGGCGGGCCCAGGGCCGCGTGGGTCGCGACGCCGCACCGGTTGTCCTGGCCGGCCTGTCGCCCGCCGACCTGAGCCGGCTCCTGGCGCCGCTGCCCGATGGTGCCGGGCTCAGCGAGCCTCAGGCGCTGAGCTGGTGCTCGGCCGTCGGGGAGACCGGTCATGAGGCCGTGCGGCGGATCCGCGCGTGGCGCAGCGTCGGGCTGCCCGTGGACCCGCCGGACGGGTGCCTTGTCCTCACCGAGGAGCCCGCGGCCTTCGACGCGTGGTTCGCCGCCGGATTCGAGCTGACCGTCATCGAGTTCCTGGCCCGCTTCGGGTTGCCGGCTGCCCTCCAGTGGCGCTCGGCGGGCTACGAGGCCGCGGCGGCGAGGGCGCTGCTGCTCGCCGACCCCACCCTCACCCCGGGCGAGGCGCGCGCGTTCACCACGGCCGGGGTGCCGGACGCCGACCGGGAGCTCTGGGTCGAATCCGGTTTCAGCGCCGCGGAGGCGGTGGCATGGTCACAGGCCGGGGTGCTGCCGAACGAGGCACGGGTGTGGCGCTCCTGCGGTCTGTCGCCCGCGGACGCCGCGACCCGGCCCCGGTCCGGAGACGATCATGGCCCGGTGCTGCCACCCGGCGTCAACCTGGGCTGGGCCGGCTTCGGTCCGGGCCGCGCCGGTCGCGAGTACGGCGTCACCGACCCGCCGGGAACCCGTGGGCGGCTCGCCACGGGCTTCACCGTCTGACGGGCGGGGGAGGGCGCTGCCGCGTCGAACGAGGATCAGGTGTCGTGGACGCTCGACCGATGCCGGACAAGGACGACCCACACGATGAGCTCCCCGGTGTCGACGATGTAGATCACGCGGTAGTCGCCCACCCGCAGTCGGCGCCGGTCCGGTTGCGACACCGGCGCCGCGGTGTTGGAGCCGAACGGGTCAGCCTCCGGCTCGGTGAGCTTGGCGAGGATCCGCAGCGCCACGTCGCGGGGGATGGTCCGCAGTTCATCACGTGCTGCCGGGTGGAAGACCGTCCGGAACTTACTCACCGCGCGCCAGGGTCTCGGCGATCACGTCCTCCAGGGGGACGGCGCCCGCGCGGTCGGCCATGCGCTCATCGATGATCCGGTTGAGCTCGCGCTCCTCCCACTCCTGATACTTGCGCAGCACGTCGATGGAGACCACCGCGGCCACCGGCCTGCCGCGGCGGGTGATGACGGTCGCCTGGTCGTCACGGTCGGCGCGCTCGACGACCTCCGCGAGGTGGGCGCGCAGATCCCTGATGGACTGGGTGGGCAGCTCCGAGATGTACATAGAGTACTCAGTGACGCACGTGTACACAAGTGCTAAAGCTCGGGACGGTGCCGGCCGTCTGGGCTCGGTGGAGTTCGCTCGGAACGCTCAAGATGTGCGGCCGGCTGCCGAGGTTGCCCCAGTGGTGCACGCGCGTCCATGGCGCACCACCCGAGGGCTGCCCCCCGGGTGCCGCCTGCGTCAGGTGACGGAGCCTGCGGCGATCCCGGCGGCGGTCACACAACGCAGTCGCGCGGGCGAGCATCATGGCGCCGTCCGGAGTGTCGAGGAGGTCACGGTCGAAGCGGTCGGGATCTGCCGGCGATCGGGCTGTGTTGGGGCCCGGTTGCGTGTTCGTTGCATCTCGGTAACACCGCCTCGCCCGGCTTGCACCGGAAGGTGCCCGCAAGATTTATTGTCTGCCACCGTCGCAAGGGGCGGTGCCGTTCGCCATGTTCGGCGTCTCGGCGTCCGCTGTGCGGGCCCACGGCCCGGACCGCCCATGCACCACCCAGAGAGGATCCCAGCTTGATTACATCGCGCACCGGCGTCAGGGCGCTCGGGTTGCTCGCCGGCTCGGCCCTGGCGCTGTCCGCCTGCGCCACCAGCAGCGGTGGCGCCGCCAGCACCGGCAGCGCCACCAGCGCTCCCATCACCGTGACGCTGGGGTATGCACAGGAGTTCTCGGCCTACAACCCGAACACCCCGGATGGCACTGCCCTGGCCAACTCGATCATCCTCGGCCAGGTCATCCGGTCCTTCTACTACTTCAAGCCCGACGGCACCCTCACCCCGGACACCGAGTTCGGCACCTACGAGAAGACCTCGGACAACCCGCTGACGGTCAAGTACACCTTCAACGACAAGGCCGTGTGGTCCGACGGCAAGCCGGTCGACTGCGACGACGCGGTGCTGATGTGGATGGCCAACAGCGGTGTCACCGGCGACAAGGGGTTCCTGTACGCGTCGAACTCCGGGTTCAAGGACATGGCCCCCCCCGCCTGCAAGGCCGGGGACAAGTCCTTCACCGTCACCTACAAGACGCCCTTCGCTGACTGGGCCGGGCAGTTCGGTGGCAGCACGTTCTTCCTGCCCGCGCACATCGTTGAGGCGCAGGGCGGGATGACCAAGACGTTCATCGACTACGAGAACGACCCGACCTCGCCGGACCTCGCCAAGGCGATCGCCTTCTACAACAAGGGTTGGGCCCTCAACCCGGGGCAGTTGAAGAAGGACATCATGCCCTCGGCCGGCCCCTACACGATCGACAGCTGGACGGCGGGCCAGTCGCTGACGCTCAAGGCGAACCCGCAGTGGTGGGGCACGCCGCCCAAGGCGCAGACGATCACCATCCGCTACATCGGTGACACCGCTCAGGCCCAGGCCTTGCAGAACGGCGAGGTCAACATCATGGAGCCCCAGCCGCAGGTTGACATCGTCAACCAGCTGAAGGCTCTCGGGGACGCGGTCAAGGTGCAGTTCGGTGACCAGTACTCCTTCGAGCACCTGGACTACAACTTCACGACCGTGTTCAAGAATGCGGACCTCCGCGAGGCCTTCGCCAAGTGCGTTCCCCGGCAGCAGATCATCGACAACCTGATCAAGCCGCAGAACCCTCAGGCGCAGATCTTCCAGTCGCGCTTCGTCTACCCGTTCCAGCCCGCCTACGCAGCCGACTTCCAGAACAGCGTCGGCGGCCAGAACTACAACACCGTCGACATCCCTGCCGCTAAGGCCGCGATCGCCAAGTCCGGCGTCCAGACGCCGATCAAGGTGCGGATCGGCTGGCGGAAGGACCCGGCGGCGCTGAACAAGCGGCGGGCCGACACGATCGCCCTGATCCAAGCCTCCTGCAACCCGGCGGGCTTCCAGATCATCGATTCCGGCACTCCGACCTTCTTCGACAAGGAGTGGCCGTCCGGCAACTTCGATGTGGCGCTGTTCGCCTGGATCGGCTCGCCGCTGGTCACCGGCTCCGACGACATCTACAAGACCAACGGCGGCCAGAACCCCGGCAAGTACAGCAACCCCCAGGTCGACGCGCTGATCAACCAGATGGACCACGAGCTGAACAAGGACAAGCAGATCCAGATCCAGAAGCAACTCGACACGATCATGTGGAAGGACCTGGCGACGATCCCGCTGTTCGCCTTCCCCGGTCTGGCCGCCACCGACAACAAGGTGGAGAACGTCCAGATCAACGCAACCCAGGCCGACATCACCTGGAACGCGTACAGCTGGGACCTGAAGCAGTAGCCTCCGCCAGGCTGCTGTCCCAGGTGATGGGCGGCACGGTGCCGGGATCTTTCCCCGGCACCGTGCCGTAACCTTTGCGCAACAGCGCCGGGAGGTGAGGGCCATGGTCGCGTTCGTACTCCGCCGGCTCATCGTCTCGGTGTTCACCCTGCTGATCGCCTCGTTCCTGATGTACCTGCTGGTCGCCGCCTCCGGGGACCCGCTGTCGGAGCTGCGCACCGACCAGAGCCCCGCCCGGGCGGAGAAGATCGCCCACCGGATCGAGGTCCTGCACCTGAACCAGCCGGTCCCGCAGCGGTACCTGACCTGGCTCGGCGGCGTGTCCGGCTGCGTCATCCCCGGACGGCCCTGCGACCTGGGCCGGAACCTGCGGGACCAGGACGTCTCGTCCCTGCTGTCCACGGCGATGATCTCTACCCTGCGCCTGGTCACCTTCGCCACGGTGATCGCCGTCCTGCTGGGGATCAGCATCGGCGTCGTCACGGCGCTGCGGCAGTACAGCGGGTTCGACTACACGATCACGTTCTCCGCCTTCCTGTTCTTCTCCCTGCCACTGTTCTGGGTGGCGGTGCTGCTGAAGCAGTACCTGGCGATCGGGGTCAACAACTGGTACTCCGACCCGCGGATCGGGCTGGGTGCCGCCGTCGTCCTGTCGGTGCTGAGCGCGGTCACCTGGGGTGCCGTGCTGGGCGGTGACCGCCGGCGACGATGGCTGGTCCGCGGGGTGGCCGGTTTGGCCACCTTCGCCGTACTTGTCTACCTGTCCACTGTGGATTGGTTCGCCCGCCCCTCGCTCGGGCCCGCGCTGGTGGCTGTGCTGTGCTTCGGCGTCGCGATCGGGGTAACCGTGCTCGTCGCGGGCCTCACTCGGCGTAACGTGCTGTACTCCTGCCTGGCGATGGCCGGCATCGCCAGCGTGGTGCAGTTCGCCGTCCGGCCCTTCCTGGAGGACCCCCGGTGGGCGTCCTGGACCAACCTGCTGCTGCTGGCGCTGGTCGCCGCCGCCGTCGGGGTGGGCGTCGGTCTGCTGCTGGGGGGACTGGACAAGCAGCAGGCGGTGCGTGCGGCGGTGCTGACCGGCCTGGGCTGCGGGGGGATCATGGTCATCGACATCCTGCTGCGCACCGTCCCGTCGTACGGCCGCCTGGTCAACGGGCGGATCTTCGCCACCATCGGCTCGCAGACGCCCAACTTCTCCGGGTCGTTCTGGCAGCGCTTCCTGGACACCGGTACCCACCTGGTGCTGCCCACGCTGTCGATCATGTTGATCTCGTTCGCCGGCTACAGCCGGTACTCCCGCGCCTCGATGCTGGAGGTGATGAACCAGGACTACGTGCGGACGGCCCGCGCCAAGGGGCTGACCGAGCGCACCGTGGTGATGCGGCACGCGTTCCGTAACGCGCTGATCCCGGTGACCACACTGGCCGCGGTGGACTTCGGGGCGCTGATCAGTGGAGCGATCATCACCGAGACC
>Ga0187788_10000405_pt1 | contig 11905 bp, 8 predicted proteins | sample 1015_BV01_MP10_2_FD_133008 | JGI IMG/M metagenome (GOLD analysis project Ga0187788, IMG submission 133008) | Tropical peat soil microbial communities from peatlands in Department of Meta, Colombia - 1015_BV01_MP10_20_MG | ecosystem: Environmental > Terrestrial > Soil > Wetlands > Peat | place...
GGCTGCCTTCGAGCCCACGCGTGCGCGTCCTGCGACGCGACCCACTCGCACGCGTTGGCGAGCAAGCGGCGGTAGTGCGGCCGTTCCATGGTGGTCGGGCCGTGGCCGGGGAGCAGATACACGAGCGGGCTCGCGCCCGCGGCCTTGGCCCAGCCCAACAGCTGGCTGCCCCACGCGTTGCTCGCCGCGGGCACCTGCTCGCCTCTCGTGACCTCGTCGTACGTCGAGATCATCGTCTCCGGCGCGATGTCGGCACCGGTGGCGAGCAGCGGCACAACCTCGTCCTCGAACACCGGGCACAGGTACAGCTCGTCGTCGACGTCGAACGTCTCGACGCCGGCACAGACAGGGTGGTCGGGAGCGATGACCTCCACCATGTAGGAGTCCATTCGGTACCCGGACGAGGGCTCCGCTCGCGAGCGGAGAAGTCCCGGCGCGTAGAGGAAGCGGCCGCCGAGCACGGTCGCCCACCCGTCCCACGTGGGCCAGCCGGCGAGCGCGTGATGGGTCGCGACGATGCCTTGGCCTTCCTCGAGCAGCTCGACGACGCCGCGGCGCGTCGCCTCGCTCGGTCCGTGAGGGCGTGGCTCGCGCCCGCGCGCGAGGTCGAGCCCGGGGAGATCGTGCAGCAGGATCGCGTCGAACGTGCCCGCGTGCTCCCCTCGCAACCACTGCTGGGCGGCCGGCTGAGTCGCGTGCGCCCACACCCAGTCGATCTGATCGCACACCGCATCGAGCATCGCCGAGAACGCGACCAGGTCGAAGCGGTGGCCACCGGTCACCGCGAGCAGGCGACCGCTCGTCACAAGTGCTCGACCCAGTCGGTGAGCAGGTCGGGCACGCGCAGGTGCTCGGGCACGCGCTCGGCACCGATGACCTTGTCGATCCACGCGTGCACGTGCCAGATGCGCCGTTCCTGGAACCCGACCACGGCGCCCCCGTGCGCTGCGTGCTCGACCGATCGCTGGATCGGCTCGAGGTTCAGGTAGTCCTCGTCCATGAGCGAGTCGAACCGGTCGAGCCGCTTCTGCCAGAGGTCCTTGCCGGGCAGCTCGCCCTCGCCCCAGTCCGCCGCGAACCACACGATGTCGAGCCGGGTGCGATCGATCGCGGTCGGCCAGAACACGAGGAAGGGGAAGCCACGCGCATCGAGTGGCGTGATCAGGTTCGGGAAGATGCCGTGCGCGGCTTGGATGGGCTCCCGCATGACGGGAGGCACCCGCGCGATCGTGCCGAGCGCCTCGCGTCCGTCGCTGCGCGTGCCGGGGACCACCGGCGAGAGCATGTTCTGGTGCCCGTGGTCGAACAGCGAGATCACGGTGCCGCGAGTGTCGAGCGTGGGTGCCACCGACGTCGGGTGGACGGTGCGTGCGTGGTACACCTCGAGGAAGCCTTCGGCGAGGATCTTCCAATTGCACGCGAGGTCGACGCTCTTCGCATCGATGACGCGAAGCGGGGACGCCGCCACGTCGGCGAGCAGCGTCGTGATCGGATGCAGGAAGTCGCGCAAGGCCGGCGCCTCGGGGTCGAGGTTGACGAACCACCACCCGCCCCACGACTCGCAACGCACGGGTGGCAAGCCGCGCTCCTCGCGGCACAGCCCGACGAAGTCACCTTCGTCCGGCACGCGGACGAGCGTGCCCTCGAGGTCGTAGCTCCACGAGTGGAACTGGCACACGAGCAACCTCGCCGTGCCGCGTGCACCGCGCACGACCGGAGCGCCCCGATGACGACAGGCGTTGTAGAAGGCGCGCACCTGCCCGTCGTTGCCCCGCACGAGCAGCACGGGCGCCCCGACGATGTCGGTCAGCAGATACGAGCCAGGCCCGGCGAGCTCGGAGTCGTGGCACGCGTACAGCCAGGTGCGTCCGAACAGGCTGTGGATCTCGAGCTCGTAGAAGGCCGGATCCGTGTACCGACCGAGCGGGATGTCGGGGAGAGCAGGGAACCCCGGTGGCGCATCGACCCGCGTTGCCTCGGCCATCGATCGGCGCCGGAACTCCTCGAGGTACGCCTCGTCCACGTCGACCTCTCCCCGTTGCGGGGCGGAGCCCCCATGCCGCGGCGCCGACACTATAGTCCGCGTCAAGTAACTCCGGGCTTTCGAGGTGGCTCATGGACATCATCGTCGTCGGGACGGGAGCTGCCGGGCTCACCGCCGCGGTCGTCGCCGCCGAGCGGGGTGCACGCGTCACCGTCGTCGAGAAGGCGCCTCTCGTCGGAGGGACCGCCGCGTGGTCCGGCGGACAGGTGTGGATCCCGAACAACCCGCACATGCCGGAGGTCGGCATCAGCGACGACCGCGATCGTGCGATCACCTACGTGATGTCGCTGTCACGCGACATGCTCGAGCGCGAGCTCGTCGAGGCGTACGTCGACGCAGGGCCCGAGATGGTGGCGATGCTCGAGGCGACCACGCCGGTGCAGTTCTACGCGGTGCCGGGCATGCCCGACTACCACCCCGAGTTCCCGGGCGGCAGCCCCGATGGCGGGCGCACGATCGAGTGTCCCCTCTTCCCGTTCGACGAGCTCGGTGACTGGGCCGATCGCGTCACGCCGTCTCCCTACTTCGCTGACCCGCACATCACCATGAGCGAGACGCCGCTCGGCAAGGCGATCCCCGATCCGCCGAGCAAGACCGAGCTCGAGCGGCGCGACATCCGCAACGAGCGGGGGTGCGGCCAAGCCCTCATCGGCCGGTTGCTCAAGGCTTGCCTCGATCGCGGGGTCGCACCCGTGACCTCGTGCGCTGCCCGCGAGCTCGTCGTCGAGGACGGGAAGGTCGTCGGGCTGCTCGTCGAGGGTCCGGACGGCTCCGCCGAGCTCCGCGCCTCGAACGGCGTGATCCTCGCGTCGGGCGGCTTCGAGTGGGACCGAGAGCTGGTGCGCAGCTTCTTGCGCGGCCCGATGACGCACCCCGTGTCCATGGAGACGAACACCGGTGATGGCTTGCGCATGGCGATGCGAGCGGGAGCGATGCTGTCCAACATGCGCGAGGCCTGGTGGATCCCCGTCGCGTCGGTGCCACACGAGGAGAACCCGATGGGACGGGTGCTGATCAACGGCCAGCGCACCCTCCCCCACTCGATCATGGTCAACAAGCGCGGCCGACGCTTCACGAACGAGGCGGCGAACTACAACGCGTTCGGCGCCGCGTTCCACGTCGAGGACGTCTCTCGATTCGAGTACGCCAACCTTCCGTGCTGGCTCGTGTTCGACCAGTCCTACGTGGACAAGTACGGGTTCCGAGTCGCCTCGGGCATCGAAGGTCACGGAGTCCCGCGTTGGGTCGTTCGGGGGGACAGCCCGGCCGCGCTCGCGGACCAGCTGGCGATCGATCCCGACGGGCTCACGGCGACGATCCGAGACTGGAACCTGCAGTGCGCCCAAGGCAACGACCCCGACTTCGGGCGCGGCGACAGCGCGTTCGACCGCTGGTGGGGTGATCCCTACCTGAAGGGGAAGCCAGAGGCCACCCTCGGGCCGCTCGAGCGCGCGCCGTACTACGCGGTCGAGATCCACAGCGGGTGCCTCGGCACGAAGGGCGGACCGAGAGTGGATCGCCACGCCCGCGTGCTCGACGTCGACGGCGCGCCGATCCAGGGGCTCTACGCGGCAGGCAACGTGATGGGGTCGCCGTTCGGCATGACCTACGGAGGCCCCGGCGGCACGCTGGGCCCGGCGATGGTGTTCGGCTACCTGGCCGCGCTCCACGCGACGAGCTAGCCGCGCGTCACGCCAGCAGCGTGCCCCCGTGCACGTCGAGGACGGCGCCGTTGATGCCGCCGCCCGCGTGGGAGCACAGCAGCACAGCCATCGCGGCGACCTCCTCGAGCGTGTTGAGGCGCTTGATCGACGCTTCCTGCGCGTAGCTGTCGAGGAACTCCTCGTAGGTGATGCCCATCGCCTGAGCGGCTTGCGGCCCCGCGACCTTCATGATGTCGGTCTCGATCGCGCCCGGGCAGATCGCGTTGCACGTGATGCCGATCGCGCCGTATTCGAACGCGATCGCCCTCGTGAGGCCGTTGATGGCGTGCTTGTTCGTGATGTAGTGCGAGACCGCCGCCTTGTTCGCGTGACGGCCCTCCACGGACGAGATGTTGATGATGCGGCCGAAGTGGTTCTTCTCCATCGTCTGCAGCGCGCGGCGGCTGCACCAGAACGTGTGGTTGAGGCACCAATCGAGACACTCGAGCCACGCCTCGTCCGACATCTGCGCCACGGGCGCGAAGCCGCTCGACCCACCGGCGTTGTTCACGAGGATGTCGATGGTGCCGAACGTGTCGACGGCGGTGTCGACGAGCTGCTCGCAGTCCTCGCGCTTCAGCACATCGCCCTGCACGAACACCGCTCGGTCGCCGACGCCCATCTCGTCGAGCGCCTGATGGCCCTTCTCGGGGCTCCGCCCGTTGACGACGACCTTGCCGCCCTCCTCGAGGATCGCGTCGGCGATCGCTCGGCCGATGCCGCGCGTGCCGCCCGTGACTGCCGCGACCTTGCCGTCGAGCTTGCCCATGACACCTCTCCTTCCCCTCGGCTCTGCCTCACCTCTGGCTCGTGACGTTTCTGTAGCTGCTCGCTAGTTTCTCGACGTGAGCGTGCCACAATGGCCCGCTCAGATGCGGGGCAACACGGGCTTCGGGCAGAGGGGGGTTTCTCGCATGGGTGACCTGTCGGGTCGCGTCGCCGTCATCACGGGCGGGTCGCGAGGGATCGGGCGCGCGATCGCCGAAGCGTTCCTCGCCCAAGGCGCGCAGGTGGCGATCACGGGCACCAGCGCCGAGAAGGGCGCTCAGGCGATCCACGAGCTGAACCGGCCGGAAGACACGCACTTCATCCGAGCTGATGCGAAGGTCCGGGAGGATTGCGAGCGGGCGATCGACGAGGCGATCGCGCACTTCGGCAAGGTCGACATCCTGGTGAACAATGCCGGCGGTGCGAGCAACCACGCTCCGGTCGCGGACCTCACCGACGAGGCGTTCGACGACGCGTTGAAGTGGAACCTCTGGAGCACGTTCTGGTGCTCCCGGCGGGCGTTGAAGCCGATGATCGAGCGGGGCTGGGGTCGCATCATCAACATGTCGTCCGTCGAGGGAAAGGTCGGCAAGCCGGGCATCTCGATCTACGTCACGGCCAAGCACGCGGTGAACGGCCTCACGAAGGCGATGTCGAAGGAGCTCGGCACGACGGGCGTGACGGTCAACGCGCTGTGCCCGGGCATCATCGAGACCGACATCGTGAAGGCGGAGGGCCCGGGCGCCGCGGAGGCGATGGGGATCACCTACGAGAAGCTGATCGAGACCTTCGCCCAGGAGTCGGCCACCAAGCGGGTGATGGAGCTCGAGGACGTCGCCGCGGTCGCGGTGCTTCTCGCGTCCGACATCGGTGGCGGCATCACGGGTTCTCTGATCTCTATCGACGGCGGCACCGCGCCGTACTGACACAGTCATCCAAACACGGGGGACGACATGGGCAAGCTCGAAGGGAAGGTCGCGTGCATCACTGGTGGCACCCGGTCGATCGGTCGCGGCATGGCCGACGCGTTCGTCCGCGAGGGCGCGCTCGTCGTCGTGAACGGGCGCAACGCCGAGAAGGGCAAGCAGTGCCTCGATGAGATGGGCGCCGGCGACCGTGCCGCCTTCTTCGCCGGTGACGCCTCCAAGCAAGCCGACGTTGAAGGCCTGATCGACTTCACGATCGATCACTTCGGGCACCTCGACATCTGCTGCCTCAACTCGGGCGGCGTGCTCGCGACGGCACCGGTGGCGCAGATGTCCGACGAGGAGTGGAAGCTCGAGGTCGACTGGAACCTCAACCACGTCTTCTGGGGCATGCGCCGCGCGCTGCAGCACATGATCCCCCGCACCTACGGGCGGATCATCGTGACGTCGTCGGTCGAGGGCAAGCTCGGCAAACCGGGGATCCCGGGCTACGCAGCGACGAAGCACGCGGTCAACGGGCTCGTGAAGGCCGCGGCGCACGAGGTCGGCACGCTCGGCATCACCGTCAACTCCGTGCTGCCTGGTCTCATCGAGACCGACATCGTGCGCGAGACGGGCCCCCAGTCGGCGACGATGATGGGGTTGCCGAGCTACGAGGCGATGCTCGACCTGTTCGCGCAAGAGTCCGCGATCAAGCGGCTCAACACCGTCGAGGAGGTCGCCGCCGTCGCGGTGCTCCTCGCCTCCGACGCCGGCCGGAACATCACGGGCACGATGTTCCCGGTCGACGGCGGCACGATGCCCTACTAGAGCGCCTGGGGGGACGACATGTTGCAGGATCGCTGGATCATCGACCGCGTGCCGACCGAGCGGTTCCCGGACTACACGCGCGGCAACGCTGCCGAGGTGCTGGCCGAGCCGGTCAGCCCGCTCGGGTGGACGTTCTGCTGTGAACCGGGGATGGTCAAAGGCTGCGTCGACGGCTTCGAGCAGATGGGCGTGTTCGACCCGCTCGAGTACGGCGACCCGCCCGAGTCGTTCGGGCTCTTCGGTGGCTACTTCTACAACTCACTGACCCAGGCGCGGCTGTTCGGCGTGCGCTCCGGCGGCGGCTGGGAGCAGGTCGACCGCACCTACTTCGACCCGTCGAGCCAGGAGATCCCGCCGTATGTCGAGCGCGACTGGCACGCGTCGCCTCGCCACACCGAGAAGCTCGGGCTCACGGTCGCGTGGTGCCTGTCGACGCCGAACGTCCCCGAGATCGAGCTCCAGAAGCACGAGGCCAAGGCGCTGCGCGACAGCCGCCCTGACCTGTCGAGCTGCACCGACGTGCAGCTGCTCGCCCGCGCTCGAGTCATCCAGCGCCACCTCCGCGCCTTCTTCTCGCAAGTCGTGTGGGCCGCGCTCGGCGGTTCGGTCGGTCCTGCGATCCTCTCGACGCTCGTCGGCGAGATCGATCCGGGAGCGACGGCGAAGCTCATGTCCGGCATCGGCGACGTCGACTCCGCCGACATCGCGAACCAGATCTTCAAGCTGTCGCGACAGGTCCGCGACTCGAAGGAGCTGAGCGCGGAGTTCGATGCGGGGCTCGACGGGTTGCTCGAGCGCGTCGCGGCGTCCGGATCAGCGGACGCAGAGCGCTTCACGAGCGCCGTCGACGACTTCATGTACGTCCACGGCAGCCGCGGCCCCAATGAATGGGATCCGTACTCGTGGAGCTACGAGTCGAACCCGATCTTGCTGCTCCAGGGCATCAACATCGCGCGGACAGCGAGCGACGACGCCGACCCTGCTCGCATGTTGGCGGCCGCGAAGGCCGAACGGGAACGGCTGATCGAGCACTTCTCGGCGCTCTTCGCAGACAACCCAGAGGCGCAAGGGACTTTCCTCGCCGCGGTCGCGTCGACGGCCGTGTTCATGGCCGCCCGGGAACGCTGCAAGACGAACAACATCCGAGCGGTCGGCGAGGTGCGGGAGTGCTTCCTCGAGCTCGGGCGGCGCGCCGTGGCGAACGGCCACCTCGAGCACGAACGCCAGATCTTCATGCTCGTCGCCGATGAAGTCGACGACTGGATGGCCGACCCCGCGTCGTTCACGGAGACGCTCGCGGAGCGCGAGCAGGACTACTTCGCGCTGTTCGAGCTCGAGCCGCCGTACTGCGTCGTCGGCACGGTGCCGCCGCTGAGCGAGTGGCCCCGCCGGGACAGCCTGTCGAGCGAGATGGTGAAGGTCGGTGACGAGCTGCACGGCGTCGCCGGCTCACCGGGGAAGATCACTGGCACCGCGCGCGTGCTGCTCGACCTCTGCGAGATGGACAAGCTCGAGCCCGGCGACGTCATCGTGGCGCCCGCGACCGATCCGTCGTGGACGCCGCTGTTCCTCGCAGCCGGCGCGGTCATCACCAACATCGGCGCGGTGGGCACCCACGCGGTCATCGTGAGCCGTGAGCTCGGCATCCCTTGCGTGCCGTCGATCGCAGATGCCACGAAGCGCATCCCCGACGGCGCGACCGTCACCGTCGACGGCAGCCTTGGCATCGTGACCATCGACGCGCTTCCCTGAACGCGAAAGAGCCGGCCAGCGCGACCACCGACCGGCTCTCTCGACGTGTCTTCAGCTCAGGTCACACGCCCCAGAGCTTCTTGAAGTCGGCCGCCATGGTCGGCGGGGCCCAGTCACCGCCCTGGTTGTCGATGATCGGCTGTGCCGTGCTCGCGTCCTCGACGAGGAAGGTCGGCAGCGAGGCCGAGGCGCGCTCTTCGGTCAGGTCCATGCCGAGGCTCAGACGTGCAGCCGCGTCGACCATCAGCCATCCGGCATAGGCCTTCGGATCGGCCGACCACGCACCCATGGTGCCGGCCACGATCTCATCGAGATCGAACTTCGAGAAGTCCTGGCCGTAGACCGTCGCTTGCTTGTCGAGGCCTGCCGTCTTGAGGGCCGCGGTGAGGCCTGCGGGCAACGAGCCGAACGAGTTGAACACGTAGTTGATGCTCGAGTCGGACTGGAGCTGCGACGCCACGGCCGCTGGCACCTTGCCACCGACGAGGTCGTCGATCGTGACGTTCAGCTCGGTGATCTTGCAGTCGGGGCAGTTCTTCTTCATCTCGGCCTTGTAGGCGTCGGTCTCGGCGACGAGCACCGGGAAGTCCGGGATGCTGACGATGAGCACGTTGGCCTTGCCGTTCGAGTCGACGATCGCCCAGTCCGCCATGAGCGGGCCGGTCTTCTGCACGAAGCTCGTGTCTCCGCACTGCGTGTACACGTTCGTCGTCGCCGGATCGGGGACTTGCGTGTCGTAACAGCTCAGGATCTTGATGCCCTTGGCCTTCGCGGCGTCGGCCTGCGCCTTGTACAGCGCGAGCGGCTCGCCCGAGCTGGCGATGAAGTCGACACCTGCGTCGATCGCCTGCTGCATCGCGGGAGCGGGATCCGCGCTCTTCGACGGGATCACCTTGAGGTCCCAACCCAGCGCCGCAGTCGCGTCCTTCATGCCCACAGTGATGTAGGGGCACGACTCGAGCTCGCACTCGAGCCACGCGATCGTCTTCTTCTCGGGCTTCCCCGTGAGCGGGATGGTCACCCCGATCGGCTGGTTCGGGTCGCGGTATTGCGCGACGACGGCCTTCGCCGCGTCGATGCCTGACGCCGAGCCCGACGCTGCAGTCGTGGCAGCGCCGCCTGACGCCGCTGTGGTCGCTGCGCCTCCGCTCGCGGACGTCGCTGCGCCTCCGCTCGCGGTTGTGGCGCTGCTACTACCCGAGTCGTCGCCACACGCGGCGACGAACAACCCGGCACAGGCGGCCAGCACCGCCAGTTTCCGATACCCTCTCATCAATCCCCCTTCGGACCCCCCTGGGCGCGCGTCTCGCGCCTCGGTCCACTCGAACTTTATTGATAACGCCCACAGTTTGCTAGTCTTTCTCGGAAGCCTTTGGGGGGCCCGATGGGCGAGCTGCTGCGCATCGAACATCTCTGGAAGACGTTCCCCGGACAGGTCGCTCTGTCCGACGTGGGGCTCGAGGTGGATGCAGGCGAAGTTCATGCGCTCGTCGGCCAGAACGGCTCCGGCAAGTCGACGCTCATCAAGGTGCTGTGCGGCTTCCACCAGCCCGACCCGGGCGACGCACGGGCGTGGGTGAGGGGCGAGCCGCTGACGCTCGGCGACGGAGAAGCTGCAGCCGCAGCCGGCATCCGGTTCGTGCACCAAGACCTCGGTCTCGTGGGGTCGATCAGCGCGGTCGAGAACATCGCACTCGGCGTGGGCTACGAGACCGGACGCTTCGGTCGCATCCGCTGGCGTCAAGAGGTGAAGCGCACACGCGCAGCGCTCGAGGGGCTCGGCCTCGGCAACATCGACGTCAAGGCGCCGGTGAGCTCTCTTCCTCCCGCGCAGCGCACGGCTGTCGCGATCGCCCGTGCGCTCATGGGTTGGCAGTACGGCGCGAGCCTCCTCGTGCTCGACGAGCCGACCGCCACGCTGCCCGGCGATGACGTCGAACGGCTCTTCGAGGTGATCCAGCACCTGCGGGCACAAGGCATTTCGATCCTCTACGTGTCACACCACCTCGACGAGGTCTTCGAGCTGGCCGACCGCGTCACGGTGCTGCGCGACGGGAAGAAGGTGGACACCGTCCTCGTGCGGGACCTCGATCACGGCAAGCTCGTCGAGCTGATCGTGGGCCACCACATCGAGTCGACCACGGTCTCCGAATCCTCCGTGACGGGTCGCCCAGTGCTCTCGGTCCGCGGCCTCGAGGGCGGAACCGTGCACGGCGTCGATCTCGACGTCTACCCCGGCGAGATCGTCGGCTTGGCAGGCATCACCGGATCAGGGCGTGAGGACGTGCTCGACCTGATCGCCGGACAGATGCCACGCGACGATGGTGCGGTCGTCGTCGACGGCAGCAACATCGACAACTACCGACCGTGGGACGGCATCGACGCAGGCATGGCGTTCGTGCCCGCGGAGCGAGCGGTGCGGGGTGTGATCGCCACGATGAACGTGCGGGAGAACCTCTCCCTCTGCGACGTCGCTCGGTTCGTCCGCGCCGGTCGACTGAGCCGGCGCGCCGAGCTCGCCGAGACGAAGCAGTGGATCGAACGGCTGTCCATCAAGACGTCGGGCACCGAAGCACCGATCGGCTCCCTGAGTGGTGGCAATCAACAGAAAGTGCTCTTCGGCAAGGCGCTTCGACTGACGCCGAAGGTGCTGCTGCTCGACGAGCCGACCCAGGGCATCGACATCGGGGCGAAGGACCAGATCCACCGGCTGATCGACGAGGCTGCTGCGTCAGGCATGGCCACGCTGGTCGCCTCGACCGACACCGAGGAGCTGGTGCGCCTGTGCCACCGCGTGGTCATCCTCGCGAACGGGCGGGTGCGCACGACGCTCGTCGGTGATCAGATCTCCACTGAGCGGATCGAACACGCGCAGCTCGAGAGCGCCCGGAGGGCTTCATGATCCACAAGCTGAGGTTCGACAAGTACAGCGCCCTCTACCTCTGGGCGTTGTTCATGGTCTACTTCGGCATCACGCAGGGCGACACGTTCCTCACGTGGACGACCTTCAAGCTCGTCGTGATCGAGAACGTGATGACCGGAGTCATCGCGCTCGCGTTCCTGGTGCCGTTGACCACGGGCACCTATGACCTCTCCGTCGGCGCGATGATGTCGATGTCACTCGTCGTGTCGGCCTACCTGTCGTCACACGGCACCGTGTCGCCCGTGCTCGCGATGCTCATCGGCCTCGGCGCGTGCGCGATCGCGGGGTTCATCAGCGGCTTCTTCGTCGTGAAGCTGAACGTGAACAGCTTCATCGCGACGTTGGGCATGACCGAGGTGGTGACCGCGTTCGTCCTCCACACGTCGCAGCAGTCGATCACGAGCGCGTTCCCGCAGTCGTTCATGAACATCGGCTCGAAGCCCATCTTCGGATTGCCGCGGTTCGTCTACTACCTCGCAATCCTCGCAATCGTCTTGTGGTTCGTGCTAGAGCACACACCGCTCGGGCGCTACATGTTCGCGACGGGCGGCAACCCCGAAGCCGCACGCCTCGCGGGCGTGAAGACCGGCAGGCTCGTCTGGGGCTCGCTCATCGTGTCCGCAGTCATCGCGGGGTTCGCGGGAACCATCTACGCCTGGAAGATCGGCAACTACGCGCAGGCCGTCGGCCCGGGCTACCTGTTCCCCGCGATCGCCGCGGTGTTCTTCGGCGCGTCACAGCTGAAGAGCAGACCGAACGTGTGGGGAACCCTCATCGCGCTCTACGCCTTGGCCTGGGGCATCAAGGGTCTGCAGCTCACATTCAGCTCGAACACGATCTGGATCGAGCCGTTGTTCCAAGGCGTCTCGCTGCTCGCCGCGGTGTCCCTCGCGAGCCGCCAAGGCATCGTGCGGGTGCCGAAGGCGAAGAAGCACAAGGTCGGCGTGGACGAGCCGCCCGCCGACGCGACCACCACCGA
>Ga0187788_10000406_pt1 | contig 11905 bp, 7 predicted proteins | sample 1015_BV01_MP10_2_FD_133008 | JGI IMG/M metagenome (GOLD analysis project Ga0187788, IMG submission 133008) | Tropical peat soil microbial communities from peatlands in Department of Meta, Colombia - 1015_BV01_MP10_20_MG | ecosystem: Environmental > Terrestrial > Soil > Wetlands > Peat | place...
CACCTCGGACCGCGGATCGCGCGCCCCCATGCCTCGCCGTAGCCCGACGACCCGCGCGGGTTGCAGTACACGACTCCATAACCGGCCGCGGCCTGCACTTGGAACTCGTCGAAGAACGCGTAGCCGTATTGGGTGTACGGACCGCCGTGGATGTTGACGATCACCGGATACGTCCGCGACTCGTCGAGATCGGCGGGAGGGATGAACCAGGCGTCGACAAGCGCCCCGTCGCTCGCGGTCGCCGGGAGCTTCTGAGGCGCGCTCGTTGGGAACGGCAGGCGCCAAGACGCGAGCTCGCGCTCGTTTCCAGACGCGACGTCGCGCACGACGAGACGGAAGGGTCCTGTGGGCAGCGACTCGGTGAACGCGATCGTGCCTGCGCGCACGTCGACGCCGGTGACGTACCGGTCGCCGGTGAGCACCGGCTCCGTCGGATCGGCGTACAGCGCAGTCGACCCGCCATCTTCGATCACGTACCAGATGCGGTCGCTGTCGAACTGCGCCCCGAGCGGAGCGACGACCGATCGACCGCGGTCGAGCCCTGGAGCGACCGGGGTCGCGTGTCCCGTTGCAGGGTCGAGCAGCATGAGCACTGCGTTGCGCACGGGATCCCCGGGCTCGTTCCGGTACGTCGCGATGCGGTCGCCCGACGGCGCCACGACCGGCTGCGACCACGAGTGCGCGGCATCAGTCAGACGGGTCGGCTCTCCTCCGTCGAGCGGCACGGACCACAGGTCGACGATCCGATCGACATCGGCAGTCTCGTGCCCCGGGTACGACACCACGATCGTGTGCCCGTCGTGCGCCCAGCCGAGTGACGGGTTCACGTCGTAGCTGCCCGTCAGGAGCACGCGGTGCGGGCTCATGCCGTCGGTCGCGACGACGAACAGCGACCGCGGCCGATCGACGATCCAGCCGTTGTTGTCGTACTTCCAACCGAGATGACGGATGCGGCGCGCGGGACGGTCTGCATCACGTATCGGCGCGTACTGCGCCTCGTCACGCAGTCGCGCGATGAACGCGATCGCGGAGCCGTCGGGAGACCACTCGAGCGCCTCGATCTCCTCGGGAAGCGACACGAGCGTGCGCACCTCGCCCGCACCCCCGACAGGTGCGACGAGGAGCTGCGAACCGCTCTCCTCCCGGTGGCTCGTGAACGCGAGCGACGCGCCGTCGGGCGACCAGCGCGCGTGGCCATCTCGCGCGGCGCCCGCGGTGAACGCCCGCAGCGGGCTCGAGCCGTCTGTCGGCGCGATCCAGATCTGCGACTTGGTGCGGTTCGCGACCAAGTCGGGCGTCGCGAGCGTGCACGCGACACACGCACCGTCCGGAGACAGGCGCGGTTCGCCCGGCGCGACGACGCGTGCGATGTCTTCGGGCTGCACGGGCGGCGACCCTACCGCGCGGCTTCTACGGCGCGGCGTGTGGCGCGACGTCGGGGATGCCGAGGGCGTCGACCGCGAGGCCGAGCGCGACGCCGAGCGGCCGCAGCACAACCGCGACCTCCCCCGAGCTCCGAACGAGCGCGAAGTAGACGGTGTCCTGCGCGCTGCTGAGATCGACGTGCGGGTCGAGGATCCGGGCCAGCCGCACCATGGCGATCGCGGACTCGACGGCGGTGAGATGACGCTCCTCCACCGCGGTCGTCACGGCACCGAGCGTGGCCTCACGGAGCGCAACGGCCACGGCTGGGGTCATGAGGCTGAGGCCTTGCACCTTGGCTTGCTCGGCGAGATCACGAGCGGAGTGGTAGGTGAGCGGCGCGTAGCCGCGGGCCAGCGCGACGAGGTCGGTCTCGAGCCGCCGGGCCGTCGCCATCTCCACCGGCAGCTTGAGCTCGGGCGGCAGCGGGTAGCCCGCGATCGCGAGGGCCTCGAACGTGTCGCTCGCGTCGGTGACCAGCCGCTCGAACTCGATGTCGAAGCGATCAGCGAGGCTCTGCGCCGTCGACTCGAGCACCTGCTCAGCCGCATCCGGCAACGCGGAGTCGAGACCGAACTCCAACCCGCCGCGATCAGGAGCGGCGAGGTGGTCGAGCAGGCGACGCACCAGGCCCGACACCCGCTCCCCCTGCCGGAAGGCGCTGCCGAACTCGGCAAGCAGCTCGTCCTCGGCGTGCGCGTCGCCGCTGGATGGACGGGTGGCGCCGGTGATCTCGAGCGCGCCCATCCTGAGCGCGGCATACACGTGCTCGTGCACCCGGCGCGTGCGCCGATGTCGTAGCTCGACCCTGCCGGTGCACATCTCCACCGATCCCCGATCGTCGTGGTCGTGGCGATGCACGAGGACGTCGAAGCCGCCGAGCGATGCCGGAGGATCGCGGCGCTCGAGGAGGTCGATCATCGCGAGGTGCGCGACGACGCGTGAGACATCGACGCGCGTGGGGTCGACATGTCGATGCCAGACGTCGCGGCCCGTACCCTCAGTGGGGTCGTTGCTCACCGCTCGATCGAGGACGGCGAACACCGCGTCGAGGTTCGGTCGCTCGCCGAGCTCCGCGAGCAGATCGATGGCGCGCGCGGCGTAACGCATCACCTGCACCGTCTCGAGGCCCGCGATGTCGTTGAAGAACCAGCCGCACGAGGTGTACATGAGCATCGCGTGCCGTTGCGCTTCGAGGAGTGTGAGCGCATGCACCGCTGCATCGGGCGACTCGCCGCGCACCCACCGCGCGGTGAAGTCGTCGACCGACACCGCACCGAGCAACACGTCGACGTACGCGTCGCGAGCCGCCCACGGGTCCTTCAGCACGTTCGAACCACGCCGTTCGAACACCTCGATGCTGTGGTCGCGGATGAGGTCGAAGGCGTCGCGCAGCGGAGCCCGCCACTGCTGGTGCCATCCGGGACCGCCGCCGGTGTGGCAGCCGCAGTCCTCCTTCCACCGACCCACGCCATGCGCGCACGACCATGCGCTCTCGCGCACCTCGGCCTGCCACTCGGGTGGGCGCTCGAGCGCGAACGACGCGAGGCCACCGGTCGCGAGCCCGCGCCGGGGAGCCTCGACGGCCAGCGCGTACGCGACTGCTCGCTCTCCCCACCGATGGTGATGACCGAACGTCTCACCGTCCGTCGCGATGCACACGAGGCCACGCTCGCCAGCGTCCGCGAGACGATGCTCGGCGCGATCCACGAGCACGCCGCTCGACAACGTGGGGAGCGCAAAGGCGACGTCGTGGGAGAGCGGACCGTCGTAGAAGACGAGCGTGACCCCGAGGTCGCCCGAGGTCGGATGGAGCCACCGGTAGGTGCGGCGCGTGTCGATCGAGCCGTCCTCGACCGACACCCACTCGTCGTCGCTCGATCCGAGCGGACGAACACGCGCCGCCTGCCCTGGCGCCAAGATCGTGAACCCGATCCCCTCTTCTGCCAGCACCGCGAGCACCTCGTCGTTCACGGCCGTCTCGGGCAGCCACATCGCCTCGGGTCGCCGTTCGAATCGATAGGCGAAGTCGGCCAAGCCCCACCGCACCTGGGTGACGACGTCGCGCCGGTTCGCGAGCGGCAGGATCATGTGGCTGTACCCCTGCGCGATCGCGCCGCCGCTGTCACGTCCCGCGCGAACCATCGCGGTGTACACGTCGGGATGGTGATCGGCGAGCCACGACAACAACGTCGGACCGACGTTGAACGACATCAGCCGGTAGTTGTCGACGAGGGCGACGAGCGCACCATGGTCGTCGAGCACCCGTGCAAACGCGTTCGGCCGGTAGCTCTCCTCGGTGATGCGCTCGTTCCAGTCGTGTGCGGGCGCGGCGGAGGGCTCGACGGGCACAGTCTCTGTCCACGGGTTCTCTCTGGGCGGTTGGTAGAAGTGCCCGTGGATGACGAGACGGCGATCGCTCATCCCGCGCCCCCTCCTCTCACGCCGCCTGCGAACCACACGACCGACAACGGCGGCAACGTGATCGAGGCCGAATCGTTGTAGCCGTGCCACGCCACCGGTTCCGTGTCGAACCCTGCGACTCCCGCGTACCCCGTGCCCCAGAACCAGGTCGCGTTCGTGTCGAGCACGGTCGTCCATGCACCGGCGAAGGGAAGCCCGATCCGGTAGCCCTCGCGCGGCACCGGCGTGAAGTTCGCGATGCACGCGACCGCACGACGTCCGTCGGCGGAGAAGCGCACGAAGCTGTAGATGCTGTGCTCGGCGTCGTCGGCGTCGAGCCACCGAAACCCAGCCGGCTCGCGGTCGAGCTCCCACAGCGCCGGCTCGTGCATCAGCACGGTGTTGAGCTCACGGACGAGGTCGCGCACTCCCGCGTGTGGTGGCCACTCGAGGAGCCACCAGTCGAGGCTGCGATCGTGATGCCACTCTCGCGTCTGACCGATCTCGCTGCCCATGAACAAGAGCTTGCGGCCCGGGTAGGCCCACATCCATCCGTAGAGCGCCCGGAGGTTCGCGAACCTCTGCCATTCGTCGCCCGCCATCTTGTCGATGAGCGGGCCCTTGCCGTGAACGACCTCGTCGTGCGAGAGGGGCAGCACGAAGTTCTCCGTGTACGCGTAGAGGAGCCCAAAGGTCAGGTTGCGGTGGTGGAACTTGCGATGCACCGGATCGTGCCGCAAGTAGTCGAGCGTGTCGTGCATCCACCCCATGTTCCACTTGTGAGTGAAGCCGAGGCCGCCATGGTGCACCGGCGCGGTGACCGCCGGCCAGGACGTCGACTCCTCGGCGATCGTGAGCACCCCAGGGTGCTCGCCGTGCAGCGTGACGTTGAGATCACGGATGAATTGGAGGGCACCGAGGTTCTCCCGTCCCCCGCGCTCGTTCGGCACCCACTGACCGGGTTTGCGCGAGTAATCGAGGTACACCATCGACGCAACCGCATCGACGCGGAGACCGTCGACGTGGAACTCGTCGACCCAGTAGAGCGCGTTCGCCACGAGGAAATTTCGCACCTCGTTCCGCGCGTAGTTGAAGACGAACGTGCCCCAATCAGGATGCTCGCCGAGGCGAGGGTCGAGGTGCTCGTACAGCGCGGTGCCGTCGAATCGGCCGAGCGCCCACTCGTCGCGCGGGAAGTGCGCGGGCACCCAGTCGACGATCACGCCGACGCCGCGCTGGTGCAGGTGGTCGACGAACCACCGGAAGTCGTCGGGCGTGCCGTAGCGGGCGGTGGGCGCGTAGTAGCTCGACACCTGGTAACCCCACGACCCCCCGAACGGGTGCTCCGCTACCGGCAGCAGCTCGACGTGGGTGAACCCGAGGTCGACGACATGGTCGGCGAGCTCGACGGCGAGCTCGCGGTAGCCGAGGCCCATGCGCCACGAGCCGAGGTGGACCTCGTAGATGGAGAGCGGTCGCTGCACGGGGTCGTCGCGCTCCCGCTGCTCCAGCCACGCGGCGTCGCCCCACTCGTGGTGCGACGTCGTGATGATGCTCGCCGCACCCGGAGGGAGCTCCGCCGAGCGCGCCAGCGGATCGGCCTTGAGCGAGGTGCGGCCGGTGGCCCCTTGGACTTCGAACTTGTAGTGCTGCCCCGGGCTCGCGCCCGGCACGAACAGCTCCCACACACCCGAGGAGCCGAGCATCCGCATCGGATGCGCACGCGCGTCCCACGAGTTGAAGTCGCCGGCGACCCTCACCGAACGCGCACTCGGTGCCCACACCGCGAACGCGGTGCCATCGACACCTTCGTGCACCCGAGCGTGCGCGCCGAGCGCGTCCCAGAGGCGGCGGTGGGTTCCTTCGCCGATCAGGTGGAGGTCGACGTCGCCGAGCGTCGGCCAGAAGCGATAGGGATCGTCAGCTGTCGCCCGCCATCCGCCCGGGTACACGACGTCGATCTGGTAGGCGCCGGGATCGCGCGCGAGGTCTGCGACGAAGCGGCCCGCGTCGTCGACGCGCGCCATCTCGACCCGCCCACCGTCGCCCGGCCGGAGCGTGCAGTGCTCCGCTCCGGGACGCCAGATGCGCACCACCCAGCCACCCTCCACGCGGTGAGGACCGAGCACGTCATGCGGCGTGCGGTGGGTTCCGGCGGCGACGCGCGCCAGGTCGGAAGCGACATCGAGGCCTCGAACCACCCCCGAAGCATCGCACGGCGCCCGGGTAAGGTCGGTCGCTCATGCGCGTCGCGTTGGTCAGCTGGGAGTACCCGCCACTCGTGGTCGGAGGCCTCGCGGCGCACGTGCACGGGCTCGCCACCGCGATGGCGCGCGCCGGCCACGAGGTCGTCGTCCTCACGCGCGCACATCCCTACGCCCCCGACGACTCCGAGGTCGAAGGGGTCCGGGTGCTGCGCGCGCATGTCGATCTCCCGTGGGTGCCGAACGACAACCCGCTCGCGCAGGTGATCTCCGGCAACCATCAGGTCGCACAGCTCGGCGCTCGGCTGCTGCCGTGGCAAGCCGACGTCGTGCACGCTCACGACTGGCTCGGCGCGTGGGCGGGCGACACGCTGCGCGAGGCGTACGGCGCACCATTCGTCGCGACGATCCACGCGACCGAGCTCGGGCGTCACCAAGGCCACCTCACGAGCACCACGTCCGAAGCGATCAATGCGTCTGAGTGGTGGCTCACCTACGAGGCCCAGCACGTCATCTGCTGCTCGGGGTTCATGGTCGAAGAGGTCGTCCGCTCGTTCCAGCTCCCCCGCGACAAGATCACGATGGTGCCGAATGGCGTCGACCCGTCGCGGTTCCGCACCGATGGCGTCACTCGGGCGCCTGCCGACTCGCCGCTCATCGTGTCGTGGGGGCGGCTCGAGTACGAGAAGGGCTTCCAGACGCTGATCGCAGCGGTCGCGCGCCTCGTCGCCCGCCATCCCGCCCTGCGGTGCGTGCTGGTCGGGCGGGGCTCGTACTCCGAGGAGCTGCGAGGCGTCGCACGCGGCTTGGGCGTGGAGCAGTCGGTGCAGTTCGCGGGCTTCGTGAGCGACGAGGAGCTGGTTCGGCTGCTCAACGAGGCGACATGCGCGGTGATCCCGTCGCTCTACGAGCCGTTCGGCATCGTCGCCCTCGAAGCGCTGTCAGCGGGAGCCCCTCTCATCGCAGCCGAGAGCGGTGGCCTGCGCGAGGTGCTCAGCGGCACCGACGCCGGCCTGCTGTTCCCGCCCGGCAACGCGGACGCGCTCGCGGGCGCGTTCGACCGGATGCTCTCCGAGCCCGGCCTCGTCGAGCAGTGCCAGCGAGCGGGCACGCAGCTCGTCGAGACCCGCTACTCGTGGGATGCGATCGCCGCGTCGACAGTCGACGTGTACGAGCAGGCCGGCGCACGGTCGACCAAGAAGCCGACGAAGAAGGGGAAGGGCTCGGTGAGGTCACGGTGAGGTCACGGTGAAGGCGCTTCGCAGCTTCACGGTCCGGGCCCGCCTCCCCGAGGCCTTGTCCCCGCTCGTCACGCTCGCGCTGAACCTTCGGTGGTCGTGGGATCAGGAGACCCGCGACTTGTTCCGTTGGGTCGACCCGGAGCTGTGGGAGGCGACGCGGCGAGATCCCGTCGCGCTCATCGCCGCGGTCGATCCCGAGCGCTTGCACGCGCTCACCGGCGATCCAGGCTTCATGCGCTTCTTGTCCGACACCTCCGACGAGCTCTCCCGCTACCTCACCAACGACCGCTGGTTCCAGATGAAGGGCCCGTCGCCGCTCGGGCTCGTCGGCTACTTCTCGCCCGAGTTCGGGATCAGCGAGGCGCTGCCGCAGTACTCGGGCGGCCTCGGGGTGCTCGCGGGCGACCACCTGAAGGCGTCGAGTGACCTCGGCGTCCCGCTCGTCGGTGTCGGTCTGTTCTACCGGCACGGGTACTTCCGCCAAAGCCTCTCGCACGACGGCTGGCAGCAGGAGCGCTACCCCGACCTCGACCCGTACGCGATGGCGCTCACGCTGGTCGATGGTGCGCGCGTGACCGTCGACCTCGCCGGTCGCACGCTCCACGCGCAGGTGTGGAGAGCCGACATCGGCCGCACGCCGCTCTACTTGCTCGACTCCGACATCGACGACAACGACCCCGACATGCGCGAGGTCACCGATCGCCTCTACGGCGGCGACGTCGAACATCGACTCCAGCAGGAGATCCTCCTCGGCATGGGAGGCGTGCGGATGCTCGATGCCGTGGGCCTCGACGCGCAGGTCTTCCACACGAACGAGGGCCACGCCGGCTTCCTCGGCCTCGAGCGGATGCACCGGCTCATCACCAAGGACGGGCTCACGTTCACCGAAGCCGTCGAAGCGGTGCGTGCATCGTCGTTGTTCACGACGCACACTCCCGTGCCTGCCGGCATCGACCGCTTCCCGAAGCTACTGATGGAGAAGTACTTCAGCGCGTGGGCGAGCGACTGCCACGTGAGCCTCGACGCCCTGCTGGCGCTCGGACGACGCGACGACGAGCCCAACGACGAGCGGTTCAACATGGCCGTGATGGGACTCCGGCTCGCGGCCCGATCGAACGCGGTGGCGAAGCTGCACGGCGACGTCAGCCAGCATATGTTCGCCGGGCTGTGGCCCGATGTCCCTGTGGCGGAAACGCCGATCACCTCGATCACGAACGGCGTCCACGCGCCGACGTGGACAGCACCGGAATTCGCGGACGTCTTCAGTCGGTACGTGAGCCCCAACTGGACAGAGGCGTCGGCGAGCGAGTGGGAGCGCATCGTCGACGTGAGCGACGACGAGCTGTGGCGCGCCCGAGAGCACCGCAGGGGCCGACTCGCGACGCACATCCGCGAGCGGCTGCGGGCGACCGGCATCGGCCGGGGGCTGTCACCGTCCGAGGTGGAGTGGTGTGACAACGTGCTCGACTCGAAGGTGCTCACGATCGGGTTCGCCCGCCGCTTCGCGACCTACAAGCGCGCCACGCTCCTCTTGTCACAGCCCGATCGGTTGCGCAGCCTGCTGCTCTCCCCCGACCCGGTGCAGTTCGTGTTCGCCGGCAAAGCCCATCCCGCGGACGACCTCGGCAAGGCCCTCATCAGAGACCTCATCCACTTCGCGGCCGATCCCGCGGTCCGCCACCGCTTCGTGTTCGTCGATGACTACGACATCGCACTCGCGCGCTACATGTACCAAGGCTGCGACGTGTGGCTGAACAACCCACGTCGTCCGCAGGAGGCCTGCGGCACCAGCGGCATGAAGGCGGCCATGAACGGCGCGCTCAACTGCTCGGTCCTCGACGGGTGGTGGGATGAGAGCTTCGACGGCACCAACGGCTGGGCGATCACCTCCGCGGAGGGCGAGGTGGATCTCGCTCGACGCGACGAGATCGAGGCGAACAGCCTCTTCGAATTGATCGAGCACCAGATCGTCCCGCTCTACTACCAGCGCACCGAAGGGCCGACGCCGCGCGCATGGGTGCGGAGGATGAAGGCGTCACTCGGCACGTTGTGCCCGCAAGTCACGGCGGCGCGGATGGTGCGCGACTACGTCACCAGCTTGTACGAGCCCACCGCCGCGCACGCCGCGCGCATCAACGCCGACAACCACGCCGCGGCGAAGGCACTCGTCGCGTGGAAGGCGCGCGTGAGCGTGGGGTGGTCGGGTGTGACGATCGTCGACGTCGAGACCGACAACACCGCCGCTGACCTCGGTGCGGTCCGTTCGGTCGAAGCGACGGTCGGCCTGGGCGACCTCGAGCCCGAGGACGTGAGCGTGCAGCTGCTCCATGGTCCGGTCGGGCAGGGCGACGAGATCCTCGATCCACAGATCGTGCAGATGACGCTCGTGTCCTCGTCCGACTCGAAGGCTCGCTACCGAGGCGAGCTCTCCTGTGCCGCGGCCGGCCGCTACGGCTTCACCGTGCGGGTGCTCCCCTCCAACCCCGACCTCGCACAACCGGTCGAGATGGGCCGCATCGTCTGGGCCTAGGCGTACTTACGCAGGAACTCGAGCAGGGGCGGGTTCACCTGGTCGGGATGGGTGAGGTTGGCGGCGTGCGCACCGCCTTCCACCTCGACGAACATCGCGCAGCTCGGCAGCGCGTCGCGGAGCTCCTTGGCCGACTCCATCGAGATCGCGGTGTCCGCGGTGCCGTGCGCGATGAACGCGGGGCACGTGATCTCACCGACTCGGTCGGTGATGTCGTCGCGCTCGAACAGGGTGTTCGACGGCTCGAGGAACAGCTCCTTCGGCCTCGCCTTCCACTTCGCGATCCACTTCGGGTTCTCGTCGGGGTCCGCGATGATCAGCTCCGCGATCGGGCCGACGAGCTCGTCGACCGGCCCGGCCGTGAGCCACATCTGCTGCATGCCGCGATATGCCTCGATCACATCGGCCGGCTCCTTCCCCGACTGTGTGTCGAGCAGCACGAGCGCCTTCACGCGTTCGGGTGCGGACAGTGCGGCACGCAGAGAGAGGAACCCGCCTTGGCTCATGCCGCCCACCACGGCTCGATCGATCCCGAGGTGGCTGAGGAGGCCGAGGCAGTCACTCGCCGAGTCCCAGTAGGTGAACGGCTTCCCGTCGAATTCCGTCGCACCGAACCCGCGCTCGTCCCACGTGATCACCCGGAACTCGGGCGCGAGCGCCTCGACTTGGGGAGCGAACATCTCGTGGTCCATCAAGAACCCGTGAGCGAGGATGACCGGAGGGCCGTCGCCACCCGAATCCTCGTAGTAGATGCGCTGACCGTTCACGTCTGCGTACGACATGCGAGCGACTCCTTCAGCGGCCGGTGAACGTGGCTTTGCCGGGACCATTCTCGAGGAACGACTTCACGCCGATCTGCGAGTCCGCCGTGCGGAAGACCTCGACGAAGCTCTCCTGCTCGAGCTGCAAGCCGTCCGCGAGCGAGAGGTCGAGCCCACCGTCGATCGCGCGCTTCGCGAGGCGTTGCGCGGCGAGCGCGCCGCGTGCGTACTCGGCTGCGAGCGCGAAGGCGCGCTCGTGCAGTGCCTCGGGGGCGACGACCTCGTCGGCGAGACCGATCCGCAACGCCTCTTCGGCGTCGACCTGACGTCCGCTGAGGATGATGTCCTTCGCTCGTGACGGGCCGACGAGACGCGCGAGGCGCTGCGTGCCGCCGCCGCCCGGGATGATGCCGAGCAGGATCTCGGGCTGGCCGAACTTCGCCCGCTCCGACACGATCCGGATGTCGCACGCGAGCGCGACCTCGCATCCCCCGCCGAGCGCGTAGCCCGACACCGCGGCGATGACCATCCGCGGGATCGAGGCGAGTGCGTCGAGGGTGGCGACGAAGTGCCCGCCGATGACCGCGGCCTCGTGTGGACCGCCGAACTCGGAGATGTCCGCCCCGGCCGCGAACACCCGATCGCCACCGGTGACGACGACCGCGCCGGGCGGATGGGCATGGAGTCCCTCGGCCACGACCTTCAGCTGCGCGAGGAGCACGGACGACAGCGCGTTCACCTTCGGGTTGTCGAGCGTCACGACCGCCACACCGTCGTCACGCCGCTCCACACGGACCAGGGTGGGTTCGTCTCCCATCCAGCGGACAGTAGTGACCGATCAGTCGAGCGCGCCGAGCAACCGCTCCGCAGCCGACCACGGGTCCGTGCGACGCGCGAGCACCTCGGCGTAGAGATCGTCGAAGGTGGTGCCCCCGAGCAACGAGCGAGCGCGCTCTTCGAGCCGATGGACCACGATCTCCTCGAGCTCGTGCGCGAGCCGCCGCTCGCGGCGCCGCTCGAGCTGCCCGGTGGCCGTCAGGTGCTCGCGATGCGCGAGCACGGCATCCCACAGATCGGTCGTACCCTCGTCGCGCACGGCGATCGTCGCGACGATCGGAGGTCGCCAGTCAGCGGCATTGGGCAGGTCACTGGAGAGGTTGTACTCGTTGCCAAACTCCCAGCCCAAGATCGCCGGTGAACCCTTGTAGCGATCGACTACCTCGGCCGTGAACGAGCGCATAAACTCTCGGGTATTGCTGGTCGCGTTGCCCCACGCACTAACCGGTTCTCCGACCAAATCGGGAACCATAAAATTGCTCCAAAAAAAAGAAGGGATGAGTCCCA
>Ga0187788_10000407_pt1 | contig 11903 bp, 8 predicted proteins | sample 1015_BV01_MP10_2_FD_133008 | JGI IMG/M metagenome (GOLD analysis project Ga0187788, IMG submission 133008) | Tropical peat soil microbial communities from peatlands in Department of Meta, Colombia - 1015_BV01_MP10_20_MG | ecosystem: Environmental > Terrestrial > Soil > Wetlands > Peat | place...
AGCGCCGTCGCCAGGTCCGGCACGACGGTGAACGACTGCGGGCCGGAGACGTGCTTGAACGCGACCAGGCCGTCGTAGACGGACTGGAACGGCTGCCAGTACTCCAGCGTGTAGTTGATCTTGGGATCGATGGTTCCTCCGGCCGCCTTGGCGAGGATCCTCAAGGTGCCGCCGCGGTGCTGGATCTGGTACGCGCCACCGCCGGTGGGGGTGTTGGTCGAGCTCGCGCCGCCTCCGCTGGACGAGGAGCCGCAGGCGGCCATCAGGCCGGCCGCGGCGACCGCGGCGAGGAGGGCGGCGGATCGGTGCGATACGCGCATATGGACTCCCTGGATGCCGGGCGAGGTGTGCGTAGCGTGAAGGGTGACCCGCCGTTCCGGCAAGATCTGCCGGAAATCGATACAGACCGTTGACACATCGCCTGCCTGGCTCTCCGATCGCCGAAGAACCCGCGGACGGCGCCGCAGCGCGGCTTCGGCGATGCCTGGCACGGGCTCACGCTAACCCGGCGGCCGCCGGTCCCGGGGCCGCCGGGGCGCGACCCCGGCGAGCGCGTCTCTACCCTCGACAGGTGGGGTCGGCCGTGACCGTCGCGCTGCAGCGGCTGCTGGACCTGCCCGGGGTGGCCGACGGCGTCGAGCAGGCGCGCCAGGCGTGCGCCGGGTTGGCCCGGCACCCCGCGATGCGGCGCCGGGCGGAGCAGGTGGCGGCGGAGGCGCGGGTGCGCGCGGCGCACGCCTCGGCGGCCCTGGACGGCGCGCGGCTGCCGCTGGAGGCGTTCCGGGACGCCGCCCGCGGCGCGGCGGCCCTGCCCTCGGATCCGGTCGGGGCGGTGGCGCTCGGTGCGCTGCGCGCGACGGCGGAGGCCGAGCGGGTGGGCGCTGCCTGGCGCTCCGGGCCGGAGCGGATCTCCCCGCTGCAGGTCCTGGCCCGCCTGCACGTCGCGGCCGCCGCGGGCCTGCTCGAGCAGACCGCGCTGGGGCGGCCCCGCGGGCCCGGCGAGCGACCCGGCGACGTCCTGGCCGGCGACCCGCCGGCCCCGGACGGCGCGGCCCTGGCCGAGCGGGTGGACCGGCTGGCCGACCTGCTCCGGGCGCCCACGACGTGCCCGGCCGCGCTGGTCGCCGCGCTCGCCCAGGCGGAGGTGGCCACGGCGCGGCCGTTCGCGGCGGCCAACGGGGTGGTGGCGCGGGCCCTGGCCCGGGCGGTGGCGACGTCCCGCGGCCTGGACCCCGGCGGCGCCGCGATCTGGGAGGCGGGCCTGGTCGACCTGGGTCCCGCGGTCGCCGAGGCGCTGCGGGGCTACACCTCCGGCGAGCCGGAAGGCGTGGCCGCCTGGCTGCGCTGCTGGACGGCGGCCATGGTGGCCGGCGCGGGGCACGGCACCGCCGTCGCCGACGCCGTCCTGGCCGGCCGGCTGCCGCGGTGACCGGGCCGGGGTGACGCGATTCACACGATTCAGTCGGCTCAGACGGCGAACGAGCTCATCCGGTCGAGGGACTGCCGGCCCACCAGCAGGCGGTGCAGCATGGCCGGCGGGGCCGGCCGGGCGAACAGGAATCCCTGCGCGCGCCGGCAGCCGAGCTCGAGCAGCAGGTCCCGCTGCGCCTCGGTCTCCACCCCCTCGGCCAGGACCTCCATCTGGAGCGGGCCGGCCAGCCCGAGCACCAGCGACACCAGCGCCCGGCCCGCCACGTCGTCGGTGAGCCCGGACAGGAAGCTGCGGTCCAGCTTGAGCAGGTCGATCGGCAGCCGGTGCAGCCGGGACAGCGAGGCGTAGCCGGTCCCGAAGTCGTCCAGCGCCACCCGGCACCCCATCTCCCGGGCCCGGTCGAGCACCTTGTAGGCGTCGCCGTCGTCGCCCAGTGCGGTCTCGGTCACCTCCAGCCGCACCCGGTCGGTCGGCACGTCGTACCGGGCGCAGGCCTCGGCGACCCGCTCGGGCAGCTCGGGGACCAGGGACAGCGCGCTGACGTTGAGCCCGAGCTCCAGCCGGTCCATGCCGTCGGTACGGCGCCAGGCCCCGAGGTGGCGCAGCGACTCCTCCATCACCCAGGCGTCGATCGCCTGCACCGCGCCGGACTCCTCGGCGAGCTTGACGAACAGGTCGGTGGCGGCCACCAGGCCGCCCGGACGGCGCCAGCGGACCAGCGCCTCGACGCCGCTCACCCGCCCGTCGGTGAGGTCGACGTCCGGCTGGAAGACCACCTCGAGCTCGCCGCGCTCGGCCGCGGCCAGGACGTCGCCGGCCAGCCGGGCCCGCTCGGCGGTGGTGGTGATCGCCAGGTCGTCGAACACCACGACCTCGCGCCGCCCGGACTCCCGGGCGGCCTGGGCGGCGATCACCGCGCGCCGCAGGGCCTCGCGCGGTGGCTCGCCGCACTCCACCGCGGCCACGCCGGCGCTGGCGGTCACCGGCAGGCGCTGATCACCGGCCGGCACCGGCAGGGACACCGCGCGCAGCAGCCGGTGGGTGCGCCGGGTGGCCACGGCGGGGTCCACCGGCAGCAGCACCCCGACCTGGTCCTCACCGACCCGGGCCAGCAGGTGCTCCTCGCCAGCGCCCTCCGTGCCCAGGGCGGACTCCACCCGCCGGACCAGCACGCCCAGCACCTCGCTGGGGTCGATCCCGACCACCGACGCCTTGCGCGACAGCGGGTCCACGTCGATCACCACGAGGCTGGTCGGCACGTGCTCGGCCACCGCCCGGGTCGCCGTGGCCAGCAGCAGGTCCCGGTTCGGCAGGCCGCTGTCCCGGTCGTGGGTGCGCTCCCACGCCAGGGCGGCCTCGGCCTTCTCCATCCGGGTGGTCTCCCGGGTGACGGTGAGCGCCTCACCGTTCGGCAGCGGGGAGACCTGGGTGACGAAGTGCCGGGCGGGTGCCTCGCCGTCACCGCTGATGTCCCAGTGCACGGACTGCTGGCGCCCGCCGGCGATCACCGACTCGATCTCCCGCACCGCGCAGGCGTTGGCGACCACCGTGGAGGCGTCGCCCTTCCGGCCGTCGGTCTCCAGCCGCCAGGCGCCGTCCCGATCGACCCGGGCGACCACCACCGGCGAGGCGTCCAGCAGGGCCCGCCAGCGGCTGGCCACGACGGCGGCGTCCCGCTGCTCCTCGGCCGCGCCGAACAGGGAGGTGCCGACGAAGAGCGCCGCCAGGGCTCCGATGATCATGAAGACCTGGGCCCGGAACATCTCCTCCGAGGGCCCGTAATGGTCGGCCACGATGATCCCCAGCGTCAGGCTGCTCACCGCCAGGACCAGGCTGGACAGCAGCCGGTCGGGGCGGACGACGGTCCACACCAGCGGGATCGCGGCGATCGCCAGCAGGGGCAGCTCGGTGGGGGCCGCCGACGGCAGCAGGATCAGCCCGGCCGGGGCGATGATCAGCGCCAGCGCCTGGGCGGTGACGTCGGCCCGGGCCCCCGGCGGGGGGAGGATCGGCGCGATCTGGCGCTTCACGACCGCCCACGCCGGCTGCAGCAGGCTGGGGGTCAGCGTGGCGATCGCCGTCGCCGTCCCCACCACGGCCTGGGCCCAGGCCGGGACGTCGAACCAGGCCCCGGCCATCCTCTCCACCAGCACCTCGATCGCGGCCGCGGCCAGGGGCACACCGATCAGCGCAATGATCACGAACCAGGCGAGGGTCGCGATCCGCCTGGCCTCCAGCCAGCGGGCGCGCAGCAGGGCCGCCCCGGCCGCGTACACGACCGTCACGCTGACCAGCCGCAACGCCTCCCACCTCGGGTCGGCGGCGAGATGCTCCGGGAAGGTCACCAGGTCGCCGAGCACCGCGGCGACGATCACGACCGGGATCCCGCGGCGGCCGAAGAGCACCAGGAAGCCGAAGGCCAGCCCGGCCGGCGGGAAGAACATGCCCGCGTCGGCGGCCGCTCGGTGGTCGACGACCGCGTAGAGGACGGTGGAGGCGCCCAGGTAGAGGGCGGTGGCCGTGAGCCTCGTCCTCAGGTCCGGCAGCGTGCCGGGTCCGAAGGCGGGGACTCGGCCTAACATGGCGCAAGGTTAGGGGTTGCGCACCGGCTGTGACTAACGATCGACCAGATAACTGCTGCGAATCCGATGTCGAACCGGAACGTGCCGCTCCCGCCGGGGTCCACCCCGAGACGGCCGGGGTCCGGCCCGGACCGGTCCGGTGCCAAACGACGTCGGCGCCCCGGGGGGCGCCGACGCCTGCGCGGCGGGCGGGCTACCAGGCGCGCACCTGGCACGTCGCCGGAGCGGGTCAAGCCCGTCGCAGCGGGTCCTTTCGTGGACTGCCCGCGCGTGGGTACCCACCCGCCGTGCCGTCCTCTGGATCGCCGTCCGGCAATCGTTCGGCAGCACGTCTCTTCCTGTGTACTCCAGGCGGGCTGATCAGGGAAGGGGACCGATCGGACCCTGCGCCGAACGGCAGGCCCGCCGATCACGGGTGCGTCCAGGTCAGGAACAGGACCGCGTGGCCGCTGCCGCGGCCGCCGCGGCGAGCACCGAGTCGTCCCATCCCGCGGGCTGGGTGGAGGCCGCCGGACCGACGCCGTTGGGCGGCCGGGTGCGGCGGATCTCGACGATCACCAGCCCGCCGGTGTCGGGAAGGGTGTGGTCGGTGAAGCAGAACGGGAAGCCGAACCGGAGGACCACGGCCTGGTGACCCTGCGGTGGTATCAGGATCGGGTTGGACGGGCTGACGGCGAGTCTCCACTGCGCGGCGCCACCCGTCGGATTCTGCACGAACGTCACCTGGACGGGCCGCGCCTCCAGCGAGGTCAGTTCCATCAGCACCGCCCCTTCCCGGGTGGCCATCATGCTGGAGACCGTCACCCGGGGGGTCGACACCACGGTGCACACGGCGGCCAGATCGTCCGCCATGAAGTACGTGCCCGCCGCGGTCACCGGGATCTCGTGGATGCGGCCGTCGGAGGTGCGGATGGTCGCCGTCTGGGGCGCCTGGTCGTTCGCCTGGAGCGCGGCGTCCTGGAGGGCGGCGGGGGAGCAGTCGAGTTCGAGCATGGCCGGCACCGCGGCGGTGCGACCGGGAGACAGCACGCCGGCACTGGCCGGCACGGCATCCCCGATCCTCAGGTGCAGCCGCAGCACGGTGACCGGGACCGCGGAGGTCAGGGTCAGGTACAGGGTGGTCAGCACCCGCCCGGACCGCAGCCGGTAGGGGTCGTCGGGAAGGTAGGGGTTGGTCCAGACGATCAGCCGGGCGGAGGCGAGTTCCGCGCGCTCACGTGACCGGCCGCCCTCGGCGTAGGAGGCGACCCCGACGAGGACGGCGACCAGCACGGCCGCCATGGTGGCGGCGAGGATCCTGGCCCGGCCGGACGGACCCGCCGGCGACCGGCCGCCCCCCGGCACCCGCCACCTCCCGCCCTGGATCCGATCCGTCGTGCGCGGGTCGCGGTTCCGGTCGCTGACGCCGAGGTCGGCGACCAGGTCGGGGTCCAGATCGACGTCCAGGTCGGGGTCCAGATCGACGTCCAGGTCGGGGTACGGACCTGCGCCCGGACCGGCGGCCCGGTCGGCGGCCCGGTCGGCGTCCAGGGCCGGGTCGAGGACCGCATCGAGATCCGACGCGGGACCACCGGCCCGGCCGGGAAGCAGTTCGACGGTCAGGTCCGCGCCCCGGCTGCTCGGGATCTCCGTCTCCACGGCCCCGCCGCCGACCGCTGCCGCTGCCGCTGCCGTGGCGTCGCCGACCCGCGGACGGGCCGCGGGCGGTTCGCCCGCAGCGACCGCCGGGCCGGCCATCCCGACATCCGCGATGATCGCCGGGAGCTCGCCGGTCTCCAGCACCTCGGTGACCCTGCCGTCGTCGTCCAGGGTCTCGCGGCTCACAGGGTCACTCCGCTCGGTGCTGCGTCCGGGCATGCCCGGCGGTAGGTCTCCCGCAGCCAGTGGGACAGCACGGGACCGGCCGGGATGAAACGTACGCCCAGCCCACCGGGATCGCTCATCACCAGCACCTGCAGCCCGGCGGGAACCTGGGGGCGGTCGGCGACCGCCCGGCACACCGGCGTCGGCGGCTGCAGCCGCAGGTGGACGAGCCCGCGGTCGCTTCTCCCGCCGGAGCCGGTGGCGACCGGGGCCAGCAGCGTGCCGTCGGCCGAGACGCCGACCACGTGCACGTCGGGGCTGGGCAACTCGAAGACCAGGTCGAGGTTCCCGTCGACCACGGTCACCTCGCTGGCATAGCTGGGGATCGGGCTCGGCCACCCGTCGGGCAGGCTCCGGGCGGCGTCCTGGCAGGCCCCTCCCGCCATCGCGAGCCGTCCGGTGCTGGTCACCGGCACGTCCCGGATGCCCGGGAACGCCGCCGAGGACAACTCCCTGACCTGCAGGACGGCGCTCACCGCCGGATCCCGGGCCGGCTGCCCGGTGCAGCGCAGGCCGCTCTCCAGGTCGAGGATCGCCATGCCCCCGGCCCCGACGACGCGGGTCAGTTGCCGGTCGTCCGGGCTCAGGCCCCCGCCCTGCAGGCTGAGCCCGCTCACCTCAACCGCCTCCGTGCCGAGGTCGGCCACCACCAGGCGCAGCCGAACCGTGGGCGCGGGGTGGAGGACGACGTCGCGCACCACCAGCCACGCACTGACCGGTGTCACCAGCGGCGGGGGCGGCTGGGTGGCGGCCTCCCGGACCAGCGCCCCGGCGAGGCCCGAGACCAGCGCGAGTGCCAGCAGGAACGCGAACAGACGGGCCCGGACCCGGTCGGGTTCCGCCCCCATCCAGCCCGGCCGGGACGCCGGCTCGGCGGGGCGGTCGAGGTCGTACTCCAGCAGGCTCACCGCGAGCCCCCGGGGCAGGAGGTGGCCAGCAGCCAGTCCGCCAGCGCCGGGCCCACCTGCAGGGTCAGCGACGCCGGTCCGCCGACATCGACGTCCAGGCTGACCTGCTGCGGGATTCCGGTCGACCGCCAGGCCATGGGGCAGTCGTACGGCGGCTCCAGCCAGATCGTCGTGCTGGCACCGGCGACCGTCGCCTGCGTGGTCACGAGCGGGACGCCACCGGCGCGGACCGCCTCCACCTCGGTGGTCCGCCCGCTCGGCGCGGACATCACCAGGGCCAGCCGGCCGCCTTCCGGGTGGGCCTCGTGGATCACCAGCGGGCTCTGCGGACCGCCTGCCGTGGCGCAGAGCGTGGTCAGCGCCTGGCTGGCGCCGTTGACCGGGAGCGGGCGGATCCCGCCGTCCATCCGGCGCAGCCGCAGCGGCGCGGACCGCAGTGGTGCCGGACCGGTGCATCCGACCGCGACGTCGACCTCGAGCGTCCGGGATGCCGCAGCGGGGACCTCGAGGATGCGCGGCACGACCCCGGTGATCTGGGCGGCGTCGTAGGACACGTCGTGGCCGGTGACGACGATGGTGCCGGCCGAGGCGTTGACCACCTCGACCAGCAGGTGACCACGGGTCGGGACCGGGCGGTCGCCCGCCTCCGCCACGACGTCGCGCACCGTCGCGGTGACCGCGTCGGGTTCCGCTGCCCGGGTGGCGGGCGACCAGGCGCCGGCCAGGGCCCAGCCGCCGAGCCCGCCGGCCAGGCAGACCAGGGCCACCAGCAGCGCCGTGCGACGCCGTCCGGTGTGCCGCACGACGCCGGAGAGGTGCAGGCGTGCCGCACCCGCCTCCATCCGCTCCTGGAGCGTGCGCGGATCCGCCCGGGCGTCGTCCGGGGCCTCGCCCTGCACCTCGCGGCTCATCGCCGGCCGCCTCACTGCCTCCGGTGGGAGGCGGTGGAGCCGGCGGCGCGGGCCGGTCCATGGGAGCGGGCGAAGCCGGCGCGAACCTGGCCGGCCCGGGCGCGGGCCGGGCGGGGGGACGCCGGCCGGCGGCGGTTGGCGTACCAGATCAGGCCCGCGGTGGCCAGGCCGCCGGCGGCAGCGACGGCGAGCGCCGAGCGGCTGGGGGCCGGCACCCGCGCCATCCGGTCGGCCATCCTGGACCGCAGCGTCACCGGCTGGGTGAAGTGGAGGATCGGCCAGCCGCGCGCGGCGGCGGCCCGGCGCAGCGCGCGATCGGGGTTGACCGCCGTCGGGTGCCCCACCGCCGAGAGCATCGGCAGGTCGGTGGCGGAGTCGGAGTAGGCGTAGCTGGCGGCCAGGTCGTACCCGCGCTCGGCGGCGAGTTCCCGGATCGCGGTCGCCTTGTTGTCGCCGTAGGCGTAGAGCTCGATCTCCCCGGTGTAGCGGCCGTCCTTGACCTCCATCCGGGTCGCGACGACGTGGTCGACGCCGAGCATCTCCCCGATCGGCTCGACCACCTCACGACCGGAGGCGGAGACCAGCACGATGTCCCGGCCGGCCTGCCTGTGCTCGGCGATCAGCGCCGTCGCCTCCCGGTAGACCACCGGCTGGATCAGCTCGGTGAGCGCCTCGGCGACGATGTCGCGCACCTGCTGGGCGTCCCACCCGGCGCACAGGCCGGACAGATAGGCCCGCATCCGCTCCATCTGGTCGTGGTCCGCGCCGCCGGCGAGGAAGACGAAGTGCGCGTACGCGCTGCGCATCACGGCACGTCTGGTGATCAGCCCGCCGGCGTAGAAGGGGCGTGAGAAGGCCAGCGTGCTCGAGCGCGCGATGACCGTCTTGTCCAGGTCGAAGAACGCGGCGCTGCGCGGAGCGATCAGGCTTCCCACCTGGTCAGGATAGGTCTGGCGGGGCTCCGGCGGGCCTCTGCCACGTGGCCGGAGCGGCGACGACGATTTCCGTGCCTGAGCGGGCGCTATGCCGCGATTCTCGTCGGCGATAGCCGGTTTCGGGTCGTAGGCTGAGAATGGTGACCTAAGTACTGTTGCGATAAGAGCCGCCTGGGTAGACACTGACGGCGCCGGCCTTCGTGCCGTGCCCGCTGGTCCGACTCCTCCCCCCCGAGCCGGACCAGCAGACGGCCCCCGCTCCCCCCCAGCGGGGGCCGTCGCTCGTTCAGACCGGGTCGAGTCGGGTGAAAGCACTCGTTTGCGGCGTCGGCGCAGGTCGGCGGTGGTTTGCCGGGGTGGCCGCCGCCGTCCGCCCGTGATCTCCCCTCGAACGGCTCCCCGTTGGCTGCGAATCTGCTCCATGCCGGCTCGGTTTCAGCTCGGTTTCAGCTCGGGATCTCCTCGGGATCTCCTCGGGATCTGCTCGGAGCGGGTTGGACGCCCGGGGGCGGACGCCGGCGCGTGAGGGTGCCCACGTTCTCCCGAACGCCTCGTCGCATGTCTCCTCCACAGGGCGCGCCGTCGTCCCACCGTCCACAGGTCGGGCGGGGCCACCTGACCGGCCGCGGGGAGGCGACGCAGACTCCCGGCGTCCCACACCTGAGGAGGTGCGCGTGACCGGGCGCGCCGGATCCGACCCCTACCAGCACGGCCGTTCCCACGACGAGCCGGGCCGTGCCTGCCCGGTGCTCGTGGCCACCGGTGATCCGTCGCTTGCCGAGCGGCTCGAGCGGCTGGCCTCGGCCTCGGGCGTGCGGTTGCGGGTGCAGGGCGGGCTGGCGCAGATCCCCCGCTCGGCGCCGCTGGTGCTGATCGGGGCCGATCTGGCCGCCGGCGAGGTCGGCGAACCCGCTCCGCCGGAGGTGCTGCCGTGGCGTCCCGGCGTCCTGGTGGTCGCGGCCGAGCCGGTCGGCGAGCAGGTCTGGCGGCTCGCCATGCGCTACCGGGCGGAGACGGTCGCCGTCCTGCCGGAGGCGGAGCCGTGGCTGGTGGGTCGGCTGATCGAGGCGGCCGAGCCCGCCGCCGAGGCGCCGGTGATCGGCGTGGTGGGCGGGCGAGGTGGGGCGGGCGCCAGCGTCCTGGCGGCGGCGTTGGCGTTGACCGCGGCCGCGACCGGGCCACGGCCGCTGCTCATCGACGCCGACCCGCTGGGCGGCGGGCTGGACGTGATGCTCGGCGCCGAGGCCGAGCCCGGGCTGCGCTGGCCGGGCCTGTCCTCGGCCCGGGGTCGGCTGCAGCCGGAACTGTTGCGGTCCGAGCTGGTCCGGGTGGACGGCGTGGACCTGCTGTCCTGGGACGGCGGTGATCTGCCCGACGTGCCCGCCGAGGCCATGGCGGCCGTGCTGTCCGGGGCCGTCCGCTGCGCCGACCTGGTCGTGGTCGACCTGCCACGGCACCTTGGCGAGGCCGCGACGGTGGCCGCCGCGGCCTGCCGCTGGGTGCTCGTCGTGGTGCCCGCCGAGGTCCGCGCCACCGCGGCCGCACGGCGAGTGGTCCGGGCGCTGGAGCCGCACGTCAGCGATCTGCGCGTGGTGGTCCGCGGCCCCGCGCCGACCGGCGTCCCGGCCGAGTACGTCGCCGAGACCCTCGAGTTGCCGCTCGCCGGTGAGCTGCGGGCCGAGCCGGGGCTTGCGGCGGCGCTCGATCGCGGCGAGCCGCCGGGGTTGCGGTCCCGCGGTCCGCTGGTCAGGTTGTCCCGGCGCCTGCTCGCCGACCTGGGGCCCCCGGTGGCACCGGCGTCGCGCGCGCTCGCGGCAGGCCCGGCGCTCGCGGACATCGAACCAGGAACGACGCGAACAGAGGGAACACCGGGAACACGGTCACCGGCCCGGCACCGGGCCGGTCGCGGCGCCGGCGGTGCGGCATGAGCCCGCCCGCGGCGCCGGCGGTCATCGCCACGCAGCTCGTGGAGCGGGTGCGCGAGCAGCTGGCCCGGCGGGGCGCGACCTCGGGCGAGGCCGATCTGGCCGCCCAGGTGCGGGCCGCGGCGGCGGCGCGGGGGATCGTCCTCGGGGTGGACGACCTGCTGGACGTGGTGGCCGGCGTGCGCGCGGAACTGTGGGGGCTGGGGCCGCTGTCGCCGCTGCTGGAGGACCCGGAGGTCACCGACATCCTGGTCAACGGGCCGGGCGAGGTGGTCGTCGACCGCGGCGACGGGCTGCACCCTGCCGGCATCGACCTCGGCCGGGAGGCGGACGTGCGGGCCCTCGCCGTCCGTCTCGCCGCCTCGGCGGGCCGGCGGCTGGACGAGGCCGCGCCCTGGGTGGACGCGCGGCTGTCCGGCGGTGTGCGGCTGCACGCCGTCCTTCCCCCGGTCTCCCCGGAGGGGACCCGGATCAGCCTTCGGGTGCTGCGGGGCCGGGACCTGGACCTGCCGGGTCTGGTCCGGGCCGGCACCCTGCCGCCGAGGTGGGCGCCGGTCTTCCGTGCGCTGCTCGGCGCGCGCGCCTCGTTCCTGGTCAGCGGCGGGACGGGGGCCGGCAAGACGACGCTGCTCGGTGCCCTGCTGTCCCTGGCCGCCCCGAGCGAGCGGCTGGTGCTGGTCGAGGACGTGTGCGAGCTCGCCCCGCGGCACCCGCACGTGGTGCGCCTGGAGGCCAGGCACGCCAACGTCGAGGGTCGCGGCGCGGTGACGCTGGAGGATCTGGTGCGCCAGGCGCTGCGGATGCGCCCGGACCGCATCGTCGTGGGGGAGTGCCGGGGTGCCGAGGTGCGCGATCTGCTCGCCGCGCTGAACACCGGGCATGCCGGCGGGTGCGGGACCGTGCACGCCAACACCTGTGCCGACGTGCCGGCTCGGCTGGAGGCCCTGGGGTGCATGGCCGGGTTGCAGCCGGTCGCGGTCCGGGTCCAGGCGGCGGCCGCGCTGGACGCGGTGATCCACGTCCGGCGGGACGGCGCGGTGCGGCGGGTCACCGAGGTGGCCGCGGTCGCCAGGGCCGGCGACGGCGGCCTCGACCTGCTCACCGCGTTGCGCGCCGATCCCGCCGACCGGGGGGCGGCAGGCGAGCTCGGGCCCGGTTGGCCGCTGCTGGCGGAACGGTTCGGACTGCCGTGAGCGGTGTGGCCGCGGCGCTGGCCGGGCTGGCCTGCGCGGCCGGGTACTGGCTGGCCGGTGGCCGGCGCGCCGTCCTGCCGGGGCGCGGCCGTACCGACCGGCCTCGGCGGCGCCTCCCCCACCGCTGGCGGCGACGGCGGATCGGGGCGGCGGA
>Ga0187788_10000408_pt1 | contig 11887 bp, 12 predicted proteins | sample 1015_BV01_MP10_2_FD_133008 | JGI IMG/M metagenome (GOLD analysis project Ga0187788, IMG submission 133008) | Tropical peat soil microbial communities from peatlands in Department of Meta, Colombia - 1015_BV01_MP10_20_MG | ecosystem: Environmental > Terrestrial > Soil > Wetlands > Peat | place...
CACGTCTGCTGACTCCATCTGTCTCAGTCATAGAGATCCTCGATGAACATTCACACCTAGTTCACTGCAGCCATGAACACACCGAAAGCCGGAATCCGGACGCTGTTCAGCGGCACCGTGGTTTGCTGCTGCAAGGGCGCTGAAAGCAGAATGCGGGCTGCTTCGCTCTTGATCCCCTGAGAGCGAAGGTCGAAGGAGATCGTCCTTGGCTCGCTGCTCATGTTAAGGGCGACCAGCACCGATTCTCCCTGCCGAGGCTGGCGGAGAAAAGCCAGCACGTTGGGATCGTCGCGAAGAATCGAAATACAAGAACCATCGCGCAGTGCGGGCTGGCTCCGGCGCAGCGCCAGCAGGCGCTTGTAGAAATTCAGGATCGAGTTGGGATCCTGCGATTGCGCCTTCACGTTGTACCGGGTGTAGCTGGGCGGAACCGGAAGCCAAGGCTTGGCAGCGGTAGTGAATCCGGCATTCTTCGAGGTATCCCACTGCATAGGAGTGCGCTCGCCGTCGCGCCCTTTATCCTTCGGCCATCCGGTTCGGCCCACGGGGTCCTGCACGTCCTCCCTGCGCAGGGGCGGGGTGGTGCGCATGCCGATCTCCTCCCCGTAGTACATCTGCGGAGTCGCGCGCGGGGTGAGCAGGAGCGCGGCCATCAGCATGGCGATCTGATCGTTGTGCACGCCGTCGCCGTAGCGGTCCCACTGGCGTGGCTGATCGTGGTTGCTGAAGAAATATTCCGGCTGGCCGCCGGCAGAGTTGTGTTCCACCTCCTCCAACAGCCTGCGGAATTCGGGTGCGGAAAGCCGATTGACGTCGGCGATCTGAAAATCCATGGGCAACTGGATCTCGTCGTTGTTCGAGCCGTACATTTTGGCGAGCTCGGCGATGTTGGGCTCATCGGCCTCCGAGATCAGCATCGGGTTGCCGGGATAGCGGTCCACCAACTGCCTGAGCCGGCGCAGGACGTCGTGCACCTCGGGGAGATTGTCGGTGTACTTATGCTCGATGTTGGGATCGCCGTAGGCATTAATGCCGGGAAGAATGGGATCGTCGTGCAGGCCGGGATCTTCAAACAAGCGCGACACGGCATCGAGGCGAAAACCGGCCGCTCCGCGGTCGAGCCAGAAACGGACTGCATCGAACATCGCCTTCTCCACCTCGGGATTGCGCCAATTGAGGTCAGGCTGCTCGGTGTAGAAGTAGTGGTAGTAGTACTGCTTGGTCTTAGGATCGAGCGTCCAGGCGGAATGACCGAACCAGGAGAGCCAGTTGTTCGGCGGACCGCCGTTCTTGCCATCACGCCAGATGTACCAGTCGCGCTTGGGATTGTCGCGCGACGCCCGCGATTCCTTGAACCAGGAATGCTGATCGGAAGTGTGATTCAGGACCAGGTCGAGGACTACCCGCAGGTTGCGCTGATTGGCTTCGCGCACCAGGCGGTCAAAATCGGCCATAGTGCCAAATCGCGGATCGATGGCCTGATAGTCGGCAATGTCGTAGCCGAAATCGACCTGGGGAGAAGGATAGAAAGGCGTGATCCAGATGGCATCCACTCCCAGGTCGCGGAGATAGTCGAGACGCGAAGTGATGCCGTTGAGGTCGCCTATGCCATCTCCATCGCTGTCCTGGAAGCTACGGGGATAGATTTCATAGATGACGGCATGCTTCCACCAGGGATCGGAGGAGGCGGGCGGGGAAGGCGTGACCGGGGTTGAAGCGGACGCGGGGGTCTGGGCGCGAAGCGATTGTGGGCTCAGCGTCAGGATCAGTACGAAGACCAGACCAAGGCGTGCGGACAGGGACGGTTTCGAGGACGGGGATGACATACGCGGCGCTCCAGCATAGCAAACGCTGCCTCCGTCCGGCGTGGTGGGGTTCCATTTCACCGGCCGGCGATCGCCTCCCTGCAGCCCAAATCTTCAAGTTGCCGGGCGCCTTCCCTAACACTTAGAATCGCTGGCAGTGGGCGTGCTGAGGGCATTTGAAGAACATCGTCGCCATCTATCCCGGTTCTTTTGATCCGGTCACGAATGGGCATCTGGATCTGATTGCACGTGGGGCAGAGATTTTCGACCTGCTGGTGGTAGCCATTCTGCGCAATCCGGAGAAGAACCCGCTGTTCACACTCAGCGAGCGTACGGCGATGCTGAAGGAATTGACGGCGCGCTGGGACAACGTCCGCATCGATGTTTTTGAAGGACTCCTGGTGGACTATGCGCGCAAGGTCCACGCGCAGGTATTGCTGCGCGGAATCCGGGCCATCAGCGACTATGAGTACGAACTGCAGATGGCCCTGATGAACCGAAAGCTGTATCCGCAGATGGAGACAGTGTTCATGATGCCGGCCGAGGCCTACAGCTATGTCAGCTCCCGCCTGGTGAAGGAGATTGCGGAATTGGGCGGATCGGTACGCGGGCTGGTGCCGGAACTGGTGGAGCAGCGTTTGCACAGCAAGGTCAACGGAGGCTGAGAATTACCAAAAGGAAGGATAGAAGCAGATGGCAGTAGGAACGCAGTCGATCTTTACCCAGCGCATTGACCGCATTGAGGTGTCCGCCACCATGGCGGTGGTGGCCGAGGCCGAGAAGATGCGAGCCGCCGGCGCCGACCTGGTGGATTTTGGGGCGGGCGAGCCGCACTTTCAGACGCCGCAACACATCAAGGATGCGGCCATCGCGGCCATTCAGGCGGGCTTCACCAAGTACACGGCGGTAGCGGGGACCGCGGAGCTGCGCGACGCCATCGTGAACCGGCATGCGCAGGATTTTGGATCGAGCTACATGCGGGAGGAGGCGATCGCTTCGACCGGCGGCAAGCATGCGCTCTTCAACGCGATTCAGGTACTGGTGGATCACGGCGACGAAGTGATTATCCCTGTCCCCTACTGGGTGTCGTTCAAGGACATCGTGCGCTACGCGGGAGGCCTGCCGGTACTGGTGGAGACCGATGAGCGCCGGGCGTTTCAGATCACCGCAGAGATGGTGGAGCGCGTAATCGGTCCGCGGACCAAAGCTATCATCCTGAATTCGCCCTGCAATCCTTCCGGTGCGGTGATGAGTCCGCAGGACATGACCGCCATCGTCAAGCTGGCGCACAGCCGCGGCATTTACGTGGTTGCCGACGAGTGCTACGTCTACCTGGACTATACCGGGCGGCGGTTCTCTGTTGGTTCGATCCTGGAAGCCAAGGAGCACCTGGTGGTCATCGGGTCGCTGTCGAAAACCTATGCCATGACGGGATGGCGCATGGGGTATGCGCTGGGTCCGGCGAAGATCGTGGCGGCGATGCAGAAGCTGCAGAGCCAGTCTACTTCCAATCCCACATCGATTGTGCAGAAGGCGGCGGTGGCCGCTCTGAACGGGCCGCAGGACTGCGTGCGCGAGATGGGAGAGGATTACGTCAAGCTGCGCGATCGCATCGTGCATGGGTTGCGCGAGATTCCGCACGTCCATTGCACATTGCCTCAGGGCGCGTTCTACGCGTATCCCAACGTGTCGGCCTATATCCGCAAGGACGGGATGAAGTCAGCCTCCGAGATGGCGTCGCGTCTGCTGCGGGAGGCGCACGTGGTGGTGGTGCCGGGCGAGGCCTTTGGCACCAGCGACCACCTTCGGCTGTCCTATGCCGCGTCGATGAAGGACATCGATCGCGGGCTCGAGCGGATGAAGAAGTTCTTTGGCAGCGCGTAGCTTTCCGCCCGCCTTCTCATTGAGCGAGGGCAAAGCTCCCCGCTCTGAGTCGAGCGGATCTGGAAGCGTGCTTTAATATGAAGATCGGATGGCGGACCTCTACCCTCTGCGGCTGAGCCCGTACTTCAGCGAACGCGTTTGGGGCACGCGCGATCTCTCTCCTTACTTCACGGCCCCGGGCACCGAACCGATCGGCGAAGTCTGGCTGACGGGAGACGAGTGCAAGGTGATCGATGGGCCATTGGCGGGAACCTCCCTGGCGGAGCTGAGCCGGCGCTTCCAGCGCAAGCTGGTGGGCAACTCGGCGCCTGAACCGGACCGCTTCCCTCTGCTGATCAAGTTCCTGTTTCCTCATCAAAAGCTGTCAGTGCAGGTCCATCCCGACGACGCCAGCGCGCGGCGCATCGGCCAGCCCTGGGGGAAGACGGAGTGCTGGTACGTGCTGCAGGCTTCTCCCGGCGCGAAAGTGGGTCTGGGATTGAAACCGGGGACAACCAGGCAGCAGTTCGAGCGAGCTATTCACGAACTGGGGGCGGAGGGACTGCTCAACTGGATCGACCTGACTCCGGGGGACATGATTTTCGTCGATGCCGGGACCGTGCACACCATCGGACCGGGCTCGGTATTGGTGGAGACGCAACAGAGCTCCGACACCACGTTTCGCCTGTACGATTTCGGACGACCGCGCGAACTGCACGTGAAACAGGGGCTGGCAGCGATGAAGGAGGTTACCTGTGCCGGCAAGGTAGCGCCGGTGCTCGCGGACAGAATGTGCGCGGTCCTGATTTCCAATCCCTATTTTCGAGTGAAGAAGTTTCATCTTCGAGGGCAGACGGAGGAGGGAGCCGAATCGGCATCGCAGGCCGCTGTTCCGACGCGGGGCTCGGTGCAGATCGTGGTGGGCCTGGAGGGAGCGGGAATCATCGAAACCCGAAGCCATGCGCCGGTAATGTTCGGCCGCGGCGAGGCGGTGGTGATCCCGGCTGTGATCGATCAATTCACCGTTCGGCCTCAGTGGGAAGTAGAATTCCTCGCCATGACTGTGCCTCCGAAAGCTGAGAACGCTTTGTCGGGCGAGAAGGCGCAGCGAGACTGATCAATTCTTGGTTACGAAATCCAATTTCTATCCGGTAATCCTGGCGGGCGGCCGGGGCACGCGCTTCTGGCCGCTCAGTCGCCGCAGGCGTGCCAAGCAGATGCTGGCGCTTGCCGGGAAGCAGACCATGATCCAGCAGACGGTCGCGCGCCTGCTGCCGCTGGCGCCACCGGCCAACTTCCTGGTGATTACCAACTCGCACGCGCAGGCGGGAATCGCGCGGCAGCTCAAGCGCGTGAAACGCAGGCAGATCATCGCCGAGCCGGTGGGACGCAATACCGCCCCGGCAATCGGGCTGGCGGCCTTTCTGCTCGTGCGCCAGGATCCGAAAGCCATCCTCGGCCTGTTCCCCTCCGATCACGTCATCGACAAGGAACAGGAATTCCGCGGCGTGATTCAGCGCGCCATTGCCGTTGCCTCGGCGGGCGAAAACATGGTGGTGATGGGCATTCAGCCGCATCGTCCTGAGACCGGGTACGGCTATATCGAGGCCGGAAGGCAGGAATCGGAAGGGCTGCTTCACGTGCGCCGCTTTACCGAAAAGCCAAGCCTGGAGAGGGCCAAGGAATTTTGTGCGGCGGGGAACTATTTCTGGAACAGCGGTATGTTCATCTGGAGCGCGCGGACGCTGGTTCAGGCCATGCGCGAGCATCTGCCCGAAACCGCGCGGTACCTGGAGGAAATCGCCTCCACGTTTGGCACCCGGCGCTTTGCCGCTGTCTTCCGCAGGCTTTATCCCAAATGTGAGAACATCAGCGTGGATTACGCCATCCTGGAGCCGCGTTCCGCCCAGGGCGAGGACCGTTCCCGCCTGTATTGCATTCCATCGAACTTCGGCTGGAACGATCTGGGGTCGTGGGCGGCGCTGTATGAGCATCACACGCAGATGGGCGAAGGCGCGAACGTCATACAGGGCAATGCAGATTTTGTTCTCAATGCGGAAGGCAACTACGTATATTCTCCGAACAAATTTGTGGCCGCGGTGGGAGTCAGAAACCTGGTGGTGGTGGAGACACGGGACGCTCTGCTGATTACCACGCGCGAGCGGGCGCAGGACGTGGGCAAGGTGGTGAAGTATCTCGATGAACGGAAGCTGAAGAAGCTGACCTGACCCTGGAGAGCACCGGCTGGAATCCAGCATAAGCATATGAGCAAGCAGAAGGAAATCAGGTTTGGCACCGACGGCTGGCGTGCGGTCATCGCTGACGACTACACGTTCGAAAACGTGCGCCGGGTAGGGGGCGCCATCGCGTCTTACGTCCTGAAGAAGGAAGACGCCAGCCGCGGGCTCGTCATCGGGTACGACACCCGCTTCGGCTCCAACCGCTTCGCGCAGGCGATTGCAGAGACCATCGCCAATGCCGGCATTCCGGTGAAGCTGGCCGACGATTACACGCCCACGCCGGCCATTTCCTATTGCGTGAAGCATTTTGGCGCCGCCGGCGGTGTGGCCATCACCTCCAGCCACAATCCCTACACCTGGAACGGCGTCAAGTTCAAAGAGAAGTTTGGCGGGTCGGCCCGGTCCGACGTCATCCAGCAGATCGAGGCGGAAGTGCGCGCCGGCGCGATGCCCCAGGGCAGTCCCGGCAAGATCGAGGTGGTGGATCTGAAGGCGCCGTACATCCCGGCGATTTCGCAATTCGCGGATCTGGACAAGATTGCCAAAGCCAGGTTTCGACTCGCTCTCGACTACATGTACGGAGCAGGGCGGGGAGTGGTGGGAGGCATTCTCAAGAGCCGCGGCGTGGACGTGGTGGAGATTCGCGGCGAGGTGAACCCGATGTTCCCCGGCATCAACCCCGAGCCCATCGAGCCGCATGTGAAGATGCTGCAGGAGACGGTGGTGCGCGAGGGTTGTCACGCCGGCCTGGTCACCGACGGCGACGCCGACCGCATCGGTGCGGTCGCCGAAGACGGCAGCTTCGTGGACGCGCACAAATGCTATGCCATCCTGCTCTCCTGGCTGCTGAAGTACAAGAAGTGGCCGGGAGCGATTACACGGGCGTTCAATACGACGCGCATGCTGGACCGCATTGCCAAACAATATGGCCGGGAGCTGATCGAGCACGGGATCGGCTTCAAGTACGTGACCGACGTGGTGCTCTCCGGCAAAGAGGTTTTGATCGGCGGGGAGGAGTCTGGAGGGATCGGCATTCCCCGGCACTTGCCGGAGCGCGACGGCATGCTCAACTCGCTACTGCTGGCCAACGTCATGGCCGATGAGGGCAAGCCGCTAGGTCAAATCGTGGCGGAGCTGCAGCAGCAGTTCGGGCCGCACTATTACGGCCGCCGCGATCTGCACATTCCCGACGAGATCAAGTATGCTGCCATCAGGCGGGCAGATTCCGGCCAAATCCGCCAATTTGGGAAGTACCCAGTGGTGCGCAAGGAAGACCTGGATGGAGTGAAGCTGTTCCTGGCGGCTCCCAGGAACGGAAACGGAGCGGAGGCCTGGATCCTGATGCGCGCCTCCGGAACCGAGCCCCTGATGCGCATCTACTGCGAGGCGTCATCGCCGGAGCTGGTGCAGGAGATTCTGGCAACGGCTGAAGCCTTTGTGCACGAGAATGCGGCATAGGCGCAAACTGGAGCTAACCGTCTTTTGCGAGTGAACTCGGCATGACGATGATTGCGGCAAGCGCGAACAAGCAGGATTCGCCGGAGGCGCGGCAGTATAACCGCATTCACCGGCGGCTGCAGATCCTCGACCTGCTGCTGAGCCTGGCGGTGCTGTTTGTGCTCCTCATCACGGGCTGGAGCGGGACTCTGCGCGACTGGGCTTACCGCGGCGCCCTGCAGAGCTATCCACTGGCCGTCCTGCTGTTTGTGATCATGCTGGCGGTATTGAGCAAGCTGGTGGGGCTGCCGCTTGACTACTATTCTTTCCGCCTGGAGCATCGCTACAACCTTTCCAACCAACGGCTGCGCTCGTGGCTGTGGGACCAGGTGAAGTCGTGGCTGGTGGGCCTGGTGATTGCCGCCATCCTGGTCGAGCTCATTTACTGGACGATACGCACGTGGCCAGAGCACTGGTGGCTGGTCGCCTGGGCGATCTTCATCCTGCTCACGGTGCTGTTCGCGCAGATTGCTCCCGTGGTGCTGTTTCCGTTGTTTTACAAGTTTCAGCCGCTGGAAAACGAGGAACTGCGTGAGCGCCTGCTGCGGCTGAGCGAGCGAGCAGGCACCAGGGTTCGCGGAGTCTACGAGTGGAAGCTGTCGGAGAAATCGCGGAAGGCGAATGCCGCATTGGCGGGGCTGGGCGCTACGCGACGTATCATCCTGGCTGATACACTGCTGGAGAATTATTCCGCCGACGAGATCGAGGCGGTGCTGGCTCACGAGCTAGGGCATCACGTCCACCGACACATGCTGAAGGGAATCCTGGTGCAGGTGGGGATTACCTTCTTTGGGTTTTGGGCGACGGCGGAAGTCCTGCGCTACTCGGTGGAGAGAGGGATGTTTCTCACGCTGGCGGATTTTGCCAACCTTCCGCTGCTGGTGCTGGTTTCCACCGCCATGTCGCTGCTGCTGATGCCCGCCCTCAATGCCTATTCGCGCTATAACGAGAGGCAGGCCGACGCATACTGCTTTGCGTCAATTCCCGACATCGAACCGTTTGTTACCTCCATGAACAAGCTGGCGGACCAGAACCTGGCGGAACGAACTCCGCCGCGGTGGGTGGAGTGGTTCTTTCACTCGCATCCGGCGATTTCCAAGCGCATTGCCGCCGCCCAGCACCGGACGCGTGGAATCGCGCACACCTGATACCTGGACCTGACTCGGTGGCAGCTAGGGGAGCATCGCGCGCCAAGCGGCCAGCCATTGCCCGGCGATGCGTGCGAACACGAAGAGATCGTGGCCCGACTCGCTAAATTCCTGGCCGTTCAGCGCGTAGGTCATATCCCACCTGAGGGTGGCTACGGCGGTGTCTCCGTAAACATCGATTGCCGGTTCGGAGAGCGTGCAACCCCTGATCTGTGCCTGCCGCAGGAATTCCTGGTAACTGCGGATGCATGCTTCCTTTCCCGTGGCCATTTCCTGGAAGCCGGGACCCTTGATGCGAATGTCTGAATGAAAGCATGAGTTGAGGGCAAGGGGGATGTCTTCTGGCCCGCCCCGCAGCCAGGCGTCGTTGATTTTGCTGAGCAGGAGCCGAATCTGTTGGTGGTCGTCGCTTGCGGCAGCCATGGATCTCCTAAGAGCGTTGGGGAAGGGCGCCGATCAACGACTCGGCGCGCCGAAGGTCCTCTTCGGTATCGACGCCCACGGTATCAAACGGGGTTTCGCCCACGAGGATGGAAATGCCATTCTCGAGAAAGCGCAACTGCTCGAGCTTTTCGCTGCGTTCCAGAGAAGACTCCGGCAGCGCCACGAATCGATCCAGAGCCGCCCTCCGATAGGCGTAGAAGCCCAGGTGTTTGAAGTATCGGGTTTCACCGGTGTGGTCGCGATCGCAGGGGATGGTGGCACGGGAGAAGTAGAGCGCTCGGCCGGCGTAATCGGTCACTATTTTAACTGCGTTGGGATTGGGAATATCGATCGCGGCCATGGCTGTTTTCAGTGTTCCCACCTGTACCGCCGGGTCGCGCATCAACTGGACGAGGGAATGAATGTGCTCGGGGCGAGTCAGGGGCTCGTCACCCTGCACGTTCAAGTACACGTCAGCGGCAATCTCCCGGGCAACCTCATGCACGCGCTCGGTGCCGCTGCGGTGTTGGGCGGAGGTCAGGCGGGCGTGCCAGCCGTGTTGCCGGCAGACTTGCAGAATCTCGTCCGAGTCGGTGGCCACGATCACGTCGTTGAGCAAGGAAGACGAGCGCACAGCTTCGTAGACCCACGCCAGCATCGGCCGCCCCGAGATTTCACGCAGAATCTTGCGCGGCAAACGGGTGGAGGCAAGCCGGGCAGGGATAACCGCTATCGTTATCATCTCCGCATAGTTTGGAAGGTTGGTGCGCGAGATGCAATGGGAAAGGGAGCACTGAATGGAGGCGATCGGTGCGGGCGAGAGCATTCTCAAGAAGCGATGGGATGGGGCCGCAGGGCCGGAGCCCGGGGTGCCGCAGAATCCAAACCGCTTTGCTGCATCGTACTGCTGAGGGATTATTGGTTCTCTGGCCCGGACTTGTAGCAAAGTGCCCGTGCTGTTAACTTGGCAAAGCCCGATCGGCATCTGGCTGGCCTATGTCAGCCCGGAAGAACCTCAGCCCAGAGCAGAGACGAGACTATTCCGCGTGTCAGCCACGCAACCATCCCCTTCACCCTCGGATGAGGCGCTGATGGCGGCCCTCCGCGCGGGGGATGAAGGCGCCATGGCGGCGCTCTACGACCGCTACTCCTCAGTGGTCTACGGAGTGGCGCTGCGCGTATTGCGCGATAGCGCCGCAGCCGAGGACGTGCTGCAGGACATCTTCCTGCAGCTGTGGCGGAACCCGGGAATGTTCGACGCCAGGCGCGGCGCTCGGGGAGCGTGGCTGGCGGTGGTTGCCCGCCACCGGTCCATTGACGCGCTGCGCAAGCAGCGACCGGCGGACGAACTTCCGGAGACGGTAGCCGTAAACATGGATCTGGAGCATGGCGCGGCTCGGCGGCGAGTAGTGGAGAAGATTCGCGCGATCCTGCAGAACGTGCCTCAAGCCCAGCGTTCGGCGTTGGAGATGGCTTTTTTTGAGGGCATGACACACAGCGAGATCGCGGAAAAGACGGGAGAGCCCCTGGGGACGGTGAAGACGCGCATCCGCACCGCGCTCATCACCCTGCGAAAGGCGTTCGCGGAATGAGCGGGCACGACCAATTCGCGGAAGACCTGGCGCTTTACGCCATGGACACGCTGAAGCCTGCCGAGAAGGCGGCGCTGGAGGCGCATCTTGGGGGATGCGCGGAGTGCCGGCGCGAGCTGGAGCAATTGCGCGGCGACCTGAGCCTGTTGGCACTCTCGACCGAAGGTCCCGCGCCGCCCGTCCGCTCGCGCCAGCGGCTGCTGGCCACGATCGCGGGGGAAAGGCAGTCCGCACCGCCAGAGAAAAGCAAACCGTGGGCGTGGTTTTGGCTGCCGTCGCTGGCGGCTGCGGCCATGGCGCTGCTGGCCTTCGTGCTCTGGCGTCAGAACCAGGATCTGGAGCACCAGGTCACCGCACTGCAAGCGAAGAATGCCCAGACGCAGGGAGAGTTGCAGAAGGTCCGCGAGGTCATGAGCCTGCTGACTTCGCCGGCGGCGCAGCGATTCACGCTGGTGGCGGCCAATGCCAAGCCCCAGCCCCAGGCGAAGGCGGTTTATATGGCGAGCACGGGGCAGTTCGTGCTTCTGGCCAGCAACATGGAGCAGGCGCCGGCAGGAAAAGCCTACGAGGTGTGGTTGCTGCCGATGTCGGGGGAGGCTCCCATGCCTTGCGGCATGTTCAAGCCTGACGGAAAGGGAAGCGCCATCATGGTGGGACCTGGCATGCGCCAGGGCATGGAGGCCAAAGGTTTTGCCATCACCATGGAAGACGAGGCCGGGAGCGCGGTACCGACTCCGCCCATCCTGATGGCGGGGACGGGCTAGCCGGCCCGCCAGGGGGTGCGGCGCGGAATCCAGCGCGGCACGTTGCGGCAGTATTCGTCGTATTCCCTGCCGAATTTGCGATGCAGCGCCGGCTCCTCGTAGAACTTCACAAACAGACCAGCCGCCAGGGCGAAGCCGGTGACGTAAAGCACCGTGGACCACCCGGCGCCAAACAGCGCCCATTCGCCAACGAGGATGAGAAAAGCTCCCCAGTACATCGGATTGCGCACGTAGCGGTACCAGCCATTGACCACCAGCGCGCGCGGCGCGTCGATGGGCGCCGGGGTGCCCAGCCCCTCCCAGGCAAAGGCAAAGGCGCAGCGCAGCACGATCAGGATTCCAGCCATCAGAGGCACGACGCCGAGGGATTCCCAGCGCCAGCTCCAATCATGAGGCCAGCGCAGGAACCCAAGCCACCAGGGGACATAGACCAGGACGGCCGCTATGAAGAACACCACGACGATCGCAGTGCGGAGCAGGGCGAGGAGCTGGGCGGGCCGGGACATGAGGAAATTATGAAATGTCTGATTTGAAAACTACAAGGCCCCGCTACGC
>Ga0187788_10000409_pt1 | contig 11885 bp, 12 predicted proteins | sample 1015_BV01_MP10_2_FD_133008 | JGI IMG/M metagenome (GOLD analysis project Ga0187788, IMG submission 133008) | Tropical peat soil microbial communities from peatlands in Department of Meta, Colombia - 1015_BV01_MP10_20_MG | ecosystem: Environmental > Terrestrial > Soil > Wetlands > Peat | place...
ACGGCGCTCTGGCGGGTCGGGGTCTCCGGCGGCGCCCCGGCCGGGCCGCCGGCGGCGGTGCCGGGTGGCGCCGGGCTGCGCGACCCGGATTGGGCGCCGACCGGCGACTTCCTGGTGGCGCACCCGGCGAGCGGAACGGGAGCGTTGGTCCGCCTGGACCCGGTCGGCGGCGCCCGCGTGGAGGTGCCGGGCACCGCTGGAGCTGTGGCCGCGGCGGTGTCACCCCGGGCGGACGCGGTGGCCTTCCTCACCGTGGTCTCTGACCCGATCACCGGGTTGCAGGGCTGCACCCATCTGGCACCCCTGGGCCGGGTCGCTCCGGTGGTGGACCTGGACTGCTTCCCGGTGCCGTCCGTGCCTGACCCGGCGGTGATCTGGGATCCGCGGGGCGAGTACCTGTACTTCGTGCTGCACACCTCGGCGCGGACGTGGCTGGTGACCTACAACGGTCGCACCGGGGAGCGGCTGGGGGGCTCGAGCCTGCCCGCGCCGCCGGGCGTGCCGCTGTCGTTCACCCGGCGCGCGTTCGCGCACAACCCGGGGCCCGGAGTGCTGTTCTCTCCCGCGTTCACCAGCCAGCACGTGAAGATCGCGTTCGTGCCGCCGATCCAGCCGGACGGCTCGAGGTTCCCGACCACCTGCTCGCTCGACGGCGGCGCCGCGCAGGCCTGTACCTCGCCGTTCACGGCGTGGGTCAGCCCCGGCAGCCACACCGTGACGGTGACCTCGACCCTCACGCCCAGCGCGGTCACCTGGACGGCCAGACCCGAGACCCGGTCCACCGACCGCACCGGGGACGGCCGGCCCGACGTTCTCGCCAAGGACAAGGCCGGCACGATCTGGGTCTACCCCGCGGGTGGGACCGCCTTCGGGTCGCGCGTCAAGTTCCAGACCTACGGCCCGTCGGTGACGCTGCTCAGCGGCTTCACGTTCGACTACACGGACGCGGTGGCCGACCTCCTGATCCGGGACGCGGGCGGCATCCTGTCGTCGGTGGAGTTCGCCGCGGACCAGCCCCAGGCCAACCTCGCCACCGGGTGGCTGTCGATGACCGCGACCCTGGCGTCGGGAGACCTGGATGCCAGCGGCACGCAGGACCTGCTCGCCCGTGACACCGCCGGGAAGCTGTGGTTCTACGAGGGCACGATCATCCCGGGTGGTGAATTCCTCATCTACCCGACCCGACGGCAGATCGGGTCCGGTTGGCAGGGCTACGCCCGGCTGATCGCCCCGGGCGACTGGGACGGTGACCACTGGGCCGACCTGATGGCCGTCGACTCCGCCGGGGCCCTCTGGCTGTACCGCGGCAACGGGACCGGCACATTCCTCGCCCGGCAGAAGATCGGTTCGGGATGGCACGGGTTCACCGCCGTGATCGCCCCCGGCGACTTCGACGGCGACGGCCACCCCGATCTGATGGCGCGGGACTCCGCCGGCGGGCTGTGGCTCTACACCGGCAACGGCACGGGCGGGTTCCTGACCAAGCGCCAGATCGGGTCCGGCTGGGCGGGCTTCACGCAGATCACGGCGTAGCGGCACGCCATCGCGTCACACGGTCCCACCTGCTGGTGGTCGAACATGTTGTGGTATTCCGGGTTCATGCGGATGCGGAGCCGTCCTTCGTGGCGCGTCGTCCAGGAGGAGGCACAGGACCTGCACCTCATGCTGTTCGTCCGGGACAGCTTCGCGCTGGGGGTTGCCGGGGAGGGGATCCCCGGGCCGCTCGCGCCGGCGGTGACCGACCTGTCCGGGCAGGTCGAGGAGCCGGTTCGCGGTGCCGCCGCCATGGCGTGGCCGGACTGGTGGCGGGCCGGCGTCGATGCTCATCGGGCGACCGGCGACCCGCAGCCGCCGGGCGTCCCCATCGCCGGACCTCACCGGCTCTCGGGCCTGCTCGCGGGCCTGGACGGACCGGGTTTCGAGTCCCTGTCCGACGTCCCGGCGCTGCGCGAGGCCGCTCGCGCCGCGTACCACCCCTTCTGCGAGTGGTGGTCCCCTCCGTGGCCCGACGGCGCCCCCGTCCAACCCGATCGGGAAGGAAGGCTGGAGTACCCGGGCGTCCGCGGCCAGTTGATCGACCTGCTGCATCTGCACAGGCTGACCGTCAACGAGGTGGTGGCCCGGATCGAACGCGAACTCGGGCGGACGGCGGAGCCGTTCGCCTTCCACATCGACATCCTCGCGGTCACGGAGCCTCGCGTGCCGGCGCACGACGAACACCACGCTGCGGTCTCCGCCCCGCTGGTGGCGGACGAGACCGGCTTCCGGGATTGGCTGTACGCCACCCTCCGCCCGATCGCCTGACGCTGTCGTACACACAGTCGACTCGGCAGGGGCCGATGGCACTGGGCACGTGGGCCACGGTCGATGAGGTTGGAGGTAACCCAGACGCGTGATGCTGTGCGGGACCCCAAGCCGGGCAAGGGAGTCGACCGGGTTCGTGCTCTCCTGGCCGAGCACGGCAAGCCGAGCACCGAGCGGCAGGGGTGAGACTGCACGCCCAGAACCGTCAGTTGCGCGGCGCGTGAACCGGTTCGGCGGTGAGCCGGCGGTGGCGGGCGTGGTGGACCCGGTCGTCGTGGGCGGGATCGATCAGAGGGGCGAGATCGCCGACGACCCAGCTGAGCAGGAGATCCGCGAGCGCCGGGTTGAGCGCGAGGACGGGACCGTGCAGATAGGTCCCGACCAGCCGGCCGTGCACGATGCCGTCGACCCTGTCGCTCTCGGGCGCCGTCGGGTCATTGCCGTAGCCGCGGAGGCAGGCTCCGAGCGGGGTGGCGCCGGGTTCCAGGATCGTGCGAGCGCGATGGTTCTCGAAGCCCACGACGTCGGGCAGCCTGGACGCCGGCTGAGGCCGGACGATCACATGTCCCACCGCCCTCGCCGTGCCTGCCGGCGGGTGGGTGGTGTGGCAGGGGAGCAGGCCCAGCCCAGGAAGGGATCTCCCGTCCCGGGCCGGGAAGCTCAGACCGAGGAGTTGCAGCCCGCTGCACACCACGAGCACCGCCGCCCCCCGATCGACCGCGCGCGCGAGTTCACCGTGGGCGAGACGCTCCGCCGCACGTTCCTGGGGGCAGTCCTCTGACCCTCCGATCAGGTAGATGTCGCAGGAGAGCGGCAGCGGGTCGTCGCCGTTCACGGCCACGACCTGCGCGTCCATTCCCCGCGCCCGGAGCCGGTAGGTCAGGCCGATGGTGTTGCCCCCGTCGCCGTAGGTCCCGAGCATGTCGGGGAAGACGACGGCGATCCGGACCGTCGACGCGTCGCGATGCCTTCCCCGGGTGGGCCGATCGATCACAGCGCGCGTCCCGGGCGCGGGCCCCGCGCCACGGATGTCGACCTCACTGCGATCGTCCGGGGACTGATCGCCGTCCGGTCGGTCGAGGGCCGGCCAGTGATCTGCGGGTGGGACCGCAGCTGCCGGAAGTTCGAGTAGTCGGCGATCACGTCGATGCAGCCCGCGGGTGTGACGTCCACGGGCGCGGCCCCTTCCGGCGGGGCGGGAATCGCCCGATGGGTGGACCAGTCCCGGACGGCGGCGCTGACGTCCCGCACCAGCCGGTGCGGCACGCGCCCGTAGCTCAGCCGCAGCGAGAGGTCCACTGCCGCGGCTCCGGTGACCCACAGCCGCCGGCCGGCAAGGCGTTCGAAGGGGACGTCGTACAGCCAGGAGGTGTCGAGGCCGTCGACGGGTCGGGCGTTCACCGCCAGGACCAGGGGCCGGTCGTTCTCCCCGACGAGGTCGATGGTCTCGGCCCATCCGGCCGGGTTCTTGGCCAGGATCAGGCGGCAGGCGACGCCGTCGATGGTGTGGACTCCGTACCGGCCCTCGACCGCATCGATGTCCCGCATGCTGCTCAGCGCCTCGTGCACCGGTACCCCGAGCACGTGCGCGGCGACCGCGGCCATCGCGGCGTTGGCCCGGTTGGCCCTGCCGGGCAGTGACAGGGTGACCCGCCAGGACCCGACGCCGCGCAGGGTCAGTCGCCGCCCGGTCAGCGCCGCGTCCGGGTCAGGTCGGGCCAGCCCGCACCGAGGGCAGTGCCACGTGACATGGGTGCCGGCGATGCCGCGATGCAGGACGTCGCCACACGCGGGACAGACGTAGCTGTCGCCGGTCCAGGACTGCCCGGCGCTGACCCAGACCACGTTCGCGGCTCCGGCGGCGGCCCAGGTGACCCGTGGATCGTCGCAGTTGGCCACCACGATGCAGGACCGCGCGTCGCAGAGCGCTGCCCGCCAGGACGCCGCGATCCGATGGGGTTCCGCGGTCCGGTCCAGCTGATCGCGTGAGAGGTTGAGCAGCACCACGACCCGGGGCTGCACCGAGCGCACCACGCCGGCCAGGTACATCTCGTCCACTTCCAGCACCGCGCGTCCCGTCCGATGCCGGCACAGCGTGGTGACCAGCCCGGCGGTGAGGTTCGCGCCGCTGGAGTTGCTGATCACCGGGAGCCGGGTGCCCAGCGCCATCGCCGACAACCGGGTGGCCGTGGTCTTGCCGTTCGTTCCGGACACGCACGCCAGCACCCGCCCGCGACCCAGCCGGGTGAGGATGTCGGGGGCCATCCGCAGCGCCACCGTGCCCCCGATCACGCCTCCGTCGCCGCGGCGCAGCAACCGCGACAGGTTCGACGCCGCGACGGCCGTGACCCGGGCGAATCGGACCCACGGCGCCAGCCGGGCCGCCGACTCGGGGTGGTGGGCCCACAGGGCTCGCGGCACACCCGCGGTTGCGGTGGTGGCCGCGGACGCCCTGCTCACCGCCGCTGGCCCCAACACCTGCCTCGCCTTCGCTCGTCGACCGGGGGACGTTCCTGGCCTGGACCTTAGGAGCGGCTTCGCAAGCGCCCGGGAACCCAGCGGTATCGAGCAGGCAAAATCCCCGAGAGTGGGCGGGCACTCACCGGCGGTGGGCGGTTACGCGTCGGCTGTCTGTAGGAACACCGTGCTTCAGGCCATCCGGGACGTCCTCGGACAGGTTCCGTAGGCGGAGGTCCTCTACCCGAGCCGCCGGACGACGGCCTACGGCGCCACGCCCGCCCGCGGCTGCTCCGCGACCCGGCCGGCCGGTGCCGGAGCGATCGCGGCACGGCGCTCGGCCCGCAGCAGCAACACCATCGGCAGGAGCATGGCGACGCACCACACGGCCTCGATCCACCCGAACAGCCATAGGGCCAGGTAGAACCCGATCACGCCGAGCAGCCCGAGTTGGGTCCTGCGCCCGCCGCTGATCGTCAGGATCCCGACGGTCGCCTCGAACACCACCAGCAGGCCGATGAACTGGACCTGGTTCGGCGCCACCACGGCTCGCCAGGTGTCCGTCACCCACGCGAAGTGCGCGGGGTCCGCGAAGCCGGCGTAGTCCACGCCGGTGGCGAGGTTGATCACGTGCAGCAGCGCCCCGCCGATGATGAACAGCACGCCCACCGCGGCACGCCCGACATACCGGGCTCGCCGGCTGCGGCTCGCCAGCACACTCGCGACGATCGTCGTGACGCCGCAGGCCAGCCACAGCAGTAGCCACACGATGCTGTCCACGGCCCCTCCTTCCCAGGGCCCTCGTATCCACTCCGATCACAGCAGGGGGCTCCCGGGGCATCCAGGGGCCAACGTCCCCCCGGATGGTGTCCTCCGGCTCACCCGGGACGACGACCTGGCGGAATACCGTGCCTCAAGCGAGAGAGGAGCGTCACGTGACTGTTCTCGTCGGCTACGCCAGCCGTCACGGGGCCACCGCTGGGATCGCCGAAAGGATCGCGACCGGGCTCGAGGCAGCCGGGGTGGAGGCGGACGCGCTGGCTGTGGAGGACGTCGACGACGTGGGTCGGTACGACGCCTTCGTGATCGGCGGTGCCGCGTACATGTTCCACTGGCTCAAGGAGGCGACCAAGTTCGTCAAGAGGCACCATTCGGTGCTCGCCGAGCGGCCGGTCTGGCTGTTCAGCAGCGGTCCGCTCGGCACCGATCGCGTCGACAAGCAGGGCCGCGACGTCCTGGAGACCACCCGCCCGAAGGAGTTCGACGAGTTGGAGGCGCTGGTCCGGCCGCGGGGCGTTCGGGTCTTCTTCGGGGCGTGGGACCCGGAGGCTCCGCCCGTCGGGATGGTCGAGCGGACCATGCGGCACATGCCGGCGTCCAAGGACGCGCTTCCGGCCGGCGACTTCCGCGACTGGCCGGCGATCGACGCGTGGGCCGCTGAGATCGCCACCGAGCTCACCGCGGAACCGGCAGGCCCGTGACGGCCGCGGGACACCTCCCGGGCGGCGTGTGCGGCCGTCGATCGTCCAGGACGGTCGCGCCTTGCCGGCTGTGCCGGGATCAGGAGGCACTTCGCCCGCGGCCGTGATCGGGTTGCACGTAGATCCAGAAGCGGGTGGTGTGCAGGCCGAAGAGTGCCCCGAGGGCAGCCCGCCTGGCAATCTCTGAACGTCCGGGTCGGCGCAGGGTGGTCTGCCGAAGCGCCCGGTCGTCCATCAGCACCGACAGGCCCGTCGTGGCCGCCGCAGCGGCGGCCGTCACCTCCACCCAGAGCAACAGCGCCGGTCCACGGCGTAGCCGGCTGGGCGTGCCGGACGCGATGAGGACCAGATCCCGGATCAAGAGCCCGGCGCTGACCGCCTCGACGACCACCGCACCTCTTCGCCCGAAGACCCGGATCACCGTCTGGCACAGGGGGTACCCCATCGCCGACGCCGCCAGTACCACACGCACGGTCCGATCACGCATCACGCATGAACACTCGCCGGTGCCGGGCCGAGCGGGTAGGGACCATGGCCCTCCATGCTCGGGCCGGCACGGTCGTCGTCCATCGACGTCGGGCGGAGCTGAGATGATCGTCGCCGTGCACCTGAGTCCGGACTACCCGATCGTCACCGCCCGATTGAGGCTTCGCCCCGTGTCGGTGGCGGACGTCGATGCATTGCTGACATATCGAAGCCGACCCGATGTCTGCCGTTACCTGCCGTTCCAGCCGATGACGCGCGAGGACCTGCTGGACCGCCTGCGCGAGGACCTGTCCCGCACCGAGATCACCCAGGAGGGTCATGCGCTGACGTTGGGTGTCGAGCTGGCGCAGACCCATCGCCTGGTCGGCGACGTGGTCCTCTTCTTCCGCAGCCGCGAGCATGCGGGCGGTGAACTCGGCTACGTCTTCCATCCCGATGCCGGTGGCCAGGGCTACGCCACCGAGGCCTGCGCCGCCATGCTCGCCCTGGCCTTCGACCACCTCGGCCTGCACCGGGTGGTCGCCCGCCTGGACGCCCGCAATGACCCCTCCGCCCGTCTCGCGGCGCGGTTGGGAATGCGCCAGGAGGCTCACCTCGTCCGCAACGAGATCTTCAAGGGCGAGTGGTCCGACGAGATCATCTACGCCATGCTGGCCGACGAGTGGCCCAGCTCCCCGGCCCACCGGGTCCGAGCCGCACTGCCGGGTTGACGACCACCTGCCAGGATGAGGGCGTGCTCGACGTCGACCTTCCCGAGGCACCCGGACCGCCGCTCGTCCGCTCCTTCCGTGCGTGCCTCGCATCGGTCCTCGAGACGGCCGTGGAGGAGGTTCCTCAACCTGACGCAGACCTGGGTGCCTCCGTCTCGCAGTGGCGGACGTGGCTGGCCGGACGAGGCTTCGGCCTGGTCCCGATCGCCCGTGCATCGGCCTTCCAGTGGCCGGGCTACTGGATCTCATTGCTCGAGGCGGCGCAGGGGGTACCCGGCCCTTCCGTCGTCCTGATGTTCGGGACGCCGCCGGGCGTCGTCCTGAGCCCGCAGGCGCCCGAACTGCTCGGCCGGGCGGCAGCCGAGCTGCCGGTCGAGGAGGGCTACGTCGTCGCTGCCTTCGACCCCACGTGGCGCACCGATGCGGCAGCGCCGGTCCAGCCCGGTCGGGTCGAGGCCATCGCGATCGCCGACCGCGCCGAGGCGCCGCTGCGGCGCGTGACGACGGCACGGGCGACCCCGGGTCGAGGGCTCGAGGGCGACCGGTACGCCGGTGGCGCGGGCACCTTCACCCCGCGCACCGGGCGCGGCGTCGGCTACGACCTCACGCTGATCGAGGGCGAGGTGCTCGACGAGCTCACTCTGGCCGGGGGCGAGCGACTCGGTCATCTGGAGGCCCGGCGCAACATCGTCACCCGCGGCGTCCGCCTCAACAGTCTGGTCGGCCGGCGCTTCACCGTCGGGGACGTCGAGTGCGTCGGTCGCCGGCTCTGCGAGCCCTGCGCACACCTGGAGCGACTGACCCACCCCGGCGTGCTGCGCGGGCTGATTCACCGGGGAGGCCTGCGCGCGGACATCCTCACCGAGGGAGTCATCCAGGAGGGCGCCGCCATTCAACCCCTCGAGCACGACGAGCCGACATCGCGGTAGCCGTTCGACGAAGGAGGAGCGATGATCGTCCGGACCTGGCGGGGGTGGGTGAGGACCGAGCGGGCAGCGGCGTACGTGGAGTACATCGACGGCACCGGGCTGCGTGAGTATCGCGGAACTCCCGGCAACCTCGGTGCGCAGATGTGGACCAGAGATCTCGGCGACGGGCGGACCGAGGTCGTCACGGCGAGCTGGTGGCGGTCCCGCGCCGATGTCGAGGGCTTCGCCGGGCAGGACATCGACGTGGCCGTCTTCTACCCCGAGGACGACGAGTACCTGATCGACCGCGAGACGACCGTCCTGCACTACGACGTCGCGAGGCACGACTGACGGCGGGCGTCGGGCGTGCTCGACCGCAGTCGGATGGCGCCGCCCCGGGATGGCCGGATGGCCGGGCCGGCTGACGACGCAGTCGTGGGGTGGCTGCTGCAGGGTGACCCGGCGGTGCGGTGGCGGGTGTTGCGGGATCTGACAGGTGCCGACGCGGGGGAGGTGGAGCGCGAGCGGGCACGCGTCGCCGTCCAGGGCTGGGGGTTGCGCCTGCTGCAGGCGCAGGATCGCGACGGGTTGTGGGGTGGTGGTGCCTACTCGCCGAAGTGGACGTCCACGACGTACACGCTGCTGCACCTGATGTGGCTGGGGCTGCCGGCGCGGCACCCTGCTGCGCTCCGGGGGTGTCAGCGGTTGTGGGAATGGCAGGAACGGTGGCGGGCGCCGGAGACCTGCATCGTGTCCATGCTGGTGCGGCTGACGATCGCGCACGGATACCACGCCGACCGGCTGGACGACCTGGTCGACCACCTGCTGGACCAGCAGCTGGCCGACGGCGGCTGGAACTGTGCCACGCGCACGGACAAGGGCAGGCACGGCTCCTTCCACACCAGCATCCAGGCATTGGAGGCCCTGCTCGCCTACGCTCGGGCCGGCGCGGCCGAGGTGAGTGAGCCGCTGCGGCGGGGGCAGGAGTTCTTCCTCGCCCACCGGCTGTACCGGTCGCACCGCACCGGTGAGATCGCCGTCCGTGGCAGCACCCGATTCCCCGCCTTCCCCGAGTGGCATTTCGACGTGCTCCGCGGGCTCGAGTACTTCACCGAGGCCAGCGGCTCCCGCGATGAACGGTTGAGCGACGCCGTCGAGGTGATCCGGCGCGCCCGACGCAGGGACGGGCGCTGGCCCACCTACGCCGCGTACCCGGGACGGCAGTGGTTCCAGCTCGAACCACCCGGCCCCAGTCGCTGGAACACCTGCCGGGCACTGGGCGTGCTCCACTGGTGGCACCCGTGAACGGCCCTCCTGTCCACCCTCTCTCCTGGCTCTGACCGAGCGCGCGGAAGGGATCCGCCATGCGACTGGGACTCGTCGGCTACGGCGACGGAGGCCGGCACTACCATGCTCCGTTCATCGAGGCGGCCGACGGGCTCGACCTCGCCGGCGTCGTCACGCGCGACCCGCAGCGGCGCGCGCAGCTCGCTCGGGAATACCCCGGCGTCCCGGTCTACGACTCCCAGCGCTCCCTGCTCGAGACCGGGGTCGACGTCGTGACGATCACGACGCCGCCGGGAACGCGCGGCGAGCTCGTGCTGGAAGCCGTCGCGGCCGGAGTGCACGTCGTCGCGGACAAGCCCTTCGCGCCGACCGCCGCGGCCGGCCGGGAGCTCGCCGAGGCGGCACGGTCGGCCGGCGTCGTGCTCACGGTCTACCAGAACCGCCGCTGGGACGCCGACATCCGCACGCTGCGCGCGACGCTCGGACGGCTCGGCGACCTGCAGCGGGTGGAGTCGCGCTTCGACCTCGACCAGCCCGGGCTGCTCGAGACCGGTCCGCACGGCGGGCTCCTGCGCGACATGGGCAGCCACCTGGTCGACCAGATGTTGTGGCTGCTCGGACCCGTGGTCGCCGTCCATGCGGCCCTCGACTGGACCGACTCCCCGGACGGCCGGACCGACTCGGCGTTCGACGTCTCGCTGGCCCATGGCTCCGGCGTCCGGTCCCGGGTGTCCTCGACGAAGCTCAACCGGCTCGACGACCGTGAACTGCGCGCCTACGGGACCGCCGGCACCTACGTCTGTCACAGCACCGACGTCCAGGCGCAGGCGTCCCTGGCCGGACGGCGTCCGGCCGATCTCGGCGAAGCCTGGGGGTACGAGCCCGAGGACGCCTGGGGCAGCCTGCACACGGCGGGCGGTGTCGTCCCGGTGCCTTCCGAGCGCGGCGCCTACCAGGACTACTACACCGGCCTCGCAGCCGCTCTGCGCGGCGAGGGTCCGGTCCCGGTCCCGGTGGACGAGGCGATCCGCACCCTCGAGGTGCTGGACGCGGCCCGCACGAGCGCGACCGAGGGTCGCGTCGTCCCGCTCCAGGACGGGACCTGACCCGCTGCCCCACGCTCGTCAGCCGTCCCGCTCGGACGACGCCGCCGGCGGGAGGGCCGGCCGCGGTCTACGCCAGTTCCGGGGGCAGCGCCCAGGCCACCGAGAAGCGGGCATGATCCTCGGTGGGGACGAGCTTGACCAGGCCGCCCATCTGGAACCCGATCACCTCCGCGTTCTCGTCTCCCGCGATCAGCAGGCCTGCGAGCCGGCCGAGGAACGGAAGGTGACCGATGACGGCGACGGCGTCGTCCGGCCCGAACCCTCGCAGCCACTGCGCGGTCGGGGCGATCGGATCGTTCGGTGCCAGCCCCGCCCGCGGCTCCGGCCCGTTCACGGAACCGAGCACACCGGCCAGGATCTGCGCCGTCTGCTCCGCCCGGAGCCTGCCGCTGTGCACGCAGACATCCACCCGGACACCGGCGGCTCTGGCCCGCTCGGCCACCCGCCGTACGGCGACCCGGCCGGCCTCGGTCAGAGGACGTGCCGGGTCGACGGCCTCCGGCCTCGCCTCGCCGTGCTGCATCAGGTAGAGGTCCATCGTCGACCCCCCGAAAGCGTTCCGCCGGGCCATCTCCAGGGGAGGATAGCGGCGACCGGGCTGCAGGCGGGATCCGGCCCGAGCGTTCCCGAGTGCCACGGACACCGCTGGGTTAGCGTGGGGCGGTGGGCATCGAGGTCCGACCTGCCACGAGCGCACGATTCGACGATGTCGCGACGATGCTCGGGCCCAGGAACCCGGAGTCCTCGGTGTGCTGGTGCCTCAGCCACCGGCTCGACGCGAGGACCAACCGTGCGCTCGTCGGCCCCGCCAGGGGCGAGTACGTCCGGATGCTCTGCGGCCGCAGGATCGCGCCGGGGGTCCTCGCGTACGAGGACGGCGAGGTGGCGGGTTGGGCCGCTCTCGCGCCACGGTCCGAACTGCCCTTCGCGCGGTCCACCAAGATCCATCACGTCGACCACCTGCCCGTCTGGTCGGTGTGGTGCATCCGGGTCCGTCCCGGCCACCGCGGCCGGGGCATCTCGCACGCCCTGCTGGACGGCGCCGTGGCGTACGCGCGGTCCAAGGGTGCGCCGGCGATCGAGGGTTACCCGGTGGACAACCGGGGCAGGAAGGTCGACCTCACGATGGCCTACGTGGGAACGCGC
>Ga0187788_10000410_pt1 | contig 11866 bp, 7 predicted proteins | sample 1015_BV01_MP10_2_FD_133008 | JGI IMG/M metagenome (GOLD analysis project Ga0187788, IMG submission 133008) | Tropical peat soil microbial communities from peatlands in Department of Meta, Colombia - 1015_BV01_MP10_20_MG | ecosystem: Environmental > Terrestrial > Soil > Wetlands > Peat | place...
CCGCCCTTGAGCGTGAGCCGGCCGCGCCTGTTGAGCGCCCAGCCGCCGCGCCAGGCGTCCTGGTCCTCGTAGCGGCGGGGGTAGCCCTGGCCGGGACGGGTCTCGACGTTGTTGAACCACACGTACTCGACGCCGGAGCGGTTGGTCCATGCCTGCTTGCAGGTCACCGAGCAGGTGTGGCAGCCGATGCACTTGTCGAGGTTCATCACCATGGCCATCTGTGCCATGACGCGCATCAGTAGGTCACCTCCTGCGAGCGCCGGCGGATGATCGTGACCTCGTCACGCTGGTTGCCGGTCGGGCCGAGGTAGTTGAACGCGAAGGACAGCTGGGCGTACCCGCCGATGAGGTGGGTGGGTTTGATCAGCAGCCGGGTCAGCGAGTTGTGGATGCCGCCGCGCCGCCCGGTCGTCTCGCTGCGCGGGACGTCGATCAGCCGGTCCTGGGCGTGGTGCATGTAGACGGTGCCCTCGGGCATCCGGTGCGAGACCACCGCCCGGGCGACCACGACGCCGTTGCGGTTGACGGCCTCCACCCAGTCGTTGTCGTGCACGCCGATCTTGGCGGCGTCCTCCCTGCTCATCCACATGGTCTGACCGCCCCGGGACAGCGAGAGCATGAACAGGTTGTCCTGGTACTCGGAGTGGATCGACCACTTGCTGTGGGGGGTGAGGTAACGCACGGTGATGCCGAGCTCCCCGGTCTCGCCGACCAGCGGCTCGCCGAACAGGGCGTTCATGGTCAGCGGCGGACGGTACACCGGCAGCCACTCGCCGAGCTCGGCCATCCAGTCGTGGTCGAGGTAGAAGTGCTGCCGGCCGGTCAGGGTGTGCCAGGGCTTCAGCCGTTCCACGTTGATCGTGAAGGGGGAGTAGCGCCGTCCCCCCGACTCCGACCCGGACCATTCCGGTGACGTGATCACCGGCACCGGTCGGGACTGGGTGTCGGCGAAGGTGATCTGCTTGCCCTCGTGCTCGGCCGCGAGGTCGGCCAGTTCGATGCCGGTGCGGGCCTCCAGCGTGCGGAAGCCCTGCGTGGCGAGGTGACCGTTGGTGGTCCCGGACAGGGCCAGGATCGCCTCGCAGGCGTGCACGTCACGGGCCAGCGACGGCCGCCCGTCGGCGGGACCGCCCCGCACGACGCCGTTCTTCTCGCGCAGGTAGGCGACCTCACGGGTGACGTCATAGGTGATGCCCTTCGTGGTGGTGCCGAGGGTGTCCAGCAACGGACCGAGCGCCGTCATCTTGTCGGCGACGGCGGCGTAGTCCCGCTCGACGACGACCAGCTTCGGCATCGTCCTGCCGGGCTCGGGCTCGCACTCCCCGGCCTTCCAGTCGCGTACCCGTCCGTGCGGGGTGGCCAGCTCGTCCGGGGTGTCGTGCAGCAGCGGCACCGCCACGACGTCCTGGCGGGTGCCGAGGTGCCCGGCGGCCAGCCGGCTGAAGGCCTGGGCGATGGCCTGGAAGGAGTCCCAGTCGGTGCGGGTCTGCCAGGGCGGCGCGATCGCCGGGTTGAACGAGTGCACGAACGGGTGCATGTCGGTGGTGTTCAGGTCGTGCTTCTCGTACCAGGTGGCGGCCGGCAGGACGACATCGGAGAACATCGTCGTGCTGGTCATCCGGAAGTCCAACGACAGCAGCAGGTCGAGCTTGCCCTCGGGCGCCTGCTCGTGCCAGACCACGTCCCTCGGCCGGACGCCGGGCGCCGCCTCGGTGGCCCGCAGCGAGGCATCGGTGCCGAGCAGGTGCTTCAGGAAGTACTCGTTGCCCTTCGCCGAGGAGCCGAGCAGGTTGGCCCGCCAGACCGTGAGCACCCGCGGGAAGTTCTCCGGTGCGTCCGGGTCCTCGCAGGCGAACCGCAGCCGGCCCGCCTTCAGCTCGTCCACCACGTACTCGGCGACCCCGCGTCCGGCCTCGCGCGCCTCGTCGGCGAGGATGAGCGGGTTGCGGTCGAAGGTGGGGTAGGACGGCATCCAGCCCATCCGCGCGGACTGGGCGATCACGTCGGCGGTGGTCTTCCCCGCGAGCTGCCCGGCCCCGGGACGGGCGGACAGCGTGTCGGCGCCGAACTGGTCGTAGCGGAACTGGTCGGTGTGCAGGTACCAGTACGCGGTCTGGATCATCTGCCGGGGCGGACGCGACCAGTCCAACCCGAACGCGAGCTGGGCCCAGCCGGTCACCGGTCGGCACTTCTCCTGGCCGACGTAGTGCGCCCAGCCACCACCGTTGACCCCCTGGCAGCCGGTGATGGTGGTCAGGGTGAGGAAGCAGCGGTAGATGGTGTCGGAATGGAACCAGTGGTTGGTCCCGGCGCCCATGATGATCATCGAGCGCCCCCGCGACTCCTCGGCGTTGGCGGCGAACTCGCGGCCGATCCGCTCGGCCTTCTCCGCGGGGACGCCCGTGATCGCCTCCTGCCAGGCCGGGGTGTACGGCTGGGCCGGGTCCTGATAACCGGTCGGCCACTCGCCCGGCAGGTCGGGCCGGGAGACCCCGTACTGGGCGAGCAGCAGGTCGAACACGGTGGTCACCAGGTGCCCGCCGACCCTCCGGACCGGGACGCCGCGGCGCAGTGTCCTGCTCGCGCCGTCCGGTGAGTCGAACCGGCGCAGGGCCACCTCGACCGGGGGCTGGTCACCGCCCTCGGCGGACAGCAGCGGCTCCACGCCGGCCAGGTCGAGATTCCAGCGTCCTGCGCCGGCCGGTCCGAACCGGAACCCCAGCGAGCCGTTCGGCACCCGGGGCCGGCCCTGCCCGTCCAGCAGCACGGTGCGGAACGCGGCATGCTCGGCGGCCGCCTCGTCGCCGCCCAGATCGGCGGCGGTGAGGAACTTGCCGGGGGTGAAGCCGCCGTCGGGGGCGCGATCGAGGCGGACCAGGAACGGCAGGTCGGTGTACCGGCGCACGTACTCGACGAAGTACGGGGTCTGCCGGTCGACGAAGAACTCCTTGAGGATGACGTGGCCCATCGCCATGGCCAGCGCCCCGTCGGTGCCGGGCGCCGCGGCCAGCCACTCGTCGGCGAACTTCACGTTGTCGGCGTAGTCCGGCGCGACCGCGATGACCTTCTGCCCGCGGTAGCGGGCCTCGGCCATCCAGTGCGCATCAGGCGTCCGGGTCACCGGCAGGTTCGAACCCCACATGATCAGGTATCCGGCGTCCCACCAGTCACCCGACTCCGGGACATCGGTCTGGTCGCCGAACATCTGCGGGGAGGCGACCGGCAGATCGGCGTACCAGTCGTAGAACGACAGCATCGAGGCACCGATCAGGGACATGAACCGGGCTCCCGAGGCATGCGAGACCATGGACATCGCGGGGATGGGGGAGAACCCGGCGACCCGGTCCGGGCCGTAGGTCTTGATCGTGTGCACGTGCGCGGCCGCCACCAGTTCGGCCGCCTCCTCCCAGGTGGCCCGGACCAGCCCGCCCCTGCCCCGCACCGACTTGTACCGCCGGGCCCTCTCGGGGTCGGAGACGATCTCGGCCCACGCCTCCACCGGGTCGCCGAGGCGGGCCCTGGCCTCCCGGTACATCTGCAGCAGCAGGCCGCGGACGTAGGGGTAGCGCACGCGGGTGGGGGAGTACGTGTACCAGGAGAAGGCCGCTCCTCGCGGGCAGCCGCGCGGCTCGTACTCCGGCCGGTCCGGCCCGACCGACGGGTAGTCGGTCTGCTGGGCCTCCCACGTGATGATGCCGTCCTTGACGTACACCTTCCAGGAACACGACCCGGTGCAGTTGACCCCGTGGGTGGAGCGGACGACCTTGTCGTGGCTCCACCGGTCCCGGTAGAAGCCGTCCGCCTCCCGGCCTCCGGTCTTGTGCAGGGTCCGGAGATCCCCGGACACCGGGGTCCGGGTGAAGAACCGGCGGGTCTGCACCAGCGCATCGGTCAGGGGGCCGTCGAGGCCGGGCCCGGCGGGGCCGGAGGGGGGTGCCGGCCGGTCAGGCTGCTGTCCCATCGGTCCGTCCTATCGGGTTGTCGGCCCCTCGGTCATCCCCTGCGGTGCTGGTCAGGCCCGGCCGGCCGCACTCAACGCACGGTCAGTGGCTCTGCGCACGTCCGTCGCGGTGAGCAGCAGCGCGGCCGCGGCCACCATCGCCAGGAGCACCAGGCCGATGGCGTAGTCGTGGTACTGACCGTAGATGAAGCCCATCACCAGCGGCGGGACGAAGCCGCCGAGGCCGCCCGCGGCCCCGACCACACCGGTGACCGATCCGACCTTGTTCGCCGGGGCCAGCAGAGCCACCAGGGCGAACGTCGCGCCGCTGCCGGCGCCCAGCGCCGCCGCCATCGACAGGAACGCGATCGTCCCGATCGGGGCCAGGCCCGGGGTGAACGCCTGCACCGCGGCGCCCGCGCCGATCACGGCCAGCACGCAGGCCAGGACCACGGTCGGGCCCAGGCGGTCGGACAGCCAGCCGCCGACCGGCCGCATCAGCACCGCCACGACGACGAAGCCGGCCATCCGGTTCGCCGCGTCGGCCTGGGTCAGCCCGTACGCGGTCTTCAGGTAGGCGGGCAGGTAGACCGAGAACGCCACGTAGCCGCCGAACACGACCGCGTACAGTGCCGCCCCCACCCAGGTCACGTGCAGCCGCAGGGTGGCGGCCAGCCGGTGGGACAGCGGCTCGGTCGGCACCGCCCGGCCCGGCGCGTCGCGCAGGATGAGGATCGCCAGCAGCGCGTACCCGATCAGCGCCAGCGCGGTGATCACGAACGGGGTCCTGATCCCGCCGGCGGTCACCAGCTTCACGGTGGTCAGGGCGCTGATCGCGGTGCCGCCCATGCCCATGCCGAAGACGCCGATCGCCAGCCCGCGCCGTGCGGGCGGGAACCAGGCGCTGACGAACGGCACGCCGACCGCGAAGGCGGTGCCGCCCACGCCGAGGAAGAACCCGCCGACCAGCAACCCGGCCAGCGACGCGTGCCCGGACAGCCCGATGTACAGCACCGGCAGCACGGTGGCCAGGGAGATGATCGGGAACATGATCCGGCCGCCGTAGCGGTCGGTCAGCCCCCCGACCGGGATCCGGCCCAGCGACCCGACCAGCACCGGCACGGCCACCAGCAGCGCCTGCTGGAAGGGGGTCAGGTGCAGGGTCTCCTTGAGCTTCGGCGCCAGCGGGCTGAGCAGCGCCCAGGCCCAGAAGTTCACCGCGAACCCGATGGTGGCCATGGCGAGCATCACGCCGCGCCGGCTCTGGGTCGGTGTCCCGGCTGCTCCGCCCGGTTGCGCCGCCGGTGCCTGCTGTGCGCTCATCGTCGTCGCCGTGTCCCCTCGGTCGGCTCGTCGTAGGCGGCGCGCGTGAGCGCGCGACGGCCTCCGGCCAAGCTTCCTCGGCCACGGAACTGCCCGACAGGGGCCACAGGCCCGGCAAGGGCCGGGACCCTCGGCCCGCCGGCAACGGAACGCTCATCCCGGGGAGCCCGGAAGCGTCGCACTCGCGGATGGGGAGCCCGGGAACGTCGCACTCGCGGATGGGGAGCCCGGAAGCGTCGCGGTCGCGGATGGGGAGCCCGGCAGCGTCACTCGCGGATGGGCGGAGCCCGCGAGGCCGGCCGCAGGTGTCGCTACCGCGTGCCGTCCAGCCGGAACCGGGCGGCGGTGACCCCGCAGAAGTCGGTGGCGGCGTGCGGGAGCAGGACCCACCGCAGCCCGCCGGTCCGCCAGGCCACCCGGGCCGACCCGGCACCGACGGCGGTTGCGGCCAGAAGGAAGCCGACCCGGCCGAAACGGGACGGGAGGACGATCTGGGGCGCCAGGTGCCAGACGCTGAAGCCGGCCAGCGGCCACAGCGACCCCAGCACCGGGTCGTCGGGGAACTCCTCGAGGAAGACCCCGCGCCACAGCATCTCCTCCGCGGCGGCGTTCACCGCCGCCGTCGTGGCCATCACCGCCAGCACCCGGCCCCGCACCAGCCGCCGGTGGGGAAACAGCTCGCTCGCGGCGGCCCCGAGCACGGGGAGGAGGAGGGCCACGGCGTCCCCGGCTGCCGGGCGCCGTCCCCGGGTGAGGACGCCGATCGCCCGGCGGGGTCCGATCGCCCACAGCGGGAAGGCCAGGCACCATCCCAGCCAGTACGCGCCGAACCCGACGTTGTAGGCCCGGCGGGGCGGCTGCCGGCGGGCCAGGACGGCGAAGAGCGCGGACATCGAGGCCGGCACCAGGACCGGAGCCGCCACGACCGCCGCCCGTCGGGCCGTCCACCGGCTGCTCCCCACCGGGCACCCCTTCGTGCGCGCCACCACCGGCCGGACCGGATCGCCCGCCCGGCGCAGCCAATCGTCGTCCTGCCGTTCGGCGTAGGGGCGAAGGTCCCGCCGATCGGACCGCGGTGCCCTGGCCCGGCGGCGCTCGGAGTCCTCGGCGCGGCGGCTCGGGCCGTTCGACCCTGTCGTGCGCCGCCAGCACGGCATGACAGTAGGGCTGGAACAGAGGTGATTCCCGATGACGACCGCGCAGCCGCTGATGACGATGCAACGCCGGACCGCGGAGGAGGCGCCCGTCGACAGGCGCGTCCAGGTCGCGCTGAACGGCGACATACCGGGGTGGCCGCGCCTGTTCGTGCGCGAGGCGATCGCCCGCGCGGTCGGCCAGGACTCGCACCACCTGGTGTCGGCGCAGGTGACGGTCAGCCGGGTGGCCGAGCCGGTCCACCCCTACCGGGTGGACATCGGCGCAGACCTGGACGGCGCGCTGCTGCACGCGCGGGCCGACGCGGCCAGCGCGGACCAGGCCGTCGAACTGGCGGCGGGCCGGCTCGGCGAGCAGATCAGCCAGCGGCGGGCGGTGCGCCGCGAGCACCGGCGCGGCCGCGACGTGCACGCAGAGTTCCCGTGGAGCCGGGACCCGATCTGGTCCAGGAGGGCGAGATGACCGTGCAGCGGGACGGACCCGTGGTCGCCGGGGTCGACTACTCGACCCAGAGTGATGCAGCCGTGGCGCACGCCGCGTGGGAGGCCGACCGGCGCGGTCTCGCCCTGCGTCTCGTCCACGGTCACCAACTCCTGGCCGCCTATGCCGCACCACCGGTGGCCCCGATGTACGTGGACGAGGAGGTGGTCGCGGACGCCGGGAGGCGGCTCCGGACGCTGGCCCAGGCGGTCCGGGCCGAGTACCCCGACCTGGAGGTCACCACGGCGGTGAAGGCCGGTTCCGGCGGCGCGGCCCTGGTCGACGAGTCCGGCTCGGCGACGATGCTCGTCGTCGGCTCGCGTGGCCGCGGCGGTTTCGCCCGGCTGCTCGTCGGATCGGTGGCCAGCCAGGTGGCGATCTACGCGCACTGCCCCGTCGTCGTGATCCGGCAGCCGGAGCGGGGGCGCGGGCCGGTTCCCGAGCCCGGTCCCGTGATCGCCGGTGTGGACGCCTCTCCACGCTGCGCGCTGACCCTGCGCTTCGCCTTCACCGAGGCCGCCCTGCGGGACGTCCCGCTGGTCGCCGTCCACGTCTGGACCATCCCCGAGCCGGGCAACCTGAACGCCGGCACCGAGTGGTCCTCCGACCGCGACCGCGCCGAGCGGCAGATGCAGGAGGCCGCGGAGCGGATGCTGGCCGAGGCGCTGGCCGGGTGGCAGGAGGAGTTCCCCGACGTCGCCGTGAAGCGGATGGTGCTGTCCAGCGCACCCCCCGGCAACAGCCTGCTGGAGGTCGCCGACCAGCTCTCCGCGGGTCTGGTCGTGGTCGGCTCGCACGGACACGGTCACCTCTCGGGGCTGGCGTTCGGTTCGGTCAGCCAGGCGGTCGTGGCGCACGCCCATCGGCCGGTCGCGGTGGTGCACCCGCAGGCCGCCGGGTCGTCGTAAGGGACGCCGGTAACGTCGGCACGTCCATGCCCACGGTGTGACACCGTGGGCATGGACGTGCCGCGGTGTCACGCCGTGGGCATGGGGCCGGTCGGCGGCGGGTTCCGTCGCCAGTGCGCGACCTCCGGGTGGTCCTCGCCGTGCGCGCGGGTGTACAGCCGGCACGCCAGCCGGGTGTCGGCCAGGGTCTGCCGCAGCTGGGCCTGGGCGGTGGCCAGCCCGGGCACGCGGTCGATCACGTCCATCACCAGGTGGTAGCGGTCGAGGTCGTTGAGCATGACCATGTCGAACGGCGTGGTGGTGGTGCCCTCCTCCTTGTACCCGCGCACGTGCAGGTTGTCGTGGCCGGGACGGCGGTAGGTCAACCGGTGGATCAGCCACGGGTAGCCGTGGAACGCGAAGATCACGGGCCGGTCCGCGGTGAAGACCGCCTCGTAGTCCCGGTCGGGCATCCCGTGCGGGTGCTCGGACTCCGGCAGCAGGCGCATCAGGTCCACCACGTTCACCACCCGGACCTTCAGCTCGGGCAGCAGTTCCCGGATCATGCTCGCCGCGGCCACCGTCTCCATCGTCGGCACATCACCGGCGCAGGCCAGGACGACGTCGGGCTCCCCGGCCGGGTCGGTGCCGGCCCACCCCCAGATCCCCAGGCCGCGGGTGCAGTGCGCGACGGCCTGCTCCATCGACAGGTACACCGGCGCCGGCTGCTTGCCGGCGACGACGACGTTGACGTAGTCCCGGGAGCGCAGGCAGTGGTCCATCACCGACAGCAGCGTGTTCGCGTCCGGGGGCAGGTAGACCCGCACGATCTCCGGCTTCTTGTTCATCACCACGTCCAGGAAGCCGGGATCCTGATGGGTGAAGCCGTTGTGGTCCTGGCGCCAGACGTGCGAGCTGAGCAGGTAGTTCAGGGAGGCGATCGGCCGCCGCCAGGGGATCCGCCGGGTCACCCCGAGCCACTTGGCGTGCTGGTTGAACATCGCATCGACGATGTGGATGAACGCCTCGTAGGAGGTGAACACGCCGTGCCGGCCGGTCAGCAGGTAACCCTCCAGCCAGCCCTGGCACAGGTGTTCGCTGAGCACCTCCATCGCCCGGCCGGACCGGGCGAGATGCTCGTCGGTGGGCAGCAGGTCCGCCTGCCAGACCCGGTCGGTGGCCTCGAACACCGCCGACAGCCGGTTCGACGCGATCTCGTCGGGTCCCATGATCCGGAAGCTGTGCGGATTGCGGCGGACGACGTCACGCAGGTACTCGCCGAGCACCCGGGTGGCCTCGGCCTGCGCGTCGCCCGGTGAGGGGACCTCGACGGCGTAGTCGGGGAAGTCCGGCAGGCGCAGGTCGTGCAGCAGGATGCCGCCGTTGGCGTGCGGGTTGGCGCTCATCCTGCGCTGCCCGGACGGCGGCAGGGCGAGCAGGTCCGGGACCGGCGTGCCGTCGGCGTCGAACAGCTCCTCGGGGCGGTAGGACCGCAGCCACTGCTCCAGCTGGGCCAGGTGCTGCGGGTTGCTGCGCACCTCGGCGAGCGGCACCTGGTGCGCGCGCCACGTGCCCTCCACCGGCAGGCCGTCCACCGTGCGCGGCCCGGTCCAGCCCTTCGGCGTCCGCAAGATGATCATTGGCCAGCGGGGCCGGTCGCGGTGCGCGCCGTCCCCTGCCGCGGGTTCGCGCGCGGAGGCCTGGATCGCGGCGATCTCGTCGAGCGCCTGGTCCAGGCCGGCGGCCAGGCTGCGGTGGACCTGCGCCGGGTCGTCGCCCTCGACCAGGTACGGCAGGTGGCCGTATCCCTCGAAGAGGGCCAGCAGCTCACGCTCGGGCAGCCTGGCCAGCACCGTGGGATTCGCGATCTTGTACCCGTTCAGGTGCAGGATCGGCAGCACGGCGCCGTCGTGCCGGGGGTCGAGGAACTTGTTCGAGTGCCAGCTGGTCGCCAGTGGGCCGGTCTCCGCCTCGCCGTCCCCGACGATGCACGCGACGATCAGGTCCGGGTTGTCCAGCGCGGCGCCGTAGGCGTGGGCCAGCGAGTAGCCGAGCTCCCCGCCCTCGTGGATCGAGCCCGGTGTCTCCGGCGCCACGTGGCTGGGCACGCCCCCGGGAAAGGAGAACTGCCGGAACAGCAGCCGCATCCCTTCGGCGTCACGGGTCACGCTGGAGTAGACCTCGCTGTAGGTGCCCTCCAGCCAGGCGTTGGCCACCGCCGCCGGCCCGCCGTGACCGGGCCCCATGACGTAGATCATGTTCAGGTCGCGTGCCGCGATCACCCGGTTCAGGTGGGCGTAGCAGAGGTTGAGCCCCGGCGAGGTCCCGAAGTGCCCGAGCAGCCGCGGTTTGATGTGCTCGGCCCGCAGCGGCTCACGCAGCAGCGGGTTGTCCATCAGGTAGATCTGCCCCACCGACAGGTAGTTGGCCGCCCGCCAGTAGGCATCGAGCAGCCCCACCTCCTCCTCGCCGAGCGCCGGGCGCTGTGCCGCAGACGGGACGCGGGCCTGCGATGTGACGGCGTTCGTCATGGTGGATCCCCCTCGGTCGCCGGACAGTCGCGATGATGCCATCGAGGGCGGGTTGCCGCGCCCGGTGACGCCCCCCGGTGCACCGGCTCATGCTCCGCGCGGCCACCGCTCGGCGGGCCGATACGCGGTCTGGCCGGTGGCCCCGCGGAGCATGAGGCCTGGAGCGGGCAGCAACGCGACCGCGACCGGCGTGAGCACCAGCGCCGCGCCGACCATGACCGCCAGGTTGCCGAGCGTGGCCTGCGGGTCGCCGCGCAGGTACATCGCCACGGCCATGGCCGCCACCGACGCGGGCACGAGGGACATCCAGCCGAACACCACGCACGAGGCCTTGCGTGCCCAGTGCGCAGCGGTGCGCAGCCCGAGTGCGGTGACCACGGCGGCGGGCACGATGACCCCGAGGTCCAGCACCGCGATCAGCCAGAAGGCGGTGGGGTTGTCCAGGTAGGCGGGACCGGTGGGGTGCCCGCCGGCCGCGTCGGTGAGGGCCGGCGCCCACCGGCCGATCGCGATGAAGCCGGCCGTCCCGAGCAGCACCCAGACCCGGACCCGGTCGCCGCGCGCCGAGGCCGCCGGCAGGGCCACCTCGTCCAGCCCGCGCCAGCTCGTCACCAGCACGGCGAGCCCGAGCACGAGCATGCCGAGATGCAGCGGGAAGAACCGCTCGTTGTTTCCGGGCAGGTTCAGGTAGTCCGGCCCGACGATGTACTGCGGTGCCATGTAGACCGCGAACGAGGCGGGGATGCAGGCCAGCACCAGTCCGGCCGGCACGCCCCGGAACACCAGGGACGCCGCCACCAGGGCCAGCGGCGCCGCCAGGAGCAGGGCAACCGCATCCAGCCCCACCGCCTGGTTGAGCATCGTCGTCGAGTAGTGGTACCGGACGACGCTGGTCGCCAGCGGGCCCAGCAGCGAGTTCGCGACCAGCGTCACCGCCAGCGCCACCAGCGCCCAGCCCAGACCCGGCCGGCGCCGTGCGGGCGTGTGGCTGCTCACCTCCGGCTCACCCGCGGTGCTCCCGCGCGGCCCAGCGCCGGTGCCCACAGCCCGAGGACGAGGCCCAGCACGGCTCCCGCGGCGAGGCCGGTGACGGTGCCCACCACGATCACGGCGGCCGATCGCCATCCCTCGCCGGGCACGGAGGCCCCGGCGAAGATGATCGCCATGGCCGGCGCCCAGGCGAGCACGCTCGCGACGATCCAGCGCCCCGGGTGAGCGGCGTGACCGCGCAGCACCATCGCCTGGGCCGCGCCGAGGATCCCGCCCATCACCAGCCCGATCCCGACGGCGCCGGCGAGCACGAGCAGCACCGGCGGTGCGGCCCCCGCCGAGCCGGCCCCGCTCGCCAGCGTGGCCGGTGCCGAGCCGGCGGCCCATCCCAGGGCGGCGACCAGCGTCGTGACGGTGACCCAGCGCGCCTTCGGCAGGCTCGGTGCCACCGGCCGCAGCCCCCGATGGGTGGCCAGGCCCACCGCCGTGCCCTCCACGATCCCGCCGAGCGTCACCAGCCCGATCGTCAGGGCGGATTCGCCCCAACCCGCCGGTTCGCC
>Ga0187788_10000412_pt1 | contig 11838 bp, 14 predicted proteins | sample 1015_BV01_MP10_2_FD_133008 | JGI IMG/M metagenome (GOLD analysis project Ga0187788, IMG submission 133008) | Tropical peat soil microbial communities from peatlands in Department of Meta, Colombia - 1015_BV01_MP10_20_MG | ecosystem: Environmental > Terrestrial > Soil > Wetlands > Peat | place...
AGACTAAAAGAGTTCGTTATCACTGGTGCGCGGTGGAGAGCCGCCCACAATCAATCCTTGTCATCGAGAACCGCATCATAAATGTTGCTTGTTACGATAGCCACGAGCAGGTTGCTGGCTAGGCCCGATGGCGAAACCTGCAAGTTCTCTGCTTTCTGATAGAATTCGACAGCGAGCGGCGCGGGTAGGTGGGCCACGATGGCGTGATCCGACCCGCCAGGCACTTGATGGATGGGTTTTTGCAACGCTTGATCAGCGGGCCGCCGCCCGCGCTTTAGTCTAACTTTGTGGTGCGAGCACGTTACTCTGACGCTTCCTGGTGTAGAGCCTATGGTCTTGGCGATCTCAAATGCCGAATGACCTTGTTCCGCCATATGACGCATAAGGCTAAGGTTTTTCGGCGTGAAAACTCGGCAATTCCGGAGCATCGCCACTTTCCCCTCGAGACCAAAGGTCCAACCGCGCTTGTGCCCTCTTGGTCGCCATGGGCCGCTCTGAGGTTCAATCTAAAAGGCCACCAACGCGATCCTTCGCGGTCTGGTTTGGGGATGAACCGCGTTTTCAAGTTTGGAGAGTTGCTGTTGCGCAACCTTTTGCCGCTGCGGAAAACGGCACTTCGCGCAATGCGCCGGGGGCCTCAGAACCGCCCGCTCCGATCGGTGAGCAGATATGGACGCAAGGTTCTTGAATTTGCGCGCTTGCAGCCAGTGCCGTCATTCCCATTACATTAGCGGACATGGACGATCATGCTATGGTCGGCCGTCTGCAAGCCGGGCCCGGGCTTTTCAATCTTTTGTTCGCTTAAAGGTCTTTGAACACGACCGTCGCCCAAATCACAACAACGCCGCCGAGCGCGAGTAGCCAATTATGAACGGCGACATTGAATATTGTCGTGTCGCTTGTCATGAACGAAAAGAACTCTGCCATAGCGTGCGCTATACACCAAGGAATACATAAAAATCTCATAGCTTCGACAAAGAGGCCGCAATATCTGGCGGCCTCTTTCGTGCCACCCAAAAATCGCAATTCCGTACATGGCACTGAGCGGGTATGCCATCACACACCCAAACGTCTGCTTTCAGGGGCGGTCTTTAGCCGTTCTCTTTCGGCCGTCTGATTGCAATCGACATTGGGTTGCTCCAATGCCGCTGAACCGATGAAAGTCAGGATATGAAGAAAAGCGGCGAAAGAAGCGATATCTGCTCATCGCCTGTAACCGACATGGAAATTGCGGCGTCGAATTTAAGCTCGTTGGGGCAAAGCAGACCCGAATCGAGCTTTCACGCGGTGTCGCCTAGGTGATTGCCGGCTCCCCGGGACTGCAATAAAGCGACCAAGATCTCGTTAGCGCGGTCAAGACGCTTGGCCAGGATCTGAGCAACATAAAAAAGCGCAGCCGCGTTGTGACCAAGCAGAGCTGCATCGGCAACGTAAAATTGCGAGGGTCCCAAGGTACGTACTTCCGCCGCGTGTGGCAGATCTAGTAAGGCGGAGATTTCGCCAAACACTGCGCCGGGCTCATCCACTATGGCGATCTGGGCGCCCCGCATAACGACGGCGACAGCACCTTCCTTGAGAAATAGCAGCTGCCGTGTTCTCGAACCAGCCACGAGCACGACCTCGTCGGCGTGGTAAGTCACAAGCGGCAAATCGGAATAATTGAAACTGGCGTAGGTTGAGGTAACCGACATGTCCACCCGCAGAACCCCAAAGCCTGAAAAATAGAACGGTCCACGTGTTCTTAATGTGATGTAGTTCACACAACTGTGACGCTCGGATTGAATCGGCAGGAACAGCCACCCCGAAATTTATTTTAGTGATCATCTAGTAGAGGCGGCTCAACAAACGAGCCAACCTGCGACATCAATCGTTCGGCGGCCCGCCTCCTCGGGCGACAAACGGCTCAGGACATCCCAAAAAATTTGGCAATTGTGTGAACTTGCACACACAGCCGTCTCGGTAGGTGGCCCAACGTAGCGCGCGACGGAGGGGGCCTTGATTTCAGGAGGCTCACATGCGTGCACCACTTTTCACGTTGGTCATCATCGGCCTGATATTGGGCTCCGCCAAATTGGGTGCCGGTATCCGCAGGCCAATCGACTCAATGAATGGCCACGAGGTCATCACCGCAACGGGCCTGCACGTGGCATTGCCGTCCAACTTGCCAAACGTTCCTGCGGGGCTGGTGCCAGAGCCCTAGAAAAAGAGGACCGGAGTTGTTCGCTTCGGCGCTGGCGAATCACCAGTGGTGATGGCGCGAGTAATGGTGACGCCAAGAATAGTGACGCCAATAATAGCGCCGAGAGTAGTAGGGCCGGCCGTAGCCATAGTAACCATAGGGCGCTCCCCACCCGTAGTCGTAACCAGGTTGCCACCAGCACCGGCCGTACCGACCACAAACCCAATACACTTGCTCCAAGTTCGTAGCAGTGGTTGTGATTGGTGCGATCGGCATCGCAGATACGGAGCTCGCTGCAAGGCCGGTACAAAGCGCAGCGGCCGCAAAAGTCAGCTTAATTTTGCGCACTAATATTCCTCCGCGGTTACGCCCTTAACGCACAACGCTACGGACAATTTCGGCTGGAATTGGTCAATTCGCTGAACTTTCGTTCAGACAACCAAATTTATTTCGGGATGGTGTTGCCTATCGTTGCACTATTTGCCGCCCGCTCATGGAGCGAGCATGTGTGGACTTGAATCTGGTCTGGAGCGCAGCTCAAATCATCTTGATGAGCGTGTGGACTTTTTTCTGTCGCTCCTGGCTTTCCACTTCTTCAACGCTTTCTCGATCCGCTCGTAGTTCATCGAATACAGGTAGGGCGCCAGAACGGCGGCTAGTGCAAAAACGAATAACCGTTTGTATTGATCTTCAAGTATCAGTTCGCTCGGTAGCAGCTGATCAACGAAATAGACAAAAGCCACCACAACAGCCGAGATGAGAAATGCAATCGACACGAAGCCGCCAATCAACACCAGGCCAATAAACCCGCGCAGCCAATGCTCCCAGAAAGTCTGAAGCTGAGGAAATCTTAAGAGCAATTTCGAAAACGGCTTAGCGTGCATTGGCTTGTAATAATGTGGCAAAGTGGCGCCGCCGTTGACGGCGATTGGAAAAAACACACCAACTGCGTTTGTCGCTCGCGCGCATTGCGAGCTATGACCATTACAGCCGGGGCGGATGGGCTTGTACAATAGGCAAATCTGCAGAAACCACTTTATTTTTTGCACAACTCACGCGGAGCACCGACGGGCAGGGTGGGCTGGAAAGTGCAATCCGACTTGTTGAATGATTTATAGGCGGCGGCGCAGGCCTTGACGTTGCACTTGGGTTGCGACGCCGTTTGAGCAATCTGCGCCTCGGCATTATTCGCTGTTGCGTTGTTCGGCGCAACGGCCGTCGTACCTGCTGGTTGCGATTGACTTGGCCGCTTCGGGGGTTGCGGGATCGTGCCTGTGATCGCGGGCGACGCATTCGACCTTTGGATGGGATGTTTGAGCGAGCCAGTCGCTGAAGCACCGTCTTGAGCAGATGCGTCCACGTTGAGACGCTTGCCCGCCGATGCAATATTCGCGCGAATGGACGCAAGCTCGCGTGCGAACGCTTCCGCGGTTGCCGTCTTTTCATCGAGTGCCTTTTTCAATTCCTCCTGCTTAGCGTCCGCAATTTGTTTAGCCTGCAGCGCTTTGGCTTGAGCAGATTTTTCACGTTCAGCGAGAAGCGTGATCTTCTCTCGAGCAGCGGCGAGATCGCGGGCAAGAGCATCTGCTCGCCCTGCTATTACCATTTTTTCGTCGAATGCCTTTTTCAATTCCTCCTGCTTGGCATCCGCAATTTCTTTAGCTTCCAGCGCCTTTGCTTGAGCGGATTTCTCGCGTTCAATGAGAAGTGCGATCGTCTCCCGAGCGACGGCCAGGTCGCGGACATCTGCTCGTTCTCGCTCTCTGTGCAGTTCCAGCCCGGTCGGGCCTATTCCTATAAAGTCAAAATAAAAAGCGGCGTACCCACTGATAAAGATGATCACGACGGCCGTGAAAACCAGGATGGAACGAGTGCGAGGCCGTTTTGGGACCCCTTTTTGCAGCGAACGCAAGGGCGCAAGGAACGACAAGCCTTGCCACGTCGAGCCGCTAGGATCACCAGAGGCGGGTGCCCAATGTGTTGGAATAAGCCTTAGAGGTTTGCCATCGGATCGGACCCAACTGCGACTTTCCTGCGCCCAGCGGCCTACTTCCCAAGCGCCTGACTTCGCGTCCAGCAGAATAGCGAAATCACCGCTTTTGGGAGCTCGTTCAATTTCATTCATTAGCTCCATGAGAGGTTACCGCTTGCCTCAAGCCGATGCTACTCGGAATTGCCAAATGAAGTCTCGGACAGAACTTACGCAGGAAACCAACGATAAACACACATAGCGTCTTTGCCAATTTTGCCGTGCGGACAACTTTTTCTATCGCCTCGAGTGCCTGCCAGCCTTAAGTGAATAAATTTGGGCAACAGCTGACAGGAGCAAGGATCGAACTAGGTATTGTTTCCGTCTTGTTGCCAGAGGCGCCACCATGCTCGGCCCCCATGATTGCCACACGCGGCGACGGTTGAAAATCGTCAATCCGGTGGCGGCGAACTATTCCTTGACCGCACCGGTCATCGCTGAGACGTAGTGCTCGACGAAAAAGGCATAGAGAATGACGAGCGGCAGGGAGCCGATCATCGCGCCCGCCATCAAGGAACCCCACCGGTAGATGTCGCCGTCCACCAGCGCAGTCACGATCGCGACCGGCACCGTCTTGTATTGCACCGATGAGATGAACGTGAGCGCGTAAATAAATTCATTCCAGCACAACGTGAAGCAAAAGATAAAGGCCGAGATAAGTCCCGGCACTGCCAACGGCAGCACGATTTTGGTGAGAATCTGCCAGCGGTTGGCGCCGTCGATCAGCGCGCATTCCTCGAGCTCGAACGGGATAGTCTTGAAGTAGCCCATCAGCAGCCAAGTCGAGAATGGGATAAGGATCGTCGGGTAGGTCAGAATCAACGCGAAAGGCGTATCGAACAGCCCATATTGAAAGACGACAGTCGACAGCGGAATGAACAGGATCGAGGGCGGCACCAGATAGGCGAGAAAGATCGCGCCGCCGACCCATTGCGCGCCCTTGTAGCGCAGCCGCACGATTGCATAGGCGGCGAGCACGCTGGCAACAATCGACAACGCGGTCGCGCAGACCGCGACCAGCATCGTATTCCACAGCCAGATCGGATAGTCGGTCTGGAACAACAGTTTGTAGACGTGTTTGAGCGTCGGATTCCACGTCCAGAACGGGCTGTATTTGTCGAGGTCGAGCAGTTGGTCGTCCGGCTTCACCGCCGTGAGCGCCATCCAGTAAAAGGGGAACAGCAGCACGAACAGGATGAGCGACAGCGGCAGATAGAGCGTCACCAGCTGCCGCGGCAGCGACTGCAGATAGCTCATGCCCTCGCTGTGATCAGCCGTGGAATCGGCGAGCACGTGCTCGGGCTGAGAGACTTCGCGGATGAAGGCGTCAGTCATTCTCTTCTCCCTGCTGCCACTTGCGCCGCTGCAGGCCGAACCAGGAGACGAGGATCGCCGCCAAAAGGAATGGGATCATTGCCGTGGCGATGGCCGAGCCCTCGCCGAGATAACCGCTCATGATCGCGCGCTGGTAGGAGAAGGTCGCCATCAGATGCGTGGCGTTGACCGGACCGCCGCGCGTCATCACCCAGATGAGCTGGAAGTCGGTGAAGGTGAACAGCACCGAGAACGTCATCACCACGGCGATGATCGGCGTAAGCAGCGGATAGGTGATATGGCGAAAGCGCTGCCAGGGCGTGGCGCCGTCGATCACCGCCGCCTCGTAGAGCGAGGGTGACACGGTCTGCAGGCCGGCAAGCAGCGTGATGGCGACGAAAGGCACGCCGCGCCAGATATTGGCGAAGATCACCGACCAGCGCGCGTTCCACGGATCGCCGAGGAAGTTGATGCTCTGCGTGATCAGGCCGAGCTTGAGCAGCGACCACGAGATGATCGAGAACTGCGGATCGAACAGCCACCAAAAAGCGATCGCCGAGAGCACCGTGGGCACGATGAACGGGATCAGTACCACCGCGCGAATGATCGCCTTGAACGGCAGCCGCTCGTTGAGCAGCAGCGCGAGGTAAAGGCCGACGGCGAATTTGATGGTCGACGCGACGCTCGTGTAGAGGATTGTGTTGAAAACCGTGAGCCAGAAGGTCGGATCGTCGGAGAGAAAGTCGTAGTTCTCGAGCCCGACGAATTCGCCCGGGCGGCCGAGCCGGGCGTCGGTGAAGGACAGCCAGATGCCGAGGCCGAGCGGATAGGCTAAAAAGAGAATGAGAAAGGCCGCAGCCGGCAGCATGAACCAGAAGCCGAGCCAATTGCGGTCGACTTTGAGCCGGTCCCAGGCGGTGATCTCCCGCGCGGGCGCTTTGACGGACGATTTCAGCGCAATGTCGGCCATGACAATGGAGACGCGGCCGCGCGGGAGGATCCCCACGCGGCCGCGACGGGTTAGCGGTAGATCCGCTTCAACTGCCGATCGGCAATCGCGATGGCGCCTTTGACGTCCTCGCGGCCGGTGCAGTAGTTGGCGAACATGTCGAGGACGACGAAGTCGGCGATCGCGGTCGCCGCTTTCTCGCCGACCGAGCCGAGACCGCCGGCAGTCAGCGTGCGTTTGGCCGCCTCGCCGAACACCTTGTTCTTCGGATCGGCGGTCCAGATCGGATTCTTGTCGTAGGCATTGAGGCAGTGGGTGAGATAGCCCTGCGCCGCCTCGATCCACGGATTGAAGTTGTCCGCCTCAAGCATGAAGGCCATGAGCGCCTTACACGCCTGCGGATACTTCGTGTAGGTCATGGCCAGCACCGGATACATCAGATGCAGCTCGGTCGGCTTGCCGACCGGACCGACCGGCCAATAGGAGTGATCCATGTCGTCGGCGATCTGCTTCTTCGTCGCATCTTTTTTGGCCGCGACGTAGATGGAGATGCCGTTGTCGGTCCAATTGATTTCGCCGGCGAGGAACGCCTTATTGTTGGAGGCATCGTTCCAGGCGGCGACGCCGGGGATCATCTCGGCATAGAGCTGCTTGGCGTATTCGAGCGCCTTGGCGGTTTCCGGCGAATTGATGATCACCTTGTCCTTCGCATCGACGGTGTTGCCGCCGTGCGTCCACAAGCACCAATGCACCCACCCGTTGCCGTCGCCTGAAGCGTGACCGAGCGCGAAGCCGCCGGGCGTGTTGTTCTTCTTCATCGCCTTGGCGTATTCGAGGAAGGCATCGGTCTTGTCCGGGAACTTGGAGAAGCCGGCCTTGGTCGAAGCCTCGATGCGGTAGTTGATCATGTTTCCGGAGTAGCAAATCGGGATGCAGATCCACTTGTTGCCGCTCTTGCCGTACTTCACCGCGCTGTCGACCCAGCCGCCGTACTTCTTGCCGAGGTAGTCGGCGACATCGCTCATGTCGACGCACTTCTGCGGGAACAGATGCGGCAGCGAATAGAGGCCCCAGAACAGGTCCGGGCCGGTGCCGGTGTTGGCGGCGACCGAAGCCTTCGGCTGCACGTCTTCATACGACTCGCGCGAGATTTGCACCGGCACGCCGGTCGCCTTGCTGAACGCGTCGATCAGCTTGACGAAGGCGTCGTCTTCCGACTGCACGAAATATTTCCAGCGCAGCATCGACAGCTTGGCGCCCTTTTCCGGCTTCCAAGGCGCGGCTTGCGCCCAGGCCTTTGCCCAATCGAGCAAGGCCGGGCCGGTCAAGGCGCCGGCAGCCGCGGCCGCGGTGCCGCCCTGCATCAGCGTGCGGCGAGTAAACAACGTCATGTTTCGTTCCTCCTGTTATGATCCGTTGCCGAGACGCTTACCCGTCGTCTCATCGAAAAGATGCACAAGCCGCGGGTCCGGCTTGAGCCGGATCTTGTCACCCGGCTTGAATTGATGGCGCTCGCGGAAGACGGCGATAATCTCCTGGCCGTCGCCTTGCTCGCCGAGCTTGGCAACGACTTGCAGCTCCGAGCCGGTCGGCTCGACCACCTGCACTTCGACGTCGGCGCCGTCGTCGGCCAGCATGAAATGCTCGGGCCGCACGCCATAAACCGCCGGCCGGCCGTCGCTGCCCGCCGGCGTCGCCGCGACCGGCAAGGTCACGCCCGCCGGCCCTTCGAAAACCGCGCTGCCGTTCACGCGGATGCGGCCCTTGAGCATGTTCATGGCGGGCGAACCAATAAAGCCGGCGACGAAGAGATTGTCGGGCCGGTCGTAGAGCTCGAGCGGCGCTCCGATCTGCTCCACCAGGCCGTCATGCATGACCACGATCTTGTCGGCCATGGTCATGGCCTCGATCTGGTCGTGGGTGACGTAGATCGTCGTCGTCTTCAAGCGCTGGTGCAGTTCCTTGATCTCGGTACGCATCTGCACTCTCAGCTTGGCGTCGAGATTGGATAGCGGCTCGTCGAACAAAAAAACTTGCGGATCGCGGACGATGGCGCGGCCCATGGCGACGCGCTGGCGTTGGCCGCCGGACAATTGGCGCGGATAGCGGTTGAGCAACTGTGTTAGGCCGAGAATGCCGGCTGCGCGATTGACGCGCTCATCAATCTCCGCTTTCGGCGCGCCGCGCAGCTTCATCGAAAATGCCATGTTGGCGGCGACGGTCATATGCGGGTAGAGCGCATAATTCTGAAACACCATGGCGACGTCGCGTTCCTTCGGTGGAACCCGGTTGACGACGCGGTCGCCGATGCAGATTTCGCCGGCCGTGATGTTCTCGAGGCCGGCAATCATGCGCAGCAGGGTGGATTTGCCGCAACCCGACGGGCCGACCAGCACGACGAATTCGCCGTCACCGATGGCTATATCGACGCCGTGGATTACGGCGGTCGCGCCGAAAGCCTTATGTACGCCGCGGATGGCGACCGAAGCCATTCATGTCCTCCCGGCAGCAAACGACATTCCGTCGCCTTTTTTCGGATATTCGGACTTCGGACCACCGGAAATCAAGCACACAATTGGCCGGCCGTGTGGCCCGACTTTCCAGAAAGATCGTTGAAGAGACATGCCGATCCGGCTTGCCCACACAGCGCAGGCGCCGCGTTGCACCATGACGACTATAGGTTAGTGGCTGACTTAGCGGAAAGGACCGCCCCCGGTGTCCGTCTTGGTCGTTCGCTGCAGAGGTGATCGAGGAACGAAGTCCCCAGACTTCTACTTCACCCCGAAAGCGGACACAGCGAAGGCTGGGCTGCGACAAGCGTGCTAGCGACCAAGCCTGGCTCGCAACGGCCGTCGCGCAGCGACAGACGCACGCCTGTCCGCTCGCCTAATGAACGACGTTCAATTTTACCTTTGCAACACCTTGGTCGACAATTCCCAGGGTCGCAGCTGCAGAGTATGACAGGTCGATGACTCTTCCCGGAACGTAGGGACCACGATCATTGATCAGGACTGTCACAGAGCGGCCCGTAGCGGCGTTTGTCACACGTAACCGAGTGCCAAATGGCAATGTAGGATGAGCGGCAGTCAATTTGTTGGGATCGAATCTCTCTCCGCTCGCGGTCTGATCGTCATACTGGTAAAAGCTGGCAAGTCCGAAAGATGCGTTTTGCTTTTTAGCTGCATCTCTGGATGTCCCGGACGGAGAATGCCTTTCCGCTGCACGTCGATTGGTTGCCGACGGAGCGCTCGGCGCTTCTGCGGGCGGCGCCTGCCGATTGGCGGCACGTAAATTCGATTTGTCGGTAGCGACCGGGGATTGCGCGCAGGCCGCAAGCGTTGCGGCCGTTCCAGCAATTGCGCATAGACGGGCGATCCGCGAAAGACCAGCAGTAATGAGGACAGGCGCGGCAAGGCGAATATGGCTTGTCCTCGTGCTGACGTGTGAACTTCTTGCACAGCCTATCGAAGACATAGCACGCCCCTGCTGCAAGAAATCCGACAGGCGAATAAAGGCCGAACCGTGGCCGGAGGAACGTCGGCACGGGGTGCGTTGCGCGTTTTCGGTATGACGTGACTATTTAGCCACGAGTTGCATGAGATCTAACTTCACACGAGCGGCAAGGCGGCAGCGAAGTCTAGCCGTATCGCAATAAGACTCCACGCGGCTCAATCAACGCCCACGCAAGATCTTGGGCTTCGAAACTCCTGACCACACGCGGTGTTGCAGTGAGCGGTTGAAGTCACTGTGTTGCAGCGACTGGTTGAACTCACAGGGGGAAGGCGGATCCGCGGTGCGGGGACATTCCGACCAGGGTAACGAGCTGAGAGGAAGGCCGGAGAACCGGCTGTAAATGCTAGATTCAAGTGACAAGATCACTCAGCGCGGCATCGAGTAAGCGCTCGCGGTCGCGTTCGCCCTCAGCTGCTGATTTGAGGATGCGTTCGGCTAGGACGGATTTGGCCATCGTCGCTTGTTGCTCGGGCGGGAGGCAGGCCCAAGCGTCATCAAAAATCTCCCTCAAGAGAGCGACGGTCTTGAGATCAAAGAACACGGGCTCCCTGCCGGCCATGATGTACCTCGCTACTTACTGGTGTCCACCGAAGAGTGTGCTTATCTGCTAATATGACAACGGCCTTACATCATTGAGGTCATTTGTCATCCCTCCAGTGTCGCAAAGCGTATGTACGCCCACCGGCGGGCTTGGAATGTGTCCTCCATCACATTGAGCGAGAATTTCATTTCCCCATTGGCCTCGTGGGGTTGATGACCAAGCCAATAGGTGGCGCTATGAACGGCGTTCAACTTAATGGTTTGGCTGGCAAAGCCAGGCGGACTACGGCCGCCGCGGCATTCTGGAACCAAGGCGCTTTTGCTCGCGTTAGAACCGTCGGGGAAGTTCTCCCGTGCGCGTCAGTGCCCGGCAACGGTTGAAAAAGGGAGCAAAGGGATGCCTCACTTACTCGAGTACATCACCAGCTCGGGAAGCTGGAAATCTCGGCCGTCCCCAGGGGTCGTCAAACGCGATTGGGTGGCCACCGGCCGCATCGATTTCGCCACCCGCCTGAACGGCAACGCCGCTGATAACGAGCAACCAAGCGAATTCAGGCTGCTCGTGGAGGAACGGCGCATTGTGGAAAGCATCACAGGAATCGAAAACCTCGAGATCCAGTGGCGACTCGCCACACTCAAGGAAGCGAAGGCGGTGATCGGGCGGTACCACAAATATCTATCAGAGAACGCGCTCATCAAATCTGTATTCGATGAGACGGTGTCGTTACCATCGCCGAAGAAGATCGAGGAGGCCGAGGAGGCTGCTGTGGCCTAGCGTTGGGCGGCGTGCAGTATCTTGCGAGGGATCATCCGGCGCACCACATGGGGTTCCGCGTCGGGCCGTGTGTCGGCGCCAGAAATCTGTTTTCTCTGCGCTTGGGCTTGCAGTTTAAGCCATTCCACTTGCTCTTTCAGAGCGTCACGCTCAGCCCTGACCTGGTTAACAACCTCGTTCTTTTTGGCCAGCTTGACCAGTAGGTCTGTCCTTTTGCTGTTAAGTTGCTCGATGTTCAACTCGAGCCGTCGCGCAGACATCGCAAATTCCGCGCGCAACAGGTCTCTTTCCGTCTCGATTTCGGCGACCGACATGGGTAGGGCGCCTTCCAGTCGGCGCATCGTCAGCCGCACTGCGCGGTCGTGAACACGCGGCAGGACGGCCAGTGCGAGCAGGCACCCCCCCCCCAGAAAGCCCATCAGCATATACATGACCGCTTCGATCATGCGGAAGAAACATTTTAGTCCGGGATTCGGTTCCCATCTCGGCGTCACCCGGGAAATGGGCGGACTTACCGACTAGGGTGAACGCGCTGAAAA
>Ga0187788_10000413_pt1 | contig 11815 bp, 11 predicted proteins | sample 1015_BV01_MP10_2_FD_133008 | JGI IMG/M metagenome (GOLD analysis project Ga0187788, IMG submission 133008) | Tropical peat soil microbial communities from peatlands in Department of Meta, Colombia - 1015_BV01_MP10_20_MG | ecosystem: Environmental > Terrestrial > Soil > Wetlands > Peat | place...
AAAGATTTTGGGTGCTGCGCTTCAGGCTGATGGTGATACGGGGTCACTGTGGTTACAGGCCCCAAGCATCAGAAGGAGAAGCGCAGCATGGAGCATTTTGCCGGACTGGACGTGTCAGTCAATGAGACAAGCGTCTGCATTGTGGATGAAACGGGCAGGATCGTTCGGGAAGTAAAAATGGCCAAGATCAAACCCGATAGGAGAAAACGTGAGCTCCACCGTATGGTGGATGATGTCCCTCGCGGGACGACGGATGAGGTGAGATCGTATGTGGTTCTGCCGCCAATCGCCGGCAAGGCCGCCCAATAGATTGTTCCGTCTCGTTCTCGAACCCCATCATGGAAGGGCGCTGGTGCCGATTCCGAAGAGAAGCGCGAGCCCGTGAGCGACATGGACACCGACCAAGTGGATGGCCTGAAAGTGCTTGACCCAAACCGGCCGATTAGAGAAGCGGACATCGCGGTCCACGCGTTTGCCCGCAAAAAGAAAGACCGCCACGACGGCAGCCCTTCCGAATCCATTTCAGATCTTACGGCGCACGGCCGTCATTACAGGCCGCTCGCACGAGACGCCCCGGCATCGCGCCAGTGTGCTCGCCGCGCTCGAAGGTGGGAATGCCTGCTGCAAGTGTTGCTTCATATCCATCGACATGCTGCACGAAGCGCCGACCGCCGGCCGGCATGTCATGGACCAGCACCGGCTTATGCAGCTGCAGACGGTCAAAGTCGATTATATTCACATCGGCGCGCAGCCCCGGCATGAGCCGCCCACGGTCGGAAAGACCAAAAAAATCGGCTGTTTCACTCGTTTGCCGCTTGACCAGATACTCAACCGGCAGCCTTGGCCCGCGACTGCGGTCGCGCCCCCAGTGCGCTAACATGAAACTTGGCGTGCCTGAATCGACAATAGAGGTACAATGCGCACCGCCGTCACTGAGGCCGAGCACGCAAGCCGGATCGCCGAGCATTTCGCGGATTGGCTCATGGTCACCCGCCACATAATTCACCACGGGGAAGTACAAGTACTGGTTCTCCTCAATGATGTACTCGTAGGCGATTTCGTCAGGCGTGCGTCCCGTGCGCGCTGCGATTGCAGCAACGCTCTTTTCCGGGTCAGGCTCGTAGTCCGGCGGGTCGCCCATCGTAAAAAATTTGTCCCAGCGCTTGGTGATCAGTTGGCGGAACTGGGCGAGCTTCGCGACTTCGGCCTCAGATGGTTTTTCAGCGAGGATTTTCCGCCTCAGCTCGGGGTCACGCAGCCGTAGGCGCTGCTCTTCAATCGGGAGGTTTTCAAGCAACTTGTAGCTCGGCCGTACCGAAAACGGATTAAGCGCGGTGCCGATGCCCATCATCACGCCAATCGGACGGCCGGCAATCTGCGCGGTCAGCGGTAGACCCTCGGATCGCGCCGTGTGCACCTCTTTCATCAGACGGCGCCAGCGCTCCGGATCTTCGTAACGATCTGTCAGCAGGAACCAGACCGGACGGCCGGTCTCCTTGGCCAATTTCCGCATCCATCGCAGCTCATAGTCCTCGTCGTCAAAATCGCTATTCATGCCGAAAGCGCCAGTGCCGGTTATGCCTAGTGCCGAGCCGATGCCCAACAATTCCAGGTCGTCTGCATCGCGGGAAGGCACAGGTTCGCCATCGGGTGTTTTGTGTGAATCCGTGCGCGATGTGGTGAAGCCGAAGGCGCCGGCACGCAAGGCCTCGATGGTGAGCCGCCGCATCTCTGCAATGTCATCCGCTGTCGCCGGCTCCCGGCGGATTGCGCGATCACCCATGACGTACACACGTATCGGCAAGTGCGCGGCCTGCGCAGCAATGTCGATCGCACGCTCGCGTCGTTCCAGCGCATCCATGAAGTCGGGAAAGGTCTCCCATTCCCAGGTCAGGCCCGCAGACAGCACGGGGTTCGGGATCTCCTCTACGCCTTCCATCAAATCCATAAGAGCCTGGCGATGATGCTTTTTCACCGGCGCAAAGCCCACGCCGCAATTTCCGAAGACAACCGTCGTCACTCCATGCCAGCACGAGGGGGCAAGCAACGGGTCCCACATCGCCTGCCCGTCGTAGTGTGTATGTAGGTCAACCCAGCCGGGCGTAATCAACAAACCGGTGGCGTCTATATCGCGCCGGGCAGGTCCTTGCTTGCCTCCGACCGCCGCGATTTGACCGCCGGCAATTGCAATGTCACCACTGAATCCAGGTTTGCCCGTCCCATCGATGATGGTGCCTCCGCGAATGACGATGTCATGCATGTGAACCTCCCAGGCCCAGCCGGCTCACGCGGCCACTTACAAGTCTATCCCATTCGGCCGAGGGACAGGGCCATTGCAACGCCTATTTGACAGCACCACCGGTAATGCCGGAGATGAAGCGGTCGAGGAACAAATTATAGGCGATCGCCACTGGGATGCTGGCGATCAAGGCGCCGGCCATAATCTCGCCCCAGTAGAAGATGTCGCCGCGGATAAGATCGGTTGCCACGCCGAGGGTAATCGGCTTTTGGTCAGACGCAGACACGAAGGTCAGCGCGTAAACGAATTCCTGCAAGGTCAGTGTGAAAGTGAAGATTACCACCGTCAGGATGCCCGGCAGTGACAAAGGGATCGCCATCTTGATGAAGGCGCCAAACAGGCTGCAGCCGTCGACAATCGCCGCCTCCTCGATCTCCGGCGGCAATGCCTTGAAGAACCCCATCAGCAGCCAGGTGCAGAACGGAATCGTGAAAGTCGGATAGACCAATACCAGCGACCACATCGAATTCTGCAGCCCGAGCTCGGCGATGACCCGCGACAAAGGCAGGAACAGGAGCGTCGGCGGTACCAGGTAGGTAAGGAATATGCCAATGCCGAGGGCCTCGCCATTGCGGCCGGTCATGCGTGCGAGGCTATAGGCAGCCGGCAGCGCTGTAATGAGCGTGATGGCGGTAACGCAGAGGCCGATGATCAATGAGTTCAACAGCCAGGTCGTGAACAGGGTTTTCTCGAACAAATAACGGAAATGCTCGAGCGTGGGCGGTTGGTTGAACCAGAACGGCACGTTGGTAACGTTGTAGAGATCGGAGTTCTCCTTAAACGACGTGATCACCATCCAATAAAACGGAAAAGCCGCGAGCACGAAGAAAAACGCAACTGCTCCGTAAAAGGAGGTCTCGCGCGCGGCGATGACAATGGTCGCGCGCTGCATGTCAGATCTCCCGCCGCCGGATGAAGCGCAACATCGCAACGACAACGATCAGCAACACCGGCAGCATGAACAGCGAGATGGCGGCACCATGCGACACATCGCCTGAAACGATGCCGGTCTGGAATCCCGCGAAGCCCAGGACCGACGTCGCGCCCACAGGTCCACCCATAGTCATCAGAAAGACGATCGACAGATCTGTGAACGTAAACACGATACCGAATATCAGGCCGATGGCTACGATCGGCAAAATCATTGGCATGATGATCTGGTAATTGCGCCGCCAGAAACCAGCGCCGTCGACTGTCGCCGCATCGAGCACGTCCTGCGGGACGGCGGTAATACCGGCAAGGAAAATCACGATCGCAAACGGGAAGAACCGCCAGGCATTGACGACGATCACCGAAAGCATCGCCAGATCCGGATTGCCGAGCCAATTCGGCGCCTGTTCGCGGGTGATGATGCCGAGGGCGATCATCGTCCAGTTGATGACGCTGTAGAGCGAATCGAACATCCATTGCCAGGCGACCGTCGCCAGCGCAATCGGCACGGCCCAGGGCAAGATGACCAGCGCCCGGACGAACTTGCGGCCAGGAAACCGGCGCAGCAGCAACAGCGCGCCAAATTTGCCAAGGACGAGACCGAGAATTTGCGATCCGAATGTAAAGATAAAGGTGTTGTAGAGGGTTTCACGGAATACAGAGTTTTCGATGATGTCTTGGAAATTTGATAAGCCGACGAACTGCCACGTCGGATTATAGATCGTATAGGCGCTGAGCGAGTAATACACCGCCATCAGCAATGGCAAGCCGACCAACAACAGCACGTAAAGAATCGCCGGAGCGACAAAGACCGCGCCGAGCACGTCGCGCCGATCGAGGATGAAACGAAAGCGTGAGACAGGTTTGGCGATTGGTTCAGCGATGACGGCCATTGGTGAAAATCCGTATCAGTGCCGGTTTGCTCGCTTGCCGTCCTTGTCGAAATGGCGCAGCGCGCCGTCGCGTACGGCGAAGGGATGCCACTCGCCGGGACGGATGCTTTCCTCGGCGACGTGTGCCGGCGGCAACTTCGCCGTGATTACCTGGTTGGGATCAAAGCCCTCCATCGCCCCGTAGACGATTCGCTCCGAGCCGAGATATTCAGAACGGTCGACGCGGAACTTGAACTCGGTGAACGCCTCGCCGTCGACCATGTCCTTGGGTAAAAAATTCTCGGGCCGGAAACCGAGATAGCCGCCGTTTCGAGCAACGATGTTCATCGGCGGGGTGCCGACAAAGGTGGCGACGAATCGGTCGGCCGGATTGTCATAAATCTCCGCCGGCGTGCCTACCTGCCGCACCCTGCCGCCGTCGATGACGGCAATGCGGTCGCCCATCCCCATCGCTTCGACTTGGTCATGCGTCACGTAAATGGTGGTGACCCCTACCCGCTGCTGGAACTGCTTGATCTCCTGGCGCGCCGAGGCGCGCAATTTGGCGTCGAGATTCGACAACGGCTCATCCAGCAAGAGCGCGGTCGGTTCACGCACCAGAGCGCGCGCAAGCGCAACGCGCTGGCGTTCGCCGCCGGAGAGCTGTCGCGGCCGCCGGTCGAGCAGTTGGCTGATGCCGAGCAACTGCGAGGCCCAGTCGACCTTCTTGTTGATTTCGGCGGTCGCAACGCCCTGAGTCTTCAGCGGAAAAGCTATGTTGTGACGAACCGTGAAATGCGGATAAAGCCCGTAGCTCTGGAACATCATCGCCACGCCGCGGGCGCGCGGCGGAATATCGTTTACGATGTTGCCGCCGATCAAAAGGTCACCGCTCGTTTGCCGCTCGAGGCCGCAGATAATCCGCAGAAATGTCGTCTTGCCGCAGCCCGACGGTCCTAACAACACCATGAACTCGCCGTTCGGCACCGTCAGGCTGATGCCGTTTACAGCGGGGACTTCACCAAATTTCTTGATGATGTCTCTCGTCAATACTGCAGCCATTGAACCTCCCAGAATTCAATGTCGACCTCCACACCTGCCGCCCCGCGGCGGCGTGTTCTTTTACGTCCACCCCTTTGCCATACCGGGCAGCCTTGCCCGGACCGCGCGACCAGCGCGATCCGGGCGCAATAATCAGGCTTTACCTGCCCACTTCTTGAAGATGATCTCGCACTGTTCCGTTGCCCACTTGACCGACTCTTCGGCGCTTAACTGGCCCGTCGCCGCTTTCGCCATCATGTCGTTGATGATGAAGGCGTAGTAGATCTCGTCCATCGCGGGCGTCGCCGGTCCCGGGTAGCCCGGAATGGCGGACCATTTGTCCGAGTCCTGCAGGATCGCCAGCTTGTTGGGCGGCGTCGATGTTGGGTCGTCGGACAGGATCGGCATCGGCCTCGGCACAAGATTGGCGAAGCACGGGTTGTTGTAACCTTCACTCGCCTTAAAGGCTTCCTGCCAATTGTCGCGATAATACTTCAGGAATTCGATCGCTGCTTCCTTGTTCTTGGCGAATTTCCAGATGCCGTAGAATTCCGATGCGGCCCCCATCATTTGCGCCTTCGGACCCTTGGGCGGTTCGATGACAAAGATGTCATCGGCCAGCTTCTTGTTCGCCTTCTGCCCAGTCCGGTAAGCCGAGATCGGGTTGATGATGTATGAGCTGACGCCGGAGACGATGTATTGATTGTTGCTCGAGTCGTTCCAGGACAATACGTCCGATGTCATCGCGTCCTTGTAGAGTGCGGCAACATATTTGACCGCTTCAACCGCCTCCTTGCTGTTGAGAACGATTTTCTTGCCGGCCTCGTCCTGTTCGGAAGCACCATAGCTCCACAACAGCCCTCGCCACGTCGTGCTCGGGTCGTTGCTGTGCCCGAGCGAGATGCCGACCGGGTGTCCTTTCGCCTTCAGCTTGGCGCCGCCGATTCGCACGTTGTCCCAAGTGTCTGGCTTTACGCCGATCTCGTCCCAAAGGCTCTTCTGATACATGCCGGGGAAGTTGATGTAAAAATCGGGGAAAGCAGACCAGGTACCGTCGTCCGCGTTGTAGCCGAGCTGCTTGCCGATCGTCGTGACCTTGCCGTACTTTTTCTCGGTTTCCTTCACGAGATCGGAAACGTCCATGAAAAACTTGCGATAGAGATGGGCGCCACCAGACCCGTTGAACCCGAACAAGTCATGTCCGGACCCGGCCGACGCCTCGGCGGCCGCGCGAGCGGGAACATTCTGCACCGGAATATGATCGACCGTAACCGCGATCTTGTTCTTTTCGCCCCAGTCCTTTGCGAACTTGTCGAACCACGTGTCGAACTCCGGGACGAAGTGCGCCCATTGCACGATCGACAGCGATTTGTTGTCGGCAAACGCTCGTGGCACGAACGGGGCGGAGATGATCGGTGTGGCACTGGCGGCGGCAAGAGCGAGGCTCGTGTCCCGCAAGAACCGGCGCCTCGTGACACGCAGAAGTTTATTGGTACTCATGGCTTCCTCCTCTGTTCAGCTGGATGCCGGCAAATGCCTCGTCCACTGGATTATGTTTTCGCTACGATAGCCCGCGATCACCTCGCCCGGCTAGCGTTCAAAGCTCAGTCGAGACTACGACGTTGGATGAATAAGAAACCGAACTGTCAAATAAGCGCGCTACACTTCGACCAAACCGGTCAACAAGGCTGACCTTTTTTGGAAGTCACCGTGTGAAAGTCAGATGGACAAAATTTAATTTGTTGCGAGCATTTGTTATCTCGTTGACGGCAAACTCGATCCAAAAAGCGGCGCAATAGAGCAATTGCACTTTTCAATGAGGGAGCCAGTCATCGCCTTGCAACGCTATTGAATGGAGCGGTTTAGTTGAAAATCTTCATCACTGGCGCGAGCGGTTACATCGGTGGATCGGTTGCCGCTGCGCTGATGGCGGCAGGCCATCAGGTGAGCGGTCTGGCGCGGTCGGACGAGACCGCTGCGGCACTGGCGAAGCTCGGCACAAGGCCGGTGCGCGGCACGCTCGACGACACCGAAGTTCTGGTTAAGGCCGCGCATGATGCCGACATCACGATCAATGCCGCCAATGCCAGCCATTGCCCCACAGCCACAGCTGTGCTCAAGGCGCTTGCCGGCACCGGCAAAACCTTCCTGCATACTGACGGTTCCAGTATTGTGGGCACGCGCTCGCGTGGCGAGTTGGTCGACAAAGTGTTCGATGAGGACACGCCATTTACGCCAACGCCGCAGCGAGCCGCCCGCGTGGAAATCGACAACATGATGCGGAGCGCGGCAGGTAACGGTATACGCTCCGTCGTGATTGCGCCCAGCCTGATCTATGGGCTGGGGCATGGTTGCAACTCGCAAAGCATGCAGGTGCCCTGGCTGATCAAGGTGGCGAAAAAATTCGGCGTGGCAAGGCACATTGGTCCGGGCGAGAACCGCTGGGCCAACGTGCACATTGACGACTTAGTGGGATTGTATTTGCGGGCAATCGAGAAGGCCCCTGCCGGAGCGTTCTATTACGCCGAGAACGGCGAGAATTCCATGCGCGAGATATGCGAAGCGATCAGCCGCATGCTTGGCCAAGGTGGGCGCACGCAAAGCATGACCATTGAGGAGGCGGCAATCGAATGGGGTGATGGACCTGCCAACGACACCATGGGCTCTAACAGTCGCGTGCGCGCCAAACGCGCACGCGCAGAGCTCAAGTGGAGACCCAAGGCACGGTCGCTGATCGAAGAAATCGAGCACGGCTGTTATGTGCAGGAGCGGTGATCCCCACGTTGAAATTGCCGCTGTCGGCATCAACCAGTCTTGCTGAGCGACGCTTCTCGCATCGTGTAGGCCGCGTTAAATGCCCGGCGCAAGCGCGCAGCGTCGGGTGTGATGCCGGTGAACAACCGGAATGCCTCAACCGCCTGATGCACGCACATGCCATCCCCGCTCATCGTCCGGGCGCCTATTGTCATGGCAGATTTGATGAACTCAGTATCGACCGGGGTATAAATGACATCGGCAGCCCAATGCGTCGGTTTGAGCGCAGATACCGACACTGGATTGCCGGGAAAGCCGCGCATGCCCCGCTGCGTCGCGTTTACGATGCCATCGGCTGCTGCGATCTCGCGTTCGAGGTCGCGCGCAACGCGGCAACGCGACGCCGCAAAATATTTTGCGAGAGCGGCAGACAGTGAGTCCGCACGTGTCCTGTCGCGGTCGTGCACAATGAGCAGGGCAACATCGAGATCCATCAACGCGAAGGCAACCGCGCGACCGGCGCCGCCGGCACCCACCAAAACGACAGTCGCGCCCCGCGCGCCATCTTTGCCGAACGTTTCTTCAAAGCTGTGGCGCCAGCCGCGCCGGTCAAAATTGTAGCCGGTGGTGCGACCATCCAGCTCGATCGCAACAGTGTTAATCGCACCAATCTGGGCTGCCTCAGGATCAACCGTATCGACCAGCGGAAGGATTTCCTGCTTGAAAGGATACGTGACATTAGTGCCGGCAAAACCGGCGATTTTCATTGCGTCGAGCAACTGCGGCAGCCGCCGCTCGCGTAACTGCCCGATGTCCATCAAATGGTAAAACCCATCGATCCCGGCGGCCTCGAACCCCTCGGCAAACAGAGCCGGCGACAGCGACCCCATAATGTTGGCGCCGATCAATCCAAGCAGAACGCGCCTGCTCATAACACTTCCGTCCTAACAAACCGCCTCGCTGATGTGATTTCGAAGTAAGTCTATGGAAGGCTATCGGGAACTGTCTACCAAGGACGTATGCCCGCTTCGGGTCAAAAGACTAGGCGACTAGTGGCGGTCACAGCGGACATCCCGAGTTGCACCGCACATGCCGACTTTTGGGCGTAAAGCGGACATGGGCTGCTGCGGGAATCGCTCTTGCGATCGCGGTTGAAACCACCGCCAAAAGCGGTCATTGGCTTAGCTCATTCGATAACCTCATCGGCCGCGTTCAGTAGGCCAAACGGCACTGTAAGACCCAGCGCTTTCGCGGCTTTGAGATTGATCGTTAGTGCGTACTTAGTCGGCGCTTGCACCGGAAGGTTGGCCGGTTTTTCGCCTTTGAGGATACGATCGACATAGCCGGCAGTTCGTCGGAACATGTCGGTCCCATTAGGTCCATATGAAATTAACCCGCCGTCGACCGTTGTGGTCACTCGTTTGAGGTTGGGCACAACCTGTTTAAGTGCCAATCTACTTGGTGCCCAGTGCGAACTCGAAAACCGAAAAGCCCGTTGTGTTGCCGCCCGGATGCGCCGCTTCAACTTCCGGCGAACGACCACTTGGCCATCAGCGTCAACGTCTTGGACTTGAAACACTGACTTCGCAATATCGAGACCGATTATCTTAACCGCTTGCATGGTTGGCTCCTCTCAATCGTGGGGGCCTTAACAGCACCCACTTTCATGGCACTCACGTGCCGGTGGAGGAGCCATCCACAGCATCAAAAGCGACATGCCATGAAACGGTCTGTCATTCATTGTAGCCGCGGGCCGGTCCGATTTGCGGTGAGCGCACTGGTTTCGCCATCCCGAAAAAGATCACGACCCCTTGCCCGCCGCAGCGAGTTGAAAGAGTCTCTTCGGGCACTTCGAGACAGCTATCAATATCCTGCCAATTGTTCATGACCCAAACGTCGCCGGACGGCGAAATCGCAAGATCGGTCTGCATCTGCAAACCTCCGCCAACGTAGCCGCCGGGTGGCGAAATCTGGTCTCCCGTCTTCATCCCTGGCGGGCAATTTTCTGTACGGACGCCGCACAGCTGCGTAATTGGACTACTCGGAGCGGCAAAGTTCGAAACCCAAATGTTGTCATTCCCGTCAACAGTCGCTGCCCAGGGGCCTGGGAGACCGCCACCCTTGAAAGGCGAGCCGGGATATTCACTGCCGTCGGGTCTCAATAAGGTGACGCTGCCGTCACCACCGCGCTGTTTCGACATCGCTCGTGCCAAAATTGGATCAACATTTTCACCGCGCAATGCTCTTACGAGCAGATCTGCGATGAGCAACCCGCTACGCATCGAGTTGCCTAGTCGGTTTGTCACCCAAACATTGCCTTGACTATCGATGCCAAGACCGCTGCCGCTCCAGCCGGTACCGAACTTTTCTACTTTGCTTGGGTCAGAGGCAGGAAACCGGGTTACATGACCGCCAAGCCCATTCGTCACCCAAATCCGGTCCTGTTGATCGATGCCCAGATGGAAGGGCCCCAAAAATGACTTGCACGGTTCTACGTCACGCCCCTCACAGATAATCTTGCCCTTGGTCAGGTCCCCTTTAGGAAAGTGAACCAGCTGACTTTTAGTTAGACCTAACACCCACACATCAGTGCTGGGTGTAACGATGACGCCCTGCATCAGGCCAAGCTTGCCGCTAAATGTAATGCCTTCTGGCGGTGTCAGTGGCTTGCCGTTCTTGTCGAACACGGCGATCGACTTGCCTCCGTAGCTGGTAAGCCAGGCGTTGTCCTTGGCATCGACCGCAGCACCGAAAGTACCGCCCTGCATCCCGCCGCCAGCAAAACCGGTCGTAATTGGGGATAATGGTTTTCCGTTCGGGTTGAACTTGGTGGCGTTGCCCTGCCACAACGCATCCTGGGCCTGCCAACCAACTGTGAAATTGTCGCCGACCCACAAATTGCCTTCACTGTCGAACATCGCTTTTCCGCCGGCGCGATAGCCTCCGCCATCAAACTTCAGTGGCAGCACCCATGCGCTCGGTGGGAAGCTGAGATACGGCATGAAGGGTACTTCGCGCATCGTCCTGCCGGCAGGTATCGGATAGAAATCATCCAGCAGCGCAAAGAGCTTCTCGGGCTGGTACCACGGATAGCGAGCAATCGACTGAGCCGCGGCGAGCGTATTGGTAGGAGCAGTGCCCTTAGGTGGCGTCGCTGCTGCGAAGAGTTTGTTGCAGCTGTCCGCTTTGAAACGAGTGACACAGGCGGAGAGCAGGTCCGCCAGCGTTGCGAAGTTTGCCATCGTTGGGGTCTGGCTGCCATTGAGCGGGTCCTGAATTGTTTCGCCCCAACCACCGGTCTCAAGATTGACGAAGTGCGGAACGTTGCCAGCGCTAATCTTTAGGCCAAGCGCGTTGCCCTTGATTGCCTCGTCATCAAGAAATTGTGCGTGTGTCCATACCGAAGCAATTGTCGTCATCTCGTTGACAATCACGTTAGGCGGAATCTTGTTACCAAGCACCGCCAACAGAGCGATGCCGGGATTTTCTCCGCCAGCAGCATTCGCCGAAGGTGTGCCACCTTTCGCGACCAGATAAAGATTGGCACCTTGGCCATCTGCGGTAAGCGTGAAGCGACCATCGGCACCAGTCCGGGTTTGCGCGAGTTGTCTCGGCGCACTAGCGCCTTCGGCCCACAACGTGACAGTAGAACCGACGATGGGAGCCCACGCTCCAACAACCTGACCATTGATGTTGTCCGCCGCAGACGTAGGTGCGGTGGACAACAAGCAAAGCGCGAGCGCGCCGACGCAACGCTGTAGAACCGAAGAGACAGTTTTTTTATGAAGATGACTTGTCATGGTGTCGCTTCCTAAACCGGGAAGATAAAAAGGGGGGGTAGACGCCCAATCAGGTAAAACTGAATTGGGACTTCGCCCCAATTCACCGATTGTATGCACTCACCGTCCACGGGTCGATT
>Ga0187788_10000414_pt1 | contig 11783 bp, 7 predicted proteins | sample 1015_BV01_MP10_2_FD_133008 | JGI IMG/M metagenome (GOLD analysis project Ga0187788, IMG submission 133008) | Tropical peat soil microbial communities from peatlands in Department of Meta, Colombia - 1015_BV01_MP10_20_MG | ecosystem: Environmental > Terrestrial > Soil > Wetlands > Peat | place...
AAGGCGCGGTACAGCCCACGCGGTTCTATCCGCCGGCAAGGCGATCGGGAGTGGCGACGACGACATCCTGGTGATTTTTGCCGACACGCCTTTGGTGCGCGCCGAAACTCTTGCAAAATTGCGAGGTGCTCTCGCGGACGGAATTGCCGTTGCCGTTCTCGGTTTCAGGCCGGCTAACCCGCACGGCTACGGGCGGCTCATCATGCGCGGTGGCGAGCTGGCGGCGATCCGGGAAGAGCGCGACGCCACGCCTGAAGAACGAAAGGTTGGGTTCTGTAATGGCGGCTTAATGGCACTTGCCGGCAAGCACGCTCTCGCCATTCTCAAGCGTATCGGCAATAGCAATGCCAAGGGCGAATTCTATCTTACCGATGCGGTTGCCATCGCCCGGGAGATGGGCTTGAAGGCGGCTGCGATCGAAACGGTGGAGGATGATGTGCGTGGGATCAACACCAAGGCGCAGCTGGCAGAAGCGGAATCCGTGTTGCAGAATCGGCTGCGCGCCGCGGCGCTGGATGCTGGCGTCACCATGATCGCGCCGGAAACGGTCTTCCTCTCCGCGGACACCAAATTCGGCAAGGATGTGACGATCGAGCCGAACGTAATCTTTGGAACCGGCGTCACCGTTGATGACGGCGCAACGATCCGTTCATTCTCGCATCTCGAAGGAGCGCGCGTCGGCAAGGGTGCGCGTGTCGGTCCGTTTGCGCGGCTGCGGCCGGGCGCGGATCTTGGTAATGACGTGCACATCGGCAATTTTGTCGAGGTCAAGCAGGCCAGGATCGAGTCTGGCGCAAAAGCCAACCATCTTGCCTACATTGGCGATGCGCGCGTAGGCGCGGATGCCAATGTCGGCGCGGGCACCATCACGTGCAATTACGACGGTGCTGCCAAGCACCACACCGATATCGGCAAGGGCGCCTTCATTGGCTCGAATTCGGCGCTTGTCGCGCCCGTCAAGATTGGTGACGGCGCCTATATCGGCACCGGGAGCGTCATCACCAAGGATGTTCCCGCCGGTGCCCTTGCGATTGCCCGGGCCAAACAGGCGGTTAAGGAAGGTTGGGCAAAGCGCTTGCGGCAGGTGAAGGCGTTGGGCAAAACCCTCGCCAGAAAGAAGCCGAAAAAGTAGCCACAGCCGTTGTCATATTACGACACGGGTTTTGATTTCCGCGAGTGTGCCGGCGGCGGTTACACCCTAAGCAATGGGTAAAGGGGACATCCAGGCGGATGTGTGGAATTGTCGGAATTCTAGGGACCAAGCCGGTCGCCGGCCAACTGGTCAGCGCGCTCAGGCGCCTTGAGTACCGTGGCTATGACTCGGCCGGCGTTGCAACGCTTGACCACGGCGTGCTCGATCGCCGCCGTGCGCAAGGCAAGCTGAATGCGCTCGAGGCCCGGCTCGCCCAGGAACCGCTCGGCGGCACCATCGGCATAGGTCATACGCGCTGGGCCACGCACGGACGTCCAACCGAAGACAATGCCCATCCGCACGCCACCGATCTGGTGGCGGTCGTCCACAATGGCATCATCGAGAATTTTCGCGAGCTGCGCGAGCGACTCACCAAGTGCGGCCACAAGTTTGTCAGCGATACCGATACAGAGGCCGTTGCGCACCTCGTTACCGAGGAACTTAAGAGCGGCAAATCGCCGGAAGATTCGGTGGCCGCGGCGCTCAAGCAATTGCGCGGGGCTTTTGCGCTGGCATTCCTATTTACTGGCAAGGACGACCTGTTGATCGGCGCTCGCAAAGGATCGCCGCTCGCGATCGGCTACGGAAAAGGCGAGATGTACCTTGGCTCTGATGCCATCGCACTTGCGCCATTCACCGACACGATAAGCTATCTCGAGGATGGCGATTGGGCGGTTCTCACGCGCAAAGGCGCCGACGTCCGCGACGAGCAAGGACGCAAAGTCGAGCGGCCTGTTGTTAAATCGACGGCTTCCGCGCAGGTCGTCGACAAGGGCAACCACAAGCACTTCATGGCGAAGGAAATCCACGAGCAGCCGGAAGTGGTCGGTCATACGCTGGCTCACTACATTGACATGGTGAACGAGCGCGTCGCGCTTCCCGACAAACTTCCTTTCGACTGGAAGAAACTCAAGAGATTGTCGATCTCGGCGTGCGGAACCGCCTTCTATGCGGGGCTGGTCGCAAAATACTGGTTCGAGCGCTTTGCGAAAATGCCGGTCGAGATCGATATTGCGTCGGAATTCCGCTATCGCGGCGCGCCGCTCGAGGCCGGCGATCTTGCTCTCTTCATTTCGCAATCGGGCGAAACCGCCGACACGCTGGCGACGCTGCGTTATGCAAAGGAGAACAAGCAGCACATTCTTTCGGTCGTCAACGTGCCGACTTCGACCATTGCACGCGAAAGCGACGTGGTAATGCCCACGTTGGCGGGGCCGGAAATCGGGGTTGCGTCCACCAAGGCGTTTACCTGCCAGCTCAGCGCGCTGGCATGTCTTGCAATCGCGGCCGGCCGTGCACGTGGCCAGTTGTCGGAAGCCGACGAACAAAAACTCGTGCATGCGCTGATCGAGGTGCCGCGACTGATGGCGGCGGCCCTCACACTTGAGCCGCAGATCGAGCGTTTATCACACGAGCTCGCCAAAGTGCGTGATGTCCTCTACCTCGGACGCGGCACGAGTTTTCCGATTGCGCTGGAGGGTGCGCTCAAGCTCAAGGAAATTTCCTACATTCACGCAGAAGGTTATGCAGCCGGTGAACTCAAGCACGGGCCCATTGCACTGATCGATGAAACGATGCCTGTCATCGTGATTGCGCCGCATGACCGCGTGTTCGAAAAGACGGTGTCGAACATGCAGGAAGTAGCCGCGCGCGGCGGCAAGATCATTCTGGTCACCGATCCGCGGGGGGCGAGGGAAGCCACCATAGAGTCGGTCGAGACACTGTCGTTGCCGGATATGGCCTCGACCGTGACGCCACTTGTTTACGCCATTCCGGTGCAGCTGATTGCCTACCATACTGCTGCTGCCATCGGCACCGACGTCGACCAGCCACGTAACCTCGCGAAATCGGTCACGGTGGAATAGACTGGCGTTATGACAGAGATCGACCAGAACCCGGGCGCGCCGGCATCTGTCGACGCGGCGAAGGTAATGGCCTCGCAAACCAGTTTTGCCGGCCGCATTCGCAATTATTTCCTTACCGGGCTGGTGGTGGCGGGGCCTTTGGCGATTACCGCCTGGCTGATCTGGTCGATCATCACCTGGGCGGATGACTTCGTGCGGCCTCTCATTCCGCCGGCATATCGGCCTGAAAGTTATCTGCCCTGGCCGGTTCCGGGCACCGGCCTCATCATTTCGTTTGTCGTACTGACGCTCCTCGGCTTTCTCACCGCCAACCTTGTCGGCCGCACCCTCGTCGAACTCGGCGAAGGCCTGCTCAATCGCATGCCGATTGTGCGGCCGGTCTACAAAACGATGAAGCAGATTTTTGAGTCGCTGTTTTCAAAAAGCGGCTCGAGCTTCCGCAAGGTTGCTCTAGTTGAATTTCCCGCGCCAGGCATGTGGTCGCTGGTCTTTCTGTCGCAGCCGCCCAGCACAGACCTGACGAAGAAATTGCCGCAAGGCGAACATGTTTCGGCTTTCATGCCGTGCACACCCAATCCGACAACGGGCTTTTTCTTCTACGTGAAGCGCAAGGATCTCATCGAGCTCGATATCTCGGTAGAGAACGCCATGACGCTTTTGATTTCTGCCGGAATGGTGCAGCCCGATGCCGATGCGCAGAAAAAGCTGGCCTCGCTTGCGGCCACCGCCAAGGCGGCACGGGCAAAGCGGAAAAAAGAAGCTGTAGAATAGGCTATCCCGCCCGGATCAGCTTGATCGCCTCGTCTTTTCCAAAAATATATAGCAAGTGCCGCAAGGCCTCGCCGCGAGGAGTCGCGAGTGACGCATCGCGGGACAAAATAAGTGCCGCGTCATCGCGCGCCGCGCCGAGATATTTGCCGTGGATTTCGGGCCGGGCGATCTGAAATCCGGGCAGGCCGCTCTGCCGCGTGCCGAGCACGTCGCCTTCGCCCCGCAAGCGCAAATCCTCTTCGGCAATCCGGAAGCCGTCTTCAGTTTCTCGTAGGATGGCCAGCCGCGCTTTGGCGGTTTCGCCAAGCGGAGTTCGGTACAAGAGCAAGCAGGTCGAGGCGCCGTGGCCGCGGCCAATGCGGCCGCGCAGCTGATGCAATTGAGCAAGCCCGAAGCGTTCGGCGTGCTCGATCACCATGATGGTCGCTTCGGGCACGTCCACACCAACCTCGATGACGGTTGTGGCGACGAGTAGTTGCTTTTCACCGGAAGCAAAACGCGCCATGGCGGCGTCCTTGTCGCTGCCTTTCATGCGACCATGAATGAGTTCGACACTGTTTTCGAATTTTCGACGCAGTTCCTCGAAACGCGCCTGCGCTGCGGCAAGATCAACTTTTTCGGATTCATCGACAAGCGGGCAGACCCAATATGCGCGTTTGCCGTCCGCGAGCGCGCGACCGACCGCATCCTCGACCTCTTCCAGGCGGGACAGCGGGATTGTACGAGTGTCTATGGGCTGGCGCCCTGGCGGCTTCTCGCGCAATTCGGAAATATCCATATCGCCGAAATAAGTGAGCACCAGGGTGCGTGGGATGGGTGTGGCGGTCAGCACCAGGACATCCACCGCTTCGCCTTTCTGGGTGAGCGCAAGTCTTTGGTGCACGCCGAAACGGTGCTGTTCATCCACGACGGCCAGTGCAAGATCGTGGAAGGCCACGTCCTCCTGAAACAGGGCGTGGGTGCCGATGAGAAGGTCGATATCGCCAAGTATGAGGCGATCGAAAATCTCCTTGCGGGCAGGGCCACGCTCGCGGCCGGTGAGTATCGCAACGCGAATGCCGGCGGCTTCGGCGAGGGGCGCGATTGTGGCCAGATGCTGACGCGCGAGAAGTTCTGTCGGCGCCATGAAGGCGGCCTGCCGGCCGGCCTCGATCACCGCCGCCGCCGCCGCAAGTGCGACTACGGTTTTCCCCGACCCGACATCACCCTGCAGCAGACGGAGCATGCGTTGGGGACGAGCGAGATCAGTAGTGATGTCATCAACCGCTTTCTGTTGCGAATGCGTTAGCGCGTAGGGCAGTGCCTTGAGAATGCGCGCCCGCAGGCGTCCCTCGCTGGCGCTGCCGCGGCCCGATTGCCGGCGCATATGGGCGCGCACCAGAGCGAGTGCGAGCTGACCGGCCAGCAATTCGTCGTAAGCAAGCCGGGTCCATGCCGGGGTCTCTGGCATGATGTCGTGCGGTTCTGCCGGCCGATGCAATTGACGAAGCGCTGCCGAGAATGCCGGGAAGCGTTCGCGCGCGACCCAGGCTTCATCCTGCCATTCCGGTAGATCGGGCAATCGGCCAAGCGCGCCATCCATTGCGCGCCGGACATTGCCGAGCGCAAGTCCCTCGGTGAGCGGATAAACCGGTTCGACCAGTGGTAAGGCGGCAAAGCCGGCCTCATCAACCACGCGGTCGGGATGCACCATCTGCAACATGCCGTCGTAAAATTCCGCAGTGCCCGAGACGTAGCGTATTTCGCCCTCGGGCAGCAGCTTTTCCAGATAGTCGCGGTTCGGATTGAAATAGGTCAGCGTGATGTCGCCGGTATCGTCACTGGCGTAGACCCGATAGGGCGCGCGCGAACGGCGCGGCGGGCCGGGGCGATGCTTGCCTATGGTGACGGCAACGGTAACGACCTGGCCGGGCTGGACATCGCGCAGCTTCGGCCGCGCGCGGCGGTCGATCACACCGGAGGGCAGGTGGAACAGAAGATCGATGACGCGCGGCGCCTCGCGATCGAGCAAGCGCGCGTAGAGCTTTTCCAGCTTCGGGCCGACCCCGGGCAGGCTGGTGAGCGAGGCAAAGAGCGGATTGAGGACAGGCGGGCGCATGGAGGCCCATGCTGGCTTGCACGCAATACCAGCGCAATGCGGGCCTGTGCAAAGCACGGCTGACATCGGGCGGCCGCCCCTTTATATAAACGCCGCCCGGCCCCGTCCGGGTTTTTGGCGTTGGAGACACGTGGTGACCACCGGGACGAACAGGTCGAGCGACGGGCTGGATGCGCGCCGGCGTCGGCTGTTGTTCCGATGCTGGCACCGGGGCATTCGGGAAATGGACCTTGTGCTGGGGCGGTTTGCGGACGAGCAGCTGGCATCGTTGAGTGAGGTTGAACTCACGGAGCTCGAAGGCTGGCTGGATATTCCGGACCAGCAGATGTTTGCGTGGGTGAACGGGATGGAGCCTGCGCCGCCCGAAATCGAAACAGGTTTGTTCCGTCGTTTGCGTGATTTCCGCGGGAAGGGCGTTGCGTGATTACGTCCGCAAACTCACCCGTCGAGCAGTTTAAGCCCGGCAAGGCGCTCACTTTGGCGCAGGTCGCCGACGGCGCAGAAGGCCTGGTGCTGGCTGATCTCGCGCGTGCAATCGCCGGGGCTAAAGACGCCCCTGCGATTTCGCTGGCCGTGATCTGCCGCGATGGTCAGCGGATGGCAATGCTATCCCGCGCCCTCGCATTCTTCGGGCCTGACATCGATGTGATGGAGTTTCCAGCCTGGGATTGCCTCCCGTACGACCGCGTATCGCCCAACGCAGCCGTGGTTGCCCAGCGAATGACCGTGTTGTCGCGACTGACACGGGTCAAGGGTCGCGACAGGCCGTCTGTGTTCCTCACGACGATCAATGCCGCCCTGCAACGTGTGCCGGCCCGTGAATTTGTCGCGGCTCACGCCCTGTCGGTGGCGCCGGGAAACGTTATCGGGATGCAGGGCGTAATCGAGTGGCTGGAGCTCAACGGCTATATTCGTGCCTCCACTGTCCGCGAGCCTGGCGACTACGCCGTGCGCGGCGGTATTCTCGATCTTTTTCCGCCCGGCATGGATATGCCGGTGCGGTTCGACTTCTTTGGCGATGCGCTGGAGACAATTCGCGCCTTCGATGCGCAAACACAACGCAGCGAGGAGCAGCTGCGGAGTCTGGACCTCGTTCCGGTTGCGGAGTTCCAGCTTGTCACCGAGACCATTCGCCGCTTCAGAACAGGTTACGTTGCCGAATTCGGCGCGACGGCACCGGACGACTTGCTATACGAAGCGGTGAGCGAAGGCCGCCGCTATGCGGGCATGGAGCACTGGTTGCCATTGTTCCACGGGAAACTTGAGACGGTTTTTGATTACCTGCCCGGCTCCGGGCTTGCGCTTGAACATCTTGATGAAGACGCGGCGCATGAGCGTTTCACGCAAATTGCCGACTATTACGAGGCGCGCCACGAAGCGCTGAAACAGGGCGTCACGCCCCCCTACAAGCCGCTGCCCGCCGAGCGGCTTTACCTACGCGAAGCCGAATGGAGGGAGCGGCTCGAAACTTCGGCGATCGCCAGGTTGACGCCATTTGCTGTGCTGGAATCCGGCGCGATCGACATGCAGGCGCGCCAGGGCCGCAATTTTGCGGCTGAACGTGCCGAACCCGGCGCGAATGTCTTCGAGGCGGTGTCGGCGCATGTGCAAACGCTGCAAGCTGCCGGCAAGCGCGTTGCGATTGCGCTTTGGAGTGAAGGTGCGCGCGACCGCATGAGCCACGTGCTCGCGGACCATAAACTGCACAATTTGACGCCGGTTGCGTCATGGCCGCAGGCATTGGGTCTTCCCCGGCCTACGGTTGGGCTTGCGGTACTCGGGATCGAAGCCGGCTTCGAGACCGAGAACGCGGCAATCATCAGCGAGCAGGATATTCTCGGCGACCGGCTGGTACGCCCGCGCCGCGCCGCGCGCCGTGCCGAGAATTTCATTGCGGAGGCGACCAGTCTGGCGCCGGGCGATCTCGTCGTGCACGTCGACCACGGCATCGGACGATTTGCGGGCTTGCAGGCAATTGAGGCCGCCGGCGCGCCGCATGACTGTCTCGAGATCCGCTACGCCGACGATACCAAGCTGTTCCTGCCGGTCGAGAACGTCGATCTGCTCTCGCGTTATGGCTCCGAGGACACCAATGTCGAACTGGACCGGCTTGGTGGCGGAAACTGGCAGGCGCGCAAGGCGCGCATGAAGAACCGCATCCGCGAGATTGCGGGCGAGCTAATAAAAATCGCGGCCGAGCGACAATTGCGCGAAGCACCACGCTTTACGGTCGGTCCCGGCGCCTATGACGAGTTCTGTGCCGGGTTCCCGTACGAGGAGACCGACGATCAGCTTGCCGCGATCGACGCCACCATCAAGGATCTTGGTTCGGGTCGCCCGATGGACCGGCTCATCTGTGGCGACGTGGGCTTTGGCAAGACGGAAGTGGCGCTGCGCGCCGCATTTCTGGCGGCGATCAGTGGCAAGCAGGTTGCCGTCGTGGTGCCGACGACGCTTTTGGCGCGCCAGCACTTCAAGACATTTTCTGAACGCTTCCGTGGCTTCCCGGTCAATATCGCGCAGGCGTCACGGCTGGTGCCGAATGCGGAGTTGAGCAAGGTGAAGGCGGGTCTCGCCGACGGCAGCGTCGATATCGTGATCGGCACTCACGCGCTGCTCGGCAAGGGGATCGCATTCAAGGACCTGGCTTTGCTGGTGGTCGACGAGGAGCAGCATTTTGGCGTCGCTCACAAGGAAAAGCTCAAGGCTCTGCGCTCGGAAGTGCACGTGCTCACGCTGACGGCAACACCAATCCCGCGCACCTTGCAGCTTGCACTCACCGGCGTGCGGGATCTTTCGATTATTGCCTCGCCACCTGTTGACCGTCTGGCAGTGCGGACTTTCGTGTCTCCGTTCGACCCCATCACGGTCCGTGAGGCACTGCTCCGTGAGAAGTATCGCGGCGGCCAGGCGTTTTATGTATGTCCGCGCATCGAGGATCTGGCGGGTTCAAAAGAGTTCCTCGACAAGAATATTCCGGAGATCCGTGTCGCCGTTGCGCACGGACAAATGCCGCCAACGGTGCTCGACGACATCATGTCGGCCTTTTACGACGGCAAATATGATGTGTTGCTGTCCACCACCATCATCGAGTCTGGTCTCGACATTCCGACGGCGAACACCTTGATCGTGCACCGGGCCGACCGGTTCGGTTTGGCGCAGCTTTATCAATTGCGTGGCAGGGTCGGGCGCGCGAAGCTGCGCGCCTACGCGCTGCTGACATTACCGACGCAGCAAAAGATCACCCCCCAGGCCGAGCGGCGGCTGAAGGTTTTGCAATCACTTGATACGTTGGGGGCGGGATTCCAGCTGGCGTCGCATGATCTCGATATTCGCGGCGCGGGCAACCTGCTCGGCGAGGAACAGTCTGGGCACATCAAGGAAGTTGGCTTCGAGCTCTACCAGCAAATGCTTGAAGAGGCGGTGATCAGCATCAAAGCCGGCATTACCGCGCCGGTCGCAGACCGGTGGTCTCCGCAAATTACCATTGGTGCGGCCTTGCTCATTCCCGAAGACTATGTTGCGGACCTTTCCGTTCGCCTGGCGCTCTACCGGCGGCTGGCGGAGATCGAAGACGAAGGCGAGATTGAGAGTGTCGCCGCCGAGCTGGTCGATCGTTTTGGCAAGCTGCCGGTCGAAGTCGAACAATTGTTACAGGTAGTAGCGATCAAAGGGCTCAGCCGTCGCGCCAATGTGGAGCGCGTTGAAACCGGGCCGAAGGGCATCGTGCTGGCGTTCCGCGACAATACCTTCGCCAATCCGGACGGGTTGCTTGCCTTTATCCGGGAACAGGGCAGCGGCGTACGCATGCGCAGTGACCCGAAGAACCCAAAAGGCCAGCAGCTCGTGTTTTTCGAAGACTGGCCGCGGCCTCAGGATCGACTGAAAGGCACGACTGCGGTTCTGCGCAAGCTTGCTTCGATTGCAGAACAGGCTAAGGCGGCCTAGTGCGGCATCCGCAATACCGGCTTGATCGCTTTGCCTGCCACTGACTCCGCCGCCGCGCGGTTTATCTCGGCAAGCGGATAGAAGGTGATCATACGATCGACAGCAAAGCGGCCGGCCATGATGTGCTCGACCAGCTGCGGAATGAATTCTTGCGGCACGCTGTCGCCCTGAATGACACCGCGCACGGTACGGCCATTTTGGAGGAACGGCGTTTCAAATGAGACTTCGGTGCCCTTGCGCGCGCTTCCGAGCAGTACGCAGGTGCCGGCAGGCATGAGACAATCGACTGCCTCGCGAAAGACCGCGGGTAGGGCCGACGTCTCCAGTGTGTATCGCGCTCCGAGACCGGTAATTTTTCTGATCTCTGCAACCACGTCGGCCGCCCCACTGTGATTGATGGTATGTGTGGCGCCGAGGTTGCGGGCAAGCGCAAGGCGATGATCGTGCACGTCGATAGCGATAATCGGATCACAGCCAGCGATTTTTGCCGCCAAGAGTCCGGAGAGACCGACCGCACCCACGCCGAACACGGCAAAGCTGTCGCCTGCATCAGGTTTCATGACGTTAAGCACAGCGCCGGCGCCGGTCTGGCCTCCGCAGGCGAGGGCGCACACGTGCTCAATCGGCGCATCGTTGCGCACCTTCACCGCAAACCGCTCGTTCGCAATGGTGAAATTCCCGAATGAGGACTGCTGGAAAAACGCGCTGTAGACCGGTTTGCCGTCCTTTGAATGGAGCGTCGAGCCGTCGGCGCGAGTGCCGTTCATTTTCAAATCGAAAGCGTGCAAACAGTAGCTCTGTCGCTGCGTCTTGCAATTGGGGCACTCGCCGCACCACGGATAGGCCATGACCACATGGTCGTCGGGTTTGAAGCTTGTCACGCCTGAGCCAACCGCGCGCACCACGCCGGCGCCCTCATGGCCAAATATCTTGGGAAATTTTGTTGGGTAGTAGGCATCACGGCCGTGCATATCGGTCGCGCACATGCCGGAGGCGACGACCTCGATCAGCAATTCGTCGGCGCGCGGGTCGCAGAGATCGACTTCCTCGACGGTGAACGGGCCCGAACGCTCGTGCACAACGGCGGCGGTAATCTTCATTGACTATGTCCGCAGTTATTCCGCGGCGTCGGCGTCTTGCGCCATGCGCGCAATCGCTTCGGCGAGGTTTTCCGGCGCCTGTGCGCCGGACACCGCAAACTTGCCACCGAAGATGAAGCACGGCACGCCTTCAATGCCGGCTTCCTTGGCGGCCCGCGCCTCGCGCTCGATTTCAGCGACGTCCTGATCGCTTTCGAGTGCGGCGCGGACATCCTCGGCTTCGAGGCCAATGTCGGCTGCGGCTTGCACAAGTACTGCATGATTAGTGAGGTCCGCGCCTTCGGTGAAGTAGAGATCCATCAGCTTCTGCTTCATCTCAGCGGCCTTACCGAGGCCTTCGGCCCAGCGGATCAAACGATGTGCGTCGAGCGTGTTGGGCTGACGACTTATCTTGTCCATCGCATAGGTGAGACCTTCCGACGCCGCAGCGGCCGCGACGCGTTGGGCGATGCCCTTATAGCGCTCGGGCGAGCCAAATTTTGTAGTCAGATACTGTTCGCGTGAGATGCCTTCGCGCGGAATCCAATCGTTGAGAAAATAAGGCCGGTAATGCACTTCGACTGGAATGTCGGGATTGAGCGCGATGGCCTTTTCCAGTCGCCGCTTGCCGATAAAACACCAAGGGCAGACGACGTCTGAGACAACATCGATGCGGACAGGCTGCTGATTGGACATGGCTGGCTCCCTTGCGGGCCAGCCTAAGCCGCCGGCTATTCCGCCGCAACCATGCGGCTGCCCATCACGCGCATCATCAAGGTATCAAGCGTATCGCCGGCCTTAAGCGTTGCCAGCGTCACATTGGCGGTGAA